>Ga0182749_1000393_pt1 | contig 42327 bp, 32 predicted proteins | sample eDN3rd37CKraftMG_FD_128875 | JGI IMG/M metagenome (GOLD analysis project Ga0182749, IMG submission 128875) | Enriched Miracle-Growth compost microbial communities from Emeryville, California, USA - eDNA 3rd pass 37_C Kraft MG (version 2) (version 2) ...
CGTCACATTCACGGTTTCCGTCACGAACAACGGTCCCGAGATGGTTGACCGGCTAACGCTCTCCAGTTCGTTTTTTGTGGACGAGCTCGACGTGTTCGCTGGAAACGTCATCGCATGTGAAGGTCCGTTGCTCGTGGGCGTTTCGGACTTCATTGGAGGCTATGAGTACTTCATCGTTTGGTATCCAGTATTTCCCAAGGATCCTGCGGTCCTGACGCTCGACGTCGGCGAGACACGCAGTTGCCAGTTCAGCATACCGTTGACCAGCGCGGCGCCGAATGTCTATCCATTTTCATTCAGCCTCGCTGAGTCTTTGTCCGATCTCGATGCCTCCAATAACTCCTCCAGCGTCACCTTGTACCGTGCGGTCCCAACAGGCACTGCGACATCGGTCCAAACGCTGTCGCCGTTTGCACTCTCCGCATTGGCGATTTTGTTGGCAGGAATGGCGCGGACGGCGCAGCGCACGAGCGCTACTCAATTACGGAACCGCACCACCCAACGGTACAATCATTGAATTGATGTCATGCGCTGTGGGGCTGGCCGTCTGTTCAAGAGCGGATTGGAATCCCGCGGGCGGTGCCCCGGCGCCTTTTGGTTGTCGTGTTCGCCGCAAACATCGCCACCTCTCTCGCAGCGTCGGCGAACAGTCTGAGCTTTCTGCCTCAGCAGGCAATCGACAGCGGCAGCGGTGTCAGCAACGTCAGCGCCACGGATATAAATGGCGACGGTAAACTCGACTTGGTGGTTGCTAACAGCAATGCAAGCAGCGTATCTGTGCTGCTCAATACCACTTTTCCCGGGAGCGTTGTCGTCACGTTCGCGACGCGCGTGGCCTTCGATACGGGAAGTAGTCCCAATTCGCTGTCGACCAGGGATGTCAACGGCGACGGCCGACCGGACCTGATCATCGCGAACTATGTTGACGACACCGTCTCGGTGCTTCTCAACACCACGCTGCCGGGTACCATGGTTCCTAGTTTCACGTCGCAGCAGCTCTTCGAGACAGGAACCTATCCGACCTCGGTAGCCACGGGCGACGTCAACGGCGACGGCAGATCGGACGTCATCGTCGCGAACTACATCGACAGCACGGTCTCCGTTTTGGTGAATCTCACTGCACCCGGTGCTTCGGCTGCGGCGTTCGCTGGGCAGAAGGTCTTCGCCACGGAAGCAAATCCATCCTCGGTGACCTGCGCCGACGTCAATGCAGATGGCCGGCCTGATGTCGCGACGGCCAATCTGTACGGCAATTCGGTTTCGGTGCTGACCAATACGACGACGCCGGGGACGATGGAACTCGGATTCGCGCCGCAGCAGGCCTTCTCTTCCGGAAGGTACCCGAACGGCATCGCCGCCGCTGACTTCAATGAGGACGGGCTGCCGGATCTTGTGGTCGTGAACTACTACGCAGATACCGTGTCGGTACTACTCAACACAACATCGCCCGGCAACGGAATACCGACGTTTGCGCCGCGGCAAGTCTTTACGACGGGCCACGCGCCCTACGCAGTTGCCGCTGCTGACATGAACCTCGATGGTTTGCCTGACGTAATCGCGGCGAACAGCCTTGAGGACACCGCCTCGGTGTTGGTCGATACGACGGTCACCGGGGAACCCGTTCTGGATTTTGCAGAACAGGAACGGTTCGGCACGGCAGCAATTCCCATTGCGCTCGCCGCGGCCGATGTCAACGGCGATGGGGACCTTGAGCGGAAGCGGCGGCGGTGCACCGTGATCTGCACGGCTTTGCCGTGCGAGGGCGTATCCCGATAGCTCTGCGGCTGCGTGCCGTGGCCGTGCAGGCGGCCCATCCGGCATTCCGGACACGCTGACGGAAGCACTTTCCCTTCCGCCTCGACCGTGTATTCGCTGCCCTGATCGTGGACGGCCAGCACTCGCAGGTGCGGCAACAGAAGAAAGTCGGTCACCTCGACGCCACAGTGGATTCCGACTTTTACTCTAGCACGACAGCCCTAAGAGCCCACACTAGAATCCGACTTTTGAAGCGATGCTTACGCGAGGCAGCGAACCCTCCACCCACAGTAAATTCCGGATAGCCCGAAAAAACACAAGGACGTGAGTCGGCCCCAGCGACAACGCAACCAACCAAAAGCAAAGGCCCGGGTCCCCGCTTCCGCGGGAACGACGAAATGCGGCGGCCCCGCGCAACCCGCAGCCGCACTCCCCTACCGCCACCCCGAGCTGATCGGATACCTCCGATTGCGTCCGAACGCGCGCGTCGTGATCTTCGGGCCCGGCGCGGATTGCCGGCGCTTGTACTCGCTCGCGAGGACGAGGCGCGCGACGCGTCGCACGGTGGCCTCGTCGAAGCCGGCCGCGACGATCTCGGCTTGCGATTCCTCACGGTCGACAAAGCGTTCGAGCATCGCGTCGAGGATGTCGTAGGGCGGCAGCGAATCCTGATCGGTCTGGTTCGCGCGGAGCTCCGCGGACGGAGGCCGCTCGATCACGGCCGGCGGAATGACCCACGCATCGTCCGGTGATGCCGCATTCCGCGTCCGCGACGACGCCGCCTCCGCGCGCGCGCGCTCCTGCGCGTTGCGCCAGCGCGAAAGTTTCCACACCAATGTCTTGTACACGTCCTTGAGCGGGGCGTAGCCGCCGCACATGTCGCCGTACAGCGTCGCGTAGCCGACGGCGAGCTCGCTCTTGTTGCCGGTGGCGAGCACGAGCCCGCCGAGCTTGTTCGACAGCGCCATCAGCAGCACGCCGCGGCAGCGCGCCTGGAGATTTTCCTCCGTGGTGTCCGCGTCGCGCCCTGCGAACACCGGCGCGAGCGTTTCGCGGAACGCCTCGAACGGCTTTTCGATCGGCAGCACGCGGTATTCGACGCCGAGCCGCTCCGCCTGCGAGCGCGCCCCGGCGTTCGAGAGATCGCTGGTGTAGCGGCTCGGCATCATGACGGCGGTGACGCGCGCCGGGCCGAGCGCGTCGACGGCTAGCGCGAGCGTGAGGGCGGAATCGACGCCACCGGAGAGGCCGAGCAGCGCGCGCGGAAAATAGTTTTTCTCCACGTAGTCGCGGATGCCGCGGACCAGGCCCGCGTACACGACGGCTTCGGTCGAGGCGTCCTCGGCGACGGGCCACTCGTGCGCGCGGAACCGGCGCGCGGCGGTGTCGTAGGATGCGAACAGCAGCGCATCGACGAACTGCGGCGCACGCGCGGCGATGCGACCGTCGGGCTCGACCAGCAGCGCGCCGCCGTCGAACAGAAGATCGTCCTGCCCGCCGACGACGTTGACGTAAGCGATGGCGACGCCGTTCTCGCGCGCGCGCTGTGCGAGCAGCTCCTCGCGCGTCCGCGCCTGCGGGATGTCGTAGGGCGAGGCGTTGATGACCATCAGCATCTCGGCGCCGGCGCGTGCCGCCTTCGCGGCGGGTTCGGCCTGCCAGATGTCTTCGCAGATCAGAAGCCCGACGCGCACGCCGGATATCTCGACGACGCTCGCTTCGTGGCCGGCGCGGAAATAGCGCTTCTCGTCGAACACCGAGTAGTTCGGCAGCGCCTGCTTGAGATACGTCAGCTCGATGCGGCCGTCGCGCAGCAGGCTCGCGCCGTTGTACACTTCGCCCTGCGCGTGCGGATGCCCGACGTAGGCGGCAACGCCGCGCGCCTCGCTCGCGAGCGCTTCGATCTCGGCGGCGCACGCGGCGAGAAAGCTCGGACGCAGCAGCAGGTCCTCCGGCGGATAGCCCGAGAGCGTGAGCTCGGGAAAGGCGACCAGGGCGGCGCCGCCGGCGCGCGCCTCGCCGATCAGCACCCGCACGCGCGCGGCGTTCGCCGCGACGGCGCCCACCGGGAAGTCCATCTGGGCGAGCGCGAATTCGAGGACGGGCATTGCGTGGCGGCGCTGCTGCATGAAGCCGCGCGGGCGCGCGGCGGCCGCGCATTGTAACCCCAGGCGCGCGCCGCCCGGTCCTATGGGATCGGCTGCACGTCGACACTGACGTTCGCCGTCGCCGTATGGCCGTGCCCGTCGTCGATCGTGTAGGTGAACGTGTCGAGACCCACGAAGGCGCGCCCAGGCTGATACACGATCGCGTTGTTGACGATCTGCGCGGCGCCGCCGGCAGGCTGCGTGATGCCGACGATCGTCAGCGCATCGCCGTCGGGATCGCTGTCGTTGGCGAGCGCGTCGATCGTGACCGCCGTCAGCACGAACGTGACCGCAGCGTCGTCGACCGCAACCGGCGGCCCGTTGGGAGGCGGCGTGACCGTCACGGTGACGAAGGCTGTCGCCGTGCCGCCGCGGCCATCGTCGATCGTGTAGCTGAAGCGGTCGGTGCCGACGACGCCGGCCGCCGGCGTGTAGATCACGGCCGAGCCGGAGATCGTCACCGCGCCGAGCGAGGGCGCGCCGACGCTCGTGATGGTCAGTGGATCGCCATCGGGATCGCTGTCATTGGCGAGCACGGGAACGGTCACCGGCGTGCCCGACAGCGTCGTCGCGGTGTCGTCGACAGCGACCGGTGGCTGGTTGGGTCGCGGCGCCACGGTGACGGTGACGGCCGCAGTCGCCGTGCCGCCGCGGCCATCGTCGATCGTGTATGTGAAGCGGTCGGTGCCGATGAAGGCCGGCGCAGGTGTGTACGTGATCGTCGTGCCGACGACGGAGACGCTGCCGTTCGCAGGCGTGGTCACGCCGATGATGGCCAGCGGATCGCCGTCGGGATCGCTGTCGTTCGCAAGCACGGCGATCGCGACCGGCTGATCCGCGAGCGTGGCGGCGGTATCGTCCACCGCGACGGGCGGCTGGTTCGGTCGCGGCGTCACGGTGATGGTGACCGCGGCGCTGGCGGTGCCGCCACGGCCGTCCTTGATCGTGTAGACGAACCGGTCCGTACCCGAGAAGCCGGGATTCGGCGTGTAGACGATGCGGTTGCCGCTGACGCTCGCCGTGCCGTTCGCGGGAGGCTCGACCGCTGCGATTGTCAGCGTGTCGCCGTCGGGATCGCTGTCGTTCGCGAGCACGTCGATGGCCGTCGGCGTGCCGAAGGCGACGATCGCCGTGTCGTCCGCCGCGATCGGATAGCGGTTCGGCTGCGCGCTGACGACAACCGTCACCGCCGCGCCGGCTGTGCCGCCGCGGCCATCGTCGATCGTGTACGTGAATCGCGTGGTGCCGGAGAAACCCGGCAGCGGCGTGAACACGAGCGCGCCGCCTTCGATCGCGACGCTGCCGCCGGCCGGCTGCGTCACGCCGGCGATCGAAAGCGGATCGCCGTCAGGGTCGCTGTCGTTGGCGAGCACGGCGATCGTGACCGGCTGCCCGAACGAGGTCGTGACGCTGTCGTCGACCGCCGTGGGCGGACGGTTCGGCTGCCCCGAGAGGCTGACCGTGACGGTCGCGCCGGCCGAGCCGCCGCGGCCGTCGCTGACCGTATAGCGGAACGTATCGCTGCCGGTCGCATTCAGTGCCGGCGTGTAGACGATCGCCGTGCCGGCGATCGAGGCGACGCCGTGCGCAGGTGCGGTGACGCCCGTCAGCACCAGCGAGTCGCCATCGGGATCGGTGTCGTTGGCGAGCACGTCGATCGTCACCGGGGCGCCGTCGACCGACGCTGCCGCGTCGTCCTGCGCGATCGGGAAATGGTTGGTGTACTGCTTCGGGCCGCGCGTGACGGTGACGCTTTCGGTCTTCTTCGTCTTGTACGACTCGACGATGCGCGGATGCGCGTTGGACGGGCGCGCCAGCGCGCGCGAGATCCAGGCCGGATCCTCGAGCTGGCTCGAGGGCACGAACGAACCGTGGCGGCCGAATTCGTAGCGCAGGAAAACGGCGAGCCGGTCGTCGTCGAGATCGCCATCGAGACTGCCGTGTTTTTCGATGTGCTCGGCCAGCGCGGACAGGCCCCAGCCGCGCGTGCCGAGCGGCGTGTCGACGCCGAGCGAGAACGTATTCGAGCGCGCACCACCACTGCCGTCCTGGTAGCCGAAGCCGCCGTGCAGGCGCGTCGAGGTGCGGTCGAAGAAATGGCTGGCCTGCAGGCCGATCTCGGTGCCGTACGGACGGCGCTCGAAGATCGTCTCGGTGGTCGCCGTCTCGACCTGCGTGTAGTCGCCGATCACGTCCGTGCCGGTGATGGTCGAGAGCTCGGTCGCGAGGCTCGCGCCCGACCGCCGGGCGCCGCTGATGCCGGTCGCGAGATAGGCTTCCAGCGAGTACGCACGCCGCTCGATGCCGAAGCCGAGCGTGGCCTTGCGGTCGTGATCCTGATTCTGATCCAGCGCGAAACTCAGCCGCGCGACGGTCGCCTCATCCGGGTGCGCCCGCGCCGCAAGCGGGTCCATGCCCCAGAGCCAGTTGTAGTCGGCCTGCACGCCGCCGGCCCCGCTGCGGTCCCACCAGAGCTGGCCGACCGCCGCGCGCGTGTTGCTGCGCGCGAAGACGCCCATGATCTGGCCTTCGGTCTCGCCTTCGGCGTTGATGCCGAGCGAAACACTCGCGTCATTGCCGACGTATGAGAGCGGAATCGAGGGATCGGTGACCGACGGCGCCGCGTCGGGATCCTCCGGCCACGGCGGAGCCGCGGATGCGACGGTGACCGCCGCCGCCAACGACGCGACGAAGAGACGGCGCATGCTTCCCCCCAAGGCCCCATGCCACTTTCGGCATGGTACCGGGACGAGCGCGCCATGACGCGTGAAAATTCGCTGCGGCGTGCGCGACTCCGGCGCGTGCCGGCGTAGGAAAACGCCGACACGCGGAAAGGGGCCTCCGGGGACGAGCCGCCTGTGCGTACCCGCGGGCGCCGCCGCCGATGCGGCCTCAGTGCGCCGCGAGCCGGTCCGCGATCGCCTTGCCGAGGTCGGCCGGCGACTTCACCGTCGTCACGCCGGCCTTTTCGAGCGCGGCGAACTTCGCCGCCGCCGTGCCCTTGCCGCCCGAGATGATCGCGCCTGCGTGGCCCATGCGCTTGCCCGCTGGCGCGGAGGCACCTGCGATGAACGAGACGACCGGCTTGGTCACGTATTCCTCGATGAACTCGGCCGCTTCTTCCTCGGCGCTGCCGCCGATCTCGCCGACCATGATGATGCCTTCGGTCTGCGCATCGTCCTGGAACAGCCTGAGGCAGTCGATGAAGCTGAGCCCGTTGATCGGATCTCCGCCGATGCCGATGACGGTGGACTGGCCGAGACCGACCGTCGTCGTCTGGAACACCGCTTCGTAGGTGAGCGTACCCGAGCGCGAGACGATGCCGATCTTGCCGGGCTTGTGGATGTGGCCCGGCATGATGCCGATCTTGCACGCGCCCGGCGTGATGATGCCGGGACAGTTCGGCCCGATCAGCACGGTCTCCGGATACTTCTTCAGCACATTCTTGACGCGCAGCATGTCGAGCACCGGAATGCCTTCGGTGATCGCGACGATGACGCGGATGCCGGCGTCGGCCGCTTCCATGATCGCGTCCGCCGCGAACGGCGGCGGCACGAAGATCATCGAGGCGTCGGCGCCGGTGTCGTTGACGGCGTCCTGCACCGTGTTGAACACCGGAAGGCCAATGTGCTCGGTGCCGCCCTTGCCCGGCGTGACTCCGCCGACGAGCTTCGTACCGTACTCGATGGCCTGCTCGGAGTGGAACGTGCCCTGCTGGCCGGTGAAGCCCTGGCAGATGACCTTGGTGTTCTTGTCGACCAAAACGCTCATGCTTGTTTCCTTGGTATTCGCTTTCCCTTCTCCCGCTTGCGGGAGAAGGTGCCGGAGGCGGATGAGGGAAGCTTTTCGCGAGCCTGCCCTCACCCCGGCCCTCTTCCGCAAGCGGGAGAGGGGGGCAAAGCGCTATGCGGCCTTCTTCACGGCCGCGACGGCTTTCTGCGCCGCGTCGTTGAGATCGTCCGCCGGCGTGATCGCGAGGCCGGAGTTCGCGAGCAATTCGCGGCCCTTCTCGACGTTCGTCCCCTGCAGGCGTACGACGACGGGAATCGTGAGGCCGACATCCTTGACTGCCGCGATGATGCCTTCGGCGATCAGATCGCAGCGCACGATGCCGCCGAAGATGTTGACGAGGATCGCGCGCACCTTGTCGGACGAAAGGATCAGCTTGAAGGCCTCGGTGACGCGCTCCTTCGTCGCCCCGCCGCCGACGTCGAGGAAGTTGGCGGGCTCGCCGCCGGCGAGCTTGATCACGTCCATGGTCGCCATCGCGAGTCCCGCGCCGTTGACCATGCAGCCGATGTCGCCGTCCATCGTCACGTAGTTGAGATCATGCTTGCGCGCGGCGGCCTCGGTCGGATCTTCCTGCGTGATGTCACGCATCGCGGCGAGCTTTGGATGGCGGAACTCGGCGTTGTCGTCGGAGTTGACCTTGCCGTCGAGCGCGAGGAGGTCGCCCGAGGCGACGATCGCGAGCGGGTTCAGCTCGACGAGCGAGAGATCCTGCTCGTTGAAGAGCTTGTAGAGGCCCAGCATGATCTTCGTGAGCTGGTTCGCCTGCTTGGAGTTGAGGCCCATGTCGAACGCGAGCTGGCGGCAACGATACGGCTGCAGACCTTCGACGAAATCCACCTCGATCGTGTGGATGTCCTCCGGGTTCTCGCGCGCCACCTGCTCGATGTCGACGCCGCCGCGCGCGGACGCGATGAACGCGACCGCCTTCGACGCGCGATCGACGAGGACGGAAAGATAGAGTTCCTTTGCGATGTCGTTCGCTTCGCTGACCAGCACCTGGTTGACCGGTAGCGCGCGGCCGCCGGACTGATAGGTGGTCATGCTGCGGCCGAGCATGCCGGCGGCGGCCTCTCTGACCTCATCCGGCGTCCTGCACAGCTTGACGCCGCCGGCCTTGCCGCGGCCGCCGGCGTGGATCTGCGCCTTCACCACCCACTGCTCGCCGCCGAGCGCTTTCGCCGCTTCGACGGCCTGCTCCGGCGTCGAGGCGACCTTGCCCGCCGGCACCGCGATGCCGTACTGGGCGAACAGTTCCTTGGCCTGGTATTCGTGAAAATTCATGCGGGCACCTTGGGACGGGGACGCGCTCGCAGCGGCGGGAACCACACGCCGCGACGCACCGGTTCGGGAAGCGGCATGCCGCAAGGCAGCCGCGCGCCGCGTATTCTCGGCGAGAGTTTCGGCGAAATCAAAAGAAGAGCCGCGATCACGGAACGTTGCCGCACGCAGGCGCAGCATGTTTTCGCACGTTGCCGGCGCGAAAGGCGGTCACCGCGCCACCCTCCGCAGGCCGCCCGCGAAATGGCAGCGGTTTCCGGCGCACGAGGCCCGCGCCCCACCATTTGACCCTCCCGGCGGACCGCGGCAAATGGCATCAATCCATGAAAAAACAGTCGACTACATCACATAATTCGAAACTACCTGCTATACTGCGGCCGACTAGGGGGACTACGTGATCGCGGAACGGTGGGCGCGGGGCACGGCTGAGTCGCCGGGCGACATCACCCGGCGCGAGCTCTATTTCTTCAATCTGTACCGCTGCCTCGAGGCGATCGTCTACGCGGGCCTCATTTTCAGCTCGCTGTTCCGCCTCGACTTGATCCGGCTGGCGCACCCGGCGCTCGGCCAGGTCGTCGCCCTCGCCTATCTCGTCGTTGCGCTGATGATGCTGATCGGCACCGATCGCATGCGCGCGCAGCTCGCGACCGGCATCAGCGCAGGCCTCGTCATCGACATCATCGCGGCGTCGCTGATCCTGGTCGCGCTGTCGGGCCACAACGTCGTTCCGATCATGCTGCTGGTCAACGTCGGGGTCGCCGCGCTGCTGCTGCCACACCGCGCGTTCTTCTTCGCGACGCTCGCCGCGATCGGCGTGATCGCGCCGGCGTTCTACGCGATCTACGTCGACAACATCGTCGACCGCGGCATGTTCGAGGCGGCGCTGCTCGCCGTCGCGAACTACGCCGTCGCCGCGCTCTGCTTCTACCTCGGTGGGCACATGCGCGCGACCGAGGCGCTGGCCGCGCAGCGCGGCGTCGATCTTCTGAACCTCGAGCAGGTCAACGATCTCATCATCCAGCGCATGAAGACCGGCGTGCTGCTGGTCGACCAGGCCAATCACATCCTGCGCATCAACGAGGCGGCCTGGCACCTGATCGGCAATCCGTCGCCGAACCAGCGCGAGCTCGGCACGATCGCGCCGGAGCTGTCGCGGCGCCTGTACCACTGGCGCCATTCGGGCAAGACCGACCAGACCGCTGTCGCGCTCGCGCCCGACGTGCCCGAGGTGATTCCGCGCTTCACGCGACTCGCGCCGAACGACGACACGAACGTGCTGATCTTCCTCGACGACACCTCGCTGCTGTCGCGGCGCGCCGAGGAGCTGACGCTGTCCTCGCTGGGCCGGCTGTCTGCCTCGATCGCGCACGAGATCCGGAATCCGCTCGCCGCGATCCGCTATTCGGCGCAGCTGCTCGCCGAGTCGCCGAAGCTCGAACCCGAGGACAAGCGCCTCGTCGACATCGTGAACAATCATTGCACCCGCGCCAACGACGTCATCGAGAACATCCTGCAGCTCTCGCGGCGCGAGCGCTCGCGGCCGGAATCGATCGACCTCAACGCCTGGGTGCTTGCCTTCGTCGAGGATTACAAGCAATCGAACGATCTCGGCATGGACCAGCTGCGCGCCGTCACGCAGAACCGGCGCATCGAGGCGATGGTGGATCCGCAGCACCTACAGCAGGTGGTCTGGAATCTCGTGCAGAACGCGCTGCGCTACGGCCGGCAGCCGAACGAGCCCGCGCGCGTCACCGTCGCCGCTCGCCTCGCCGCCGACAAGGGGCCACCGCTGATCGAGGTCGTGGATCGCGGCCCCGGCATTCCGCCGAAAGTCGCGGGACAGATCTTCGAGCCGTTCTTCACGACGCACGAATACGGCACCGGGCTCGGTCTTTACCTTGCAAAGCAGATGACCGAGGCGAGCCAGGCCACGCTGGAATACGTGCCGGTGGCGGGCGGCGGCGCCTGCTTCCGCATCACACTGACGCCGGCCGGCGCACTGCTGGCGGCGCGGATTGCGGCGCATTCGGCATGATGAACGAGGCAGCGGCGAACATCGCGTCTCGCTTCGAGCGGCGTGTTCATAGACTGGGCCTCGGCCCGCCGCTGTTACTGGTCAGGAAACGGTGGGCTGAAGCCCACCCTATGGTTGCCATGGACCGTTGTGCCCTAGGGTGGGCCTTGGCTCACCGCTGTTGGAGTCGGATAACGGCGGGCTGAAGAGCAGCCAAAAAGAACCCCAACCTTTGCGTTGACGCACTTCACGTTTTAACCTTGCGGAAGCAACCCGACCCCATCACGGCATGAGCAAGCAATACGCACTGGTCATCGACGACGAGCGTGACATCCGCGAGCTGCTCACCCTGACGCTGGGTCGGATGGATCTCATCGTCGAGACCGCCGCCACGGTCGCCGAGGCGCGCCAGCGGCTCACCGAACGCCACTACGCGCTCTGCTTCACCGACATGCGCCTGCCCGACGGTTCCGGCCAGGAGATCGTCGAGCTGATTGCTGCGCAATATCCGGAAACGCCGGTCGCGATGATCACCGCCTACGGCAACGTCGACGCGGCTGTCACCGCGCTCAAGGCCGGCGCGTTCGATTTCGTCTCCAAGCCCGTGGACATCAGCGTGCTGCGCCGCCTGGTGCAGACCGCCCTGAAGCTCTCCGAGGAAAAGCGCGCCGACCAGGCTGCCAGCAGCAGCAAGCTGATCGGCGACTCGCCCGCGATGGCGGAGCTGCGCGCCACCATCAGCAAGGTCGCGCGCAGCCAGGCGCCGGTCTACATCGCCGGCGAATCCGGCGTCGGCAAGGAGCTGGCTGCGCGGCTGATCCACGAGCTCGGGCCTCGCTCCAGCGCGCCGTTCGTGCCCGTCAACTGCGGCGCGATTCCGTCCGAGCTGATGGAGAGCGAATTCTTCGGCCACAAGAAGGGCAGCTTCACCGGCGCCCACGCCGACAAGGACGGACTCTTCCACGCCGCGCAGGGCGGCACGCTGTTCCTCGACGAAGTCGCCGAGCTGCCCGTGCACATGCAGGTGAAGCTGCTGCGCGTGATCCAGGAAAAAGCCGTGCGTCCCATCGGCGCGCGCGCCGAGCTGCCCGTCGACGTGCGCATCCTGTCGGCGACGCACAAGAACCTCGCGCGCCTCGTCGAACTCGGCTCGTTCCGCCAGGATCTCTTCTATCGCATCAACGTGATCGAGCTGCGCGTGCCGCCGCTGCGCGAGCGCCGCGAGGACATTCCGAAGCTCGCCGCGCGCGTGCTCGAAAGGCTCGCCCAGGGCAGCGGCACCGCGCCCGCACGCCTGTCGCCGGACGCGCTGAAGCTGCTGCTCGCCTACGACTTCCCCGGCAACGTGCGCGAGCTCGAAAACGTGCTCGAGCGCGCGGTGGCGATGTGCGAAGGGGGCAACATCACGGCGGAGGATCTGCGCCTGTCGCCGCGCGCGAGCGCCGTGGCGGACCTTCCGGAACCGCCCTACTCGCCGGAACCCGCGTCGCGCCTCTCACCCCCGCCTTCACGCACTTCGACGCCGTATCCCCCCTCGGCCCGCGACGAGCGCCCGGACGACGACTTCCCCGGCGACCTCGCCGCGGCCGTCGCCGAAACCGAGCGCGCGGCCATCATGAAGGCGCTCGAAGCGACGCGCTGGAACCGCACGGCGGCGGCGAAGCAGCTTGGGCTGACCCTCAGGCAGCTCCGGTACCGGCTGGAGAAGCTGGGGATCGAGTAAGCACTCCGCATCGGCCCTTATCCCGGCGCGCGGACACCGACAATTGGCCCTTTGTTTCTCCCGGCCGCCCGACATCGGTCGCTGCCATGCGGCAAGACAGGCCTCGGCTATGAGAAATTCCGACGCCCACAGCTTGTTTGGCACGGATTCTGCGTAGTCCCCATGTCCAATGGCGCAGGGGAGCCAGCCGTGTCCGTTCGTCATGTCCGTGGTTTCACGCTGATCGAGTTGATGATAGTCGTCGCGATCATCGCCATTCTGGCCGCGATCGCATTGCCGGCGTATCAGGACTACCTCATCCGATCCCAGGTTTCTGAAGGGTTCGTCCTTGCATCGGGCGCACGCTCCGCGATCTGGGACTTCGTAGCCAATACGGGCCGTCTTCCGCCTAATAACGAGTCGGCAGGGCTGGCGCAGTCGACCAGCATCCAGGGAAAGTACGTCGCGTCCGTCGCGGTGAGCGCCGGTCTGGTCAATGTGCAGTTCGGCAATGACGCCAACGCAAAAATCAGCGGATCGACGTTGCTGCTGTCACCCGTGTCCGGCGAGGGTTCGCTGGTCTGGACATGCCGCAGCACAAGCATCTCCGGCAAGTACTTGCCGACGTCTTGTCGGGACTGAGCGGCCGGGGAGTGGCCAATTTCCGTCAATGCCTGACATTTCTTGTGCGTCGACGCGATCGCTTTGCCGTAATTGACTGTTCCGAATGTGGACTAGTTGGCAGATCATTGGCCGATTTTGTCAACGTCCCGCCGCCGACGGCTCCTCGACGGATGGCATAGATGCTGCTTGAAGACAGTCGGCCCTCCGGTAGTGGTGATGGGGGTGGTCATTGGATAGCCCTGCTGGGCATCCGGTTTCGAGGAGCTCAAGCTCATATCTCGGATTCACTTTTACTAGAGGACTTGAATATGCGTAGCAATCTCAAGATGCAGGGCTTCACGCTGATCGAGCTCATGATCGTCGTCGCAATCATCGCGATTCTGGCTGCGATCGCTCTGCCGGCGTACCAGGACTACCTGATCCGTTCGCAGGTTTCCGAAGGCGCGGTGCTCTCCGATGGCGCGAAGACGGCCGTGGCCGAGTTCTACAGCAACACCGGTGGCTTCCCCTCAAACAACGAGTCGGCTGGCCTTTCGGCCCCGACCAGCATCGCCGGCAAATACGTGGCGAGCGTTACGGTCGAAGGCGGCAAAATTACCGCCGAGTACGGCAATGAAGCGAACCAGAAGATCCAGGGCTCGCACCTGGTCTTCTCACCGGCAGACGTCGGTGGCAGCGTGACGTGGAACTGCAAGGTTGCCGGCACGGACGTCGACGCGAAGTACCTGCCGACGGCTTGCCGCCCGTAATTGCGGCGGGTTCCGATACCATCCAAAGGGCCGCAGAATGCGGCCCTTCTTTTTTTTCGCCGCATGGGATGTAACGTGGCAAGCCCGTCTCCGGGCAGGACAAAGGCATCGCTGCCTAAGACGCTGCCCGTCCTCGGTTTTGCGGTGATTGCAGCCCTTGCCGCGATCGCGTATGCGCCCGGCCTCTCCGGCGGCTTCCTGTTTGATGATTTCGCAAATCTGCCCGCCTTAGGTGCCTTCGGGCCGGTCGACAATGCGACGACGTTCTGGCGCTATCTCACCTCGGGCCACGCAGACCCGACGGGACGTCCGCTCGCGCTGCTCACCTTTCTGATCGACGCACGGAACTGGCCGGCGGATCCAGAACCTTTCAAACGAACCAATCTCATCCTGCACCTGTTGAACGGATGCCTGCTGGCGTTCGTGCTGTCGCACCTGGGGACGTGCCTACGCGCGCCACGCGCCGCCTTTGCTGCGGCGCTCGGCGCAGGTCTGTGGCTCCTTCACCCGCTGTTTCTTTCGACGACGCTGTACATCGTGCAGCGCGAAGCGATGCTCCCGGCGACTTGCATCCTGCTTGGCATGATCGGGTATCTGCACGGGCGCGAGCGTGCGAGGACAGGCCGCCCGTGGGGTGTAGCGCTCGCTGGGGTGTCCATTGTCACATTCACTCTGCTCGGCGTGCTTGCAAAAGCCAGTGGCGCTCTGCTTCCCGCGCTCGTCGCGGTGGTCGAGTTCGCGGTGCTCGATACGGCAGTTCCACTGCCGCGTACGGACGCCGGCCGGCGGTTTCGACGGGCTCACCTCTTATTGGTCGTCGCCCCGACGCTGCTGCTTCTCGGATGGTTGGTATTCACCGGCGTTCGTGGCGTCGCCTTCGGGATTGGAGCAGAACGCCCGTGGACGCTCGGCCAGAGGCTGCTGACCGAGCCTCGGGTACTGCTCGACTACCTGGTTCTGCTGTGGCTGCCCCGCCCCTATTCGCGAGGTCTCTTCAACGATGCGTACACCGCTTCCTCGGGTCTCCTCGAACCGCCTACGACGCTGATCGCTCTTGCCGTGGTAGCCGGTGTGATCGGCGTCGCGGTACATCAGCGGCGCCGCCACCCAGCGGCAGCGGCGGCAGCCCTGTTCTTTTTTGCTGGACACCTCATGGAATCGACCACGATTCCGCTGGAGCTCTACTTCGAGCATCGCAACTATGTCGCCGCGCTTCCGATGTTCTGGCCGCTCGCACTGTGGCTTTGCGCCCCTCCGGGCAGTCGGGCAGCGCAGCTCGAAGCGCCTACTCTTACGCTGCTGCGACATGGGCTCGCCCTAGTGCTTCCGCTGCTACTGGCGGGCCTCACCTACGTGGGCGCAGAGCTGTGGGGCAACACGACTGAGCAGGCGCTGCTATGGGCAGCGCGCAACCCCGATTCGCCCCGCGCACAGGCCTACGCCGCCCAGATAGAAGTCACCCGAGGACATCCACGTAATGCGGTCGCGCGGCTCCGTTCGGCGCTGGCTGCGAATCCCGACGAAATCCAGATCGCTTTCAATCTGATCGACGCGGAATGCGCCGCAGGTACGAGGCCGGACATACAAGCGGCTGCGCGTGCACTGCGCTCGGCGCGCGTGCTCGGACGCCTTGCATACGACTGGCTCGGCGAACGGCTGGTATCGCTCCAACGAAGGCCCTGTTCAGGAGTCGATCTTGACGCAATCGAAACACTCGTCGATGCCATGGCTGCCAACGAACATGCGAAGACATCCGGAGGACGGCAGCAGGACGTCTTGAATCTGCAGGGGCGGCTCGCCCTCGCACGTGGTGACGGGGCCGCAACATTGCAGTACTTCAACTCGGCATTCGATGCCGATCCGACTCCCAGTACCGCCCTGCAGCAGGCGGCGTTCCTCGGTAGCATGGGATATCCTGCTTTGGGATTGCAGCATCTTGACTATTTTGCCGCCGCGCGCGCCCGACTCAGACAACCTGGGTTCGGAATGCGGTGGGTGCATGCACGGCTGCTCGAACACCAGGCGTATTGGGATGGAGAAGCTAGGCGGTTGCGAGGCATTCTCCTAGCCGACGTGCATCAAGGTCCGACAGATGCCCGCTAGATCTCCTGCAGCCTCACCCCATTGATCCGGATACCGACATGTCGAATCGGATGTTTCTTCCCGCCACGATCACGGCATTCGTGCTGTGCATTGCCATCTACGCATCGGGGCTGGGCGGAGGCTACGAGTTCGATGACTTTCCGAATATCGTGGATAACACCGATCTGCACGTCACGTCGCTTGACCCGGCGGCCTGGCTCGCCGCCATCTGGTCCTCGCCGTCGAGCGACTTTCAGCGTCCTCTCGCTTCGCTGAGCTTTGCCGCGAATCATTACTTCTCGGGACTCGATCCACTGCCGATGAAAGTCACGAATCTCGCCATCCACATACTCAATGGATGGCTGCTGTTCGTGCTGCTGCGCCGGCTCGCGTCGACCACTGCCGACACGCCACCAGGACCTCCTTCACGTGGCGACTGGATCGCACTTTCGGTAACGGCGTTATGGCTCATCCACCCGATCAACCTGACGGCAGTCCTCTATGTCGTCCAGCGCATGGAAAGCCTGGCACAGGTTTTCGTGCTGCTTGGACTGCTTGCCTATGTGCGTGCGAGGCAAGAACAGTGCGAGGGTCGCGGAGGGTCGGCACGATGGCTGCTGTGGCTCGTATTCCCCTCATGTGTCCTGGCAGGCGTAGCGGCAAAGGAATCGGCAGCGATACTGCCGCTTTTTGCGTTGGTCGTCGAATGCACGATATTTCGATTCCGCGGCTCCAGCAGACACGAGTTATCGGGCTTCTACGCGATATTCCTCGTTTTCCCCGCAATCGCCGGATGCGCATGGCTTCTACCGAAGGTACTGAATCCGCTCTCGTACGCCGCGAGGACTTTCACGCTTCCGGAACGCCTGCTTACTGAGCCGCGCGTACTCATGGATTATCTCGCGTGGATCGTGCTGCCATTGCCGCGATTCTTCAGCTTTTTCAGAGACGATTACCCGATCTCGACCAGTCTCTGGCAACCTGCTTCGACATTGCCGGCGCTGCTCGGGATCGTTTTCATGATCGCCGTGGCATTCTGGGCACGGAATCACCGTCCGCTTGTTTCGCTCGGCATCGGCTGGTTCCTCGCTGCGCATGTTCTGACGGCGACCGTCGTGCCATTGGAGATCGCGTTCGAGCACCGAAACTATTTCGCCTCTGCCGGATTGCTCCTCGCTTTGGTGGATGTCGTCCTGCCAACCGCGAAGAATGCGTTTGCCCTGAGCCGTTACGCGACATTGCTCGCGCTTGCCTGTCTCGGTGCCTTCACCTTGACGTTGCGCGCGCGCGAATGGAGCGATCCGGTCCGCCTGGCGGTCGCCGAAGCGGCACAGCATCCTCATTCGCCACGCGCAACGTATGCGCTTGGCCGCACATTCGTCGTTTTAAGCGGTTATCGGCCAGATTCGCCCAACGTGCCCCGAGCCATCGATGCGCTGGAGGCGGCAGCGCGTGTGCCGGGTTCGACGATCCTGCCGGAAGTCGCACTCATTACCGTCGCTTCGAGGACCGGCCGGGAGGTGCCTTCCGATTGGTGGCAGAGCATGCACGCGAAACTCGAAAGCAGGCGTCCGGGTGTCGAGGACGGTGCCGCAATTGCCTCTCTCACTGCGTGTCAGCGCAAAGGGCTTTGTGTCATCGACGACCAGCAGATGCTCGAAATCTACCTTGCCGGAATCCGGCACGAACCGGCGAACCCTTCGATTCTCTACAGTTACGCCATCTTCGCATACAACCGCCTGCACGACACCGATCTCGCGCTGCGGCTCGCGAGCGAAGCCGCGAAGTCGCACGACGTGCAATACCGGATAAATCTGATCGGCTTCCTCCTCGATCTTCACCGCTGGGATCAAGCCCGGAAGGAGCTCGACGTACTCAGCGCGCACACCGCGTTCGGAGCAACGCGATTGAAGGTCGCGAAGCTGCAAAAACGCCTGGAGGTCGAGCAGACAGGACAGTCCCAGTCCAGAGGTCCGGCTTCCGGCGCCCTCAACGACTGATCCGGTTGCGTCTAACCTCGCACCAGCGGCAGGAGAAATGCCTCCAGCCCGCGCGCACAATCCGCCCAGCTGGGCGCCGCCGGCAGTGCGTCGACTTGGGGTGTGCTCAGCTGGTACTCGATCTTTCCTGCCAAGTCGAGTGAATTGCCCGGTTCGTAGAGGCACTCGGGGTGTGCGGCGAGGACTCGTGCGGCTTCCCCGACCTCAGCTGCGACAACAGGCGTACGGGTCGACAGCATTTCGAACAGCTTGAGTGGCATGCAGTAGCGGCCAAATTCGGAGTCGCGATTGCACACGACGCCGACATCGAGTGCCGACAGGACGAATGGCACCTGTTCGAGGGGAAGTACACCAAGGTCCACGATGCGAGGATGCCGGAATCTTGCCGGCGTCGAGTCAGTCACGCCGGCATGGACCAGCCACAATTGCTCGTCACGCGAAGCGAGGGCAAGGAACGCCTCGAACAGGTCACTGATGCCCCGATCATCATTGATCGCACCCGCCGTTCCAACGAGCCGTCCGTCCAACGGGAGACCCAGACGCCGCCGACACTCGAGCCGATCGCGTACGACGAAAAGATCCTTACGGGCTCCGTTCTGCACGATACCGGTCGGCCTGATACGGCGATAGCGGTGCTCGACCCGCTGTGCCAGCAGGCTGCCGACGGTCGTGACTCCCTCAGCCTCCCGGCACGCCACGCGGAAACTCTGCGCAAGACCCGGGAGGCGAGAAAGACCGAAGCTCTCGTAATTGTCATAAAGATCGATGACCAGCGGCAGACCGCACTCGCGCGTCCATCGGAAGGCAAGGGTGCACTGCAGCATGTCGCCGCTGGACCAGACGACATCAGGCATCCACTCGTTGGTCGCACTGGAAAGAATCCGGTTGTAGCAAAGAAGCCCGAGCGGCAGCGCATTTTCCGACCGCCAGCTCAGGCGGGGATACTCAGTCCATCGATAGGCCCCCTGGGCGCGCTTACGATAGCTGATTGCGATACCGCGAACGTCATGGCCCCACTCGGATAGCGCTGCAGGGATCTCGAAGAGTCGCCCGAAGCGTTCATCCAGCAAGTCCTTCCCGGTATATTGACGCTTGGTCAGCACTAATATGCGCATCGCTACCTCGGAAGGCGCCTTCCGGCTGGAGCGCGCGTGTTCCCGTAGGGGCGCCCGACCGGACAAGTCCCATGGCGAGCAAAAACGAGGTTGCTGCAAGGGAAAGGATGCCGAACGCGCATCACCTCCATTCTGTCAAGGCGATCCGCGCTCATGAGTTGCGACAGGCGCTCATGTGGTTTCCCCCACCGCTCGATGCCGATCGCATTCGAACGGTTCTCGAGATCGGTGCCGGTACGGGCCAGCAGGCCAGAGCTATTCAAGCCGAAGGCTACCGCGTCACGGCCGTCGATCTTCAGAATAGTCACTACAGGGCGGTGCGCGTATTCGATGTCATCGATTACGACGGTACGACGATACCGGCCGCCGACGGAAGTGTCGATATCGTCTTCAGTTCCAACGTCCTCGAACATGTCGGTGACATCGATGCTCTGCTCGATGAGATGAGACGCGTGCTGGCCGACGACGGGACGGCGATTCATCTGATCCCGAGCAGTGTCTGCCGCCTGTGGCGCTTCCCCGCGCACTACGTCTGGCTTGCCAGACGCGTGGTCCGGCGCCTGGCGCTCGCCGTTCGCGGCAGCGAGCCAGGTGAGATGGCGGACATACCGCGAACGCCAGCGGCGGCCAGCGAATGGCTGCGTACGCTGTTCCCGTCGCGTCACGGCGAACGCGGCAGCGCGCTGACGGAGGTCTGGTATTTTTCGCGGCGCTGGTGGCTCCGCAAGTTCGCCGAGCACGGATTCGGTGTGTGTCGGGTCGAGCCTAATCATCTTTTCTACACAATGGCCAATTCCACGTCTCTCGGCATTGGCCTGCGTCAGCGTCTGTCGAGAATTCTCGGGTCGGCCTGCACTCTGTATGTTTTACGCAAAGCCGCGCCATAGCCGCCGGCCAGCCATGGACAACGCGCTCAGGACATTTCGGTGGTTTGCCAACCTTCTCTCGATGCGGGGGCGGGTGCCAATTTTCCAGGCGCTGTTCCGCCGCGCCTTCCGAAAGGTCCACCGCACGATCAGCGTTCGCGATTTCGACGGCGATTTGACGATCAGCCTGCGCCTTTCCGAGCATATGCAGCGGCGCATGTTCTGGATGGGTTATTACAACCGCGATATCGTCGCACTGCTCGATCGCATGCTAACCCCTGGAATGGTGCTGATCGATGTCGGCGCCAACATTGGCGAAATATCGCTGGTGGCCGCCAAACGCGTCGGCCCGGAAGGTCGAGTGATTGCGTTCGAACCGGTTGATCGCATCGCCGATGTATTGGAGTCGAACATGGCGAGGAACGGCTTACGACAAGCCCTCGCCGTCCGCTACGGGCTATCTGACCACAATACCAGTGCCCCTATCTATGCTTCGTGCGGACAGGGCGAACAAAATGACGAGAATGACGGCCTCGGCAGCCTGTATGGTGCTGCCGCGGAAACTGCACCGCTCCAATACGTCACACTTCGGACGCTCGACGACTATCTCGAAGAGAATCCTCTCGATCGAGTGGATTTCATCAAGATCGACATCGAAGGTGCTGAGCTGCCATGCCTCCGGGGATCCGCGCGGACGATCGAACGATTTCGGCCGATGCTGATTATCGAAGTTCAGCGCGCATCAGCCACCATGGCCGGGTATTCCGTCGAAGACACGTTGGGTTTTCTCGCAGAGCGACACTACCGCTTTGCGAGTATTGGCCGTTCAGGGCGTCTGCGCGACATAACTCTCGAAACGCTGGGTGATTACCAGAACGTGCTCTGCATGCCAATTGGAGGGGCGGTGCGGCCGCCAGTCCGCGGATCGTGAGGATAATGCTTCTGCTGAGCCGACTCGATCACGGCGGAATGGAGCGCGTCCAGCTCAACATTGCGAAGTCGCTCCACGCGAGAGGTTTTGACATCGTGATCGCCGCGGGAAAGATCAACGCTGACCCGAACGGCGAGCTGCCGCCCGACATCCGGATTGTTGAAATAGCCCCGTCGGGACCCGCGTCTTTCCCGACAGGTGTCGTGCGTGTGCTCCGACGGGAACGCCCTGACGTAGTCTTCACAACAGCGAACGATGTCGCTTGCCTTGTTCTTGCAATGCGGGCGATCACGTTTAGTGACATTCGTGTCATCGTTACCCAGCATCTGTCACTGTCAGGCCCCCGACTGGCCGCACGCGGCCTGAGGCGCATCAAGCTCGAGCTGGTGCGGGCATTGATGTGGCTTCTCGTCAGACGCGCCGACAAAATCGTGGCGGTTTCCGACGGCGTCGCACGCGACCTGCAGAGTGACATCGGGGTTGACGGCAGCAGGATCGTAACCATTCACAATCCCGTCATAGGTAGCGATTTCGAGGAGCGTTCGTGCGCCAATGTCCCTTGGCCGTGGGGCGATCTCGCCGCTCCCACTTTCGCCTTCGTCGGCAGGCTGTCCAAGGAGAAGCGACTCGATCTCCTGATCAGCAGCTTTCGCCGACTGCTCGAAACGCGACCAGCCCGGCTCATCATCGTCGGAACCGGCCCGCTGCATGACCAGCTCAGCCAAGAGATCAGCACGGCTGGCCTGGATGCCCACTGCAGGCTGACAGGTTACACGGAGAATCCATTGCCTTATATCCGCGCTTCGTGTGCGCTCGTGCTTTGCTCAGACTATGAAGGCTTCGGAAACGTACTCGTGGAAGCGATGGCTTGCGGGACCCAGGTCATAGCAACAGACTGCCCATCAGGCCCCGCCGAGATACTGCAAGGCGGAAAGTACGGTCAGCTCATACCACGAGGCGACGGCGATGCGCTGGTCGGAGCGATGCGTCGTGTACTGGACGAACGTCGCATTCCGGCAGAAAAGCTTATCGAGAGGGCGAAAGATTTTAGTATCGAGCGCGCAATCGACGCGTACCACAAGCTGATCCAGGAAATCATGCAGACGAACAGGGCAAGCGATCGCTCCGGCGGGTGAGATAACCGAACCACACCATCAAAGCGAGTGCGGACTCCGTCATGACAAGGCCGAAGGCGGCACCTGTCAATCCGAGGTAGGGGACGAGCACGTTCATCGCTACGCCCATGATGACAATACCCAGCGTGTCGGTAAGAACGCGCCATCGCGTAGCCCCTATGCCGAGCAGCACGTGAACGCCGAGGCTGCGCAGGCAATAGATCGGAACATACAGCGCAAGCACGCGCACGGCTTCACCAGCCGAAGCAAAGTCCGACCCCAGAAGCCAGGCGACAATCGGTGCTCCGCACCAGACGGACGCACCGGCCACGCCCCCATAGCAAAGTACTGAAGCGACCAGCATCGGCATCATGCGGGGATGGGCTTGCCTGCTTTGTTCGATGCGGAACAATCGTGGAAGTGCCGTGAATACGAGGGCATCGACAGGAATCGTGACCAGGCTCGCAAATCGCTGCGCTGCGGAGTAATTGCCCGCAATGGCGGCTCCACCTGCACGCAGGACGAAAGACTTGTCCAGAGAGGTCATCGCAAGACTACTGGATTGTATCGCTGCAAAACCCAGCCCTTCGCGTATGTCGTTCAATCGGAGCGGAACCGAACCGAACCGGAGGCCCAAGTCACGCTTGCATTTGATGAGGAGCAGCGTGGCAGAACTCACGCTCATTACCATGTGCAGCAAAACGTAGATCACCAGAGTCGGTACCGAAACCACTGTCAGGATGAGAGCTGCCAGCACTTTGCCTAAGGACAGAAAAACCGGAGCGGCAGCAGCCGGCAGCATCCTTCCACAAGCGGCGTATGCCGTGGCTACTTGCGACACTACGGATGTAACACCCACTTCGGCTAGTGCGATCGCAATCAGGACCCGCCATTCGATCGCAAACAATCCGTGCGCGAGCCACAGGAACACTGCCATTATGGGAAGTACGCTCCAGGCGAATACTTGCGTCGCCTGGTTCCATCGGACAAAGAGCAGCTTCTGGTCGCGAGCTACGTCCTGATACAGACGCAAACCCTGGCCCAGCCCGGCAAATCCTCCGACGACGAGCGCCAGTCCGACGACGCCGGAAAATACCCCGTATCCGCTTGCCCCAAGCGTTCGAGCAAGCAGCACCACCCACACGAACTGGGATCCGATCCGCGCTACATTCCACGCCATCACACCGAGCGTGTTTCGCGCCAGCCATCCGAACCGTTGACTCACGACGACTCACGCTGTGTCTGCTGGTTCATGTTCGGGACTCGAGTGGCGAGCATTTACGTGATCGTTGGGCGATCAGGAATGCGCTCTCGAACTCGAAATCGTGCGTCGGCTCAGCAACGGATAGGAGCATGCTATCGAAGCCGCGCCTGTGCAGATCAGAGACAATAACCCGAAGGTCATATACATGCAGTTGCATAGCCGGCTCGAACAAAGGCCGGTGTCGCATTAGATTCCGGAGCCAATTGAGTGGAGCGAGCGCATACCGAAGCCTGACGAGATTCCGCTTGAGCGGAGAAGCAGTACATGAAATCAGGAATTGCGCGCAGAAATAACCACCCTCGTTCACCTGCTCGGATAGGCGCTGCATCAGCCGGCGCCCACGCGACCATGGAATGTGCTGCAGAACAATGAACGTGTGGACGAGGTCGAACGTTGTGGAGACCTCGCTCAGGTCGTCGTCGGATTTGACAAAGTCCGCATTTGCCACCGCGGCGCGCGCGCAATTCCGCCGAGCCTCTTCGATCATCGCTTCTGAGACATCGACACCGACTACACGTTTGGTATGCCGAGCGAGAGCAATTACAAGCCGGCCGACGCCACAGCCGAAATCCAGTGTCGATAGCGGAGAAAAGCCGGACTCGAAATGGTTTCTGATCCTCGAGAGCACTTCCGCAACGTGTACTTCGCCGGAGCGAAAGAATTCAGCGCGCACTTCCTCGCTCATGTTTTCGCGACGGTACTTGTCGCTCGAAATGACGCCAAAATAGGGATCCGTTCGGCCCCATGTTTCCCAATCCTTATCGGTTCCCACGATGCCCCCTTGCCGTAAATTTGCCTTGCTGTGCGCCACGCGTTCGTCGGCGAAAGCCCATGCAATCGTCACGGCGTTGGCGTTGACAAGACATCATTTCGCATTCGTTCGCCGAAGCGTGACCAGGCGAACCCCCGAGCGAAGGCAATCATCGGAGCCATAGGCAGCGGTCGCGTAAGCAGTTCGACAATGGCCAGCCCAAGTGCCGCACCGTCACCCGGAGCAACAAGTCTGCCGCTGACGCCGTCGCTCACGGCATCGACGATGCCGCCGGTGGCATAGGCTGCCGTAGGAAGCCCATGTGCGGCGGCCTCAATAGCGACCATGCCGAACCCTTCGGGATCCCCGGGAATTTCCCGGACCGGAAATACATGCACCGCGGCCGCTCGATAACCATGCGAGAGCACGTTCCAGTCGGTAATGGGTCCCAGAAAGCGAATATGATTACCGACGCCGTGGGCGTCGGCTGCGGCCTGGATACTTTCTCGTGACTGGCTGCGTGCCACAAGTGCATCGTGTGCTTCATCCCCGACGACGACAAGCTGTACCTCACCACAGGACGCCACTACCTGCGGCAACACGTCGCTGACAAACTCGCGCAGCCCCTTCCGCTCCGTAAGCCTGCCCACGCTGAGCAAGATTGGCCCCGGACCGAGACCGAAGGCTCCACGAAAAGCCTCCCCATTGCCGGGGCCAGCGACGTCGACATGAACGCCTGGGGGGATAATCGCGATGCGATCGCGCCGAACGCCGGAGTCACGCGCAAGCTGTGCCGTCGCGCGACTGTTCGCGAAGACGCGATCCATGCGGCGAATTGCAGGCAGCCAGGCCGCACGATAAACGATGTTTTTCAGCGCAATGTCGAGGCCATGCAGATAGACGATGGCGCGAGCCCGCGAGAGTCGGGCGGCAAGCCATGCAATCGGAGCGATAAGTCCACTGCCAGCGATGACCGAGACGGGTCGAACGCGGCGTGCCAGCCACACACTCTTCCACAGAGCTGCTAGAAGGAACAATGCAATCGGGCGGTGGACGACTTCAACTACTGCGACACCCTCCGGCGCGCATGCCGCACTTCCACGCGGAGCGACGGCGCATACATCTGCCTGTCGCTGCAACTCGTCCGCCAGATGCCAGTTGAGCCGTTCCATCCCTCCGAGTAGCGGAGGCAGATTCCTGGTAATCAGCAGAACCGTCGGCCTGCATGGGCGCATCGGATGAAATGGGTTCTAGTGTTTCGAATGGAAATCGGTCGGACGATAGGTCAGCGCCGTGATCTGCTCCGAAACGAGTCCGATCAGGAACACGATGACCGACGCACTGAACAGCAGCACGCTCATGTTCGTCAATCGATGCGCCACCAGAAAAGTGTAGGTGTAATAGCCGAGGCCGAGAGCAAAAAAGCCGAGGCTCACCGGAACGAAAAGCTTCAGCGGCGAATACAACGTCGCAATCTTGAAGATGATCAAAAGGAACCGCACTCCGTCCCGCAGCGGCCGGATGTGGCTTTTGCCGATCCGGCGCGCTACCGGTATCGGCTCGTACGCGACGGCATAGGCGCTGCGGAAGAAGGCCATCGTGATCGTCGTCGGATACGAAAAGCCGTTCGGGAGCAGGTGCAGGAATTCGCGGAACTTCTCTGCGTCGACGGCGCGGAAGCCGGAGGTCAGGTCGAGCACCTGGAAATTCGTCATCCGGCTCGCAAGCCAGTTGTAGATCGTGTTGGCCACTCCGCGGCCCACGCCGGCCTGCCCGGCCCAATCCCGCGCGCCGACGACCATGTCGTAGCCTTCACGCAGCCGTTGCAACAATCGCCCGACCAGTTGGGGATCGTGCTGGCCGTCGGCGTCCATGAACACGAGGGTGTCGCCCTTCGCGACCCGAGCGCCCCGCTTGATGGCGGCGCCGTTGCCCATCGGATAAGCCTGGCGCACGACTTGCACCCCGTTACGAGCGCAGATCGAAGCCGTGTCGTCGGTCGATCCGTCGTCCACCACGATGATCTCGGCATCGGGCTGCTCCCGCCGGAGACGCGGCAGCAGGTCGGCCAGGGCCGCGGCCTCGTTCTTGGCCGGCAGGATGATGCTGAGCATAGCCTCCCCTGGGCGGGCGTGAAGGAACTGTGCACTGGCTCTCTATACTGCCCGCGGATAGTTCTTTCGGCAATCCATTTAGGGTAGATTCGGTCCTGATTACGGGGGGTTACGAAGTATTCCTATGGCGATGCAGATGAATCCAGCGCCGCTGGCCGGCCTTACGGGCATCGCGCGCCGGCTGGTGGCGGAGGGGACGCTCAACGAAGGCGAGGCGCGCAAGGCCGTCGACGACGCCGCGCGCCAGAAAATTCCGCTGGGGGCCTGGCTGGTCGAGAACGGGCTCGTGAGCAGCCAGCAGGTGGCGCTGGCCTCCTCGTCCGAGTTCGGCATTCCGCTGTTCGACATCGAGGCGCTGGATCTCGCGCAGATCCCCCTGCGCCTCGTCCGCGAAGACCTGATCAACAAGCACAAGGCGCTGCCGCTGTTCAAGCGCGGCAACCGCCTGTTCGTCGGCGTCTCCGACCCGACCAACCTGCGCGCGCTGGACGAGATCAAGTTCCAGTCCAACCACATCATCGAGCCGATCCTGATCGACGAGCAGCAGATCGATCGTGCGATCGAGCAGGCCTTCAACGCGACCTCGACGGTGGTCGAGGGCCTCGAGGACGCGGAAGGCCTGGAGAATCTCGATCTCGGGGCCGTCGACGAGGAAGGCGATTCTACCGGTGTCGATGCCAGCGGCAACGACGACACCCCGGTCGTGAAGTTCGTCAACAAGGTGCTGGTCGACGCGATCAAGCGCGGCGCCTCGGACATCCACTTCGAGCCTTACGAGCAGAGCTTCCGCGTGCGTTTCCGCATGGACGGCATGCTGCGCGCGGTCGCCTCGCCGCCGATCAAGCTCAATGCACGCATCGCTTCACGCCTCAAGGTCATGTCGGGGCTCGACATCGCCGAGCGCCGCGTGCCGCAGGACGGGCGCATCAAGCTGAACCTCTCGAAGACGAAATCGGTCGATTTCCGCGTGTCGACCTGCCCGACGCTGTTCGGCGAGAAGATCGTGCTGCGCATCCTGGACGGCTCGGCGGCGCGCCTTGGCATCGACAAGCTGGGCTACGAGGAGGACCAGAAGAAGCTCTTCCTGGACGCGATCGACAAGCCCTACGGCATGGTGCTGGTGACGGGCCCGACGGGCTCGGGCAAGACCGTGTCGCTGTACACCGCGCTCAACATCCTCAACACCGAGGGCCGCAACATCTCGACTGTCGAGGATCCGGTCGAGATCCGCGTGCCCGGCATCAACCAGGTGCAGATGAACGTCAAGCGCGGCATGACCTTCGCCGCCGCGCTGCGCTCGTTCCTGCGCCAGGACCCCGACGTCATCATGGTCGGCGAGATCCGCGACCTCGAGACCGCCGAGATCGCGATCAAGGCCGCGCAGACCGGCCACATGGTGCTGTCGACGCTGCACACGAACGACGCCTCCCAGACGATCGCGCGCCTCATGAACATGGGCATCGCGCCGTACAACATCACGTCCTCGGTGACGCTGGTCATCGCCCAGCGCCTCGCGCGCCGACTGCACGACTGCAAGAAGCCGCTGCAGCTCCCGGCCGCCGCCCTGCTCAGCGAGGGCTTCACCCAGGAGGAAATCGACGCCGGCATGCAGATCTTTGACGCAGTCGGCTGTTCGGGCTGCAACGACGGGTATAAGGGGCGGACGGGGATCTACGAAGTGATGCCGCTGACCGAGGATATCTCCAAGATCATCCTCTCGGGCGGCAGTGCGATCCAGATCGCCGAGCAGGCGCGGCGCAACGGCATCCGCGACCTGCGCGCATCGGCGCTTCTGAAAGCGAAGAACGGCATCGTCAGTCTCGCGGAAATCAACCGGGTTACGAAGGACTAGGATCATGGCCACTGCTACCGCTGCAAGAGCCGGCATCAAGACCAGTGTCGGCAAGTCGCGCGCCCAGGTCAGCCAGATGCAGGTCTTTACCTGGGTCGGCATCGACAAGCGCGGCGTCAAGATCAAGGGCGAGCAGGTCTCGAAGAACGCGAGCCTGGTCAAAGCGGCGCTGCGCCAGCAGGGCATCAATCCGCAAACCGTCAAGCCGAAAGCGAAGCCGCTGTTCGGCAAGGCCGGCAAGGCCATCAAGGGCCGCGACATCGCCATATTCAGCCGCCAGCTCGCCACAATGATGTCGGCCGGCGTGCCGATGGTGCAGGGCTTCGAGATCGTCGCCGGCGGTCAGACGAATCCGCGCATGAAGGACATGCTGACGGACATCAAGACGAACATCGAGGGCGGCTCGTCCCTGCACGAGTCGCTCGCCAAGTACCCGGTCCAGTTCGACGAGCTTTACTGCAATCTGGTCAAGGCCGGCGAATCCGCCGGCGTGCTCGACACCGTCCTCGACACGATCGCGACCTACAAGGAAAACATCGAATCGCTGAAAGGCAAGATCAAGAAGGCGATGTTCTATCCCGCGATCGTCATTGCGGTCGCGATTCTCGTGTCCTGCATCCTTTTGATGTTCGTGGTGCCTCAGTTCGAGTCCGTATTCAAGAACTTCGGCGCGGACCTGCCGGCATTCACGCAGATGCTGGTCAACGCATCGCGTTTCATGGTGTCGTACTGGTGGCTGCTGCTGCTGATCGTCGTCGGCACGATGGTCGGCCTGGTCATGCTGTACAAGCGTTCGGACAAGTTCGCTCACTTCATCGGGCGCTCGTTGCTCAAACTGCCGGTCGTCGGCAACATCCTGCGCCAGTCGGCGATCGCACGCTTCTCGCGCACCCTCGGCGTGACGTTCCGCGCCGGCGTGCCGCTGGTCGAGGCGCTGGACTCGGTCGCCAATGCGACCGGCAGCGTGGTCTACAACGACGCTGTCAAGCGCATCCGCGAGGATGTTGCGGTTGGCCATCAGCTTCAGCTCGCGATGCGGCAGACCAACCTGTTCCCGAACATGGTCGTACAGATGGTCGCCATCGGCGAGGAGGCCGGCGCGCTCGACAAGATGCTGTTCAAGGTCGCCGAGTTCTACGAGGAAGAAGTCAACAACGCGGTCGATGCGCTGTCGAGCCTGCTGGAGCCGTTCATCATGGTCATCATCGGCGTGCTCGTCGGCGGCATGGTGATCGGCATGTACCTGCCGATCTTCAAGCTTGCCGCGGTCGTCGGCTGATCGTTCCGGCGGCGCGTGTTCGATTTTTCCTGGGCAACCCAACCCGGTCCGCTGATCGCGCTGACCGGGTTGCTGGGCCTTCTCGTCGGCAGCTTTCTCAACGTCGTCATCCTGCGCCTGCCGCGCCGCCTCGAGCACGACTGGCGCACGCAGGCGCGCGAACTCCTCGGCCATCCGCCCGGTGACGAAGCGAAGCCGCCCGACCTCGTCGTCACCGGCTCGCACTGCCCCGCCTGCAAGCATCGTCTTTCGGCGCTGGACAACATCCCGCTCCTGAGCTGGCTGCTGCTGCGCGGGCGCTGCCGCCACTGCAAGGCGCGCATCTCGTGGCAATACCCGCTGGTCGAGCTGCTCACCGCGCTCGCGTCGGCTGCGATCGCATGGAAGCTCGGCTTCGGCTGGCCGCTCGCGGCGGGACTCGCCTTCACCTGGATCCTGATCGCCGCCGCCGGCATCGATGCGCGCACGCAGCTCCTGCCCGATCAGTTGACGCTGCCGCTGCTCTGGCTCGGCCTGCTGCTCTCGCTGGTACCCGTTTTTGTGCCACCCGATGCGGCGATCATCGGCGCCGCGATCGGATACCTCAGCCTTTGGTCCGTCTACTGGCTGTTCAAGCTCGCGACCGGCAAGGAAGGCATGGGCTACGGCGATTTCAAGCTGCTCGCCGCGCTCGGCGCCTGGATGGGAGCGATGAGCCTGCTGCCGATCGTACTGCTGTCCTCGCTGATCGGCGCGATCGTCGGCGGCAGCGTGCTCGCGCTGCGCGGACAGGATCGCAGCACGCCGATTCCGTTCGGCCCGTTCATCGCCGCGGCGGGCTGGGTCTGGTTCGTGCTCGGCGATCGCCTCGGCGCCTGGTATTCCGCACTCTTCACTGTCGGACAATAGGCCGTCGCGCCACGACGGCGCGATACCGAAGCACACAGGACTCCCAATGCCCGACCGTGCCCGCGCCCATTCCGACGCGACTCGCAAACGTGCGCTGCACCCGTTCACCGTCGCGCTGACCGGCGGTATCGGCAGCGGCAAATCCGAGGCGGCGCGCCGTTTCGCGACGCTCGGTGCGACGGTCATCGATGCCGATGCGGTCGCGCGCGAGCTGGTCCAGCCCGGCATGCCCGCGCTCAACGAGATTGCAGCGGCATTCGGCCCGCAGATACTCGACGAGACCGGCTCGCTCGAGCGCGCCGAAATGCGAGCGCTGGTGTTCGGCGATGCCGACGCGCGTAGGCGCCTCGAGGCGATCCTGCACCCACGCGTTCGCGCGGAAATGCTCGTGCGAACCGACGCGGCGGCGGGGCCGTACGTGATGCTGGTGGTGCCGCTCTTCGTCGAAACGGCGGGCTACGACTGGGTCGATCGCGTCCTCGTGGTAGACCTGCCGCGCGAGCTGCAGCTCGCCCGCGCCATCGCGCGCGACGGCATGCCGCCCTCGCTCGCCGAGGCGATGATCGACGCGCAGGCGTCGCGCGAGCAGAGGCTCGCCGCTGCCGACGACGTGATCGACAACAGCGGCGCGCCCGAGGATCTCGACGCGCAGGTCGCGGCGCTGCACGAACGCTACCTGGAACTCGCGGCCACGCGTCGGTAGGCGGCGCTAGCTCGCAGACCGGTCCAGAAAGCCGATGGCCGCCAGCACGCCATCCGCCACGGTCGTGACCAGCCGGTAGAGCAACGCCAGCGCCAGCGCCTCCGCCTCGCCCAGCACGGGCGCGAGCCCGAGCGACAGCACCGCCTCGCGCAGGCCGATTCCCGCCGGCGCCCCCGGCGTCACATAGCCGACCAGCCAGGCGAGCGAGAGCCAGCCGCACCAGGCACCGAAAGGCAGCGCGTCAGGCGACGGCGAGAGCGATCGGAGCGCGAGCGCTGAACAGACGAACATCCCGACGTAGAGCGCGAGCACAGCGAGGAGCGAGACTCCGCTGCGTTGCAACGCGAGCTGCGGCGCGCCGGTACGGTGCCCGATCCAGCCTGCGGCGATCCACGCAAGCAGTGCGACGCCCGGCGCGAGCCAGACGACATGACGTGCCCATGGCGCGATCCCATCCAGGCGCGGATCGGCAACCACGCCGAGCGCCAGCAAGGCCGCGCCCGCGCTGACCAGCACCGTCTCCAGCAACAGCGCGAGCGCTAGCGCGCGATGGTCGGCGCCCGCCCTACGCGCTGCGACGTGCCGCCAGGCGAGATGAAACACATTCCCAGGCAGGTATTTCGCAAGCTGCGCGCGCAGGTGGCCGACGGCCAGCGGCAAGGCGGGCAGCCGCCGCCCTGCAGCGAGGCGCACCAAGCCCACCCACGCCCCGGCCAGCAGCAAACCACCGACCAGGTACAGCGCGAGCGCGGCCAGCAGCGCGGCGACCGGAGTGCGGGCGAGCGCGTCCCCCAGCGCGTCGCCCAGTGCAAGGCCGCGCCGGATCAGCAGCGCCAGTGCGACGAGGCAGACGAGCGCGCCGGCCACACCGGCCGCACGCTTCAGTGCATCGCGATCGAACACGGTCCGCGCCGGCGCCCGGGAAGGCGATTCATGGCTTGCGTCCGGGCTCATCGACCCGTGCGCGTGGATCGCGATGCTCGAGCTGACGCAACCGCCAGTCGAGGCCCTCGAGCAGGCGCCGGTTCACCGATTGCAGGTCTGCGAGAAAACCGAGCAGGAACGCGATCAGCCCGATGGTCACCGAAGCCGCAGCAAGCAGTGCCGACTGCACATGGCCGGCCCCTTCTCCGATCAGGGCATGGAACAGGTACCAGCCGCCGAACAGCAGACCGGCGCTCACGAAGAACGTCGCGATCAGCCAGAAGAACGTGAGCGGGCGATACGTCGCGAAGATGCGCACGATCGTCGTCGACGAGCGCCACACGTAAAGCCCGGTGCTCTTGACCAGCCGCGACGGGCGCAGATCGGGATTCGTGCGCACCGGCACCGACAGCACGCGGATGTTGCTATGTCCGGCCTGGATGATCGTTTCCAGCGTGTAGGTGTAGGAACTGAACACGTTGAGCCGTTGCGCGGCCTCGCGCGTGAACGCACGGAAGCCGCTCGGCGCGTCGGCGACATCGGTGTTGCTGGCGAGCCGCACGACTCGGCTGCCCAGCATCTGCAGCTTCTTCTTGAGCCACGAGAAATGTTCGGTGTCGGCGATCGGGCGTGCGCCGATGACCATCTCCGCGCGGCCCTCGCTGATCGGCCGCACCAGCGCCTCGATGTCGCGCGCGTCGTACTGGTTGTCGGCGTCGGTGTTGACGATGACGTCGGCACCGCGGGCGATGGCAGCGTCGAGTCCCGTCATGAACGCCGCCGCGAGGCCGCGGTTGACCGGATGCCGCACCACGCAGTCGACACCAAGCGAGCGGGCGACCTCCGCCGTGTCGTCGTCGGAGCCATCGTCGACGACCAGCCACTCGACCACGTCGCATCCGGGGACCTGCCGCGGCAGGTGCGCGATCGCGTGCGGCAGCGATTCGGCTTCGTTGTAGCAGGGGATCTGGATGACGAGCTTCATCGCGTGCCGGTCGGCCGGAAGAGCGCGAATGATAAGCGCGTCGCGCCGGAAACCTCCACGCCTGCGGCCTAGCGACGTTCCAGCACCAGCAGCTGGTTGGCGCCGAACAGAAAGCGCCGATAAAGGACGATGGCGAGGCCCTGCCGCCGCGCCAGACCGTGGAGCGCCTCACGATCGAGCAGCGCCTCGTGCTCCTCGCTGGCGTCGTGGCTGAAGACACCCAGCCTCGCGCCGAGGTCATGGATCGACTCGTACGCCGGGTGCGGCGTCGTCAGCACGATACGCCCGCCGGGCCGCGCAAGCGCGACCAACCCGCGCAGGAACGCATCGGGATCCTTGCTGTGCTCGATGACCGCGAGGGAGACAACGGTGTCCCACTCGCCGGTTGCCGGTGCGGCTTCGACGAAGCGATGTCGAGGGTAAGCGTTACGCGCTGCCGCGAGTAAGACCGCATCGATGTCGTAGCCGCAGTAGTCCTCAGACCGCACAAGTGCGGCCAGCGCTCCGGATCCGCAACCGAAGTCGAAGACGCGGCCCCGCAGCCATGGCCGCGCCGCGGCGATGCGCCGGCGGCGCAGAAACGGAGAAAGCAGGCCTTGCGTGCCTTGGTCGGACATACGGATTTCCGGGATGAACTGCGAGGACCGTGCAATGCGCGGCGGACTCTAGCAACCGTCTTCCGGGTTGTCATCGCAACGGTCGCCGCTCAGGAGCGCTCCGCCGTGCCGCTCATGCGCAGGCGTCTCTCATGGGCCACAAGCCGCGAATCGCCGCGACACCCTGCGCGCCGGCGTTCCGCGCAGCGTCGATATCGGCGCCGTCCAGGCCACCCAACGCATACACCGGCAGCGCTGCGGTCGCCACGAGATCGGCAAAGCGCGCCCAGCCCAGCGGCACCGCATCCGCGTGGCTCGGCGTCGCAGCCACCGGCGACAGTGTCGCGAAATCGGCGCCGATGCGCCGTGCGTGCTCCAGCTCGGTGGCATCGTGGCAGGACACGGCCAGCCAGCGGTGCGCGGCAATAGGACGCGTGTCGAGGCTCGCCGCGATGCGGGCGGGAAGGTGCACGCCCTCAAGGTTCAGGCGCTCGGCGAGTTGCCAGTCGGCATTGAGCAGCAGATGGGCGCCGTGCCGCGCGCAGATCGCGTGTGCGGCGGCCGCGCAATCCGCGAGGTCGCCGGTCGTCCATGCGGGCTGCCGCAACTGGATCAGGCGGATGCCGGAGCGGCAGGCGCGCTCGATGCCGGCGAGCAGCATGCTGCGTTCGGAAGGCGGCAGCGCCGGCGTGATCAGATAGCGGTCGGGCAGGCAGAGCGCGGCGAGCACCGGAACGTCCGCCGGCGGCATCTGCAGCGACGCGAGCGTGTCGCGATCCACCCACCGAAGCGCCTGCGCCTCGCGCGCATGCGGCGTGCCGCGGTATGTGTCGACCAGCCAGGCGTCGAGCACGATGCGCTTCTCGGGATAGGTCCACGGCACGGCGATCAGCGGCCGCGCCAAAGCGACTTCGATGCCGAGCTCCTCGGCGAGCTCGCGACGCAGCGCTTCGCGCGGCGCTTCGCCGGGATCGACCTTGCCGCCCGGAAATTCCCAGAAGCCTTCGAGGTGCTTGCCCGCGGGACGCTGCGCGACGAGCACGCGGCCCGCGGCATCCCGCAGGACGCCTGCGACGACGTGGACAGGCGGCTCTGTCACCGCAGGTGCTCCGGTTTCGGCCGCACCGAAGCGACCGCGCCGAAAGCAGGCGGGCTCACGCGATCGCGCGGCGGCTCAGACGAGCTGGCCGTGGCAGTGCTTGTACTTCTTGCCCGAGCCGCAGGGGCAGGGATCGTTGCGGCCGATCTTCGGCGCATCGCGGTGTACCGGCCGTTGCTGCGGCGCCGCCATCGCGGCAGGTTCGGCGTTGCCCGGCTCCGCCTCGCCCGCAGCGAGGCCGCCGGCCTCGGCGTGCTGGAACTGAAGCTGGCGTGCCTGCGCCTGGCGCTGCTGCTGGGCCTCGAGCGCCTGGACTTCGTCCTCACCGCGGATTCGCACGCGCGCGAGCAGCTGGATGATCTCGTGCTTGACGCGCTCGAGCATCAGCTGGAACAGCTCGAACGCCTCGCGCTTGAATTCCTGCTTCGGCTGCTTCTGCGCGTAACCGCGCAGGTAGATGCCCTGGCGCAGGTAGTCCATGCTGGCGAGGTGCTCCTTCCAGGCGTTGTCGAGCACCGACAGCATCACGTGCTTCTCGAGCGCGCGCATGACCTCGGAGCCGACCATCGCCTCCTTCTCGCGGAACAGGCGCTCGACGTGCTCCTGCACGTGCTCGAGCACGTCATCGGCGTCGGCTTCGCTCTTGTCTTCGAGCCAGTGCCGGAGATCGAGCCGCAGCCCGAACTCGGATTCGAGCTCCTTTTCGAGGCCGGTCACGTCCCACTGCTCGTCGACCGACTCCGCCGGCACGAAGCGCCGCACCAACTCGGTCACGACGTCGCGGCGGATGTCGACGACGGTGTCGGCGACGCTCTCCGAATCGAGCAGCTCGTTGCGCTGCTGGTAGATGACCTTGCGCTGGTCGTTCGCCGTGTCGTCGAACTCGAGCAGGTGCTTGCGGATGTCGAAGTTGTGCGCCTCGACCTTGCGCTGCGCCTTCTCGATCTGGCGGCTGACCATCTTGTCCTGGATCGCGTCATCCTCCTTCATGCCGAACATGCGCATGAGGCGCGCGACGCCCTCGCCCATGAAGATGCGGATCAGGTTGTCCTCGAGCGAGAGGTAGAAGCGGCTCGAACCCGGGTCGCCCTGGCGGCCCGAGCGGCCGCGCAGCTGGTTGTCGATGCGCCGCGACTCGTGGCGCTCGGTGCCGATGATGCGCAGGCCGCCGAGCGCGACGACTTCGTCGTGGCGCTTCTTCCATTCGGCCTTGATGCGCTCGCGCTCGGACTCCGGCGCGTCTTCGGGCAGCGCATTGAGCTCGGCCTCGAGACTGCCGCCGAGCACGATGTCGGTGCCGCGGCCGGCCATGTTGGTCGCGATCGTGATCGCCTTTGGCCGCCCGGCCTGCGCGACGATGTGCGCCTCGCGCTCGTGCTGCTTCGCGTTCAGCACCTCGTGCGGGATGTGCTGCTTCTTGAGCAGGTTCGAGATCAGCTCGGACATCTCGATCGAGGCGGTACCGACCAGAACCGGCTGACCGCGCTCGTAGCAGTCCTTGATGTCCTCGACGATCGCGTCGAACTTCGGCTTCTGCTTGAGGAAGACGACGTCGGGCTCGTCCTTGCGGATCATCGGCCGGTGCGTCGGGATGACGACGACTTCGAGACCGTAGATCTGCTGGAACTCGTAGGCTTCCGTGTCCGCAGTGCCGGTCATGCCGGCCAGCTTCTTGTACATGCGGAAGAGGTTCTGGAACGTGATCGACGCGAGCGTCTGGTTCTCGCGCTGGATCGGCACGCCCTCCTTCGCCTCGATCGCCTGGTGCAGACCGTCCGACCAGCGGCGGCCCGGCAGCGTGCGGCCGGTGAATTCGTCGACGATGATGACTTCGCCGTCGCGGACGATGTAGTCGACGTCGCGCTGGTAGATCGCGTTGGCGCGCAGCGCCGCGTTGAGGTGATGCACGACCGCGAGGTGCTTGGGATCGTAGAGGCTCTCATCCTCGCCGATGATGCCGTCCTCGCGCAGCAGCTGCTCGGCGTGCTCCATGCCCTCTTCTGACAGGTGCACCTGCTTCTGCTTCTCGTCGACGTAGTAGTCGCCGGGCACCGGCGGCTCGCCCGGCGCCGCCTCACGTTCCTGCCGCGTCATGCGCGGCACGATGCGGTTGACCTTGACGTAGAGCTGCGGCGACTCGTCCGACGGGCCCGAAATGATCAGCGGCGTGCGCGCCTCGTCTATCAGGATCGAGTCGACCTCGTCGACGATCGCGAAATTGAGCCCGCGCTGGTAGCGCTGCTCCTTCGAGAGCGCCATGTTGTCGCGCAGGTAATCGAAGCCGAACTCGTTGTTCGTGCCGTACGTGATGTCCGCGGCATAGGCTTCGCGCTTGGTGCTGTGGTCCATGCCGGGATAGACGACGCCCACCGACATGCCGAGGAAGTTGTACACCTTGCCCATCCACGCGGCGTCGCGCTTGGCGAGGTAATCGTTGACCGTGACGACGTGAACGCCCTTGCCCTCGAGCGCGTTCAGATAGACGGGCAGCGTCGCGACCAGCGTCTTGCCTTCGCCGGTGCGCATCTCGGCGATCTTGCCCATGTGCAGCACCATGCCGCCGATGAGCTGCACGTCGTAGTGGCGCAGCTCCAGCACGCGGCGCGAGGCCTCGCGCACGGTTGCAAAGGCTTCCGGAAGCAGGCTGTCGAGCGTCGCGCCGTCCTGGAGGCGGCGGCGGAACTCGTCGGTCTTGGCCCTGAGCTCCGCATCGGAAAGCGCCTGGAACTCGGGCTCCAGCACATTGATCTGGTTCACCACCTTGCCGAGCTGGCGCAGCACGCGCTCGTTACGGCTGCCGAAAATGCTCGTCAGGAAACGGTTCAACATCGGTCGTCTTCGAATTGGGGGATGAGGACGGGCTCGCCGTCGGACGCTCGGACAACCGGCCACGAAGGGCACCGGTTCCCGCGCAGGAACGAATCCCGCGGAGCGGACCGCTCATGATACCGGCGGACCGGGTTCTTTAGCGAATTCGGGACGGCGGATCGGCTTTCAAGCCGTTCGCGGGCCGATCATCCTGCAACCGGCGGGCCGAAGCCCGTCTGCGCACGACCGGGCTCAGCGCGAAGCCCCGCCGCGGAAATCGATAAGTGGGCCTTGGCCCACCTACCGCCGGCGCACCCGCACTGTTCGCGGTCGGCGGCGGGCTGAAGCCCATCCTGTGAGGCTTGGCCAGCGAGTTGCCGCCGGCCCCGTTCTAGGCCTTCGTCGCGCGTTTCGATTTCACGTAGGCGATCGGGTTCACCGGCCGCCCGTTGAGCCAGACTTCGAAGTGGCAGTGCGGGCCCGTCGCGCGGCCAGTCGAGCCCACCTTGGCGATCGTGTCGCCGGCGTGAACGCGTGTGCCGGCCTGGGCGACCAGGACCGAGTTATGGGCGTAACGCGTCATGTAGCCATTGCCGTGATCGATCTCGACGACGTTGCCGTAGCCCGGCTTGACGCCGACGAAGGTGACCACGCCCTCGGCGACCGCAGTGACCGGCGTGCCGGTGGGCGCGTCGAAATCGATACCGCGATGGACGGCCTGGTGGCCATTGATCGGATCGGTGCGCTCGCCGTAACCGGAGGCGATATAGCCTTGCGCAACCGGCATGCCGCTCGGCAGCAGCGCATTCTCGACCTTGCGATCGAGCAGGAGATTCTCCAGGACGCCGAGCTGGGCTTCCTGACGGTCGAATTCGGCGCGCAGGTTGTCGATGCCCGCCGTCAGCGGCACTGGCGCGTCGGCTCCCGAGGCCGGTTCCTCCGGTCCGCCGAGAGCGGGAGCGGAGCTGAAGTCGAACTCGCCGTCATCGAGCTTGCCGACCTGCGTCAGGCGGTCGCCCAGCGCGTTGAGGCGGGTCGCCTGCGCCTGAAGCTGGCCGAGCTGGAGCGCGAGCGCGTCGAGGTTGCGTTCCGACTCGCGATCGAGCGCGGCGAGCTCTGCGCGCTGCGCCTCGATGCGGGCGCGTAGCTCGGCGATCTCGTGCAGGCCGCGCGCGGTGGATCCGGTGAAGAAGAGAGCCGCGGCAAAGCCCGCGGTGAGAAGTGCCAGTGCGGCGCCGCCGAGAATGCCGGCGGCAATCAGACGTCCGCGCCTGGAATCGAGATCGAGGCGTGTTGGTGCCGCATGCGCCTTACCGACGATAATTATGTTCATGATGTAAAAAGCGCCCGCCAGGGTTTCGCCATGCGCAGCCGCCGTTCCGACACCCATCTTCCGGGCCCGAGGCCCGTTGCGGAGTGCTTCGCCCTTGGCACGCTCGCCGAACACGCGCGCGCGCTGGACGTCCTGGATCGAAGGCTGCGCCGCCTTTTGCCCGACGCGATCGCACGCGAGACGAAGCTTGCGGACGTGCGCGGCGGGCGAGTTGTCTTTCTGGCGTCGAGTCCGGCCTGGGCCAGCCGCCTCCGGCTGCACCAGGCAGCCTTGATGGCCGAGGCCCGCACCGCGCTGGGCGGCGTGGTCGAACGCTTCGCCGTGAAAGTGGCGCCCCTGCCCTCTGTTCCCGCGGAGAGCACGAAGCAGAAGCCGCTTTCAGCCGCCGCCGCAGCTCACCTGCGTACGGCAGCAAAGTCCCTCTCGGACCCCGAGCTCAGGGCCCTCTATCTCCACCTGGCGTCCTTCGCCGTGGATGATTCCACGTAGGGCCGGGGCTGGCCCTCTTTCCCCATTTGCCGGCTTCGCGTCGTGTGGCGAGCGGTCGATGGCCGCTCCGACGGAAGCCGTTCCTTTTACACCGCCTGTGCCGGGTGCGCGTACGAGATGGGCGCTTCGTTTTCGTCCTCGAAGCTGACCTCTTCCCATGCGCCCGCCTCGGCGAGCAGTGTCCGCAACAGCTTGTTGTTCAACTCATGACCCGACTTGTATCCGTAGAACGCCCCGATGAGGCTGTGTCCAAGGAGATACAAGTCGCCGATCGCATCGAGGATCTTGTGCTTGACGAACTCGTCCTCGTAGCGCAGACCGTCTTCGTTGAGCACGCGATAATCGTCGAGGACGATCGCGTTGTCCATCGATCCGCCGAGCGCGAGATTCCGCTCCCGCAGCATTTCGATATCGCGCATGAAGCCGAAAGTGCGCGCCCGGCTGACCTCTTTCACGAACGACGTCGTCGAGAAATCGATCTCCGACGTCGACGTCCGCTTGGTGAACATCGGGTGGTTGAAGTCGATCGAGAAGCCGACCTTGAACCCGTCGAACGGCTCGAAGCGTGCCCACTTGTCGCCGTCGCGAACCGTGACGGACTTCTTGATACGGATGAATCGCTTGGCCTTTGCCTGCTCCTCGATGCCGGCCGACTGCAGCAGGAACACGAAAGGTCCGGCGCTGCCGTCCATGATCGGCACTTCCGGCGCGGACAGGTCGACATAGGCGTTGTCTATGCCGAGCCCGGCCATGGCCGAGAGCAGGTGCTCGATCGTGGCGATGCGCACGTCGTCCTTGACCAGGGTGGTCGATAAGCGCGTGTCGCCGACGTTTTCGCAACAGGAACGGATTTCCACCGGACGCGGGAGGTCGACACGGCGGAACACGATGCCCGTGTCCACAGCCGCGGGCCGCAAGGTCATGTAGACCTTTTCACCCGTGTGGAGACCCACGCCCGTCGCCCGAATGACGTTCTTGAGCGTGCGTTGTCTGATCATTTTTATGCTGTAACCCCTGGGGCAGGAGCCGACAAAACGCGAGGGATGCTAGCACAGCGAATCAGTCGAGAAAAGTTAAGCGACGTCTGGAACCGACAGATTTGTTGCAAAAAAGCAACAAAGATGCTCCAACTGCTTAACGCAAAATTGATTTCGCCTGCGCGTTTTTTAAAGGTTTCAGCGCACGCGCGGAAGGAATTCTTTCGCAGTTCGGGCGTTCGGTTCACGGGCTTCCGGCGATGGCTTCGCTGCGCGTCCTGGAGCGGTGAGCGTCTGCATTCCGGCACCAGCCGATGCTCGGGGCCGCTTCCGGAACTCCTGAAGACTGGAGCGCAGAGACGATGTCGATTTCGTGCATGTTGCTCCGCCGCTTTCAATGACACCGCAGCAATATCGACGCCGACGCGCGCCCACCGCGACGCCACGCGGTGAGCGGCCCGGCCGCGCGCGGAAAGCACGCGCGGAGCGGAAAGGCGCGGCAACGTCCTTCAGGACGTGCCGCCGCCCTGCCGGATGGGGCTGCGGCCGATCAGTCCGCCTGCCGGCGCAGGAATGCCGGAATGTCGAGATAGTCGCTCGGCGTTTCCGCCGCACGCGCTTCGGGCGCCGCCGCCCGCGCCGGCGTGCGATCGGGCACGTCGACGTAATCGACCGCGCCGGTCGTCGCGTTGCGGATCACGCGCATCGGCGGCCGCGGAGCGGCCATCGGCTCGCGTTCGCGCTCGCGCACCGGCGGGCGCGCGATGGCGCGGTTGAGGCCGGTCGCCACCACGGTCACGCGCACCTCGTCCTGGAGATCGGGATCGAGCGCCGTGCCGACCACGACCGTCGCATCTTCGCTGGCGAACTCGTGGATGACTTGGCCGATGTCGTCGAACTCGCGCATCGTGAGGTTCGGGCCCGCGCTGACGTTGACCAGGATGCCGCAGGCGCCGGCGAGGTTGACGTCCTCCAGCAGCGGATTGTTGATCGCCGCTTCCGCCGCCGCGACCGCGCGATCGTCGCCACGCGCCGTGCCGGTGCCCATCATCGCCATGCCCATCTCGCTCATGACGGTGCGCACGTCGGCGAAGTCGACATTGATCAGGCCCGGCCGCGTGATCAGGTCCGCGATGCCCTGCACCGCGCCGAGCAGCACGTCGTTGGCCTGCTTGAACGCGGACAGCAAAGTCACGTCGCGACCGAGCACCGTCAAAAGCTTCTCGTTCGGCACGGTGATCAGCGAATCGACGTACTGGCCGAGATCCTCGATGCCCTTCAACGCCACCTGCATGCGCCGGCGCCCTTCGAACGGGAACGGCTTGGTGACGACCGCGACCGTCAGGATGCCCATTTCCTTGGCGAGCTGGGCCACGACCGGCGCCGCGCCCGTGCCGGTGCCGCCACCCATGCCGCAGGTGATGAACACCATGTCCGCGCCCGTGAGCAGTTCGACGATGCGCTCGCGGTCCTCGAGCGCGGCCTGGCGACCGACCTCGGGGTTCGCGCCCGCACCGAGCCCTTTCGTCACGTTCGCGCCGAGCTGGAGCGTGTACTTCGCGCCGCTCGACTTCAGCGCCTGCGCATCCGTGTTCGCGCAGACAAAATCGACGCCTTCGACATTCGCGTTGACCATGTGGCTGACCGCGTTGCCGCCGCCGCCGCCGACGCCGATGACCTTGATCACCGCGTTGGGTGCCATTTTCTCGACCAGTTCGAACATTTCCCATCCTCCGCATTGGCTACTGCTGGTTTTGTCGTTCCCGAAGCCGTGACCGTCCCGGTCCGGATTCGTCCGCGAAGCTGGCGTGCTTCGCCTGAGCCGTTTCGGCTCCCGCCACGCGCTCCATGCGCGGTGGTTTGCTCTTCCAAGGGCTGAGGGGTGAGGGCTGAGGGCCGACAAAAACCGTGCGACGCACACCCGATGTCTTTTCAGCCCTCAGCCCTCAGCCCTCTTCTCTCAGCCCTCTTCTCTCAGCCCTCTTCTCTCAGCCCTCTTCTCTCAGCCCTCTTCTCTCAGCCCTCTTCTCTCAGCCCTCTTCTCTCAGCCCTCGCACCTCAAAACTCACCCTTGAACCAGGTCGTGATCCGGCCC
>Ga0182749_1000396_pt1 | contig 42200 bp, 37 predicted proteins | sample eDN3rd37CKraftMG_FD_128875 | JGI IMG/M metagenome (GOLD analysis project Ga0182749, IMG submission 128875) | Enriched Miracle-Growth compost microbial communities from Emeryville, California, USA - eDNA 3rd pass 37_C Kraft MG (version 2) (version 2) ...
AAGCGGCTTGGTCGGCCGGATGACCAGATCGGGCGGCGCATAGCGGATCAGGCCGACATAATCGTGGAGCTGCTGGGCGAGCAGCGCCTTGCCGTCCTTGTCGAGCAGGTCGATCAGCGCCCGGAAATCGGCGGGCGGACCCAGCAGCGGCGCCTGCGTCCCGGCCGGCGGCGGCGCATCGGCCGACGGCGCGGCGGGCGGCATGGCGGGCATGCTTTCCCCATTGGCCAGACGGCGCATCAGCTCGCCCGGATCGGGAAGCTGGCTCGCATGGACGATCCGCAGCAGCGCCATCTCCGCCGCCTCGATCGGCAGCGCGGCCGTCTGCACCTCGCCATGGCCCTTGAGCAGAAGCTGCCAGAAACGATGGAGCGTCGCGAAGCCCATCCGCCCCGCCCAGTCGGCATAGGCGTCGCGCTCCTCCACCGACATCGCCGGATCGTCCCCGCCGCCCACCTTGGCGCGGGTGACGCCGTGGCAGGTTTCGAGCAGGCCCTGGAAAAGCGCGGCGGGCTCGACCCCCAGGTCATGCTGGTCGCGCACCATGGCGAGCACGGCGCGCGCATCGCCCGCCAGCAGATGGGCGAAGAGCGCGCGCACCGCCCCCCGGTCCGACAGGCCGAGCATGTCGCGCACCTGCCCGGCGGTGACGATTCCCGTGCCGTGCGCGATCGCCTGGTCGAGGATCGAAAGCCCGTCGCGCGCCGACCCTTCCGCCGCGCGCGCGATCAGCGCCAGCGCCTCGGGCTCGGCCTGCACCTCTTCGGCGGCGACGACGGCGGCGAAATGATCCGCCAACGTGCCTGCCGGGATGCGCCGCAGATCGAAACGCTGGCAGCGCGACAGCACGGTGACGGGCACCTTGTTCACCTCGGTCGTGGCGAACAGGAATTTTACATGTGGCGGCGGCTCCTCCAGCGTCTTGAGCAGGCCGTTGAACGCCTGCTTCGAGAGCATGTGGACCTCGTCGATGATATAGACCTTGTAGCGCGCCGAGACCGCCGCGTAGCGCACCGCCTCGATGATCTCGCGCACGTCGTCGATGCCGGTGTGGCTGGCGGCGTCCATCTCGACGATGTCGATATGCCGCCCCTCCGCGATCGCGACGCAGGGCTCGCACCGGCCGCACGGATCGATCGTGGGGCCGCCCTGCCCGTCGGGGCCGATGCAATTCAACGCCTTGGCGATCAGCCGCGCGGTGGATGTCTTGCCCACCCCGCGCACGCCGGTCAGCAGGAAGGCATGGGCCAGCCGGTCGCGGCGGATGGCGTTGCCCAGCGTCGTCACCATCGCATCCTGCCCGATCAGCTCCGAAAAGCGCTGCGGACGATATTTGCGCGCGAGGACGCGATAGGGCTGCTGCGGCATCGGATCGGGCGTATCGGACATGGGGCCATTATCTAGGCTCTCGACGCGCGCTTGTCGAAGGGGTGTGGGCGTCCCCTGCTCCAGGCGTCAAGAATCCTGCTATTCGCGCTGATCCGCTCCAAAGCGCCCTAACCCGTCGATTTCAGTAAGGATTCTTTCCGTTTCGGTGCAATTAGGCGTAGGCAAGCTTGTCGTGATAGTTTACAGCCTGTTCATCTGCCGTATGCGCGAAGCGCGGAAAAGCGCGATTCCCATGACTGGCACGTTCCCTGCATAGCTACGGGTCCAAACCTCTTTTGGGGGAGTAGCTTGCCATGAAGCGTTCAATTCTCGCCTTCGGCCTCTTCTTCGCAACGGCGCTGCCCGCCAGCGCGGCAACGGTTGTCGTGACCCCGGCGCCTTACGCGGCGCCCAGCTATAGCGGAACGCCCACGATATTCACCTTCGACTCGGGTGGCGCCGATTACACCACGCGCTTCAGCGGCGGCGGCGTCGTCAGCGGTTCGACCGGCGGTCAATATTCCGCGCCCACAGCAGACGCGACCAACTATTATTCCGTCGGACCAAGCACGTCCACTCCGGCCACCGTCAATCTGGCGGGACTGGGATCGATCCAGCAGATCAGCCTCTATTGGGGTTCGGTCGACAAATATAATACGCTTGAGCTGCTCGCGGGCAGCACCGTCCTCGCCACGATCACGGGCAGTGACGTCGTCGGCTCGCCGGACGGCACGACCAGCTACAACGTCGTCATCAATCTGACGCCGTCGGAGACGGGCAGCATCACCGGGCTGCAATTCTCGTCGAGCGAGAACGCGTTCGAGTTCGACAATCTGGCGGTCGGCAGCGTTCCCGAGCCGGCGAGCTGGGCGCTGATGATCGGCGGCCTCGGCCTGGTCGGCATGGCGATGCGTCGCCGCAGCCGCGTCTCGGTCGCGGTGGCCTGAAAGACGCTGCACCCGGGCCGGCGGAAACTCCGGCGGCCCCGGGGAACAGGGGACCAATGGGACCGGCCACGATCCACGGGGATCGCGGCTGGTCCTTGTTTGTTGCGGACATTGTCATGATCGCCGGCGGCAGGTCCGCCGGGGGGATAAGCCGCGCGAGCCCAAAGCGATCGCGCGCCGGGGCGCCGGACGAGCATGCCTGCGTCGGACGTGCCGGGCTTTCGGCGCAGCCGGAGCGCCCGATCTCACGCGCATCATTGCATTTTCAGCATCGGGAATGCCGCCCGACGAAAGCGGGAACGTCGCCCGGCGGAAGCGGGGCCGCTTCGAAAACGCGGTGGCTGGAGGCGGGTGGGAGCCGGAACGACCCGGGGCAAATTCGTTACGGCTGCTTCCTTCCGGACCTGACCGGGTTGGCGACAGCACCGTCCGCCCGACTCCCGCGCCGGGATATGATCGGTGCGTCGCGGCTTTGCAAGGGCCCACGCCACCGGCACGATGGGCGGGCGGCACGGAGGGCCTCAGGCGAAGGCGGCGGCCACGATCTTCCCGACGGCGGCGAGCGTCGCCTTGCGTGCCTCGACCGGTTGCGGCGAGCCGCTCGCATAGGCGACGATCAGGATCGGCGCCCGTCCCGGCGGCCGGGCGATGGCGATGTCGTTGGTGGCACCGCGCTCCCCCATCCCGGTCTTGTCGCCCACCCGCCATGTCGACGGCAGCCCCGCGCGCAAGGCGGTCGTGCCGGTCGTCGCCGCGTCCATCCAGCCGATGAGGCGCGTGCGCGAGCCCGGCGTCAGCACGCGCCCGAGCAGCAGTCGCCGCATCAGCCCCAGCATCGCCGCGGGCGTCGTCGTATCGCGCGCGTCGCCCGGGATATTCTCGTTGAGCGCGGGCTCGCCGCGGTCGAGCCGCGTCACCCGGTCCCCCGCCGCGCGCATGAAGCGCGTCAGTCCCGCCGGCCCGCCGACCAGCGGCAGCAGCAGGTTGGCGGCGCTGTTGTCGCTCTGCCCGATGGTGGCGGCGCACAACGCGCCGATCGGCAGCCGCCCCTCGGCCAGATGCGCGCGGACCACCGGCGCATGATCGAGAAGATCGGCAGGCCCGAAGGCGACGGCCTCCTCCAGCCGACGCGCACCCCGGTCGACCCGCGCGAGGATCGCGGCGGCGAGCACGACCTTGAAGGTCGAGCACATCGCGAAACGCTCGTGCCCGGCAAGGCCGATGCGCGCGCCGCTGCCGGTGTCGATCGCCGCCACACCCAGCCGCCCGCCGCTGCGCCGCGCCAGATCGGCGAGCGCAGCATCGGCCGTCGCGATCCGGCCCGGCGCGCCCGCCCGACCCCGCTCCACGAACATCATCGCCGCCGCGCCGCCGATCAGCACCCGGCGGGACACGCAGGCCATGCCTCAACGCCCCTGCATGTTGCGGCTCTCGCCCGGAATGCGCACCGTCAGCCCGTCGAGCGCCTCGCTCAGCCATATCTGGCAGGAGAGGCGCGAATGACGCGTCACCCCGGCGGCAAGATCCAGCATGTCCTCCTCCAGCTCGCTCGCCGGGGGGAGCCTCGCGAAATCCTCCGCATCGACGATGACATGGCAGGTGGAACAGGCCATCTGCCCCTCGCACGTGCCCTCCAGCGGCTGCCCGTCGGCCTGCGCGATGTCGAGCAGCCGGTCTCCCGCATGCGCCTCCACCTCGCTCCTCGCGGCGCCGTCGGCCGAGATGAAGCATACGCGCACGCGCGTCTCCGCCGTCGCCACGCTCATGCCGCCCATATCCGCTGTCGGGCGGCCGCCTCGCCGATCATCGCCATGGCCCCATCGATCTCCTCCTCGGTCGTGTAGCGGCCGAAGCCCAGCCGGATGCTCGCGCGGGCCTCGCTGTCGGAAAGGCCGATCGCCTTCAGCACATGGCTCGGCCGGCCCGATCCGCTGGCGCAGGCCGAACCCGCCGAAAAGGCGATCTCCCGCAATTCCGAGATGAGGCGGGCGGCGTCCACGCCCCCGGCGCGGACATTGAGATTGCCGTGCCAGCGTGGCTGGTCGGCGCCGTTCAACGTCCAGTCGCCCAGCGCGCGGCGCGCGCGCGTCCAGAGCCGCCCGACCTGGAGCGCATCCTCCTCCATCCGCTGGAAGGCGAGCCGCGCCGCCGCGCCGAACCCCGCGCACAAGGCGGGCGCGAGCGTGCCGGAGCGTATGCCCGCTTCCTGCCCGCCACCGTGGAGCAGCGGCACGAGCGGCACGCCGTCGCGCAGCCACAGCGCGCCGATCCCCTTCGGCCCGTATATCTTGTGCGCCGATATCGCCACCATGTCGCAATCGGCGATCGGCATCGGCACGCGCCCATAGCCCTGCACCGCATCACAGAAGAACAACGCGCCCGCCGCGCGCGCCATCGCCGCAAGCCCGGCGACCGGCTGGATGACGCCGATCTCGTTGTTCACCAGCATCGCGGCGACCAGCAGCGTATCCGCCCCGATCGCGGCGCGCGCGCGATCGAGGTCGACCAGCCCGTCGCGGCCCACCGGCAGGATAGTCACGTCGAAGCCGCGCGTGCCCAGCCACTCGATCGTGTCGCGCACGCAGGCATGCTCGCTCGCCAGCGTGACGATGCCGCGCCGCCCGGACGGGGCCGCCATCGCCGCGCCCTTGATCGCCATGTTCGCCGCCTCGGTCGCGCCCGAGGTGAAGATAAGGCGGCCCGGCTCGCCCGCGAAGGGCGCCGCCACCGCCGCGCGCGCCACCTCGACGGCGGCGGCGGCCTCACGGCCCATGCGGTGCGGCGAATGGGGATTGGCGAAGCCGCCTTCCCCGGCCGTGCCCAGCCAGGGCAGCATCGCCGCGCGCGCCTCGGGCGCCAGCGGGGTGGTCGCCTGATAGTCGAGATAGATCATGCCGCCCTTCCTCACGCCGCCCGGCGCCGCGCTTCGGCCGCGAGCCGCGTCCAGACATTGACGAAGGCGTAGATGTCGGCCCGCGTCGTCGCGGCGCCGAAGCTCACGCGGATCACCTCGCGCGCCTTCTCCTCCGGCCAGCCCATGGCGGACAGGACATGCCCGGGCTTCACGCTGCCCGACGAGCAGGCGCTGCCCGCCGACACCGCGATGCCGGCAAGATCGAACTGGATGAGCTGCGAGGCGGCGGGAACGCCGGGCATGTGATAGGCGCCGATCGTGGGGATGCGCGGCGCGGACGCGGCGACCACCTCGCCGCCCCCCGCGACCAGCGCGCGTTCGAGATGATCGCGCAATTCCGCCGCGCGCGCCACCCAGCCGCGCCGTTCCTCCAGCGCGGCGGCGAAGCCGAGGGCGGCGGGCAGGTTCTCCGTGCCCGTGCGGTAGCCCTGCTCCTGCCCCCCCGTCGCCTCCAGAGCGGCAAGGTCGCGCACCAGCAGCGCGCCGATGCCCGGCGGGCCGCCCAGCTTGTGGGCGGAGAGCGCGATGAAATCGGCGTCGGGCAGAGGCAGCTTGCCGGCCGACTGCGCGCAATCGGCGAGCAGCAGCGCCCCCGCCCCGCGCAGCCGGACGGCGATGTCGTCGAGCGGCTGGATGACGCCCGTTTCATTGTTCACCGACTGGATCGCGACGAGATCGCCGCCTTCCACATCCTCCAGCGCCACCGCGCCGTCGGCCGATACCGCCAGCCGCGCCGCGTCGGGCGCCGCGCGGAACAGCGCGTCATGCTCGACGGACGAGGCCAGCCGCCGTCCCGCCTTGGCGCGGCCCAGCGCGATCGCCAGCGCCTCGCTCGCCCCGCTGGTGAAGATCAGCGCATGATCCCAGCCCAGCGCCGCCTTGACCCGCGCGCGCGCCTCCTCCAGCGCCGCGCGCGCGGCGCGGCCCTCGGCATGGGGCGACGAAGGATTGGCCCAGCGCGCCAGCCCGTCCGCCACCGCCTGGCGCGCGGCGGGGAGCACCGGGGTCGTCGCCGCATGGTCGAGATAGATACGATTCAAGGCGCGCTGTCCGAATGATTGCACGGATGTTCCGGCTCTCTATATAGGCAAGGCGCCCGTTCCGCATCCATGCGGTGCGGGTGCCTTTTCGTTTCCATTTCGCCCCGTCCGCCACACACGTCTGCAAGGTCGCGATGCCCGAAGTCATCTTTCCCGGTCCCGAAGGCCGCCTCGAAGGCCGTTTCAACCCCGGCCCGCGCCCGCGCGCGCCCGTGGCGATGATCCTCCACCCCCATCCGCAGGGTGGCGGCACGATGAACAACCGCATCGTCCAGCAGCTTTACCAAACCTTCGTGCGGCGCGGCTTCGCGACGCTGCGCTTCAATTTCCGCGGCGTCGGCAAATCGCAGGGCACGTTCGACAACGGCATCGGCGAGCTTTCCGACGCGGCCTCGGCGCTCGACTGGGTGCAGTCGATCCATCCCGAGGCGCAGACGACGTGGATCGCCGGCTTCTCCTTCGGCGCGTGGATCGGGATGCAGCTCCTGATGCGGCGGCCGGAGATCAAGGGCTTCATCTCGATCGCGCCGCCCGCGAACATGTACGACTTCACCTTCCTCGCGCCCTGCCCGTCGTCGGGCATCATCATCCAGGGCGATTCGGACGAGGTCGTGACGCCGAGCGCGGTGCAGAAGCTGGTCGACAAGCTGCGCACCCAGCGGCACATCACCATCCACCACGACACCATCCCCGGCGCGAACCATTTCTTCGAGCATGAGATGACCGAGCTGATGAAGTCGGTCGACGACTATCTCGACATGCGCCTCGCGGGGGATCGCTAAAAGACTTTCGGAGAAAGCCGGGCACCAGCGCGCTTTCGCCTTTCTCGAACGATCGTTCAGAGCGTCCAGATCAGGACGTTGGCCAGGAACACCACCGCCGCGAGCAGCATCAGCGTGCCCTTGCGGCGGTCGCCCTGCCGGACGATCATCCAGCCGCCGCCCGCGCCGAGCGCGATCGCCGCCAGCATCAACAGCGCAAGGGCGAAATTTCCGGGGCCGGAGGTCATGGCCGTCCCGTAGACCGGATCGCGCCGGAAAGGGAATGGCTCATGGCGCGACGATCCGCGCGAACAGCGCCGGATCGACATTGCCGCCCGAGACGATCACCAGCGTGCCCGCGTCGCAGGGCACCTTCCCCGCCAGCACCGCCGCCATCGCGACCGCGCCGCCCGGCTCCGCCACCAGCCCCATCGCGAAGGCATGACGCATCGCGGCGCGGATCTCCGTCTCGCTCACCGCGACGCCGCGCGCGCCGGCGGCATGGAGCGCGCCGAAGGTGATATCGGCGACGCGCATCGTCCGGAGCGCGTCGCACAGCGTCGGCGGCGCGTCCGGGGCGACCGGCACGATCACGCCCGCGGCGAGCGAACGGGTCATGTCGTCCCACCCCTCGGGCTCGACGACGACGATCTCCGCATCCGGCAGGGCGAGCGCGAGCCCCGCCGCCAGCCCGCCGCCGCCGCAGGGCACGACGACGCGCGCAATCGGGCCGGGGGCTTGCGCCTGCGCCTCCAGCCCCGCCGTTCCCTGCCCCTCGACCACCCAGGGATCGTCGAAGGAGGGGACGAGCACCGCGCCGCGCGTCTCCGCCAGCGCGCCCGCGATCACCTCGCGGCTTTCGGTCGCGCGGTCATAAAGGACGATCTCCGCCCCCAGCGCGCGCGTCGCCTCCAGCTTCACCGCGGGCGCGTCGGACGGCATCACGATCGCGGCCCGCATTCCCAGCCGCCGCGCCGCCCAGGCCACGCCCTGCGCGTGATTGCCCGAGGAGAAGGCGACGACGCCCCGCGCGCGCTCGTCCGGGCTGAGCGCCAGCAGCCGATTGCAGGCACCGCGCAGCTTGAAGCTGCCGATCGGCTGGAGCGATTCGCATTTCGCCCATCCACCCGCGAAGGGCAGCAGCGGCGTCGGCGGCGCCATGCCGGCCAGCCGCCGCGCGGCCGCCTCGACGCCATCGCGCCCCGGTGTGCGCCGTGCTTCCATCCCCGCCCCTTTCCCGCTGTAGCGAAACCGTAGCGCGCAGCCTATATGGGCCGCTTCCTGATCCGGCCACGCAAAGAGGGTATCTTGGGCGAAGTTCTTGTTATCGGCGCCGGCGGCGTCGGCTCCGTCGCGGTTCACAAGATGGCGATGTCGCCGGAAATCTTCACCCGCATCACGCTTGCCAGCCGCCGCAGGTTCAAATGCGACGCCATCGCCGAATCGGTGAAGGCGCGCACCGGCGTGACCGTCGCGACAGCCGAGGTGGATGCCGACGACGTGGCGGCGACCACCGCGCTGATCCGCGAGGTGAAGCCCGATCTGGTCGTCAACCTGGCGCTGCCCTATCAGGACCTGTCGATCATGGACGCCTGCCTCGCGGCGGGCGCCAACTATCTCGACACCGCCAATTACGAGCCGCGCGACCAGGCGAAGTTCGAATATAAATGGCAATGGGCCTATCAGGAGCGCTTCCGGGAGGCGGGGCTGATGGCGCTGCTCGGCTCCGGCTTCGATCCGGGCGTCACCAGCGTCTTCGCGACCTATATCAAAAAGCACCTGCTCGACCGGATCGACACGCTCGACATCCTCGACTGCAACGGCGGCGATCACGGCCAGCATTTCGCGACCAACTTCAATCCCGAGATCAACATCCGCGAAGTGACCGCGCCCGCGCGCCATTATGAGGATGGCGAGTGGATCGAAACGCCCGCGCTCGCCACGCGGCAGGCCTTCCTGTTCGATCAGGTCGGCACGAAGAACATGTACCTCATGTATCATGAGGAGCTGGAATCGCTCGCCCGCTTCCTGCCCGAGATCAGGCGCATCCGTTTCTGGATGACCTTCGGCGACGCCTATATCCGGCATCTGGAGGTGCTGAAGAATGTCGGCATGACCTCGATCGAGCCGGTGATGTACGAGGGCCGCGAGATTGTGCCGCTGCAATTCCTGAAAGCGGTCCTCCCCGAGCCGTCGGACCTCGGCAAGTCGACCAGGGGCAAGACCAATATCGGCGACATCGCGACCGGCGTGAAGGATGGGCAGCCCAGGACCGTCTACGTCTATAACGTCTGCGATCATGAGGAATGCTTCCGCGAGGTGGGCAGCCAGGCGGTGAGCTACACCACCGGCGTTCCCGCGATGATCGGCGCCGCGCTGATGCTGACCGGCACGTGGAAGGGTGCTGGCGTGTTCAATATCGAGCAGCTCGATCCCGATCCCTTCATGGACATGCTGAACCGCCACGGCCTGCCCTGGCAGGTGCGCGAACTCGACAAGCCGCTCGATTTCTGACGCCCGGCCCCGATGACCACGACCACCATGACCACCCGGGCCGGCGGCGCGGGCGCCTTCGCCCGGCTGGACCTGTCGCGCGTGCCCACCCCCGCCTTCGTCGTCGACGAGGTGGCGGTGCGCCGCAACCTGGAGGTGCTGGCGGACATCAAGGCACGTTCGGGGGCGAAGGTGCTGCTTGCGCTCAAGGCGTTCTCGATGTGGGCGCTGGGCGATCTGGTGCGCCGCCATCTGGACGGGGTGTGCGCCTCGGGCCTGTGGGAGGCGCGGCTCGGCCGGGAGAAGTTCGGCGGCGAGATCGCGACCTACAGCCCCGCCTACAAGGCCGACGACCTGCGCGAGATACTCGCCTTGTCGGACCATGTGATCTTCAACAGCCCGGCGCAGATACGTCGCTTCTCCCCGCTGATCGCGGAGGCGCGCGCGGCGGGCGGGCGCTTCGACATCGGCCTGCGCCTCAATCCCGAGCACAGCGTCGGCGAGGTGCCGAAATATGATCCGAGCGCGCCGCATTCGCGCCTCGGCTTCCCCGTATCGCAATTGACCGACGCCGATCTGGAAGGGGTGGACGGCCTTCATTTCCATGCCCTGTGCGAGCAGGATTTCGCGCCGTTGAAGGCGGTGTGGACGTCGCTCGCGCCACGCATCCGGCCGTGGCTGCCCCGGCTCAAATGGCTCAACTTCGGCGGCGGCCACCATATCACCCGCGCCGATTACCAGCGCGACGATCTGGTCGCCCTGATCCGCGACGTGCGCGCGGATACCGGACTGGAGGTCTATCTGGAGCCCGGCGAGGCCGTCGCGCTCGACGCGGGGGTGCTGGTGGGCGAGCTGCTCGACCTGATCGACAACGGGATGCCGGTGGGCATCCTCGACATCAGCGCCACCTGCCACATGCCCGACGTGATCGAGGCGCCCTACCGCCCGGCGCTGATGGGAGAAAGCGCGGCGGGCGTGACGGTGCGGCTGGGCGGCCCCTCCTGCCTCGCGGGGGACGTGATCGGCGATTACCGCTTCGACGGGCTTCCCGAGCCGGGCACGCGCGTCGCCTTCCTCGACCAGGCGCATTATTCGATGGTCAAGACCAACAGCTTCAACGGCGTGCCTCTGCCCGCCATCCTGCTGTGGAACAGCGAGACCGACTCGCTCACGACCGTCAGGCGATTCGAATATGCGGATTTCCGCGATCGGCTGTCCTGACCGCCACTCGATTTCCGCGCGCGGAATGACCCGGAAGCCCCGCATTCCGGGGATTGTCGCCCCCCGGAACGCCCACCCGCGCCATGCTTTACAAGGGGGACCCCCGTTTCTATATGAGCCCCCGCTGCCCCATGGGGACTTCCAACCGCAAGGCAGCTTTGGTCTAACAACTGTGTTGGGGGTCCCTTGAGTTGCACAAGCATCATAGCGCGCTGGGGTTAGCGTCCCAGAATCGGCCGGCGGACCCGGTCACGCTTCTTCGCCCCCATGCGGCACGGCGCGCCGCCCGGTTCTTCGTCGAGAAGTTTCCGGGGCGCTCCCTCTATGCCGTGAAGGCGAATCCCTCTCCGGCGCTGCTGGCGGAACTGTGGGATAGCGGCATCACGCATTACGACGTCGCCTCGATCGCCGAAGTTCGGCTGGTCGCGCGCGTGCTGCCCGAGGCCACCTTGTGCTTCATGCACCCGGTCAAGGCCGAGGAGGCGATCCGCGAGGCCTATTTCACGCACGGCGTGCGCGCCTTCTCGCTCGACACGCATGACGAGCTGGAGAAGATCCTGCGCGCGACCGGCGCTGCGACCGACCTGACGCTGTGCGTGCGCCTGCGCGTGCCGTCGGATCATGCCAAGCTCAGCCTCGCCGCCAAGTTCGGCGCCGATCCGCGCGACGTCCCCTCGCTGCTCTTCGCCGCGCGGCAGGCGGCCGACGTGCTCGGCATCTGCTTCCATGTCGGCAGCCAGGCGATGAGCGTCGCGGCCTATACCCAGGCGATGGAGCGCGTGCGCGCCGCGATCGTCGAGGCTGCGGTGACGGTGGACCTGGTGGATGTGGGCGGCGGCTTCCCGTCGGTCTATCCCGGCATGGAGCCGCCGCCGCTGGAGGGCTATTTCCACGCCATCCACGCCGCGTTCGAAAGCCTGCCGATCAGCTATTCCGCTGAATTATGGTGCGAGCCGGGCCGCGCGCTCTGCGCCGAATATGCGAGCCTGCTGGTGCGCGTGGAGCGGCGGCGCGGGTCCGAACTCTATATCAACGACGGCGCCTATGGCGCGCTGTTCGACGCGGCGCATGTCGGCTGGCGCTTCCCCGTGGCGCTCCTCCGCGAGGAGGAGAGCAGCGCGCGGGACATGGCGTTCAGCTTCTACGGCCCGACCTGCGACGACATGGATCATATGGCCGGCCCGTTCATGCTGCCCGCCGATATCGGTGCCGGCGACTATATCGAGATCGGGATGCTCGGCGCCTATGGATCGGCGATGCGGACCGGCTTCAACGGCTTCGGCCAAGGCGCCGAGATGGAGGTGGAGGACGAGCCCATGGCCAGCCTCTACGCGCCCGACGCCGCGCGCCCGCGCCGGGAGAATGTCGTCAAGCTTTGATCGTCCGGTGGGGCTGCGAGCGGCGGATCAGCGCGCGAACAGCCCCACCAGCTCGACATGGGTGGACCAGCGGAACTGGCCGACCGGCCTGATCCGTTCTAGCCGGTAGCCGCCGTCGATCAGCGCGCGCGCATCCCGCGCGAAGGTGGCGGGATTGCACGAGACGTAGACGATCCGCCCGGCGCCCGAGGCCGCGAGCGTGCCCGCCTGCTCCCGCGCCCCCGCGCGCGGCGGATCGAGCACGATCGCATCGAAACGCGCCAGTTCCTTCGCGTCGAGCGGACGGCGGAACAGGTCGCGATGCTCCACCGCCAGCGGCCGCTGCGCGCGTGCCGCCGCCGTGCCGAGCGCAAGGGCGGCATCGCGCGCGCCCTCCGCCGCGACCACCTTCGCACCCATCGACAGCGGCAAAGCGAAGGTGCCGATCCCGGCGAACAGGTCCGCGACCGACGCCGCCTCGCCCACGCCCTCGCGCACCGCCGCGACCAGCGCGGCCTCGCCGTCCGCCGTCGCCTGGAGGAAGCCGCCGATCGGCAACGGCACCGCGACGCCGCCCAGCGTCACCGTCGCCGGGCCGGGCTCCCAGCGCGGCTGCGGGCCGTAGCCGTCGTCGATCGCCAGCCGGGCGAGGCGATGTTTCCCGGCGAACGCGGTCAGCGCCTCGGCCGCTTCCAGCCCTTCCGCCTCGACCTTGTCGAGCAGCACGTCCACGCCCTGGTCGACGAGCGAAAGCTGCACGCCCGCCGCGCGCCGGTCCCGCAGCAAAGTCGCCAGCAGCGCGCGCAGCGGCGCCAGCAGCGCGAACAGGTCAGGATGCAGGATCGGGCATTCGGCGAGATCGACGATGCGATGGCTCGCCCCCTCGTTGAAGCCCAGCACCACGCGCCGGCCGATCCGCTCCGCGCGCAGCGAGGCGCGGCGGCGGGCATGAGGCGGCGAGAGGTGCGGCACATCGATCGGCGGCGGCGCGATCCGCTGCGCGATGAGCGCGCCCGTGATCCGGTCGACGATGAACCCCCGATAGGCGTCGTCGTCGACATGCTGGAGCTGGCATCCGCCGCAGCGCCCGAAATGGCGGCATGGCGGCACTGCGCGATGCGGACCGGGAAGCAGCGTGCCGTCCGCCGCCGCCACGTCGCCCGGCGCCGCGAACGGCACATGCCGCCCATCGGCCGTGACCCCGTCGCCGCGCCCCGCGAGGCGGACGATCGCGCCACCGTCCGCCATGGCGTCCGCCGCGCTCATGCGCATGCGGCGAGCGCAGGCGCCAGATGCCGCGCGAGATCGTCGGCGATCAGCCCCGGCCCCGCCAGCCGCGCCGCCTCGCCATGTAGCCAGAGCGCGGCGCAGGCGGCATCGAACGCATCGAGCCCACGCGCGCGCATCGAGCCCGCGACGCCCGCCAGCACGTCGCCCGTGCCCGCGCTCGCGAGCCAGGCGGGGGCTTCCGGTGCGATCGCCGCGCGCCCGTCGGGATGGGCCACGACGCTGTCCGCGCCCTTCAGCACCACCACCGCCCCGGCGCTCCTCGCCGCCGCGCGGGCGCGATCGACCTTGCTGCCGGGCAGCGTGCCGAACAGGGTCGCGAACTCGCCCTCATGCGGCGTCAGCACGGGCATGTGGGGCAGGCCGTGCAGCCGCCCTACCCCCTCCGCGCCGAGCAAGGTGAGCGCATCGGCGTCGAGGATGAGGGGATGGCCGCCGCCCAGCACCGCATCCAGCCGGCGCGCGGCTTCGTCGTCGCGCCCCAGGCCCGGCCCCGCCACCACCGCGCCGATCCGCCGGTCGGCGAGACGATCGCGCAGCTCGTCCGCATCGACGGCCGCGCGATGGACCAGCGCCAGCGGCCCGCCCGACGCGGCGCCGCCGGCAAGCATCACATAGCCCGCCCCCGCGCGCGCTGCCGCCGTCGCCGCGAGCAGGGCCGCCCCCGGCATCGCGCCGCCCGCCACCGCGACCAGCCCGCGCGTATATTTATTGTCGTCGGCGCCCGGCGCGGCGAGACGGGGGCGCGCGATCTCGAACAGGTCCGCTCCCGCGGCCGCGATGCCGATGTCCGCGACCGCCACCCGCCCGCAGAAGCGCGCCGAAGGCTGGAGGAGATGCGCGGGCTTCAGCATTCCCAGCGCCACGGTGAGGTCGAATCGCGGCACCGGCGAGAGGATTGCGCCGTCGTCGGTCGCCACCCCGCTCGGCAGGTCGACCGCGATCCTGAGCTTCGCCTCCCCCGCCAGCCGGGCGAGCGCCGCCGCCAGCACATCGTCGAGCGGGCGGCGCAGCCCGGTGCCGAACAGGCAATCGATCAGCAGCGGGGCGGACCGCGCCTCGGCCATCGTCTCGACCGGGCCTTCCCAAAGTGCGCGCGCCGCCCTCGCCGCATCGGTGCCCGGCTCGGCCGACGCCGCCACCCGCACCGACAGGCCGCGCGCGCGAAGGTGACGCGCGGCGACATAGCCGTCGCCGCCATTATTGCCCGGCCCGCACAGGATCAGCGTCGGCGGTACGGCGGCGAAGCGCCACGCGGCCTCGGCCACCGCCTCGCCCGCGCGCTCCATCAGCGCCTCGACCGAAATGCCGGTCGCGATCACCTTCTCCTCGGCCGCGCGCGTCGCCGCCGCGGTCAGGACCGGTCGTGTCCGAAGGGCGCCGGAGGGGGCGGAATATTGGTCCATGGTCATCGTCCTGCTTGCCCGTCGCCCCTGACCGTAGCGGGCAGCCTGTAGGAATCGCCACCCAAAGCGACCTCGATCCGGTCCGCGCCCGTGACGCGGACCACCGCCGGCTCCGCGCCGTCGGCGGCGATCACGCCGCGCCCGTCCCTCGTCACCAGCAGGCGGCGGAAGGCGCCGTCGGGATGGTGGATCGTCAGCACCAGGCCGTCCTGCCCGGCCGTCCGCTCGACCGTGCAGACGGGCGCATAATCGGCGGCGCCGGCGGGCTTGCAGGATATCCGCCCGTCGCCGCCGTCGCCACTCGCCGCCTCGCGATCGGCGGGGCCGGAATGGCAGGCGGCGAGCAGCGCGAGGGCAAGCACGCAAGGTGGGGAACGGAGCGACCGCCCCCCGATCGCAGGGGCGTCAGATATCGGCATAGACGTGCGTTTCCGCCGCCGCCCCGGGATGCGTGACCGCCCCGCGCCAGGCGGGGCCGACATTGCGCGCATAGCGCCACAGCGCGCCCGCCTGATAATCGTTGCGGCGCGGCGTCCAGCGGGCGCGGCGATCGGCCAGCACGGATTCCGCCACCTTCAGGTCGATCGTCCCCGCCTCGGCGTCGATGGCGATGATGTCGCCATCCTCGATCAGCGCGATCGGCCCGCCCTCGGCCGCTTCGGGGCCGACATGGCCGATGCAGAAGCCGCGCGTGCCGCCGGAGAAGCGCCCGTCGGTGATCAGCGCCACCTTCTCGCCCATCCCCTGGCCGTAGAGCGCGGCGGTGGTGGACAGCATCTCGCGCATCCCCGGCCCGCCCTTCGGCCCCTCATAGCGGATGACGATCACCGATCCTTCCGCGATGCCGCGCGCCTCGACGGCGGCGAAGGCGTCCTCCTCGCAATCGAAGACGCGCGCCGGCCCCTCGAACCGGAGGCGGTGCATCCCCGCCACCTTCACGATCGCGCCGTCGGGGGCGAGGCTGCCCTTCAGCCCCACGACGCCGCCCGTCGGCGTGATCGGCGCCTTCGCGTCGTAGATCACCTTCTGATCCGGGTTCCACGTCACCTCGTCGATATTCTCGGCGAGCGTGCGGCCGGTGACGGTCATGCAGCCGCCATGCAGCAGCCCCTCGGCCAGCATCGTCTTCATCAGCATGTAGACGCCGCCCGCCTCGTACATATCCCTGGCGACATAGCGGCCGCCGGGCTTGAGATCGGCGAGATAGGGGGTGGACTTGAAGGTCTCGGCCACGTCGAACAGCGTGAACTCGATCCCCGCCTCATGCGCCATCGCCGGCAGATGGAGCGCGCCGTTGGTCGAGCCGCCGGTCGCCGCCACGATCCGGGCCGCATTCTCGAACGCCTCGCGGGTGCAGATGTCGCGCGGGCGGATATTCCGCGCCAGAAGCTCCATCACCTGCACGCCCGCCGCATGGGCGATCTGGTCACGAGTCGTATAAGGAGCGGGCGCCATGTTGCTGTTCGGCAATGACAATCCGATCGCCTCGCCGACGCAGGCCATGGTGTTGGCGGTATATTGGCCCCCGCAGGCGCCATGGCCGGGGCAGGCCACCTTCTCCAGCTCATGCACCTCGCTCAGCGGGCAGGCGCCGGCGGCATATTTGCCCACCACCTCGAACACGTCGACCACGGTGACGTCCTGGCCGTGAAAGCGGCCGGGCAGGATCGATCCGCCATAGACGAAGATCGACGGCACGTTGAGGCGCAGCATCGCCATCATCATGCCGGGCAGCGACTTGTCGCACCCCGCGAAGCCGACGAGCGCGTCATAGCAATGGCCGCGCACCGAAAGCTCGACCGAATCGGCGATCACCTCGCGGCTGACGAGCGAGGATTTCATCCCCTGGTGGCCCATCGCGATGCCGTCGGTGACGGTGATGGTGTTGAAGCGCCTGGGCGTGCCCCCGCCCGCGATCACGCCCTCGCGGCAGATATCGGCCTGCGCGTCGAGCGTGGTGTTGCACGGCGCCGAATCGTTGCCGGCCGAGGCGACCGCGACGAAGGGCCGCGCGATCTCCTCCTCGGTCATTCCCATCGCGTAATAATAGCTGCGATGCGGCGCGCGCTCGGGGCCGACCGAGACGTGGCGGCTGGGCAGGCGCGACTTGTCGAACTGATGGGTCATCGGCGTTCCTCTTCACCGGCGTCTTTGGCCTTTGGGGGCGCTCCAAGCAATCCCGCCTGCGTCGCGGCGATGATCGGAGCAAGAATCCTTGCCCAGCGCGCGACGCCCGCATCGTCCCCGATCAGGTCCTGCCGCACCTCGATGCCCAGATAGGGGATGCCGTTCGCCTCGCCATGCGCGTTCATCGTCGCGTTCAGCACGCGGCCCGAATAAGGCAGGTTATCGCCGGTCGCGACGCCCGCGCGCTCCAGCAGGGGAATCGCGATCCGGGCCGCGCGATCGTCGCGGTTGTAGAGGATGCCCACCTCCCACGGGCGCGGCTCGTCCGAGGTAGCGAGGCGCGGCGTGAAGCTGTGGAGCGAGATCAGCATGGCGGGTGCGCATGCCGCCACCAGAGCCGCGATGCGCGCATGATAAGGCCGCCAGAAGCGATCGATCCGCGCCGCGCGGGCGGCCGCGTCGAGCCCGGCATTGCCCGGAATCCCGTGGCCGTCGCTCTCCAGCGGCACCAGCCCCGGCCGGTCCTCCTCCCGGTTGAGATCGGTGACGAGGCGCGAGACGCCGCCCAGAATCGCGGGACAGCCGAGCGCCGCGCACAAGGCGCGGGCAAGCGGGGCGACCCCGATGTCCACCGCGATATGCCGGCCGAGCAAGGCGGGCGCGATTCCCAGGTCCACATCGGCGGGAACATGGTTCGACGCATGGTCCGCTATCAGCAGCAGCCCGCTGGCGGGATCGCCCGCAATCTCGACGGGCGCGCCGTCCGGATGGCGGGCGGGATGGGCGGCGTGGGGATCGACGATCTTGCGCATCGCTCCCTGTTGCCGTCCGCCGCGCCCGATGTCACGAAAGGATGAGCGGAGGGCATGACGATGCGGACGACACGGCGCGAGCTGGCGGCCCTGATCGGCGGCGCGGCGATCGCCGGTGCCGGGATCGCGGGCGCGTCCTCGCGCGCCGCCGCGAAGGCGCCCCCGTCCTGCCCGCTCGCAACCCCGCTCGACGCGATCGCCGGGCGGCTGCTCGCCTTCATCCCCGAAACGGCGACTGACGCGGGCGTCGCCGAGGCGCTCGACGGCGGACCGCTCGCGCGGCGGATGGACGATCGCTCGCCCGCCGGGGAAGCCGCGTGGCGTGACGCGCTCGCGCAGGCCGGGAGGGATCTCGCCGCGCTCGACTGCACGGGCGATCCGGCGGGCGCGCTGCACCTCGATGTGGCGCGCGCGGTCGTCGCCAATGCGGTGCGTTCGGCGTCGATCCCCTATGGCCGGATCGATGCGTTCGGCTTTTCCGGGCACGTCCCTTATGCCGTCACCCCCGTCGCGGGGCCGCATATCGATACGATCGGGACGATGGTGACGCAGCAGTCGCTCGCCACCCCCGCCGCCGTCGACGCCTGGATCGCGCGCCTCGATTCCTTTCCCGAGGGCTTCGCCGGGGTGATCGAAAAGCTGAAGGCGGACGAGGCCGACGGCTGCCGTCCGCCGCGCGTCCTGCTCGAAAAGACGATGCCGGTGATCGCCGCCTTCCTCGACGGGCCGGCCGATGAGCAGCCGCTGATCGTGGCGATGCGTCGGCGGATGGAGGCGGCGGCGCTCGATTCCGGGCTGCGCGCCGCCGCCGAGGCGCGCGCGATCAGGGCGCTGGAGAAGCGCGCGCGTCCGGCCTTCGCCGCGCTGGGCCGGCAGATCGACGAAATGACGCCGCGCGGCCGCGAGGAAGCGGGGCTGTGGACCCAGCCCGAGGGCGAGGCGCTCTATGCCGCCAACGTCCGCGCGCTGGGCGACACCGCGCTCGCGCCGACGGAGATCCATGCGCTGGGCCTCGACGAGGTGGCACGGATCGGCGCGGAGATGAATCATCTGCTCGTCCTGCGCGGGCTGCGGCGGGGCAGCGTCGCGGCGCGGATGGAGGCGCTCGCCAACGATCCCGCCAACCTCTTCCCGGACAGCGACGAAGGGCGCGCCCGCCTGCTTGACCAGGCCCGCGCGATCGTGCGCGCGATGGAGGCCCGCTATGCCGAGATCCTGCCCGCGGCGATGATCCCGCGCGATCCGCTGGAGGTTCGCCGCCTGCCCCCCGCCGCCGAGCGGAGCGCACCCGGCGGTTTCTATGACGGCCCCTCGCTTGATGGCGCGCGGCCGGGCATCTACTGGATCAACCTGCGCGACATGAACGCGGTGCCCCGCTTCCGCCTGCCGACGCTCAGCTATCATGAGGGCGTGCCCGGCCATCATACCCAGAGCGCCGTCGCGCTGGCGCGGGGCGACGTGCCGCTTCTCGTCCGCCTCGCCCGGTTCAACGCCTATCAGGAAGGCTGGGCGCTCTATGCCGAGCGGCTGGCGGCGGAGATGGGCGCCTATGCCCACGATCCGCTGGGCAATCTGGGGCGGTTGCAGGACGATCTGTTCCGCTCCGCGCGGCTCGTCGTCGATACCGGGCTGCATCACGCCCGCTGGGGCCGCGCGCAGGCGATTGCCTGGCTGCGCGACGTGACCGGCGTGGCCGAAAGCCGCTGCGTCGCGGAGGTCGAGCGCTACATGGCGTGGCCGGGACAGGGACTGGGCTACAAGCTCGGCCAGCTTCGCCTGCTCGACCTGCGCGCAAGGCTGCGCCGGCTGAAGGGCAAGGGATTCAGTCGCCGGGCCTTTCATGCATCGGTGCTGGGCGCGGGCGCGATGCCGCTCGATCTGGTGCAGCGCGCGGTGCTCGGCGCCTGAACGGGCATGGCGGCAAAAAAAACGGCGGCGCTTCCGGGCGCCGCCGCCAGAACAACTGATGCACGCGATGCTGTGATCGGTGGACCATGAACGGATGTCGCCGCTGCTGCGGCACGCGACCCGACCCGTTCGCCACCCGGGCAGCAAGAGGCGTGCCAGCACCGGAAAAGGCCGGACGGCGGGCGCGATACAGCAACCGCCCTGTCCCGTAACGGGACAGCCGGGTCAGCGGAGTGCCGTTACGAGACGCCACCAGCCCGGCCGCGCCGCCGCGATCGCGCGATCGGCCGCATCGCGCGCGCGCGCGTCCTCGAACAAGGCGAAGCAGGTCGCGCCCGATCCCGACATGCGGGCGAGGGTGACGCCGGGAGCCGCGGCGAGCATCGCCACCACCTCCCCGATCACCGGCACCAGCGCGCGCGCGGGGGGCTCCAGATCGTTGCGTACGGCGCGCGACGCGGCGAGCGGCTCGCCCCCGTCCAGCGCGCCGCGATCGATGCCGTCCCAGCCGGCGAACACCGGGCCGGTGGCCAGCGGCACGCGCGGGTTGACGAGCAGCAGCGGCATCCCCGCAAGCGCGCTATCGGTGAAAAGGCCCAGCCGCTCTCCCTTCCCCTCGCCCCTGAGCGCGCGCGAGACGAGGCAGGCGGGAACGTCGGCGCCCAGCCCCCCGGCGATCGTCATCAGGCGCGGATCGTCGCCCGCCAGCCCCCACAGCCGCGCGAGCAGCCGCAGCGCCGCCGCCGCGTCGGCCGATCCGCCGCCGATCCCCGCCGCCACGGGCAGGCGCTTGTCGAGATGGAGCGCCGCCCCCCGCCCGACGCCGGCCGCTTCGCGCAGCGCGCGGGCGGCGCGCAGCACCAGATTGTCGGGATCGTCCCCCAGCGCCCCGCCGAACGGCCCGGCGACCGTCAGCGAGAGCGTGTCGGCGGGCGTCGCCTCCAGCCGGTCGCCATCCTCGGCGAAGGCGAAGATCGATTCGAGATCATGATAGCCGTCCGCGCGCCGCCGCCGGACGTGGAGGGCGAGATTGATCTTGGCATAAGCGGTCTCGACGAGCGGCGATGTCAATGGCGCGACAATCCCGCGTCGGCGCTCTTTTCCCCCGCCGCCTTGTCACCATCCGCGCGCATGGCGCCGCCGAGCCCGTCCTGGATCTTCGCGCGCAGGCGCGCCGCCGCGCTGTCGTCGGCATAGACGAGCGCCGCCCGCCACGCCCAGCGCGCCTCCACCCGCCGCCCGGCCTTCCAATAGGCGTCGCCCAGATGTTCGTTGATCTCCGGCTCCGCGGGCTCGCCCGCGACGGCGCGCTCCAGCGTGTCGACAGCCTTGGGGATGTTGCCGCGCATATAATAGGTCCAGCCCAGCGAATCGGTGATCGCCGCGTCGTCGGGGCGCAGCCTGCTCGCCTCCTCGATCAGCTTCTCCGCCTGGGCCAGGTTCTCCCCGCGCTGGAGCTGCGCATATCCCAGATAGTTGAGCACCTGCGCCTGATCGGGCGCCAGCTTCGCCGCCTTTTCGAGCACCGCCTTCGCCGCCGGCCAGTCGCCGCCCTGATCGAGCACGCTGCCCTGGAGGAGGAGGAGCGTCCACAACGGGCCGTCGCCCTTGCCCCCCTCGGCCAGCGCGATCGCCTTGCCATAGGCGTCGGCGGCGTCGGCATAGCGCTTCATGTCGCCGTAGACGCCGCCGACGAGCGCCCAGTCGGCCGCCGCCGCGCCCGGACGCTCGGCCATGGCGAGCGCGTCCTTGAGCGCGCGATCCTGCTGGCCCTGCTTGACGAGAAGGCCGACGCGCGCGCTCGTCACCGCGAGGGCGAAGGGATCGTCGCGCCGCACCTGATCGAGCGCCGCGAGCGCGGTATTATATTGCTGCGCGTCGGCCAGCAGATCGCTGGTCACGATCCAGCCGTCCGCGCTGCGCGGCGCGAGGAAGGTGGCGAAGCGCGCGAAGCTCAGCGAGAGCGGCGTCGGCCGCTCGCGGTTCATGTCGGCGGCGACGCGGACCAGAAGCTGGGCGATCCCCTCGGGCGCCGTGTCGATCGCGCCGGCGGCGAGCTTGCCGGCCTTCAGTTGCTGCCGCGCCGCGACGAGGATCGGGTCGTCACCGTCGAGCATGCCCAGCGCGCGTGCCTTGTCCCGCTTCGCCATCTCCGCCGCCGCCGCGATCCGCAGCCGCGTCGTGCGCGCGCCGGTATTCGCCGCGAAAGCCTGGATCGCCGTGACGCCCTCGTCATAGCGCCCCTTCGCCAGCAGCAGCAGCGCGCGATGCTCCGATGCGTAGACGGTGGCGATCGCGCCCGCCTTGCGCGCGTCGGCCAGCAGCGCCAGCGGATCGCCCGTGCGCGACCCATAAGCCAGCCAGGCGCGCAGCACCGGCACCATAAAGGCGAAGCTGCCCTCCTTCTCGATAGCATCCGCCGCCTGCGACGCGCGCTTCCAGTCCGATGCGCCGACCGCGTCGACGAGCAGCAACATCCAGCCGTCCGGCGGCAGCACGCCGCGCGCATCCAGCGTCCGCGCCGCCTTCAGCGCCAGCGCCTTGTCGCCCGCCAGCACCGCCTGGCGATAGGCGCGGGCCGCCAGCACCTCATCGTCGGGCATGGCGGCGAGGACGCTGGCATAGCCCGCCGCCGCCTGCTCAAGATGCCCGTCGGCGCCCGCCGCGCGCGCGCGGACATATTCAGCGGCGATGGAGCGTTCCTTGCGCTTCACCGCCGCCGCGTCGACAGGCGCGGCGAGTGTCGCGGCAAGCAGGCATCCCGCCAGGAATTTCGCCGGAACGGAAATCGAAGACGGCATAAGGGACTCGCGTTCGGACGGCATGGACGCAGCATAAGGCGGCCGCGCACTCCGCGCCAGCGAAGGCCGACGCATCAGGCCTCACATATTGGGATAATTCGGCCCGCCACCGCCTTCCGGCACCACCCAGTTGATGTTCTGGGTCGGATCCTTGATGTCGCAGGTCTTGCAGTGGACGCAATTCTGCGCGTTGATCTGGAGACGCGGATCGCCGACGTCGCGCCCGACGATCTCATAGACCCCCGCCGGGCAGTATCGCTGCTCCGGAGCGTCATAGAGCGCGAGGTTGACGTCGATCGGCACCGACGCGTCCTTGAGCGTCAGGTGGACCGGCTGGTCCTCCTCATGGTTCGTGTTCGACAGGAATACCGAGGAGAGCCGGTCGAAGCTGATGACGCCGTCGGGCCTGGGATAATCGATCTTCGGCGCGACGTCGGCTCGCCACAGCCCCTCATTGTCGGGGTGATGCTTCAACGTCCACGGCAGCGAGACGCCCAGCGTGTGCGCCCACATGTCGAAGCCGGCATAAAGCGTGCCGACCAGCGGCCCGAACCTGGCCAGCGCGGGCTCGGCGTTGCGGACGGTCTTCAGCTCCTTCGCCACCCAGCTCGCCTCCAGCGCGTCGGGATAAGCGGAAAGCTCGTCGCCCGCCCGATCGGCCGCGAGCGCGGCGGCCGCCGCCTCCGCCACCAGCATCCCCGATTTCATCGCGGTATGGCTGCCCTTGATCCGGGGCACGTTCACGAAGCCCGCCGAGCAGCCGATCAGCGCGCCCCCCGGGAAGACCAGCTTCGGCACCGCCTGCCATCCGCCCTCGTTGATCGCGCGCGCGCCGTAGGAGACGCGCCGTCCGCCCTCCAGGATCGCGCGGATCGCCGGATGGGTCTTCCAGCGCTGGAACTCCTCGAAAGGCGAGAGGTGCGGATTCTTGTAGCCGAGCCCCGTTACGAAGCCGAGCGCGACCTGATTGTTCGCCTGATGATAGAGGAAGCCGCCGCCCACCGCGTCCGTCAGCGGCCAGCCCTGCGTGTGGATCACGCGGCCCGGCACATGCTTTTCGGCCGGAATGTCCCATAATTCCTTGATGCCGATCGCATAGACCTGCGGCTGGCTGTCCCTCGCCAGGTCGAAGATGCGGATCAGCTCCTTGGAAAGATGGCCGCGCACCCCTTCGGCGAAGAAGGTGTATCTGGCGTGCAGCTCCATGCCCGGCTGGTAATCGGGCTTGTGCGTGCCGTCGCGCGCGACGCCCATGTCGCCGGTTGCGACGCCGCGCACCGATCCGTCCTCGTTCCACAGGATCTCGGCGGCGGCGAAGCCGGGGAATATCTCGACCCCCAGCGCCTCGGCCTGCCCCGCCAGCCAGCGGCACAGATTGCCTAGGCTGAGCGTGTATGTCCCCTTGTTGTTCATGAAGGGGGGCATCAGGAAATGGGGCATTTCCCACTTGCCGCCCGCCGTCAGTATCCAGTGATGATTCTCGACCACCGGCACGGTGAGCGGGCTGTCCATATCCTTCCAGCCGGGCAGCAGCTCGTCGAGCGCGATCGGATCGACCACCGCGCCCGACAGGATGTGCGCGCCGACCTCGGAGCCCTTTTCCAGCACGCACACCGCGATGTCGGGCGAGATCTGCTTGAGCCGGATCGCCGCCGCCAGCCCGGCCGGGCCCGCGCCGACGATCACGACGTCATAAGCCATGGATTCGCGGTCCGACATGCCTCACTCCCAAGATGTTCCGCTGGCGGGATGCTTCCCGATTCCGATCATCGCATTCGACGAACGGCCCGCCCATATAGCCGGTGCCCGCAGATTGACCTTCCCGTCAACTCCCCCCTTTATGCCGCACCGTGCGGGTGGGAGAAATCAATAATGCGCTGAATGCGCTCGGCTGGTGGCAGCTCGCGGGGGTGGACACCCTCGTCGAGGAGGCGCCGTGCGACTGGCTGGCGCCCGCCGCCGACGCCGCGACACCCGCTTCGAAGGCATTCCCCGCGTCCCCCGCTCCCGCGCCGCAACCCGCTTCGCTGCCCGCGACGCTGGATGCGATGCGCGCCCTCCTCGCCGACGATCCGACGTTCGGCCCCGCCCCCCGCGACGGAGGCGCTCCGCGCCTGCTGCCCGAGGGGAGCCCGACGTCCGGGCTGATGCTCCTCACCGGAATGCCCGAGGCGGACGACGCGGCGGCGGGCACCCTGTTCGCCGGCCGGATCGGCCTGCTGTTCGACCGGATGCTCGCCGCGATCGGGCGGGACCGCGCGTCGATCTATCTCTCCGCGATCAGCCCGGCCCGCCCGGCAGGCGGACGGATCGCGCCGGAGACGGCCGACGCCTGCGCCCGGATCGCGCTCCATCATGTGGCGCTCGCCCGGCCGCGCGTGCTGCTGCTCATGGGCAAAGAGGCGAGCTGTGCGATTCTCGGGGCGGACATTCCCGAAACGCGCGGCCGCCTGCATCGGCTTGATCAAGGGCCCGATCAGGGAGAGGCCGGCGTCACGGCGGTCGCGACATTCCATCCGCGCCTGCTGCTGCAACGGCCGTCGCTGAAGGCGGCCGCGTGGAGCGACCTGCGGCTGGCCTTGGGAGCAATGGGGGAAGTGGACCGATGAGGATCTTCGCACGATCATGCGTCGCGCTGCTGGCGCTGGGCGCGGCAATGCCCGCGCGCGCGGCGGTCGAAGCGCCGACGGCCACCCAGGCGCTTGGCACCGCCACGTCCGCCGCCGCCCTCCACACGTCGACGCGCGCCACCGTCCCCGCGCAGCTCGACGCCGTCCAGCGGAACAATTACCGCGCCGCCTTCGCCGCGATCCGCGCGGGCGACTGGAGTTCGGCCGCCGCCCGGCTCGACGCCATGCCCGACGGGCTGCTGACCCCGATCGCGCGCGCGGAACTCTATATCGCCAAGGGGTCGCCCAAGGTGGAGACGGCGCAGCTCGTGGCGCTGCTCGCCAGCGGCCCCGAACTGCCCGAGGCGGACCAGATCGCCCGTATCGCCCGCTCGCGCGGCGTGGTGGACCTGCCCGCCTTGCCGATCGAGAACGGGCTGACACGTATGCCGGGCGCGCCTCGCCGCCAGAGCGCGCGCTCGCTCAGGAGCGATGCCGCAGCGGCCGCGCTGGGGGCGAAGATCACCCCGCTCATCAAGGCCGACAGCCCATCCGCCGCCGAGGCGTTGCTGAACGATGCCGAAAGCCAGCTCAGCCCCGAGGCGCTGACCGAGTGGCAGCAGCGCGTCGCCTGGTCCTATTTCCTGACCGGCGACGATGGAGCCGCGCGGCGGCTGGCCGTGCGGGCGCGCACCGGGCCGGGCGAATGGGCGGTCCAGGCCGATTGGGTGGCGGGACTCGCCGCCTGGCGCCAGCGCGATTGCGCGGCCGCCGCGCAGGCCTTCTCCACCGTCGCCGCGCGCGCGGCCGATCCGGAGATGACGGCCGCCGGCCTCTTCTGGACGGCGCGCGCCGACACCGCCTGCGGTCATCCCGAGCGCGTCGAGGCGCGGCTGCGCAGCGCGAGCCGGCTGGGCGAGACCTTCTACGGCCTGCTCGCGAGCGCGGCGCTGGGCGTCGCCCCGCCCTCGCACGAGGCCCTGCCCGGCCTGACCACGGCCGACTGGGACAAGCTTTCGCGGCGCCCCAATATCCGCGTCGCCGCCGCCCTCGCCGAGATCGGCGAGAACGGGCTGGCCGACACCGTGCTGCGCCATCAGGCGTCGATCGGCGACGCGCGCGATCATGAGGCGTTGCTTCACCTCGCCTCGCGGCTGGGCCTGCCGTCGGCGCAGATCTGGCTCGCCCAGCACGGCCCGGCGGGCACGCGCCTTTCGGCCAGCACGCGCTATCCCGCGCCGGCATGGACGCCGCAGGGCGGCTGGCGCGTCGACAAGTCGCTGGTCTTCGCCCATGCCCTTCAGGAATCGCAGTTCAAGACCGACGTAGTCAGCCCCGCCGGCGCGCGCGGGCTGATGCAGATCCTGCCGTCCACCGCGCAACTGATCGCGCGGCGCAACGGCATCCCGCTGGGATCGCTCGACGATCCGGCGACCAATATCGCCTATGGGCAGCTCTATCTGGAGCAGCTTCGCGATGCCGACGGCACGGGCGGGCTGCTGCCCAAGGTGATCGCCGCCTATAATGCCGGGCCGGGCGCGGTGCAGAAATGGAACGATCGCCAGCGCGACCGGGGCGATCCGCTGCTGTTCATCGAATCGATCCCCTATTGGGAAACGCGCGGCTATGTCGCGATCGTGCTGCGCAATTACTGGATGTATCAGCGCGACGCCGGCGTGAAGTCGGACAGCCTGCGCGCGATGGCGCAGGGCATGTGGCCGCGCTTCCCCGGCCTGCCGGGGCGCACCGCCGTGCGGCTGGACGGCGTGGGCGGAATGCAGAGTGCCTATTGATCCCGCGCGGCCGTTCCTGCCCGTCCGCATCGCCGTCCTGACCGTTTCCGACTCGCGCGGCCCCGCCGACGACCGATCCGGCGACACGCTCGTCGCGCGGCTGGAGGCGGCGGGCCATGTGCTGGCCGATCGCGCGATCGTGCGCGACGATATCGAGACGATCGTGGCGCGCCTCCACGCCTGGATCGACGATCCGCAGGTGGATTGCGTCATCACCACCGGCGGCACCGGCGTCACCGGCCGCGACGTGACGCCCGAGGCGCTGGCGCGCGTGCGGGACAAGGAAATCCCCGGCTTCGGCGAGCTTTTCCGCTGGCTGAGCTATCAGACGATCGGCGCGTCGACGATCCAGTCGCGCGCCTGCGCGGGTGTCGCGCGCGGCACCTATCTCTTCGCGCTACCGGGATCGACGGGGGCGGTGAAGGATGCGTGGGACGGCATCCTCTCCACCCAGCTCGACAGCCGCCACAAGCCCTGCAACTTCGTCGAGCTGATGCCGCGCCTGCGCGAGCGTTGAGCAGACGCGCCGGGGCGGTCCGCCGCGCCGTTCACATGTGCAGATGCTGGTGCGGGGTGAAGAAGTCGAACATCTCGGGCCCCAGCCAGCCCCCGACATAGTTCACATAGAACAGGGCGAAGAGCGTCGCCGCCAATATCGTCGTCCATAGCGCGGTGCGGCGGACGCTGAATCTGGGCGGCGCGCTTTCGGCCTGGCCGGGAATCATCTCGTCCGAACCGCCGCGCTTGTGCTGCAACCGCAGCGGCAGCACCAGGAACAGGCAGAACCACCAGAACAGCACATAGACGGCGATTATCGAGGTGAGCTTCATCGCGAAGCCTCCCTACACGCGGATGACCGAAACTTCCACCACCGGCTTCTTGCCCGTCCAGCGGGTCGCGCAGCGGCGCACGGCGAGCCGGATCCCCTCGCGCAACCGAGCCTCGTCCTTCGCTCCGCCCGATGCCGCATCGGCGGCCGCGTCGCGCGCCTCGTCGAGGAAATCGTCGCGATCCTCCTCCACCGGCAGGCCGTTCAGCGTCACCGCGGGCTCGCCCTTCAGCACGCCCTTGCCGTCCAGCGCGACGGTGACGCCGATCAGGCCGTTGAGGGATATCTTGCGGCGCTCGTTCATCGTTGTGCCGTCCGCGGGCAGGATGACGTCGCCGTCGAGGATCAGCCGCCCGACGCGCTCGCGCCCCACCACCTGCGGCCCGTCGGGGGCGAGACGGATCAGCGTGCCGTTCTGCTGCACGATCTGGCGCGGCACGCCACGCGACGCGCCGAAGCGCGCCTGTTCCGCCATGTGCCGCATCTCGCCATGCACGGGCAGCAGGATTTCGGGGCGGATCCATTTGTACATCAGCTCCAGCTCGGGCCGGCCCGGATGGCCCGAGACGTGGACATGCGCCTGCCTGTCGGTGATCATCGCCACGTTGCGCTCGGCAAGCGCATTCTGGATGCGGCCGATCGCCATCTCGTTGCCGGGAATCTGCTTCGACGAGAAGATGACGAGATCGCCCTCCGACAGCTTGAGCGGATGGCTGTCGAAGGCGATGCGCGAAAGCGCCGCCCGCGGCTCCCCCTGCCCGCCCGTCGCGACGATCATCACCTCGCGCGGGGGGAGCCTCATCGCGGTTTCGAAATCCACCATCTCGGGGAAATCGCGCAGATAGCCCGACGCCTTGGCGACCTTGATGATCCGGTCGAGCGAGCGGCCCGCGACGCAGAGCTGCCGCCCGGTATCGCGCGCCACCTCGCCCAGCGTCTGCACCCGCGCCGCGTTGGAGGCGAAGGTGGTGACGAGGACGCGTCCCCTGGCCTCCTGGATCGCGAGGTCCAGCCCCTCGCGCACGGCGGCTTCCGATCCAGACGCGTCCTCGTTGAAGACGTTGGTGGAATCGCAGACCAGCGCCAGCACCCCCTTGTCGCCGATCGCCTCCAGCTCGCCCGCCGTGGAGGGCGTGCCGAGCAGCGGCTCGTCGTCCAGCTTCCAGTCGCCGGTGTGGAAGATGCGGCCATAAGGCGTTTCGATCAGGAGCGCATTGCCCTCCGGAATCGAATGGGCGAGCGGGACATAGGTGAAGCCGAACGGGCCGAGGCGGAAGCTGCCCTCATTCTCCACCACCTTGAGCTTCACCTTCCTGGAGATGCCCTCCTCGTCCAGCTTGCCGCGGATCAGGCCGGCGGTGAACGGCGTCGCGTAGAGCGGCACGCCGAGATCGGCGGCGAGATAGGGGATCGCGCCGATATGATCCTCATGCCCGTGGGTGAGCACGATGCCGAGCAGGTCGTCCTTGCGCGCCTCGATGAATTCGAGGTCGGGCAGGATCAGGTCGATCCCCGGATAGGCCGGATCGGCGAAGGTGAGGCCGAGATCGACCATCACCCATTTGCCCTGCGTGCCGTAGAGATTGACGTTCATGCCGATTTCCCCCGATCCGCCGAGCGCGAGGAAGAGGAGTTCGTTGCCGGGTCTGGTCACGTCTGTCTTGTCTTTCTTCAACTGGGTCGCGCGGGCGGATCACGGAAAGGTCCGTATGGGAAACGTCGCGCTGTGCGAGGCCCCTCGGCCGCGCCTGGAATGCCGGGGTCAGCCGGCGCGTTGCGTCAGGCCGTCGCCCGCTGGTGCAGCAGGCTCAGGCCCTGGATGGTCAGGTCGGGCTCGATCATGTCGAACGCATCGCTGCGCTGGTCGAACAGGGTGGCGAGCCCGCCCGTCGAAATCACCTTCACCGGGCGGCCGATCTCCGCCCTGGTGCGGACCAGCAGCCCCTCGATCATCGCGACATAGCCCCAGAAGATGCCGATATGCATCTGGTCCTCGGTCGTCCGGCCGATCACGCTGCCATTTTTCGGCGCCTCGATCGCGATGCGCGGCAACCGGGCGGCGGCGGCGACCAGCGCGTCGAGCGACAGGTTGATCCCCGGCGCGATGATCCCGCCCTTATAGGCGCCGTTATAATCCACCACGTCGAACGTCGTGGCCGTTCCGAAATCCACCACCACCAGATCGCCCGGGTGGAGCGCATGGGCGGCGATCGCGTTCAACGCGCGATCCGCGCCCACCGTCTGCGGTTCCGCCACATCCAGCTCTATGCCCCAGGCGGCCTTTCCCTGCCCGGCGACCAGCGCATCGACGCCGAAATATTTCGACGCCAGAACCTCCAGATTATGGAGCGCGCGCGGCACGACGGTGCCGATGATCACGTCGCGCACGACGCCGCGATCGAAACCCTCCAGCGCGAGGAGCTGGTGCAGCCATACCGCATATTCGTCGGCCGTGCGGCGGGGATCGGTGGCGATTCGCCAGCGCGCACGGATCGCGCCGTCATCCACCAGCGCCATCACCACATTGGTGTTCCCGGCATCGATTGCAAGCAGCATGGGCGGTGCCCTCTCAGGAGGTCTGGTTCATCAAAGCAGGTCGAGGTCGCCCGCGTGCATGACATGGACACGCCCGTCCGCCAAGCGCAGCCGGAGCGCGCCGGAAGGGTCGAGCCCGTCGAACAGCCCCTCCAGCCGCGTGCCGTCGGGCGCGGTGGTGGCCAGCGGGGTGCCTGGCCTGTGCGCGCGGCGCAGCCAGCGGGAACGGATCACCGCCGCCCCCTCGCCGCGCCAGCGCGCCAGCCAGCGGCCGAACGCATCGGCAAGATCACGGACGAACAGCGCCGGATCGGGCGGCTCCGCCCCGGCGGCGGCGAGGCTGGTGACGGCCCGGTCCAGCCCCTCGGGGCAATGCGCGAGATTGACGCCGAAGCCGATCACCACCGCGTCGCCCACGCCTTCGAGCAGGATGCCCGAGAGCTTCGCGCCGTCGACGAGTAGGTCGTTTGGCCATTTGATCGCGACGCGCTCCTCGCCGACATAGGCGGCGACCAGCTCGTCGAGGGCGACCGCCGCCGCCAATGCGAGCGTCGCGGGCGGCGGATCGACCGGGCGCAGCCGGACGAGCGTGCTGGCGTAGAGATTGCCCGGTGGCGATACCCAGAGGCGGCCATGCCGCCCCCGCCCGCCGCTCTGCGTGCCGGCGCGCAGCCAGTCTCCTTCCGGCGCTCCGGCGCGGGCGAGCGCTGCCATGTCGTCATTGGTGGAGGCCGTCGCCTCGACCGTGTGGATCCTTGTCAGAACAGCGCCTTCGCCGCCGCCAGGCTCGTCGCGCCCAGCACCGGAATGGCGAGATAGCCGAGCGGAGAGACGAACAGCGCCGACAGCGTCATCAGCCCGTATTCGACGCGGCTCGTCGCCGGCGCATAGGGATGGGCGGGCTCGTCGAGGTACATCGTCTTGATGATCTTGAGATAATAAAAGGCGCTGATCACCGATATGGCGATGCCGATCGCCGCGATCGGGGCGAGCCCGACGCGCACCAGCGCATCGAACACGAGGAATTTCGGCCAGAAGCCGAACAGCGGCGGAATCCCCGCCAGCGAGAACATGAAGACCGCCATCGCCGCCGCCAGCCCCGGCCGCGTGCGCGACAGGCCCGAAAGGCTGGCGATGCCCTCGACATAATTGCCCTCGACGTCGCGCATCTGGAGCACGCAGAGGAAGGCGCCGGTCGTCATCACGACATAGACCAGCATGTAGGTCAGCGTGCCCGAGACGCCGTAGGGCGTGCCCGCCGCCAGCCCGAACAGCGCGAAGCCGACATTGTTGATCGAGGAATAAGCGAGCAGCCGCTTGATATTGGTCTGCACGATCGCGGCCACGCCGCCGAGGACGGTCGAGGCGAGCGCGGAGAAGATGATGATCTGCCGCCACGCATCGGTCTGCGGCCCCATCGCCTCCACCACGACGCGCGCCAGCAACGCCATCGCCGCCACCTTCGGCGCGGAGGCGAAGAAGGTCGTCACCGGCGTCGGCGCGCCCTCATAGACGTCGGGCGCCCACATATGGAACGGCACCGCGCTGATCTTGAAGGCAAGCCCCGCGATCACGAACACCATGCCGAAGACCTGGCCGATGCTGAGCCCGTTCTTCATCGCGGCCGCGATCCCCTCGAACGAGGTCGTCGCGGTGAAGCCGTAGAGCAGCGAGATGCCGTAGAGCAGGATGCCCGAGGCAAGCGCGCCCAGCACGAAATATTTGAGCCCCGCCTCCGCCGAACGCGCGTCGCGGCGCATGAAGCTCGCCAGCACATAGGCGGCGAGGCTCTGCAACTCCAGCCCGACATAGAGGGTCAGCATGTCGGCCGCCGACACCATCACCCCCATGCCGACGCCCGCGAGCACGATCAGGATCGGATATTCGGCGCGCAACGCGCCACCCCGCTCGAAGAAGCCGGGGGCGATGATGATCGACACCGCCGCCGTCGCGTAGATCACGACCTTGGAGAATGCGGCGAAGCTGTCGCCGCGATAGAGGCCGCCGAAGGCGGGCTCGGGGCTCGCCTGAAGGACCGCCGCGACGCCGGCCGCGGCGAACAGCGCGACCGAGGCCCAGCCGACGGCGCGGGTATGGCGATCGCCGGCGAAAGCGGCCACCATCAGCAGGACGAGCGCGCCCGTCGACAGGATCAGCTCCGGCAGGGCGACGAGGAAGGAGGCATTGGCGTACATCAGTGCGTCTCCTCCAGCGCGGCGACGGGCCGGACGGCGGGCGCTCCGGCGGCGAGCTGGGCGTCGCCCGCCGGTCTCGCCCGCTCTGTCCGCGCGATCAGCGTGCCGATATCGTTGCGCATGGGACGAAGGAAGCTTTCGGGATAGACGCCCATCCACAGCACCACCGCCGCGATCGGGGCGAGCAGCGCGATCTCACGCAGCGACAGATCGGGCATCGCCGCCACGTCGGGCTTGTCGAGCGTGCCGAACGCCACGCGCCGGTAGAGGTAGAGCATATAGGCGGCGCCCAGGATGATGCCCGTGGTGCAGGCGAAGGCGACCCAGCTCGACGCGCGATAGGAGCCGACCAGGCTCAGGAACTCGCCCACGAAGCCGCTCGTGCCCGGCAGGCCCACCGATGCCATGGTGAAGAGCATGAACAGCAGCGCATAGCGCGGCATATTGTCGGAAAGGCCGCCATAGCGTGCGATCTCGCGCGTGTGCAGCCTGTCGTAGATCACGCCCACGCAAAGGAACAGCGCACCCGAGACGAGGCCGTGGCTCAGCATCACCAGCATCGCGCCTTCCAGCCCCTGCCGGTTGAAGGCGAAGAGGCCGATCGTCACGAACGCCATGTGCGCGACCGACGAATAGGCGATCAGCTTCTTCATGTCCTGCTGCACCAGCGCGACGAGCGAGGTATAGACCACCGCCACCATCGACAGGCCCCACAGCAGCCAGACGAGCTGCGCACTCGCCTCCGGGAACATCGGCAGCGAGAAGCGGATGAAGCCGTAGCCGCCCATCTTCAGGAGCACGCCCGCCAGGATCACCGATCCCGCCGTCGGCGCCTGGACGTGCGCGTCGGGCAGCCAGGTGTGGACCGGCCACATCGGCATCTTCACCGCGAAGGAGGCGAAGAAGGCCAGGAACAGCCAGGTCTGTATGTCGACCGGGAAGTCGGTCTGCATCAGCGTCGGGATGTAGGTGGTGCCCGCGAACGAGGCCATCCACAGCATCGCGATCAGCATCAGCACCGATCCGAGCAGCGTATAGAGGAAGAATTTGTAGCTGGCATAGACCCGGTCGACGCCGCCCCAGACGCCGATGATCAGGTACATCGGGATCAGGCCCGCTTCGAAGAAGATGTAGAACAGGAACAGGTCCTGCGCCGCGAACACGCCGATCATCAGCGTTTCCATCAGCAGGAACGCCGCCATATATTCGGGCACGCGCTTGGTGATCGCCTCCCACGACGCCCCGATGCAGATCGGCATCAGGAAGACCGAGAGCATGATGAGCATCAACGCGATGCCGTCGATGCCCAGCGCCCAGGCGAAGCGGCCGAACAGCGGCACGTTCTCGACGAACTGCCACTGCGCGCCGCCGACGTCGTAGCTCGCCCACAAGAGGACGCCGAGCGCGAAATCGATCAGCGTCGCCGCCAGCGCGACCCGGCGCGCGCTGTTGCTGCGCGCGGCCTCGTCGCCGGGCGCGAGCAGGCACCACAGCGCCGCGACGAGCGGCACCGCGATCATGATGGTGAGGATGGGGAAGCCAAGCTGGTTCATGTCAGCGCACCACCACCCAGGTCGCCGCGGCGGCGAGGCCGAGCAGCATCACCAGCGCATAGGTATAGAGATATCCGGTCTGCATCCTGCGGGCGAGCGCGCCGCCGCTGACCACCAGCTTCGAGACGCCATCGGGGCCGAAACGATCGATCGTGCCCTGATCGCCGCCCTTCCAGAAGAGCCGCCCGATCGCGAAAGCCGGTTTGACGAAGATCATGTCGTAAAGCTCGTCGAAATACCATTTGCGCAGCAGGAAGCGGTAGAGCAGCCGAAAATGGCTGACGAACCGGCCCGGCAAGGCGGTATCGAGCACATAGGCCCAGACCGCGACCGCGAAGCCCAGGAGCATCGCCGCCGTCGCCGACAGCTTCGCCCAGAGCGGGATGCCGTGCATCGCGTGCATCAGATGCTCGTCGAACGCGATCGACCCCTTCCAGAACTCCGCGCCACGCTCGGGATCGATGAATGCCCCGCTGAATATGAAACCGGCGAAAACCGCCCCCAGCGACAGCAGCGCCAGCGGCACCAGCATCGTCCACGGGCTCTCATGCGGATGATAGCCCGCCGTGCCGTGGGGAAGCTGATTGATCGAGGCACCATAAGGATCGGGCTCCGATCCCGCGCCTTCGTCGGGCGCGACATGCTCCTGCGCGTCATGACCGGCATCATGCGCATGCCCGTCATCATGGCCGTGTTCGTCATGGACGGCGTGCTTGATATGCTCCGATCCCGCCCAGCGCGCCTCCCCGAAGAAGGTGAGGAAGACGAGGCGCCACGAATAGAAGCTGGTCAGCAGCGCCGCGAACACGCCGATCGCGAAGGCGATACCGCCCGCCGCCGATCCGCTCGCATAGGCCGCCTCGATGATCGCATCCTTGGAGTGGAAGCCCGCGAAGCCCATCGCCGGCAGCACGCCCGGGATCTGCATGATGCCGACGCCGGTGATCGCCAGCGTGCCCGCCATCATCGCCCAGAAGGTCATCGGGATATGCTTCCGAAGGCCGCCGTAGAAGCGCATGTCCTGCTCGTGATGCATGGCATGGATCACCGAGCCCGCGCCGAGGAACAGCAGCGCCTTGAAGAAGGCATGGGTGAACAGGTGGAACATCGCGGCCCCATAGGCGCCGACGCCCGCCGCGAAGAACATGTAGCCGAGCTGCGAGCAGGTCGAATAGGCGATCACGCGCTTGATGTCGGTCTGCACCGTGCCCACCGTCGCGGCGAACAGCGCGGTCGCGGCGCCGACATAGGTGACGACATGCATCGCCGTCGCGCTCGTCTCGAACATCGGCGAGAGGCGGCAGACCATGAACACGCCGGCCGTCACCATCGTGGCGGCGTGGATCAGCGCGGACACCGGCGTCGGGCCCTCCATCGCGTCGGGAAGCCAGGTGTGCAGGCCAAGCTGGGCCGATTTGCCCATCGCGCCGACGAACAGCAGCAGGCAGAGCAGCGTCATCGTGTCCACGCGCCCGCCGAGGAAGCCGATCGTCGTCCCCGCCATGCCCGGCGCCGCCGCCAGGATCGCGGGGATCGACACGGTGCCGAACACCAGGAAAGTGCCGAAGATGCCAAGCGAGAAGCCGAAATCGCCCACCCGGTTGACCACGAACGCCTTGATCGCCGCGGCATTGGCCGAGGGCTTGTGATACCAGAAGCCGATCAGCAGATAGGAGGCGAGCCCCACCCCTTCCCAGCCGAAGAACATCTGGACCAGGCTGTCCGCCGTCACCAGCATCAGCATCGCGAAGGTGAAGAGCGACAGATAGGCGAAGAAGCGCGGCTGGCTGTCGTCCTCCGCCATATAGCCCCAGCTATAGAGGTGGACGAGGCTGGACACGCTCGTCACCACCACCAGCATCACGGCGGTCAGCGTGTCGACGCGCAGAGCCCAGTCGACCTGGAGGTCACCCGAGCGGATCCAGTCGAGCACGGGGATGACCTGCGTGGTCGCGTCACCGGCGAGGAAATGGAGGAAGATCGGCCAGGACAGCGCACAGCTTATGAACAGCGCGCCGGTGGTCACGGCCTTGGCCGCGACATTGCCGATCATGCGGTTGCCGAGCCCGGCGACGATCGCGGCGAAGAGCGGCAGGAAGACGATGAGCTGGATCACGACGGGTTCAGCCCTTCATCCGGTTGATGTCGTCGACCGCGATGGTGCCGCGGCCACGGAAATAGATGACGAGGATCGCGAGCCCGATCGCCGCCTCGCCGGCGGCCACGGTCAGCACGAACATGGCGAACACCTGGCCGACCAGATCGTGGAGATAGGCCGAGAAGGCGACAAGGTTGATGTTCACCGCGAGGAGGATCAGCTCGATCGCCATCAGGATGATGATGACGTTCTTCCGGTTGAGGAAGATGCCGAACACCCCGATCACGAACAGCACCGCCGAAACGGCGAGATAATGCACGAGGCCGATCACAGCTCCACCCCCTGGCCGACAGGCTGGTTGACAATGCGCACCGCGTCCTCGGGGCGGCGACGCACCTGATCGCTCACCCGCTGCGGACGGGTGCCGCCGCGCTTGCGATGGGTGAGCACGATCGCGCCGATCATCGCGACGAGCAGGACGAGGCCCGCGCCCTCGAAGATGAACAGATAGCGCGTGTAGAGAAGCGTGCCGATCGCGGTGATGTTGGAGACGCCCTCCGGCGTCGGCGCCAGGCTGGCGTTCATGTTGATCCCGCCGGCATCCCACGCGGCGACCGCGAAGATGATCTCGGCCAGGAGGACGACGAACAGCAGCATCCCGAACGGCAGATATTGCGCGACGCCCGCGCGCAGCTCGGCGAAATCGATGTCGAGCATCATCACCACGAACAGGAAGAGCACCGCGACCGCGCCGACATAGACGATGACCAGCAGCATCGCGATGAACTCGGCGCCGACGAGCACCATCAGTCCCGCCGCGTTGAAGAAGGCGAGGATCAGCCACAATACGCTGTGCACCGGGTTGCGCGCCAGGATGGTGAGCGCACCCGAGAGAATCACGAGCGTTGCGAACAGGTAGAAGGCGATCGTCTGGATCAACGGATCATCTCAATCCCGTTTGTCCCGGCCGTGCCCGGTCCCGCGAGGGAGAGGGCATCGGGAGGGACGGTTTTCTACAAGCACGGCCCGGTTTCGTCCCTGGAACGGAATCGGGGTCTGGCGGGGCATTACCGATAGGGCGCATCTGCGGCAAGGTTCGCCGCAAGCGCGCGTTCCCAGCGATCGCCGTTGGCGAGCAGCTTGGATTTGTCGTAGATCAGTTCCTCGCGCGTTTCGGTCGAATATTCAAAATTCGGCCCCTCGACGATCGCGTCCACCGGGCATGCCTCCTGGCAGAAGCCGCAATAGATGCATTTCGTCATGTCGATGTCGTAGCGCGTGGTGCGCCGCGACCCGTCGTCGCGCGGCTCCGCCTCGATCGTGATCGCCTGCGCGGGACAGATCGCCTCGCACAGCTTGCACGCGATGCACCGCTCCTCGCCGTTGGGATAGCGGCGCAGCGCATGCTCGCCCCGGAAGCGCGGGCTCAACGGGTTCTTCTCGAACGGATAGTTGATCGTCGCCTTCGGCCGGAAGAAATATTTCAGCGTCAGCCAGTGGGCCTTCACGAACTCCCAGAGGGTGAAGGTCTTGACGATATGCGCGAGGCTCATGAGCCCACTCCATAACGGGTGAGCATCAGCCACCCGGAAACGAGGAACACCCAGAACAGCGACAGCGGCAGGAATATCTTCCACCCCAGCCGCATGAGCTGGTCGTAGCGGTAGCGCGGCACAGTCGCCTTCACCCAGGAGAAGACGAAGAAGAAGAACAGGATCTTGCCAAAGAACCAGAAGATGCCCGGGATCACATAGAGCGGCGCCCAGTCGACCGGGGGCAGCCAGCCGCCCCAGAACAGCACGGCGTTGAGCGCGCACATCAGGAGGACGTTGCCATATTCGCCGAGCCAGAAAAGCGCGAAGCTCATCGACGAATATTCGGTCTGGTAGCCGGCGACCAGCTCGCTCTCCGCCTCCGTGAGGTCGAACGGCGTGCGCGCCGTCTCCGCCATCGACGAGATCAGGAACACCACCGCCATCGGGAAGAGCAGCGGATTGAGCCCGAAGGCGTTGAAGAAACCCAGCACATGCCCGCGCTGCGCGCCGATGATCGCCGACAGGTTGAAGCTGTCGGCATAGAGCACGACCGAGATCAGCACGAAGCCGATCGACACCTCGTAGCTCACCATCTGCGCGGCCGCGCGGATCGCCGAATAGAAGGGATATTTGGAGTTGGACGCCCAGCCCGCCAGGATGACCCCGTAGACGCCGAGCGACGACACCGCGAGGATGTAGAGCAGCCCGACATTGATATTGGCGAGCACCATGCCAGGCCCGAAGGGGATCACCGCCCAGGCGATCAGCGTGACCGTGAAGGTGAGGATCGGCGCGATCAGGAACAGCCCCCGGTTGGCCGAGGACGGGATGATCGTTTCCTTCAGGAACACCTTGAGCCCGTCGGCGAAGCTTTGCAGCAGCCCGAACGGCCCCACCACGTTCGGCCCGCGCCGCAGCGCCATGGCCGCCCAGATCTTGCGATCGGCATAGATGATCATCGCCACCGCCAGCATCAGCGGCAGCGCGATCAGCAGGATGCCGATGATCGTGGCGAGGAACCAGCCGAGATCATAGCTCATATATCGGGCGAAAAAGTCGGTCATTCCGCCGCCTCCGCGAAGCTTTCCCCCTGGATCAGCTCGGCCGAGCAGCGCTGCATCGTATCGCTGGCGCGCGCGATCGGGTTGGTGAGGTAGAAATCGGTGATCGGATAGGCGATCGCCCCCGAAACCTCCGGCGCGGCCTCGGCAGGCCCGGGAGCCGCCACCTCGCCCAGCCCCTCGCGCACGAGATGCGGATGCCGCGCGCCAAGCGCGGCGCGCAGCGCATCCAGGCTGTCGAACGGCAGGCGCCGGCCCAGCACGTCGGACAGGGCGCGCAATATCGTCCAGTCCTCCCGCGCGTCGCCCGGCGGGAACACGGCGCGCTGCCCGAACTGGACGCGCCCTTCCATGTTCACCCAGGTCGCGGGCTTCTCCGCATAGGACGCGCCCGGCAGGATCACGTCCGCCACCTCGACGCCGCGATCGCCATGCGTGCCGATATAGACGGTGAAGGTGCCCGCGAACACCGAGAGGTCCGCCTCGTCCACGCCGAGCAGGAACAGCGCCTTGAGGCCGCCCGCGTTCGCGCGGATCGCCTCGATCCCGCCCTCGGTCGCGAAACCAAGATCGAGCGCGCCTACCCGCGAGGCAGCGGTATGGAGCAGCGAGAAGCTCGCCCCTGCGCCCGCCGCGACCGCGCGCGCCGCCGCGTAGGCGCCCTCGCGCGCCACCGCGCCCATGCCGACGATCACGGCGCCGTCGCTCTTCAGCGCATCGGCCGCATCGTCGGGCAGCCGCCCGAGCGCCGCCAGATCGTCGCCCAGCCATTCGACCGGATAGGTGAGGTCCACCTGCGGCCCGATCGCCCAGACCTTCGCGCCGGCCTTGATCGCCTTCCTGATGCGCGTGTTGACCAGCGGCGCTTCCCAGCGCGGATTGGCGCCGACCAGCAGGATCGCGCGCGCCTTCTCGACACCCGCGATCGTCGCGTTGAAACGATAGTCGGCGGGCGCGGACACCGGATAGAGCGCCCCGTCCACCCGCGCCTCGTGCAGCGTCGAGCCGTAGCTTTCCAGCAGCAGCTTCGTCGCGAAGATGCTCTCGACGTCGGCGAGATCGCCCGCCAGCGCCGCGACCTGATCGCCCGAGGCGCCGTCGAACGCCGTCGCGATCGCCGCGAACGCCTCGGCCCATGTCGCCTCGGCCAGCTTGCCGTCCTTGCGAACATAGGGCCGGTCGAGCCGGCGCCGGACGAGCCCGTCGACGGCGTGGCGCGTCTTGTCCGACGCCCATTCCTCGTTCACGTCCTCGTTGATCCGGGGCAGCGCGCGCAGCACCTGCCGTCCCCGCGCGTCGAGGCGGATATTGGTACCCACCGCATCCATCACGTCGATCGAGGGCGTCTTCTTCAGCTCCCAAGGCCGCGCCTCGAACGCATAGGGCTTCGACGTCAGCGCGCCCACCGGGCACAGATCGACGACATTGCCCGAAAGCTCCGACGTGACGGCATGCTCCAGATAGGAGGTGATCTGCATGTCCTCGCCGCGATAGAGCGCGCCGATCTCCGGGATGCCCGCCACCTCCTCCGCGAAGCGCACGCAGCGCGTGCACTGGATGCAGCGCGTCATGACCGTCTTGACGATCGGCCCCATATATTTCTCGGTGACGGCGCGCTTGTTCTCGGCGAAGCGCGAATGGCCCTTGCCGTAGGCGACCGACTGGTCCTGAAGGTCGCATTCACCGCCCTGATCGCAGATCGGGCAGTCGAGCGGGTGGTTGATGAGCAGGAACTCCATCACCCCCTCGCGCGCCTTCTTGACCATCAGGCTGTCGGTGCGGACCTCCTGATTGTCGGCGGCGGGCAGCGCGCAGCTTGCCTGCGGCTTGGGCGGCCCGGGCTTCACCTCGACGAGGCACATGCGGCAATTGCCGGCGATCGACAGCCGCTCATGATAGCAGAAGCGCGGAATCTCCTTCCCCGCCGCCTCGCATGCCTGAAGCACGGTGGCGCCCGCGGGGACTTCGACCTCGATCCCGTCGACGGTGAGTTTGGGCATATGTCTTACTCCGCCGCCACCGGCAGGGGCTGGCCCCCACGTTCATTGGCGATGCGTTCGTTGATCCGCCGCTCGATCTCGGGGCGGAAATGGCGGATCAGGCCCTGGATCGGCCATGCCGCGGCATCACCCAGCGCGCAGATGGTGTGGCCCTCGACCTGCCTGGTCACTTCCTGGAGCATGTCGATCTCGTGGATCTCGGCATTGCCTTCGCGCAGCCGCTCCATCACCCGCCACATCCAGCCGGTGCCCTCGCGGCAGGGCGTGCACTGGCCGCAGCTTTCATGCTTGTAGAAATAGCTGATCCGGCTGATCGCGCGGACGATGTCGGTGGACTTGTCCATCACGATCACCGCCGCCGTGCCAAGGCCCGAGCCAAGCTCCTTGAGCCCGTCGAAATCCATCGGCGCGTCCATGATCTGCGCGGCGGGCACCAGCGGCACCGACGAGCCGCCCGGGATCACCGCCAGCAGATTGTCCCACCCGCCACGGATGCCGCCGGCATGCTTCTCGATCAGCTCGCGGAAGGGAATGCCCATCGCCTCTTCGACGACGCAGGGCGTGTTCACATGGCCCGAGATCTGGAAAAGCTTGGTGCCCTCGTTCTTCGGGCGGCCGATGCCGGCGAACCAGCCTGGCCCCCGCCGCAGGATCGTCGGCACCACCGCGATCGATTCGACATTGTTCACCGTCGTCGGGCAGCCGTAGAGCCCCGCGCCCGCCGGGAAGGGCGGCTTCAGGCGCGGCTGGCCCTTCTTGCCCTCAAGGCTCTCGATCTGCGCGGTTTCCTCGCCGCAGATATAGGCGCCCGCGCCGCGATGGACGAAAACGTCGAAATCATAGCCCGATCCGGCCGCATTCTTGCCCAGCAGGCCCTTGCCATAAGCCTCGGCAACCGCGGCGAACAGCGTCTCCGCCTCACGGATGAACTCGCCGCGGATATAGATATAGGCGGCGCGCGCGCGCATCGCGAAGCCGGCGATCAGCGCGCCCTCGATCAGCTTGTGCGGATCGTGGCGGATGATCTCGCGATCCTTGCAGCTTCCGGGCTCCGATTCGTCGGCGTTGATGACGAGGAAGCTCGGCCGCCCCTCGCGCGGCTCCTTGGGCATGAAGCTCCACTTCATGCCGGTCGGGAAGCCCGCGCCGCCGCGCCCGCGCAGGCCGGACGCCTTGATGTCCTCGATGATCTGGTCCTGCCCGCGCGCCATCAGGCCCCTGGTGTCGTCCCAGTCGCCGCGCTTCATCGCGGCGTCGAGATTCCACGGCTGGAAGCCGTAGACGTTGGTGAAGATGCGATCCTTGTCGTCGAGCATCTAACGGCCCTTCCCGATCAGCTTCTCGGCCAGGAAATATGCCCCCACGGCCAGCGCGACGCCGATCAGGATCGCGACCAGCTTGAGCGCCACGCCCAGCAGCGCGATCAGCAGCCAGATCGCGACGACCGCGACGATGAGGGCGGCGAGGAACGACATCAGGCCGTCTCCGCCATATGCCTGAGCGTCGTCGGCCCGCCCAGCGGACAGCTCGTCTGGCGGCCGTTCTGGGG
>Ga0182749_1000397_pt1 | contig 42064 bp, 39 predicted proteins | sample eDN3rd37CKraftMG_FD_128875 | JGI IMG/M metagenome (GOLD analysis project Ga0182749, IMG submission 128875) | Enriched Miracle-Growth compost microbial communities from Emeryville, California, USA - eDNA 3rd pass 37_C Kraft MG (version 2) (version 2) ...
CGGTCTGAGCCGCCTGTTCTGCCTCACCTTCGAGGTCGACTTCTTCGGCGGTCACGGTTTCGAGCCGATGGACGAGCAGCCGATCGACCAGGACGTCTATGCCCAGCTGCTGCGCTCATCCGACGAGGGCGTCGCCGAGTTCCTCGACCTCGCCCGGGTGAAGCAGAACACGCTCGGGAATACGAGGATGCTCAAGGCCCTGTAGCGCCGCGCCGAGCCGGCGCGGCCGAAACGCCCCGAAATGCCGGGATGCGCGAGGCGCCATAGTTACCCTTGAGCCATGTCGACGTTCCGCACACCCGTCGGCCCCCAGCCGCCCCAGGTCTACTGGCGACGGCGACTGCTCCTGGGGCTCGGGATCGTCGCGGTCATCGTCGTCATCATCCTCATCATCGTGCGCCCGGGGTCGGGCACTCCGGCTGCGCCGAAGCCGGGAACCAGCACCAGCGCATCGCCCCGGCCGGCGCAGACCGAGGCCGCGGACGGCGCGGCCTGCCTCCCGGCCAACCTCGAGCTGTCCGCCGTGACGGACAAGGGGAGCTACGGGCCGGGCGAGCAGCCGCAGATCGGGCTGTCGCTGAAGAACATCGGCTCCAAGTCCTGCTCGATCAACATGGGCTCGACGGTGCAGGAGCTGATCATCCTCAGCGGTTCCGAGAAGTACTGGGACTCCAAGGACTGCCAGACCGGGGCCGTCGACTCCCAGCAGGTCATCAAGGCCGGCGCGACCCTGAGCACGCCCACCATCCCCTGGGACCGGACGCGATCGTCGGCGGCCACCTGCGACGCCGGCGCGCAGCGCCCCGCGGTCCCGGCGGGCGGGGCCAGCTACCACCTCTCGGTGAAGCTCGGCGACCTCACCTCGAAGGACACCAAGCAGTTCGTGCTCAACGGCTGAGGCTTCGACGGCTCAGAACGCGGGCACATCCGCCTGGCGCTGCTCGGTCGCGGCGAAGGCCTGCCGCATCGCCTCGCGCAGGTGGCCGTGCTCGGCGTCGAGCAGGGTGCTGAACCCCAGCCGCCGGGCTTCGGCCGCGCGCTGCTTCGCCTGGGACACCGGACGGATCTCGCCGGCCAGGCTGATCTCGCCGACCGCCGCCATGGTGGCGGGGAAGGCGCGGTCGCTGGAGGCGCTCGCGATGGCCAGGGCGATGGCGAGGTCGGCTCCCGGCTCGATGAGGCGGATGCCGCCGACGGTCGACACGTAGACATCCGACTCGCTGAGCTTCAGGCCGGCCCGCCGCTCCAGCACCGCGAGGAGCATCGCCACCCGCGAGGAGTCGACGCCATTGGTCACGCGGCGCGGATTGGGCGCGGTGGTCTTCACGATCAGCGCCTGCACCTCCACCGGCAGTGAACGCCTGCCCTCCACCGCGATGGTGACGCAGGTGCCGCTCACCGCCACCTTTCCGCGGCTCATGAACAGTCCGCTCGGGTCGGCGACCTCGGCGATGCCCTCCCCGGTCATCTCGAAGCAGCCGACCTCGTCGGTGGGGCCGAAGCGGTTCTTCTGCGCACGCACGAAGCGCAGGGAGGTCTGGCGGTCGCCCTCGAACTGGCAGACGACATCCACCAGGTGCTCGAGCACGCGGGGACCGGCGATCGAGCCGTCCTTGGTGACGTGCCCGACCAGCAGCACGGGTAGGTTGCGATCCTTCGAGACCCGGATGAGGGTGGATGCCACCTCCCGCACCTGCGCCGGCCCGCCGGCCAGCCCCTCGCTCAGCGAGCTCGACACCGTCTGCACGGAGTCCACGATGAGCAGCTGCGGCCGCACCTGGTCGATCTGGCCGAGGATGGTGGCGAGGTCGGTCTCCGCGGCGAGGTAGAGCTCGCTCTGGAGGGCGCCGGTGCGCTGGGCGCGCAGCCGCACCTGGCTGGCCGACTCCTCCGCCGTGACGTAGAGCACGCGGATGCCGCCGGCGGCGGCCTTCGAGGCGACCTCGAGCAGCAGGGTCGACTTGCCGACGCCCGGCTCGCCGCTGAGCAGGATGGTGGCGCCCGGGACGATGCCGCCGCCGAGCACCCGGTCGAACTCGGCGATCCCGCTCGGCCAGTGGGCGACCTCCTCCGCGCCGACCGCGGTGATCGGCCGGGCGACGCGGGCCTCGGTCGGGGCGAGCGGCCTGACGGAGCGGGCGGGACCGGCGGGCTCCGCGACATCCACCACCGTTCCCCACTGCTGGCACTCGGCGCAGCGGCCGGCCCATTTCGCGGTGGTCCAGCCGCACTCGGTGCAGCGGAACTGGGATTGGACGCGGGCCATGGCGACAGCCTACGAGCGACCGCCGTCATGCGCCGGGAAGCGGGAGTCGACCAGGGGAAGGAAGGCCGAGGCCCACACCCGGTAGCCGCGGTCGTTGGGGTGGAAGAAGTCGGCGGAGACCTGGTTGAGCGCGTAGCGGGCGACGCCCTGGTGACGGGTGACCCGGTGCAGCGGCGCGACTTCGAAGCCGTGCTCAGCGGCCAGCTCGTGCACTATCGCGTTGGCGATCGCGACGTCGCGCTCCGGCCGGCCGAGATAGAAGGCGGGCAGCTCGGAGACTATCGCGTTCGCCGGGAGGGCGTCGTAGATGCGGTCGAGCTCCTTCGCGAAGCGGGCGCGATCGAACCCGGCGATGTCGTTGGCGCCGATCGCGACGGTCATGAGGTCGGGCTCGAGGCCCTCGATCGCGGGGAGCTGGCCCGCGATCGCCTCGCGCAGCCGAGCGCCGGAGACGCTGAGGTTGAGCACGCGCACGCTGCGGCCGGTGCGGTCGCGCAGGTGCCTCGCGATCAGGCCGACGTAGCTGCGTCCCGGGTTGCTCGCCCCGACCCCCTGCGCCGCGGAATCGCCGATCGCCACGTAGAGCAGCTCGCCTGCGCGATCGCCCCGCTCACGCCACCAGCGGGCGTTGAGGTGCAGGGACCTCGCGAGGCGCTCCGCTCCGTTCGCCTGCCGGCGCTGCACCAGACCCCGCGCCACGAAACCGGCGGCGACCACGACGAGCGCGGCGGTGACGGCGACGACGACCCATGTTGATGCGGGGAACTGCTCGGCCGGCATCCCCCAACGCTAACCGCGTCGGGCGGCTACGTGTTCGAGTAGGGCATCTTCCCGTTCTCGATGGCGGCGATCTGCAGGGCGAGCCGCTTCGAGTAGAAGCGGGCCTCCTGGATGATGCCGGTCATGAACCAGAGACCGTCCTGTCCTGAGCGACGCCACACCCCGCTGAGCTCCCCGTCGTCGCCCACCTCGTAGACCGCCGGGACGTTTTCGACGAACCTCTCGCCGAAGTGCGCCGCCGCCGCCTCGCGGATGGTTCCGTAGCCGGTCGCGAGCACGATCAGTTCGGCGGGAAGGCGGGTTCCGTTCTCCAGCACCACGGCATCCTCCGTGATCTCCTTCACGCCGGAGCCGGATGCCAGCCCGATCCTGCCGTCGATGATGAGATCGGAGGCGCCGACGTTGTAGTAGTAGCCGTCGTGCGCGAAGTAGTGCAGCTCGGGGGCGCCGCCGCCGGTCGGACCCATGTTCGTGGCGAAGCCTGCGCGATGCAAGCCATCGATGAGCTCCCGGTCGGTCTCCGCCATCGCCACGGTCACCGGGCTGAGCAGAGGGACGAGGAGGGAGAAGGGGATGCCGGCACCGGCGAGGTCGACATCCTCGACGTTGGAGTGCACGCCGCTCAGGTACCCGGCCCAGAACGCCTTCTGGAAGGTATCCATGCTGACGATGTAGGTCGAGCTGCGCTGGACCAGTGTGACCTCGGCGCCCTGCTCCCAGAGGTCCTGCGCGATGTCGTGTCCGCTCACCGCGCTGCCGACCACCACGACCTTCTTCCCCTTCCACTGCGTTCCCCCGCGATAGTGCTCCGAGTGCACGAGGGTCCCCGTGAAGGTGTCGGCGCCGGGGAAGTCCGGGACGCGGGGGGTGCCGTTCAGGCCGGTGGCGATCACGAAGTGCCGGGGATGGAGCACGCGCTCCTCGTCGCCGCGCCGGATGGTGAGGTTCCAGCGCTGGTTCGGGGCGTCGAACTCGGCCTTCGTCACCTGGGACGAGGTCCAGGTGTTGATCTCGAGCGCCTCCGCGTAGTACTCGAGGAAGCCGGCGAACTTGTCCTTGCTCGGGTATTCCGGCCAGGTGTCCGGGTACGGCATGTACGGCAGCTGGTCGACGACCGTCGGGTCGTGCAGGGCCAGCGAGGAGTACCGCTTGCGCCAGTTGTCTCCCACGCGCTCGTGCCGCTCGAGGAGCAGGGTGTCGACGCCGAGCGCGGTCAGCCGCGCGGCGACGGAGAGGCCGGAGTGCCCGCCCCCGAGCACGACCACCTGAGGGTCGCGGTCCGTGTACTCGCGGTCGGCCAGGCGCCTCTGCAGCCAGTCATCGCGTCCGGCGACCGCCTCGTGCAGCTTGTGCACCGGCCGGTCGGCCCCGACGGCCTCGGGGACCCCGTGGATGGAGTCCAGCACCGTGATGAGTCCCGTCGCCTGCCAGCCGTCAGGAGTCTCGATCAGACGGGCGTGCCCGTGCACGTTCCCGGCCTCGGTGTCGAACTCGAAGAAGACGACCACGGTGTCGAGCTCGCCGAGTTGCTCCTCCAGCACGCTGTTGTCCTTGTCCGCGCGCAGTCGGAGACCGTGGGGCTTCGCCGAGCGGACGAGCCGGACGAGCCGGTCGACGATCTGCTGCCGCCCGACGCCGTTGCTGAAATCCCATTGCAGGCCGAGCAGGTCTCGCCAGATCGCCTGCTCGGCGATCAGCGGGGCGAGGTCGGCTTCGCCTCCGGCGTGCAAGGCCGTGTCCAGGGCGCCGAGCCACTCCTCGGCGATGGTCGTTGCTGACACCTCGGTGCCCAGATCGGTGAGCGACATCGTCGTCGTCCTTCCTGCTCGACGGTGAGCAGACGGGAGTCTCTGTAGTGCGACTATAGGCACGATGCCTTGTGTTGTACAGGAGCTTTAAGAAGCCGCCCGGTGCCGGACATCCGCCTCTCCGAGCAGCGTCTCGAGCCTGGCGCGCTGCTCCGGGTCGAATGGCCTCGAGGCACGGGACGCCGGGTCGACCTGGACCAGGACCATGGCGGTCACCAGTGCCGACTGGCCGTCCTGGAAGGCCTCGACCCGGACGGTCAGCGAGCTCGTGCCGAGACGGGTCGCCGTCACGTCGAACTGCGACGGACCGTTGTGCAGCTCGCGAGGATACTGCGCGTCGAGGGTGGCGACGACCAGGTAGACCGGGTCGATCAGCCCGCCGGCCACCTCGGTGACCGCGTCGGCCCACGCGTCCCGCGCGTAGGCGAGCGAGCCGTAGAAGGTGATGTGACCGCTGCCGAGCGGCGAGCCGTCGTTCGGGCGGACCAGGTCGTAGTCGTAGCGGGGCACCTTCTTCACGCTACCGGTCTGGGGCGGGTCTTCACGCCGCAGGCCGGGATGAAGGGGATGGGCCGCTGTACTACGATGGTCGGCGGTACCGTGTCCGAGCGGCCGAAGGTGCAACTCTCGAAAAGTTGTGTGGGTGAAAGCCCACCGTGGGTTCAAATCCCACCGGTACCGCTCTGTGAAACCCCCGGAATCTCCATGATCTCGGGGGTTTCTGCTTCTACGGGCGCGATGTCTGCCCACGACACCCGCCGTGTCATCCGACACCGTCGCGCGGACATACGATCGATGGTGTCGGCGTGTGCCGCATCCGAAGAGAACGGTCTCCCTGTGCCCAAGCTCATGATCATCCTCGCCAGCGTCCGCGAAGGCCGTGTCGGCCTGCCCATCGCCGAATGGGTGAACAGGAGAGCGGTGGCCGACGGCCGCTTCGAGGTCGACTACGTCGATCTCGCCGAGTTGAGGCTCCCGCTGATGGACGAGCCGAACCATCCGCGGCTCAAGCAGTACACGAAACCCCACACCCTGGCCTGGAGCCGGCGGGTCGATGCCGCCGACGGATTCCTGTTCGTCTTCCCGGAGTACAACTACAGCTATTCGGCGCCCATCAAGAACGCGATCGACTACCTGAACACCGAGTGGGATCGCAAGCCGGTCGGCCTCGTCAACTGGGGCGGCAACTCGGGCGGGACGCGAGCCCAGGCGGCGTTCCGTCCGGTCATCTCGGCGCTCGGGATGGTGCTGACCCGGGGCAACGTCGAGATCAACTTCCCTCAGAAGCAGGTGAACGACGACGGCCAGTTCGAGCCGAACGAGCAGCAGCAGACGGTCCTGGGCCTGATGCTCGACGAGATCCTCGCGCTCGACGTCGCGCTGAGGCCGCTGCGCGGCTGACCTTCCGCTGCGCCAGGACGATCCCGGCTGACCTTCCCGCGATGCCCGGGCGATCCCGGCCGCGATCGTGTGCCGAACCGCAATCGAGTTGACGCAGATCGACCTGTTCTCCCTGGAGAAGGTCGATTTGCGTCAGGTCGACGGGAGGCGGGGCAGCGGCCGGGCACAGCGAGAAGGATGATTTTGCACTTCGGCTGACCAAGTGCAATACTGCACTTCATGTCGCAGAGTGCAACCACTTCGCGACGCTCTGAGCGCATGGCGGCGACAGCGTCGCGGCTCACCACCCTCTCCCGTCGTCTGACCGCCGAGCGCGGTCTCAACGGCTTCACCATCGAGGAGCTGTGCGACGAGGTCGGCGTCTCCCGTCGGACCTTCTTCAACTATTTCCCGTCGAAGGAGGAGGCGGTCATCGGGGTCGACGAGACCGAGGAGGCCGAGCGCTACGCCGCCGAGTTCCTGGCCCGCGGGTCGCGCGGCTGGCCGGCGGTCATCGACGACCTCATCGAGCTCGCGATCGATCACGTGCGCGCCACCGAGTTCGGCCTCGCCGAGCACTCGGAGTTCGTCGTCGCCGTCAGCCGGGAGCCGCGCCTGCTCGCCCGCTTCGTCGGCATCAGCCGGGACCGCGAACAGCAGGTGACGGAGATGGTCGCCGCTCGCGAAGGCACCACGACCGACGATCCTCGAACCCGCGCTGCGACGCAGGCCGTCGCGGCCGTGCTGCGCCTGGGGGGCGATCGGATCCTCGATCCCGACCGGGGCGATGCCGATTTCGCCGCCGCCCTCACCGAATCCCTCGCCGCGCTCCGCACGGTGCTCCACCCTCTCCCATCCCACGACAAGGACATCTCGTGACCGCCACCGCCACCGCCGCAGAGGCACCGCTTCTGCTCACCAAGCGCCGCATCTGGATCATCTTCGGCGCTCTCATCGCCGGAATGCTGCTGTCGAGCCTCGACCAGACGATCGTCTCCACCGCGATGCCGACGATCGTCGGGCAGCTGGGCGGGGTCGAGCACCAGGTCTGGCTGACCACCGCCTACCTTCTGGCCACGACGATCGTGATGCCGGTCTACGGCAAGTTCGGCGACGTGCTGGGCCGTCGGCGGCTGTTCCTGATCGCGATCGCGCTGTTCACCATCGCCTCGGTCGGCTGCGCCTTCGCGGGCGACTTCACGCAGCTGATCATCTGGCGCGCGGTGCAGGGGCTCGGCGGCGGCGGTCTGATGATCCTCTCGCAGGCCATCATCGCCGACATCGTCCCCGCCTCCGAGCGTGGAAAGTACCTCGGCCCGCTCGGCGGGATCTTCGGCCTCTCCGCGGTCGCCGGTCCGCTGCTCGGCGGGTTCTTCGTCGACCACCTCACCTGGCAGTGGGCGTTCTACATCAACATCCCGGTCGGGATCATCGCCTTCGTGATCACCTGGTTCGCGCTCAAGCTGCCGAACAAGAAGGCGACCGCGCCGATCGACATCCTCGGCGTGCTGCTCCTGTCGGCCTTCACCGCCTGCCTCATCTTCTTCACCGACTTCGGCGGCGACTCGGCTCACGGCTGGGGCGCGATCGAGACCTGGGCCTTCGGCATCGGCATGGTCGTCGCGGCGCTGCTGTTCGTGCTCGTGGAGTCGAAGGCGAAGGATCCGGTCATCCCGCTGTCCCTGTTCAAGAACCCGATCTTCGTGAACGCGACGGCGATCGGGCTGACCCTGGGCCTCGGCATGTTCGCGGCCATCGGATTCGTGCCCACGTTCCTGCAGATGTCCTCCGGGACCTCGGCTGCGGCATCCGGTCTGCTCATGCTGCCGATGATGGTCGGGCTCCTCGGCACCTCGATCGTCTCGGGCCTGCTCATCACGCGTACCGGCAAGTACAAGATCTTCCCGATCGTGGGAACGGTGATCACCGCCGCCGCGATGGTCGCCATGACCACTCTCACCGCCGACACCCCGATCTGGCTGATCTGCGTGTTCCTCTTCGTGTTCGGAGCCGGGCTCGGCCTGATCATGCAGGTCGTCGTGCTCGTCGTGCAGAACTCGGTGGATGCGTCGATGGTCGGCACCGCCACCAGCACGAACAACTACTTCCGCGAGGTCGGCGCCTCCCTCGGCGTCGCGGTGTTCGGCACGATCTTCACCAGCCGGCTCACCGACAACCTCAAGGGGGTGTTCACGGCGGCCGGCGCCAGTTCGGAGCAGGCGGGCAACTCGACGGCGACCCTCGATCCGCAGACGCTCAGCCAGCTTCCCGATGCGGTCCGGGACGGCGTGGTCACCGCGTACGCCGATGCCCTCGCGCCGGTGTTCTGGTACCTGCTGCCCTTCATCGGCATCGCCTTCGTGCTCGCACTCTTTCTCCGGCAGATCCGCCTCTCGGATGTCGCCGGGCTGGTCGCCCGCGGCGAGGCCATCGGCGGCGCGGAGGCCGAGGCGCTCGAGGCGGCGCAGCGGAACGCCGCGGCCGCGCCGCGGCAGTCGGTGGATGCGGACGGGGTCCACGCGGACGAGGAGCCTCCGGTCCGGTAGCCGGGCGCGGCGGGCTCATGCCCCGTTCGCGATCTCTGGTTGTGATCCGACCAGGCGCTCTGCGTGCTCGGAGCAGTCCGTCGAGCAGCCTCTCGACCCTCCGCCTGCACCACGGGCGGGGATGTCGATGCCTACCTCGGCCATTGCCGCCACGGGTTTGATCTCTGTCACACATCGGCTGGCTGCGCGGTCATAGCTGCTGAGACCGCCTTTCCATGGCGGCCGGAGGAGGAGCACCAGCAGCATGAAGATCGCAGTCGCCGGAGGAACCGGAACCGTCGGACGGCACATCGTGGACGTCGTCCGCGAACGCGGCCACGAGCCGGTGGTGCTCAGCCGTTCGACCGGGGTCGACCTCGTCGCCGGCACGGGAATCGGGCCCGCGCTCGCCGGGGCGGACGTCGTGATCGACGTGGCATCCGTGCAGACCATCGACGCGGAGAAGTCCCGCGCCTTCTTCGGCGCGGTGACCTCCAACCTCCTCGCGGCGGAGGCGGCGGCGGGCGTCGGTCACCACGTCGCGCTCTCCATCGTCGGCGTGGACCGCGCACCGTACGGCTACTACGCCGGCAAGGCCTTGCAGGAGAGACTCGTCACCGAGGGCGAGGTGCCGTGGACGATCCTGTGCGCCACCCAGTTCCACGAGTTCGCCGGTCAGATCTATGGGCAGGTGAAGCTCGGTCCGATCGTGGTCGTCCCGGTCATGAGGTCACAGCCCGTCGCCGCGCGCGAGGTCGCCGAACGGCTGGTGGAGCTGGCGACGGATGCCCCGGCGGGCCGGGTCCCGGATCTCGCCGGCCCGGAGGTGCGCATGATGGCCGCGATGGCGAAGGCGTGGGCCAGGGCGACGGGCCGGAGCGGGTCGATCCTCCCGGTGCCGCTTCCCGGCGCTTACGGCAAGGCCATGCGCGACGGGACCCTCCTGCCCCGGCCGGGCTCGGGCGCCGCCCTCGGACGGCAGACCTTCGACGCGTGGCTGGCTGAGACCGCTACTCCAGCTCGACCCTGACCAACGGGCTCTCGGCCAGCCAGCGCTCGAGCGGCTTGGGCGGCGTGACCGAGCCTTCAGCGCTCATCCGGCTGAGCTGGGTGATCATCTCGCCGAACACCCTCTCCCGCAGGGCCGGGTCGCCGATCGGGTGCGCGATCGCGGGCAGGTCGGCGGTGACGCCGTGCTTCAGGTGCAGGATGAAGCGGGGGTTCGCCAGAAGGTTGGCCAGCCAGCCGGCAGGCGGCAGGCCCGGGACCCGGGTGAGATAGAGGTCTCCGTCGACCGCGTAGAGCCAGATCTCGATGCGGAGCTGCCGTCCGGTCTTCGCACCGGTGGTGGTGATGTCCACGGTGCGCTCCGCCGCGGTGGATGCCGCCGTGATCTCGAGCGCGCGGCGGACGGCGTCGTCCATGGGACTCCTTCGATCGGTTGACACCATGCTGTCACGGGCCGCGCCCGGTGGGCCCGCCGTCAGCCGGGGACCTTCGGCCCTGGCGCCGAGGCCGCCCCATGGCGCAGTATCGGAGCATGAGCGAACAAGCAACCAGACCATGGACCAAGCCCATCATCGTCGGAGTGGACGGCTCGGAGTCCTCCGCCGACGCGCTCCGTCAGGGCAAGAGACTCGCCGAGGCGCTGCAGCTCCCGGTCGAGGTGGTCACGGCCTGGACCTGGCCGGCGTTCGTCGAGGGCGCCGGCTACTTCGGCGAATGGTCGCCCGAGGAGGATGCCAGGACGATCGCCGAGGAGGCGGTGAAGCAGGTCTTCGGGAGCGAGGCCTCCGGAGTGACCATCCGGATCGCGCAGGGACCGCCGGCGAAGCTGCTGATCGAGGCCAGCGAGGGCGCGTCGGTCCTGGTCGTGGGCAGCCGCGGCCACGGCGGCTTCGCGGGCCTCCTGCTCGGCTCGGTGAGCAGCGCCTGCGCCGAGCACGCTCGCTGCCCGGTGCTGGTCGTGCACGACGAGAAGCAGTCGGCCTGAGGTCGTGCCGCATGCCGTCGACGCGGATCGAGACCTGAGCAGCCGGCTCAGCCGATCGCGGTCGCGACGACGCGGGCCATCCTCGGCCGGATCACGTGGTCGACGCCGAGGACCGGGTGAGCGGTGACGTGCTTGAACTGCTCGACGATGCGGATGCCCGCCGGCGCCAGGAAGGGATCCAAGGTACCGTAGACCAGTTCCACCTGCACCCTCGCCTCGGCGAGGTCGGCGAGAGTGGTCTGCGACTCGATCGAGTGCTCCAGCGAGAGCACGAAGGCCCGCCAGTTGCGCTCCGAGATCTCCAAGAGGCCCTTGATGGGAGACATCCGGGCGACCTGGGCCGCGGCTCGGATGGTGAACTCCTTGTTCTGACGCAGGAACTCGTAGACCGTGAAGTAGAGGCCCATCGCGGTGCGGTCGACGTCCCGCCCGATCTCACGGGGGGCCAGGTAGATGGGCGGGCTCACCAGCACCAGCCGGCGCAGTCGCCCCTGATGCGTCGCGGCGTAGCGGGCGGCGATCAGCGCGCCCATCGAGTGCCCGACCAGGACGAAGTCCTTGGTCACGCCCATCGACCTCAGCGTGCGGCCGACCGCGTCGACGTGCTCGCGCAGGGTGTACTCGGCGTCGGGCGGCGAGGGGGATGCGCCGAAGCCGAGCAGGTCGAGGGCGATCACCCGGTGCCGGCCCTCGATCAGGGGGATGACCTTCTCGAAGGTGACCCAGGATGAGGCGATGCCGTGCAGCAGCACGACCGGAGGCCCCTCGCCGAGATCGGCGGCGACGTGCAGCAGCGGGGCCCGGCGGAACAGGCGCCGGAGCCATCTCATGGCGCCATCCTAGGGCGCCTCCGTGCCGGACCGCGGACCTCCTCGCGCGCACCGCGTAACTCGCCGATCCGCCAGGCTCCGGCCAGGCCTCATCGAGTTGACGCAAATCGATCTATCCGTTCGCGAGAACGTCGATTTGCGTCAACTCGAGAGCGGATGGGACGCGACGCGACGAAGTGGGACCGCGCGGCGGCGGCTCAGAAGTCGCGGAGGTTGCCCTGGATGCCGCCGTCGCCGAACTCGGTGCGCAGCACGCCGCGACGGCGCAGCACCGGCACCAGCTCGTCGAGCATGCGGTGGATGGAGACCGGGTGCAGGTCGCCGGAGAAGATGAAGCCGTCGTTGCCGGCCTCCTCGCCCAGGAGCTCGATGCGGTCGGCGACCTCCTCCGCGGTCCCGACCATGCCGCTGCCGTCGCTGATGCGGCCCTTGCGGGCCTTGCGCACCAGCAGCTCGCGCAGGGTCGCCTTCTCGTCTCCTCCGGTCAGGCCGTTGATCGTGCCGCGGGAGACGTGCTGGCCGAAGATCGACGGGTCGATCGGCCTGTCGAGGTCGAGCGCGGTGAGGTCGGTCTCCAGGTCGCTGGACTGCCCGCGCAGGATGTAGTCGAGCACCTCGTCGCTCGGGTGCTGCGATGCCGCGACCACCCGATCCGCCTCCTCGCGGCTGGACACGATCTCGGGCTGGAACACGAACAGGGTCTTCACGTCCGAGGGCTTCCTGCCCTGGGCGATCGCCGCATCCGCGATCTTCTGCTTGTACGCCCTGATCACGTCGACCTCGAGCTTGGCCAGGGCGAGCTGCACGTCGGAGTTGCGGCCGGCGAAGGCGAGCCCCGAGCCCGAGCCGCCGGGCGAGACGATCGCCGGATCGCCCTTGGTGAACGGCGTGGCGTTGAGCGGGCCCTCGAGGGTGAAGTACTCGCCCTCGTGCCGGAACCTGTCGATCCTGGAGGCGTCGGCGAACAGGCCGGTCGCGGGGTCGGCCACCAGCGCGCCGTCCTCCCAGCTGTGCCAGAGCCGGCGGACCACCTCGATCCACTCCTCGGCCCGGTCGTATGCCGCGTCGTGGGGGAGCTCCTCCAGCCCGAAGTGTCTGGCGCTCTTCACGTCGGTGACCACGTTGATGCCGAAGCGGTGGCCGCTGAGGTGGTGCAGGGTGGCGAACTGGCGGGCGGCGAGGTACGGCGGATAGGCGCCCGCGTTGACGGTCGGCGCGATGCCGATGTGCTCGGTCGCGTCGAAGAGGTACGGAGCGAGCATGAGCGGGTCGTGCTTCGGCCCGCCGTATGCGCCGCGGACCCTGAGGTCGATGGTCTCGTCGGTGCCGAGCGAGATCGCGTCCTCCATGATCACGAGGTCCAGGCCGGCCTGCTCGAGCTCGCGCACCGACTGCTGGTAGAGCTTCGGCTCACGCCAGGCGTAGTTCCACTCGTGGTAGGGGCGGCCCCAGCCCTGCGGCCCGAAGCCGCGGGCGAAGAACCAGCCGAAGTGCTGGAGACGGGACATGGGGCGTGGCCTTTCAGCCGAGGGCGGTGCCGGCGAGAAGGTGATCGTGGATGCGCGCAGCCGGCGACGCCCCGGACACGGCCGCGAGGGCCCGGGCCAGGTCGCGGATCAGGTCCGGCTCGTCCTCGATGCCGACCGACAGCCTCAGCGTACCCGGCGCGATCCCGGCGGCGAGCAGCTCGTCCGGCGTGAGGTTCGCGTGCGAGGTGGTCGCGGCGTGCAGCACGAGCGAGCGCACATCGCCCAGGTGGGACATGGGGGTGAACAGGCGCACCGCGTTCACGAAGCGCTCGGCGGCATCCACTCCTCCGGCGAGGGTGAACGAGAACACCGAGCCCTGGCCGCGGGGGAGGTAGCGCAGCGCGAGCTCGTGGTACCGGTTCGACTCCAGCCCCGAGTAGTCGACGCTCTCCACCTCGGGCTGGGCCTCGAGCCAGCGGGCGACGGCCAGCGCGTTGGCCGAGTGCCGCTGGACGCGGAGGGACAGGGTCTCGATTCCCTGCTGGAGCAGGAAGGCGTTGAAGGGCGAGAGGGTGGGGCCGAGCCGGGAGGCGACGGCGGAGCGGGTGTACGCCGCGTAGGCGACGGCGCCGAACCGCTCGGTGTAGCTCTGCTTCCTGAGCGGATGCGCCGGCCCGGCCAGGTGCGGGAAGGACTCGGCATGCGTCGCCCAGTCGAATCGGCCCGAGTCGACGATGACGCCGCCGAGGGCGCTGCCGTGACCGCCGAGGAACTTGCTCGCCGAGTGCACGACCACCGTGGCTCCGTGCTCGATCGGGCGGACCAGGTAGGGGGTGGCGAGCGTGTTGTCGATCACCAGCGGGACGCCGGCCTCGTCGGCGACCGCGGAGACCGCGGAGAGGTCGAGGATCTCGTTGCGCGGGTTCGGGATCGACTCGCCGAAGAAGGCCCTGGTATTGGGCCTGATCAGCCGGCGCCAGGCATCCGGGTCGTTCGCATCGTCGACGAAGTCGACCTCGATGCCCATGCGCGCGAAGTTGTCGCGGAACAGCCCGCGGCTGCCCTCGTAGATGCTGCGCGCGGAGAGGAGGTGGTCGCCGACGGAGAGGATGCCCAGCAGGGCGACGCTGACGGCGGCCTGGCCGCTGCCGACGGCGATCGCCTCGGCGCCGCCCTCGAGGGCGGCGAGCTTGCGCTCGACGGCGGCGATCGTGGGGTTCCCGTACCGCGTGTAGGTGTAGCCGTCCTCGTCACCGTTGAAGCGATCCCTCGCCTGGTCGAAGTCGTCGAAGGCGAAGCCGGCGCTGAGGTGGATGGGGGTGATGCGGGATCCGTAGCTCGCATCAGGAGCCTGGCCGGCGTGCACCTGCGCCGTGGTGAACCCCTGCCGGTCCTGATCGGAGGAGCCGATCGGGGTCGGGGCGTGCTGGGTCATCAGAGCACTCTTTCATGTCGCTGCCCGGGTCGTCGGATTGCGAACATTTGTTACCCGGTCTCCCGAGCCGCGTGTGACACTGGACGGGATCAGTCCAGAACGGCGGTACGACGGTGTCCGATGTCGATGAGCTGCTGGCGCGCCGTGCGGAGGGGATCAGGCAGCATCTTCGCGAGTACATCGAGACGGATGGCGCGAAGGGCTATTTGCGCGATCAGACGCACGCCGGCGGGCCGAAGGTCGCCCTTGCTCTGGTGCTGAAGACGGTCGGGCGCAGGACAGGACGGGAGATCCTGGTTCCCCTGACCTATGCGCCTTGGGGAGACGAGTACGTGATCGTGGCGTCCAAGGGCGGCACCGACGAGCATCCGTCGTGGTATCTCAATCTGATCGCTCGGCCGGAGATCGACTTCCAGGTCAAGGACAAGCGCTTTCGCGGTGTCTGGCGGGAGGCCGAAGGCGAGGAGCGAGCGGTTCTCTGGGAGTATCTGACGCAGTACATCAGGGACTATGCGGTCTATCAGTCACGAACCAGCCGTCGCATCCCGGTGCTGGTGCTGACGGCGCGGGAGCGGATCGGCGAGCGCTGGGTCCTTCCCGAGCACCAGCGATAGCGCCGCCCGCTCAGCCCTCCGGCCGCCAGGTCGCGGCGGGACCCGGGACGATCGCGGCCTCCGCCGGGTCGCGGACCGTCCCGCTCTCGTCCACGAAGCCCAGGCGCAGCGCCTCGCCGGCCGGATCCGCCACCACCGCCGCGACGCCCTGGGGCGCTGGACGGTACTCGTCGGACCACTGCATCATGGCGGCGAGCACCAGCCGCAGGCCCCGGCCGCTCTCCGTGAGGTGATAGCTGGAGCGCTCGCGGCTGCCGGGCTCGCGGTACTGCCTCCGCTCCAGCACTCCCGCCTCGACCAGCCGGGCCAGCCGGGCCGAGAGGATGTCGCTGGGGATGCCGAGCTGGTCGCGGAACTGGGTGAACCTGGTCTGTCCGCGAAGGGCATTGCGCACGATGAGCAGCGACCACTTCTCGCCGACGACGTCGAGGGTGCGCACGATCTGGCATCCGGGCTCGCTCATGACAGCAGTGTATCTGAGTTGGAAATACCAATCCAGAGGTCTATGGTGGGGCGATGCCCACTCGTCTCGGCCTCGGCCAGCGCGGAACCTTCTGGTCGGCGGCGATCGTGCTCGCCCTCTGTCTCTGGGCGAGCGGCGCGCCCAGCGTGCTCTATCCGGTCTACGCGGCCGAGTGGCATCTTCCCGCCGTGGTGACCACCTCGGTCTTCGGGGTCTATCCGCTCGCGCTGCTCGTGGTCCTCGTCCTCTTCGGCAGCCTCTCCGACACGATCGGGCGCCGCAGGACGATGCTGCTCGGGATCGCGCTGATCGCGGCATCCGCCGCGGTGTTCGCGCTGGCGCCGAACGTCGCTTTCCTCTATCTCGGCAGGGTGCTGCAGGGCCTCGGCACCGGCTTCGCGATCGGTGCGGCGAGCGCGGCCCTGGTGGAGAACAACTACTTCTCCAACCCCCGGGTGGCCAGCACCCTGACCACCGTGGCGACCTCGACCGGGCTGACCCTCGCCCTGATCGTCTCCGGGGCGCTCGCGCAGCTGGCTCCGCTGCCGCTGGTGCTGAGCTTCGTGGTGCTGTTCGTGCTCAGCGCCCTCGCCTTCCTGCTCATCGCGCTCACCCCGCGCGATCGGCGGGTCGACGCGCCCCGGTGGCGGTTCAGCGCGCCCCGGCCGGCGCCGGGCATCCTCCGCGTCTTCATCGTGGCCACCCTCTCGGTCTCCGCCGCCTACTCGGTCGGTGCGATCTTCCTCTCGCTCGGCGCGCAGATGGCGCGGGACTTCACCGGCACCACCGACCTGCTCGTGATCGGGCTGGTGCTCGGCGTCTCCTCGTTCGCGATCGGCGTCACGGCGCTGTTCCTGTCCAGGGTTCCCGCGCACCTCTCGGCGCTGATCGGCGCCGCCATCTCGATGGCGGGACTCGGGCTGATGGCGCTGAGCAGCGCCTCCGGCTCGATCGGCCTGCTGCTCGCCTGGTGCGTGGTGGGCGGCATCGGCTACTCCTTCGCCTTCACCGGCGGGCTCGGGCTGATCAATCGCGCGGCTCCGGCGCAGCACCGCGGCGCGAGCCTCTCCCTGCTCTATCTCTTCGCCTACCTCTTCCAGGCCGTCACCGCGATCGGTGCCGGCGCGCTGGCGACGGCGCTGGGGCTGGAGACCGCAGTCGAGCTCGCGGCGCCGCTGGTCGGACTGCTCTGTGCGGCGGTGCTGGTGCTCGGAGCTGTCGACCTCGTCGCGACCCGATCCCGGGAGGCCGCCGAGCCGGCCTGATCGCCGACCCGGGCCCGGCGCCGGAACACGAGGCGGCGCTGCGCCGCGAAGCTGACCAGATAGAGCGCGACATCGGTCACCGGCTTGGCGACGAGCAGGGGCATGCCCAGGCCGGTCAGCGCGCTCAGCCCGAGGTAGCCGGAGGCGAGCAGCGCGAGGGACAGGAGCCCGTAGCGCAGCGATGCTCTCCAGAGCGAGCCGCCGCCGGTGAAGACGAGGTGGCGGTTGATCAGGAAGTTGATGCCGGCGCTGACCAGCCGCGCGGCGACCACCGAGAGGATGAGCGATCCGGTGAGCCAGAAGAGGAGCTGCAGCGCGATCAGGTCGATGACGAAGGCGGAGAGGGACGAGGCCGCGAAGCGCAGCATCGGGCGCATCACCCTGGCCGAGTCGACGATCGGCCGGAAGTGCGATGAGGCGTTCCGCTCCAGGTAGATCGTCTCGATGTCGACCTCGACCACGGGGATCCCCGCCGCCCTCGACTCGAGCAGCACCTCCAGCTCGTACTCGAAGCGCTCGCCGCGCACCCCGGTCAGCCAGGCCAGCGTCTCGGCGGGGAAGCCGCGCAGCCCGGTCTGGGTGTCGCGCACCCCGAAGCCCGAGGCGAGGCGGAACAGCCGGCGGGAGACCGCGTTGCCGAGCCGGCTGCGCAGCGGAACGGTGCCCGCGAAGCGCCGGGAGCCCAGCACGATCGCGGAGCCCCCATCGAGCCGCTCGGCCACCCGGTGGATGTCGCGTGCCGAATGCTGCCCGTCCGAGTCGGCGGTCACCACGGCGGTGGGCCCGCGCGTCGCGAGGACGTGCGCGAAGCCCGCCTTGAGCGCACGGCCCTTTCCCCGGTTGCCGGAGTACGAGAGCAGTTCGGCGCCGGCGCCGACCGCCGCGTCGAAGGCCGGGCCGTAGTCCGGTCCGCTTCCGTCGTCGACGACCAGGACATCCATGCCCTGCGCTCGGATCTCGCCCACCACCTCGGCCAGTCGGCGAGTGGGCTGGTAGCTGGGGATCAGCACGAGCATCGCGATCACCCGGCCAGGTAGAGGATGTCGGAGGTGCCGCGCTCGCCGCCGTTCGACGGCCGGTTCACCACCTCGCCGTCGAAGTACATGGTCGACGATCCGCCGCCGTCGAGGTTGTACGCGGTGGTGGCACCCAGGGACGTCATGATCCCGGCCAGCTCGGTGAGCGTCACCCCTGTGCTGTACCCGGTGTCGCGTCCGTCGACCACGACGAAGACCAGGTGGTCGTCGTCGATCACCCCGACCGCGGTGCGGGGCTGGTCGCCCTGGATCGAGTGGTTGCCGATGTTCGTGTCGACCTCGGCATCCTCGATGCCGTCGACGACCTCGCCGTCCTCGACCAGGGCCGGCCCGAAGGAAAGGGTGTTCCAGACCCCGTCGTCGAGCAGCCGCTGAGCGGTGGTCTTCGTCTCGTCGTAGACCTTCACGGTGCCGTCGGTGTAGAAGGCGAGGCCGTCGCGGGCGCCGTCGTCGCGGTAGATCACGCCGTTGCGGATCTCGATGCCGGTGTCGCGGAAGCCGTAGTAGTCGCCGTTGATCGCGAACACCGCGCCGTTGTCCTCGGCGATCGCCGACGTCTTCTCGACGATGTTCTCGCCGAACTCGTCGTGGGCGAAGGCGGAGCGCAGCGCCGTCGCGTCGTTCAGAGTCACGTCGGCCACGTAGTAGGTGACGGTGTCGTCGCCGCTGCCGGTGACCACGGTGGAGATCGTGACCGAGGCCTGATCGGAGGTGTAGCTGTTCTCGGTCGTCACTCCGCCCGCGGAGGCCGCTGCCGACACCGTCGAGTTCTCGGCCTCGTAGGCGGAGACGTCGCCGATCTCGACGTGCTCGATCACGAAGCGGTCGAGAGCCCAGGCAGCGCCTCCGGTGCCGACCAGGGTCAGGGACAGGGCGGAGGCGATGATGACCCGGGCCCGGACGCTGAGGGGGGTGCGCTTGCTCATGCCCCGTTTCTACGGAGCCGAGCTATGCGCCCCGCCAGCACGACCTGCCCCGAAGCTGTGCTCCGGCTATGGGATGGCTATGCGGCTCGGCACGAGGTCGGCAGCTCGTCCCCGGCGAGCGCATCCTGGAACCACCTCACGACGGTTCCCGCGGTGCGCAGCGCGATCGAGCCGTGGGTCGCTCCGGGCACGGGCAGGTATCGAGCCGGGGTCCCGATCGCGCAGGCGTGCGACACGAAATCCGCGCTCGACTGCGGGCGGATCAGGGTGTCGGCCTCGCCCTGGACCACCAGGAGCGGCGCGTGGATCGGTGCCGCGCCCGGCGAGTTCTCCGCGAGGAGGCTCGCCCACGGCTCGGTCTCGCTCGGGTCGGCGGCGAGGAAGTGCCCCACCAGAGGCTGACCGATGCGGTGCAGCTCCGAGGTGCGGGTGAGCAGGCAGAGCGAGTTCATCTCCGGCAGCCTCTCGATCGCGGCGGGGGTGAGGATCGTGTCCAGCGGATGCCCGTAGACCTGCGAATAGGCGGAGAAGGCGTACGACCCGATCGTGACGCCGGAGACGTCGTCGATGTCGTCCGCGAGCAGCACGGAGAGGTCGGTCGCCGGCGCGGCGACCGCGACGGAGACGAGGTCGAGCTCCGGCGCGTAGTCCGGGGCCGACTGCGCGGCGAACAGGGCGGCCTGGCCGCCCTGCGAGTGTCCCCAGAGCAGCAGGCGGTCTGAGCCGTCCTCCACCAGCGAACGGGCGGCCCGGGCGGCGTCGAGCACGCTGTTGCCCTCGCTGATCCCGACCAGGTAGGAGTCCGGCGCGGGCAGGCCCATGCCGGGGTAGTCGGTCGCTGCCACGACGAAGCCGGCGTCGAGCATCCGCCGCAGGCCCTCGATCAGAAGGTACGGGTCAAGCTCGCGCGAGGGCGCGCAGTCCGGTGCGCTGCCGGTCGTGGGATGCGCCCACGACACGATCGGACGGCCGCCGGCGGGGGCGGGCCCGGTCGGCGCGATGACCAGCCCGGAGACCAGGATGTCGCGGTCGTCGAGATCGCGGGAGTGGTAGATCACCCTCCAGGCGGTGCTGCCGAGGGGCGAGCCGGTCAACCTCATCGAGCGCACGATCTCGCCGGGGTCGCCCGGCGGCACGCGGTCCGGCGGCTCGTAGAAGGAGCCGGCGGTCAGCTGCTCGGTGATGCCGGCGGCGAAGCGGAACACGTGCGGGGTCGCGATGATCGCGACGATCAGCCAGATCACGGTCGCGGCGGCCACCAGTGCCCGGGCCCGGGAGCTCATGCTCCGAATGTAGTGCCCGGCGCATCCGCTCGGTCGTCGTCAGTCGCGTCCTTCCGCCCTTGCCTCATCCAGGGAAGGACCAGTGGACGCAACTCACGGCCGGCTCGGATGTCATGGCGTCGGCTTCCCTCCGTTGACGTTCAGCGTCTCCCCGACCACGTAGCTCGACTCCGGTGAGGCGAGGAAGACGTAGGCGGGGGCGAGCTCCGCCGGCTGTCCCGACCGGCCGAGCGGGGTGCTCTGTCCGAACTCGCGCAGCCTCTCCGGCGGTTGCCCCTCGGCCGGCTGCAGGGCGGTCCACACCGGGCCGGGCGCGACCGCGTTCACCCGGATCCCCCGCGGCGCCAGCTGCTGCGCCAGGCCCTTGGTGAAGGCGTTGATCGCCGCCTTGGTCGCGGCGTAGTCGAGCAGGATCGGCGACAGCTCGTACGCCTGGACCGAGGTGGTGTTGATGATCGTCGAGCCCGCTCCGAGGTGCGGCAGCGCCGCCCTGCAGATGCGGAACATCGCGAAGACGTTGGTCGCGAAGGTGTGCTCGAGCTGCTCGTCGTCGAGGTCGTCCAGCTTCTCCGCGTAGTGCTGCGCCCCGGCGTTGTTCACCAGGATGTCCAGACCGCCGAGCCCCTCCACCGCCCGGTCCACGAGCTCGAGGCAGAAGCCTGCGTCGCTGACGTCTCCCGGGATCGGGACGGCGGTGCTGCCTGCGGCCTCGATCACCCCGACGATGCGTCGCGCATCCGCCTCCTCCTCGGGCAGGTAGCCGATCGCGACCTGCGCGCCCTCCCTGGCGAAGGCGATGGCCGTTGCCGCGCCGATGCCGGAGTCGCCGCCGGTCACGAGCGCCCTGCGCCCCGTCAGCCTGCCGGTCCCGCGGTAGGTCCGCTCGCCGAGGTCGGGCCGCGGCGTCATGTCCCGCTCGAGCCCGGGCGGATCGAGGTGCTGCTCGGGGTAGTCCTCGGACGAATACCGCGTGACGGGGTTGTCGAACGTGTACTGGTCGGCCATGCGCGGGACCGTACGCGCGGCGGCCAGCGGCGGCTAGGGCTTGACCCTCGCCGCCTTGGCCGCCCGCTCCGCCTTGACCCTGGCGTTCTCCTCGTGCACCGCTGCCTGGGTGGCGCGTTCGCGCACCAGCCACTCCGGTGGCTGCCTGAGCAGCGCGGTGATCTGCTCAGTGGTCAGCGCCTCGTCGATGCCCGAGCGGGCGAGGCCGCTGTTCGAGATGCCGAGCTTGTGAGCCACCACCGGGCGGGGGTGCGGTCCGTTCTTGCGCAGCTCGGTCATCCACTCCGGCGGATTCTCGAGGTAGTCGTTCAACTGCTCGCGGCTGATCGGCGTCTCGCGGAAGGACTCGGGCGCCGCCGGCAGGTGGATGCCCAGCTTCTGCGCCGCGGTCGCCGGCTTCAGCAGCTGGGGTGACTTGGCTGGGCTCATGCCTCCCAGCGTATCCGGCCCGGGCGGGGGAGGATGGCCGGGTGGCATTCACCATCGCGTTCCCGCCCGGCGTCACCCTCACCAGGTGGACGACGGCCTGGGAGCAGCGCCGCCGCTCGGTTCCGCTGGCCTTCGTCGCCATCGACGACCCGGTGGCCGCGCTACGCGACGGGACGGCGGACGTCGCGTTCGTGCGCCTGCCGGTGGATCGCGACGGGCTGAGCGTGATCCCGCTCTATGCGGAGCAGCAGGTTGTGGTCGCGCCGAAGGACCATCCGATCGCCGACGTCGAGTCGGTGACCCTGGCCGAGCTGGATGGCGAGGATCGGGTGGCCGGGGAGCCGGCCGCCGCGGTCGAGCTGGTCGCGGCCGGCGGCGGGATCGTGATCCTGCCGCACTCGGTGGCGCGGATGCACGCGCGCAAGGACCTCGTCTCGCGCCCGGTCGGCGACGCCGAGCCGACCACCGTCGCGCTCGTCTGGCCGGAGGAGAAGACCACGGCCGACGTCGAGGAGTGGATCGGCATCGTGCGCGGCCGCACCGCCAACAGCTCGCGCGGTGCCGTGCAGGAGCCGCAGGCCGAAGCCGCGCGGAAGGGGTCGCAGCGAAGGGCCGCGCCGGCGCGGAAGAAGCCGCACCCCGGTCGCCGTCGCCGCTAGCCAGCTTGCCCATTGTCGGCGTTCCGGTCCGATGTCGTGCGCAGAGCGCGCACATCGGACCGGAACGCCGACAACGACGTGGATCAGCTGGCGACGAGGCCGCCGTCGACCGGGAGGGCGACGCCGGTCACGTAGGAGCTCGCCTCGCTGGCAAGGAACAGCAGCGGGCCGTCGATCTCCTCCAGCCGTCCCGGCCGGGCCATCGGCATCTGCCGCGACACGAAGACCTTGCCCTTCTCCGACTCCAGCATGGGGGCGGTGATGTCGGTCGAGAACCAGCCGGGGCAGATCGCGTTGACCCGGATGCCGTCCTTCGCCCACTGCGCCGCCAGGTCGCGGGTCATGGCGACCACTCCGCCCTTCGACGCCGCGTACGGGGCGCTCGGCACCTTCGCGTTCCCCACGAAGGCGGCGACCGAGGCGATGTTCACGATCGACCCGCCCCCGGCGGCGGCCATGTGCGGGGCTACAGCCTTGGAGAGCACGTACGGTGCCCGCAGGTTCACCCCGACCGTCTGGTCGTAGAGGTCCAGCGACTCCTCGGCGATCGGGGTCGGCTTGTGCAGGCCCGCGTTGTTGACCAGCACGTGGATGGCGCCCATCCGCTCGGCGGCGGACGCGGCGAGCGCGAGCACCTGGTCCGGATCCTGGAGATCGGTCTGCACGGCGAGATGGCCTTCGCCGGGGAGCGAGGCGACCAGAGCCTCGAGCCGGTCGAGGCGGCGGGCGGCTACCACGACCCGGGCCCCCGCCGAAGCGAGAGTGTGCGCCATCCGCTCTCCCAGCCCGCCGGACGCACCGGTGACGATCGCCACCCTGCCGTCGAGCCGGAAGAGCCCGGTCATCCCTCGTCCTCGGTGAAGCGCGTCGAGACGGGGTCTCCCACGAGAAGCTCGGCGAGCTTCGGCCCGATGGTCGTGAAGGTCTCGCTGGCGAAGTGGGCCTTGAGCGCATCCTTGTCGGTGTAGCGCTCCATCATGGCGATCTGGTCGGGCTCGCGGGTGGGGCCGAAGACGTAGAGGTGGACGCCCGGCTCGGCCCTGGTCGGTCCCGCAAGCTCGCGGAGGTACTCCATCGCTGCCTCGAACTTCCCTGGCTTCACGGTCAGAAGCGCGCTGACGTTGAGCATGACTACTCCCTCGGTAGTTTCAGAAGGTTGGCGACGTTGTTGCGCTGGATGGCCGTCGAGCCGCCGAAGATGGGGAAGACGAGGATGTCGCGCACGTAGCGCTCCATGTTGAAGCCCTTGGCGTAGCCGTACGCGCCCATCACGTACTGCTGGCAGTTCAGCACGATGTTCTTGGCGACCTCGCTGATGTAGAGCTTGGCCATGGAGGTCTCGACCGCGCTCGGCTGCCCCGCCTCGACCAGCCTGGCCGAGTGCTGCAGCATGAGCTGGCAGCTGAGCAGGTCGGTCTGGGCCTGCGCCAGCACGTGGCGCACCGCCTGGTGACCGGCGATGTGCTTGCCGCCCTGCTTGCGGACCTGGGCGTACTCCCACGCCTCGTCGAGCGCCGCGCGGGCGACGCCGACCGCCAGAGACGGGGTGACCAGCTTCTCGACCTCCAGGCTCGGGCCGCCGAGCATCGACCAGCCCTGGTTCCAGCCGGCCTCGCCGCCCATCACGTCGTCGATCGAGAGGACGACGTCGTCGAAGTTGACGTCGTTGGTGGCGGTGCCGCGGGAGCCCATCGTCTCGGTCCTGGTCATCGAGACGCCCGGCGCGTCGGTGGGGATGAGCACGAAGCTCAGGTTCTTGCGCCTGTCCTCCGGCGGACCGCTCTGCACCAGGGCGTAGATGTAGTCCGCGATGTCGGCCCCGGAGCACCAGCGCTTGGTGCCGTTGATGATGATCCTGTCGCCGTCGCGCCTGGCCTTGGTGGTGACCGAGGTGAGGTCGGCGCCGACATCGGGCTCGGAGAGACCGTAGGCGAAGAGAGTCTCGCCGGCGAGGAGCCCCGGCAGGAGCTTCTCCTTCTGGGCGTCGCTGCCGAGGTTCGAGACGTTGAGGCTGCCATAGCCGGCGTTCATGACGAACAGCCCGCCGAGGCCCATCATGTGCGCGGAGAGCTCCTCGAGCACGGCGACCAGGCCGAGCACGTCGTGCCCCATTCCGCCGTACTCCTCCGGCACGACCAGGCCGCACAGGCCGAGGTCGCCGAGCTTCTTGATGATCTCGCGGGGGATGAGGTCGGCCTCGTCCCACTCGGCCACCTTCTCCGGCGGCGCCTCCTTCGCGAGAAAGCTGCGCACCATCTCGCGCAGGATGCCGACTTCTTCGCTCTCAGCCAGTTTCATCCGACCTCCTTGTCACCTGCGACTATATAGCTGACTCTTTCTGGCCGTCGCCTCGGTCCGCATCCACGCCTCGGCGATCGAGCCGTCATCGATGCTGCGGAGGACGGATGCGGGGCACCCACTCCGGCGCGTCACGGATGACACGCCGAGGTTCCGCTCGGCATCCGTCCTCACCGGCGCGGCGCTTCGTCGGCTGTGATCAGTCCTCGTCGTGGACCGCGGCGTTCTTCGCCTTGCCCTGCGCGGCCACCGTCGCCGCCCGCTCGGCGAGGCGACGCTGGACGCTCGCCTGCGCATCGTCGATGAGCTTCTGGTCGAGCTGCGGGTTCGCGTGCTCGCTGCTGCCGTGGTACTTCTCGATGTACGCGTCGAGCTGCGGACCGGACTCCCACGAGGTGATGAGGCAGTACCGCGGCTCCGGGCCCTTCTGCCATACCGCGTGCCAGAAGCGTTGAGTGTCGACGATGATCTGGGTCCCGGCTGGCAGCGGGATGCGGACCTCGGTGGCCGGATCGTAACGGTCCTCGCGCAGGATCATGTACGACTCCGGGTCGTCGCTGAGGTTGTAGTAGCCCCGCACGATCCAGCCGGTCCCGTCCGGGTTGAGACGGTTGTTGTCGTCCTGGTGCAGGTTGTAGAGGGTGTCGGCGTAGCTGTTCGGCTGAAGCTCGATCACGCGGCAGCGCCCGACGTTCGCTCCCGGCTCCTTCGCGCGGCGGGTGAGATTGGGCGCCTTCTCCACCTGCGAGGGGATCCAGACGCCGTCCTTGTCCGTGCGCGGAGGCGTGTGGTTCCAGAAGCCGTTAGCCTCGATCTCGCCCTGGGCGCTGGCGAGCGGGGCGAATCTGGTGATGCCGGAGGACTTCCAGTCGACGTACTCCAGGTCCCGCCATTCCTCGGGATCGGCCGCCTGGTCGTACCGGTCCAGGACGACGAAGCCGCGCTCCTCGAGCGCCGCAGACGTGATGTAGGCCATGAGAGCTCTTTCAGTCGGAGAGCCAGCGCGTTTTTACAGGCTCGACTTAGGCAACCCTAACAGCGGCGAGAGCGATTTCGGAGGGTTCAGGGCATCCGGTCCGCCCTCTAGCTCTGGCATCGCGGACACCAGTAGGTGTCGCGCAGCTGCAACTCGCTGTCGCCGAGCCGTCCCCGTTCGATCGTGGTTCCGCAGCGCAGGCAGGGCCTGCCCTCGCGTCGGTAGACCCAGCAGGTCTCCCCGCGCAGTGCACCGGTCGTGCTGCGCTCGACCCGGTCCTTGTTCGCCTCGATGAGCCGCTTCGCCAGCTCGATCGACCGCCGAGGCCGTGCCACCTCGCCGACCGGACGGGTGGGGAGGACCCCGGTCAGAAAGCAGAGCTCGTTGCGGTAGACGTTGCCGAGGCCCGCGAGGTTCCGCTGGTCGAGCAGCGCCAGGCCGATCGGCCGCTTCGGATCAGAGAGCAGATTGGCGAGAGCCCGCTCCGGATCCCAGTCGGGTCCGAGCAGGTCGGGACCGAGGTGGCCGACCACGCTGTCCTCGGCGTCTCGCGGCACCACCTCGAGGAGACCCAGCGAGAACCCGACCGCGGTCCAGCCCTCCACGCCGAGCACCGCCCTGGCCTGCCATTGCGGACGGCGCCAGCTGCTGCCGCTGCGGTAGAGGTGCCATGAGCCCTCCATCGCGAGATGGCTGTGGATCGTGTACTCCCCGATGCGCATGAGCAGATGCTTCCCGCGCGGCACCACCGCCTCGACGGTCTCGCCGGTCAGGTCGACTGTCGCGAACGCCGGCACCCGCAGGTCGCATCGGATCAGCTCGCGGCCGTCCATCACCGCCGCCAGGTTCTTCGCGGTGAGATAGACGGTGTCGCCCTCAGGCACGGAGCCGCAGTCCCTGCGGTGTCGCGGCGAAGCCGGCGGCGACCAGCGCATCCCCGAGAGCCGTGCCGATCACGAAGACGCCGTCGGTCTTCTCCACCCGCAGCCTGCCGCCCGAGCGGCGAACCAGCGCGGCCAGAGCGGCGGCGGATGCTGCCAGCCATCGCTCATCGTCGGTGAAGGTGAGAGTGGTCTTGCCGCCCCGCTCGACGTAGAGCGCGAGCTCGCCGTCGACCGTCACCACGATGGAGCCGGCCTTGCGCCCGGGACGGTGACCGCGCCTCTCCTCGTCGGCGGGCGGTGCCGGCCAGGCCAGCGCGGCCCCGTACGGCTGGGCCGGGTCGGTGGCGGCGAGCGCCAGCGCGACGGGCTCGCGATCGGGATCGGTGTCGCGCGCGAAGGAGCGCAGCCGGTCGACCGTGGCCCCGGTCGCGAACTGGGAGGCGCCGAGGCCCTCCACGAAGTAGCCGCGACGGGCTCGACCGCTCTCCTCGAAGCGGCTGAGCACCCTGTAGGCCAGGGCGAAGCCGCCGCGCACACCCTCCGCCTGCACCGAGCCGCGGGTCACCACCCCGTAGCGCTCGAGCAGCTGCTCGGCCGTGGCCACTCCGCGCACCGTGGCGTCCTCCTCGGCGAGGGGCAGCAGCGACCAGCGGCCGGCCGCGCTGGGCGGACCGGAGACGCTCGGGAGGGCGGGCCGCGACGTCCGCCCCCGGTAGGAGCGGCTGCGCGGCACCGCCCGCGGGCGGGTCGGGGTCGCGCCGAGGTAGGAGCGCAGGGGGGCGAGGGTGTCGTTCGTGACCAGGCCCTCCCAGACCAGCTCCCAGAGCGCGCCGTGCAGCTCCCTGTCGTCGGTGGACCCCACAGCCTGGGAGAGCTGCCGGAAGAAGTAGGCCCCGCCGCCGGCGAGGGCCCCGAGGATGGAGCGCTGCAGCTCGGTGGTGTCGGCCCCGGTCGGCTCGGGCAGGGTGAGCCTGGCGGTCTCGGCGAGGTGCAGGCCGAGCCAGCCGTCGTTGCGGGGCAGGGCGCCGGCGCCCGACCAGATCACCTCGCCCGACGCGGTGAGCTCGTCGAGCATCACCGGCGAGTAGTCGCGCACCCGGATCGGCAGGATCAGCGACTCCCAGGCGGATGCCGGCAGCGCGACCCCGGCGAGCTGGTCCACCACCTGGAGCAGGCCGTCGACGCCCCGCAGCGGCTCGGTCACGTGCTGCCAGGCCGGGAGGAAGCGGGCGAGGGCGGCGGCGTCCACCGGCTCCACCTCGTGCCTGAGGGCGGCGAGCGAGCGGCTGCGCAATCGCCGGAGCACCTCGACGTCGCACCACTCGCTGCCGCTCGCGCCAGGGCGGAACTCGCCCTCGACCACGCGCTTCTCGGCGGCGAGCCGGCGCAGGGTGTCCGACACGACGGCGACCCCGAGCCCGAACCGGTCGGCGGCGGCGGTCACGGTGAACGGCCCGTGGGTCCGGGCGTAGCGGGCGACGAGGTCGCCGAGCGCATCGGCGACCGGTTCGACGAAGGCGGCCGGGATGCCGATCGGCAGCGGAGTGCCTATCGCGTCGCGCAGGCGGCCGGCGTCCTCGATCGCAGCCCAGCGCTCCGTGCCGCGCTCCATGCCATTCGGGAGGGGACCGAGTCGCCAGATCCTGGTGTCGCGCTCGAGCGCGGCCAGCCAGCCGTCGAGGCCGGAGGGATCGACGAGCCGCTCGACGAGCTCGGCGCGGCCGAGCGGCCCGAGCATCCGCAGCAGGTCGGCGACGCCCTCCTCGCCCTTCGCACGGCGGTCGGGTGCGAGCCGCTGCAGCTCCAGCTCGGTCTGCTCGATCACCGCGGGGTCGAGCAGCTCGCGCAGCTCCGCCCGGCCGAGGAGCTCGGCGAGCAGGGTCGGGTCGAGCGAGAGGGCGGCAGCCCGGCGTTCGGCGAGCGGGGAGTCGCCCTCGTACATGAACGCCGCGACATATCCGAACAGCAGGGTGCGGGCGAAGGGCGACGCGCTCTCGGTCTCGACCTCCGTGATGCGGATGTCGCGGCGCTCGATCCGCGCGGCGAGGTCGGTGAGCGCCGGCAGGTCGTAGGCGTCCTGCAGCACCTCGCGCACCGCCTCGAGCACGATCGGGAAGGCGGGATACTTGCTCGCGACCTCCAGCAGCTGCGCCGAGCGCTGCCGCTGCTGCCAGAGCGGAGACCGACGGTCGGGCCGCAGCCGGGGCAGCAGGAGCGCGCGCGCCGCGCACTCACGGAACCGGGAGGCGAACAGCGCCGAGCCCCCGACCTCCTCGGTCACGATCTCGCGCAGTTCATCATGCTCGTAAAGGAATAGCTCGGCTCCCGGCGCCTCGCTCTCGGTGTCCGGGATGCGCAGCACGATGCCGTCATCCGCCGCCATCGCTCCGCCGTCCACGCCGTAGCGCTCCCGGATTCGGGCGGAGATCGCGAGTGCCCACGGAGCATGCACCTTCATGCCATAGGGGGAATGCAGGACGACTCGCCAGTCGCCCAGCTCGTCTCTGAAGCGCTCGACCACGAGAGTCCTGTCGGTCGGCACCTGCCCCGTGGCGGCGCGCTGCTCGTCGATGAACGCGACCAGGTTGTTCACCGCGCGCGGATCGAGTCCGATGCCCTCGAGTCGTTTCTTCATCTCGGGTCGAAACCGCCGGCCCGGAGGGCCACCGGCGCTGGCGTCGCGGTCGAGGCCAGAGATGGCCTCGGCTCCCAGCTCCAGCGCGCGGATGAAGGCCCCGATCGCCTGCCCCAGCTCCGCCGGCCTGCCGAGACCGTCGCCCCTCCAGAACGGGATGCGTCCCGGCTGCCCGAAGGCCGGGGTCACGATCACCCGGTCGAAGGTGATGTCCTCGATCTTCCAGCTCGTGGCGCCGAGCGCGATCACGTCGCCGACCCGGGACTCGTAGACCATCTCCTCGTCGAGCTCGCCCACCCGCCGCTGCGCCCCCTCCCCGCCGGCCATGAACACGCCGAACAGCCCGCGGTCGGGGATGGTCCCGCCGGAGGTGACCGCGAGCCGCTGGGCTCCCGGCCGTCCCCTGATCGTGCCGCCCACCCGGTCCCAGACGATGCGCGGCCGCAGCTCGGCGAACTCGTCGGAGGGGTAGCGGCCGCTGAGCAGGTCGAGGGTCGCGTCGTAGGCCGACCGCGGCAGGTTCGCGAACGGCGCGCTGCGCCGCACGATCTCGTACCACTCGTCCACGTCGAGCTGCTCGAGCGCCACCGCGGCGACGGTCTGCTGCGCGAGCACGTCGAGCGGGTTCTGCGGGATGGCCAGCGCCTCGATGAGGCCGGCGGACATCCGCTCGCTGACGACCGCCGAGTGGATGAGATCAGCCCGGTGCTTGGGGAAGATCACCCCGCGCGACACCTCGCCCACCTGGTGCCCGGCCCGGCCGACCCGCTGGAGCCCGCTGGCCACCGAGGGAGGGGCCTCGACCTGGATGACGAGGTCGACGGCTCCCATGTCGATCCCGAGCTCGAGGGAGCTGGTCGCGACCACGCAGCGCAGGCGACCCGACTTGAGGTCGTCCTCGATGATGGCGCGCTGGTCCTTCGAGACCGAGCCGTGGTGGGCGCGGGCCAGCAGGCCGGAGTCGCCCGCCGCGGCACCGGAAGCGCCCATCATCGCCGCAGGAACCGTGCCGACCAGTTCACGCTCGGCGACGCGTTCCTCATAGATCTCGTTCAGCCGGGCCGTGAGCCGCTCGGCCAGCCGGCGCGAGTTGGCGAAGACGATGGTCGACCGGTGCTCGAGGATGCGGTCGACGATCTGCTCCTCGACGTGCGGCCAGATCGAGCCATGCGGCGCGCTGCCCGCGGCGGATCCCTCCAGCGGGGCCGCGGTGCCGAGCTCGGTCATGTCCTCGACCGGCACGACGACGGAGAGGTCGAACCTCTTCGCCGAGGGAGGGGCGACGATCTCCACCGGGGCCTCGCCGCCGAGGAAGCGCGCCACCTCCTCCTGCGGGCGGACCGTCGCCGAAAGCCCGATCCGCTGGGCCGGGGTCTCGAGCAGGGCGTCCAGCCTCTCGAGCGAGAGGGCGAGATGGGCGCCGCGCTTGGTCGCGGCCACCGCGTGCACCTCGTCGAGGATCACCGTCTCCACCCCGCGCAGGCTCTGCCGCGCCTGGGAGGTGAGCATCAGATAGAGCGACTCGGGAGTGGTGATGAGGATGTCCGGCGGGTTCCGCTGCAGCTTCGCGCGGTCGCTGGAGGGCGTGTCGCCCGATCGGACGCCGACCGAGATCTGCGGGGCATCCACCCCCAGTCGCCTGGCGGTCTGCGTGATTCCGACGAGGGGCGAGCGGAGGTTGCGCTCCACGTCGACGCCGAGCGCCTTGAGCGGCGAGATGTAGAGCACACGGGTGACCGCCGCATCCGGCCGGGGCGCGCTGGCGAGCCGGTCGATCGCCCAGAGGAAGGAGGCGAGGGTCTTGCCCGATCCGGTGGGGGCGACGACGAGAGCGTGCCTGCCCGAGCTGATCGCCTGCCAGGCGCCGGACTGGGCGGCGGTGGGCTCGGCGAAGGCCCCGGAGAACCACTCTCTGGTGGCCGGGGAGAACCTGTCGAGCACGCCGCTCATCCGACCATCCTCCTCCGAGCCTCCGACAGCGCCACCGCCCGAGAGGATCGGCAGCCGATTCCGGCGGGCCTCTTCCATTACCTGAGCAGTAGTCATAGGGTGGCGACAGAGGCAACCAATCGATCGGTTGTTTGAGGAGAGGATGTCATGGCTGTCAACGGCGACAAGCACGAACCGCAGTTCGCACGGATCGAGGTGGGCCGGTGACCATGGAACTCGATCCGGAGCTCGCGGTGCTCGGCCAGCTGGTGATGCCCGACTTCTCCGACGTGTCCGAGTTGAGGGCGTGGTACGACGCGGCGATGACCAGCCCGGAGCCCCCGGCGACATCGCCAGTGCTGGACTGGTGGGATCAGACGATCCCCGGCGCGGATGGGGCGGAGATCGGCGTGCGCGTCTATCGCCCGCATTCCCCGGCGGTGCAACCCGCGCTGCTGTACTTCCATGCCGGATCCGTGGTGATGGGAGACCTCGACACCGAGCATTCGACCTGTCTGCACTACGCCGAGCATGCTGGCTGCACCGTGGTCTCCGTCGACTACCGACTCGCGCCGGAGCATCCGTATCCCGCTCCCATCGAGGACTGCTACGCGGCCCTCACCTGGTTGGCGCAGAACGCCGAGAGCCTCGGGGTCGACCCCGCCCGGCTGGCGGTCGGCGGATCCAGCTCGGGCGGCACGCTCGCCGGGGCGCTCGCGCTGCTGGCGCGTGACCGCGGCGGGCCCCGGCTCGTCTTCCAGCTGCTCGTCTACCCCGCTCTCGACGATCGGCTGGAGAGCACCTCGATGCACGCTTTCGACACGGGCAACACCCTCACCCGATCGCGCGTCGGGTGGATGTGGAAGCACTATCTCGGTCCGAACGGCGGCGAGACCCCCGCTTACGCGGCGCCGGCTCGCGCTGAGAGCCTCGCCGGCCTGCCGCGCGCCTACGTCGAGGTCGGAGCCCTGGATCCGCTGCGCGACGAGTGCATCGAGTACGCCACCCGGCTCCTTGCCGCCGACGTTCCCACTGATCTGCAGGTGATCGCGGGTGCTCCGCATGCGTTCGAAGGGATTGCGGAGGCCGCCATCACCCAGCGCGCCTTCGCGCTTCGGGTCGCCCTGCTGCGCGGAGCCTTCGGGGCCCCCTGACCGTCAGGCTCAGCGCCGTCTGGCCTGCAGCCTTCGCGTCACCTCGTGCGCATGGCGCAGGAGCAGCGAGCCCAGCTGCTGCTGCCGGTCCGGACCGAACCGCGATTCGACCCCCGTGATGCTCAGCGCCCACGCCGGCCGCCCGGCCGCGTCGAACACGGCTGCCCCCATGCCCCAGCTCCCCTCGAGAACGAGGCCGGGGTTGAGGGACCAGCCGGTGCGCCGGGTCAGCGCGATCCGTTCCAGGATCCTCCGACGGTCGTGCTGCGCTCCGCGCTCCGCCCCGAGATCGTGCCGGTCGAGGTAGGCGCGGATCTCCTGGTCCGGCAGGAAGGCGATGATCGCCATGCCGGCGGAGGCGACGCCGAGCGGGAACCTGACGCCCTCGTAGAGGACGAAGGAGCGCAGCGGGAAGCTGCCCTCCTCGCGCTGGATGCACACGGTCTCGTCACCCCGTCGTGCGGAGAGGAAGGCGCTCTCGCCGGTCTCGCTGGCGAGCGCGCTGACGTTCGGCGCGGCCAGCTCGGCGATGTCGTATCGGGAGGCGGCGACGGAGCCCATCAGGTAGACCTCCGGGCCCAGCATCCACCGGCCGAGGACCGCGTCGTGATCGACGAAGCCCTCCTCGGTCAGCGAGGAGAGGAGCCGGTGGGCGGTGGGCCTGGTGAGGCCGGCTTGCAGCGCCACCTCGGCGGTCGTGGCCCCGTTCGGGGAGTGCTCGCTGACAACGCGCAGCACTCGGCCGACCCGGGCGACCACCTGCGCTCCCTGGACCGCCACTCGACTCCTCGTGTCCACAATATGGTCGACCCTGCTCCGAGCCATCATATGTCGAACGATCCTTGGCCGGGCGCCAGCGATCGTATTGACTGTGACCTGTCCACAAAGTGGAAAGACGTGGGATGAGATGACAGCGCTGTATCAATCCGCGGCCGAGGCCCTCGCCGTGACCGTGCATCCCGGCAGCGTCGTGGCCGTCGGCGGGTTCGGGCTGAGCGGCAACCCGACCGACCTCATCGAGGCGCTGCGGGACACCGGCGTGAAGGACCTGACGATCGTGTCCAACAACATGGGAGTCGACGGCAAGGGCCTGGGGCTGCTGCTCGAGAACCGACAGGTCGCCAAGGTCATCGCCTCATACGTCGGCGAGAACCGGCTGTTCGCGCAGCAGACCCTCGACGGGGAGGTCGAGGTGGAGTTCGTTCCCCAGGGCACCCTCGCCGAGAGGCTGCGTGCGGGCGGAGCGGGGATCCCGGCGTTCTACACGGCGACCGGCGTGGGAACCCTGGTGGCGGAGGGGAAGCCGCATGCCGAGTTCGACGGGCGCACCTATCTGCTGGAGCGCGGGATCGTCGCCGATGTCGCGCTCGTGCACGCTCACACCGCCGACGCGGCGGGAAACCTGATCTACCGGCACACCGCCCGCAACTTCAATCCCATCGTGGCGACAGCCGGGCGGGTGACGATCGCCGAGGCGGAGGTGCTGTCTGAGGACTTCCTCGACCCGAACGTCGTGGTCACTCCCGGGATCTTCGTGGACAGGATGCTGAGGTCCAGTCCGCGGGCGAAGGCCATCGAGAAGGTCACCACTCGCCGACGGGCGGCGGCCGGAGCATGAGCTGGACCAGGGACGAGATGGCGGCGATCGCGGCGAGGGAGCTCCGCGACGGCGACTACGTCAATCTCGGGATCGGCATCCCCACGCTGGTGGCGAACCACGTGCCGGACGGGATCAGGGTCACACTGCAGAGCGAGAACGGGCTGCTCGGGATGGGGCCGTTCCCCTTCGAGGGCGAGGAGGACGCCGACCTCATCAACGCGGGAAAGCAGACGGTGACCTTCGCGCCGGGGGCGAGCGTCTTCGACTCCGCCACCTCCTTCGCCATGATCCGAGGCGGGCACGTCCGCACCGCGATCCTCGGAGCCCTGCAGGTGGCGGCCAACGGCGACCTCGCGAACTGGACCATTCCCGGAAGGCTTGTCAAGGGCATGGGTGGAGCGATGGATCTGGTGGCCGGCACCCCACGGGTCGTCGTGATCACCGACCACAACTCGCAGGACGGCGATCCGAAGATCGTCGAGACCTGCGATCTGCCGCTGACCGGCGTCGGCGTGGTCCAGAGGATCATCACCGACCTGGCGGTGTTCGACGTGACCCCGGCCGGGCTCGTCCTTCGCGCGCTCGCGCCCCACGTGGAGATCGGGGAGGTGCGGGAGCGGACCGGCGCTGCCTTCGCGGTCGAGCTCGACGAGACCGGGCCGGTTGAGTCGTCGCCCGTGCCATAGTGCCCGAACGGGCACTCTCAGGAGAGGGGTGCGCGAAGGGCGGCCAGGGTCATCCGCTCGATCACCCGCCGGGTGTGCTGCCCGCGACCCGCGCTGTACGGCGTCGAGTTCATCAGGCCGAAGGCGGCGTGCGCCCTGGTGCGCCGAGCCGCTGCTGGCTCGTCGGGATGCAGATCGGCGAGGAGGTCGACCCAGATCTCCACATAGGCGCGCTGCGCCGCACGGACGGTGTGCCGGTCGCCCTCGGCCAGTTTGTCGAGATCGTGATCCTGGATCCTGATGATCTCCGCCCGGCGCAGCGAGAAGGCGACGTGCGCCTCGACCAGGGCCTCGATCGTCTCCTCGGAGCCGAGGTCCTGTGCCAGCACGGCGCGTCCGCCCTCGAGCAGTTCGGTGCTCTGCTCCACGAGGATGGCCGCGAGCACCGCCTGCTTGTTCTCGAAATGACGGTAGACGGCCGGGCCGCTCACCCCGGCCGCCGATCCGATGTCCTCGAGCGGGGTGTCGGTGAAGCCGCGACTGGCGAAGAGGGTGATCGCCGCGTTCTTGAGTGCCACCCTGCGCTGCGCCTTGGCGCGACCGCGCAGGGTGTTCGCTTCCATGGTTCAAGTGTGCCATGCGCCGCTCGGCCGGGAGTTGCCATCCGGATCAACTCCCGCTAGCCTAATTTCAGTTAATAGATACTAACGGAGATCGACGATGAGTGTCCTCGGCAGCGCGATCGACCCTGCTTCGGACTCCGCACGCGCGAACCGGTCCGGCCAGCTGGCGCTGGTGGACGAGCTGCGCGGCAGGCTGGCCGCAGCACGCCTCGGCGGCCCTGAGGCCTCGCGCCGGCGGCACGTCGCCAGGGGGAAGCTGCTGCCGAGGGAGCGCGTCGACCGGCTGCTCGACGAAGGCAGCCCCTTCCTGGAGATCGCGCCGCTCGCGGCATACGCCCTCTACGGGGACGATTCGGCAGGCGCCGGCCTCATCGCCGGGATCGGCCTCGTCGAGGGCAGGCAGGTCCTGATCGTCTGCAACGACGCCACCGTCAAGGGCGGAACCTATTCGCCGATGACGGTGAAGAAACACCTCAGGGCGCAGGAGATCGCCCTGGAGAATCGGCTCCCCTGCGTCTACCTCGTCGACTCGGGCGGCGCCTTTCTCCCCCTTCAGGACGAGGTGTTCCCCGATCGCGAGCACTTCGGCCGCATCTTCTACAACCAGTCGAGGCTCTCGGCCGCGAACATCCCCCAGATCTCCGCCGTGATGGGCTCATCCACCGCGGGTGGAGCGTACGTGCCGGCGATGAGCGACGAGACGGTCATCGTCCGCGGCCAGGGCACGATCTTCCTGGGCGGTCCGCCCCTGGTGAAGGCAGCGATCGGCGAGATCGTGACGGCGGAGGAGCTGGGAGGAGGAGAGCTCCACTCGAGGCGTTCGGGCGTCACCGATCATCTCGCCGAGAACGACGAGCATGCGCTCGAGATCGTCCGCGGCATCGTGCGCACGCTGCCGCCGTCGCCGGATCCCGTCTGGGAGGTGCTCGGGACCCGTCCACCGGCCGTCGAGGAGTCCGATCTCTACGCCGCGGTCCCGGTGGACGTGAACGTCCCCTACGACGCCAGGGAGATCATCGCCAGGCTCGTCGACGGCAGCGAGTTCCAGGAGTTCAAGAGCGAGTTCGGCGAGACCCTCGTGACCGGGTTCGCCCGCATCCACGGGCATCCGATCGGCATCCTGGCCAACAACGGCGTGCTGTTCAGCGCCTCGGCGCAGAAGGGCGCCCACTTCATCCAGCTGTGCGACCGACGCGGCATCCCGCTGCTGTTCCTGCAGAACATCTCCGGCTTCATGGTCGGCTCCGAGGCGGAGGCCGGGGGGATCGCGAAGGACGGGGCGAAGATGGTCACCGCGGTGGCGACGACGCGAGTGCCGAAGCTCACCGTGATCGTCGGCGGCTCGTTCGGCGCCGGCAACTACGCGATGTGCGGCCGCGCCTATTCTCCGCGCTTCCTCTGGTCGTGGCCGTCCAGCCGGATCTCCGTCATGGGCGGACCGCAGGCCGCATCGGTCCTGGCGACGGTGAAGCGCGAGCAGAAGGAGGGCATGGGCCAGGAGTGGTCGGCGGCCGAGGAGGAGGAGTTCCGCGCCCCGATCCGCGAGTCGTACGAGCGGGCCGGCAACCCGTACCACGCCACGGCTCGGCTCTGGGACGACGGCATCATCGATCCCGTCGACACGCGCCGCGTACTCGGCCTCGCCCTCGAGGTGTGCTCGCGCGCGCCCCTGCCCGACACCCGCTTCGGCCTGTTCCGGATGTGATCGGCATGCTCATCGACCACAGCGTCCCGACTCCGCAGCGCCCCGATGGCTCGGCGGCCTCCCTCGGCCGCGCCGCGCCGCGCGCCGGCCTCTTCGACACGGTCCTGGTCGCGAATCGCGGCGAGATCGCGGTCAGGGTGATCCGCACGCTGCGGCGGCTGGGCATCCGCTCGGTCGCGGTCTACAGCGACGCGGATGCCGGAGCGAAGCACGTCGCCGACGCCGATCTCGCCGTCAGGATCGGTCCCGCTGCCGTCGCGCAGAGCTATCTGTCGATCGAGGCGATCCTGGATGCCGCGAGGCGCACCGGCGCCCAGGCCGTCCACCCGGGGTACGGCTTCCTCTCCGAGAGCACGGATTTCGCGCGGGCCTGCATCGACGCCGGGATCGCCTTCATCGGTCCGGGTGCCGACGCGATCGAGGCGATGGCCGACAAGATCATCGCGAAGGAACGGGTGGCCGCCCGCGGCGTCCCGGTCGTCCCCGGAAGCTCGGGGCACGGTCTCGACGACCTCGCGCTGGCCAGGTCGGCCGCGGAGGTCGGCTACCCCCTTCTGATCAAGCCCTCGTCCGGCGGCGGGGGCAAGGGGATGCAGGTCGTCACCTCCGAATCGGAGCTGCCCGCGGCCCTCGCCTCGGCCCGGCGGGTGGCCGCCGGCTCGTTCGGCGACGACACGCTGCTGCTCGAGCGGCTGATCGAGCAGCCGCGTCACATCGAGGTCCAGGTGCTCGCCGATCGCCGCGGCAGCGTCATCCACCTCGGAGAGCGCGAGTGCTCGCTCCAGCGCAGACACCAGAAGGTCGTCGAGGAGGCGCCGTCGCCGCTGCTGGACGTGGAGACCCGGGCCCGGATCGGCGAGGCGGCCTGCGAGGTCGCGCGAAGCGTGGGCTACGAGGGCGCGGGCACCGTGGAGTTCCTCGTCTCGGCGGCCGACCCCGGCACCTTCTACTTCATCGAGATGAACACGCGACTGCAGGTCGAGCATCCGGTGACCGAGATGGTGACCGGGATCGATCTCGTGGAGCTCCAGCTGCGGATCGCCGCCGGCCAGGCGCTGCCGATCGCTCAGGACGACGTGCGGGTGAGCGGCCACGCGATCGAGGCGCGGGTGTACGCCGAGTCGCCCGAGCGCGGCTTCCTGCCCGCGACCGGCACCGTCCTCGCCCTGGACGAGCCGGTCGGAGATGGACTGCGCATGGACAGCGGCCTCGTCCCTGGGCTCGTCGTCTCCGGCGACTACGACCCGATGCTCGCGAAGGCGATAGCCTTCGGCGCCGATCGGGCCGAGGCCCTCGCGAGGCTCCGGGCGATGCTCGCGGAGACCGTCGTGCTCGGCCTGGACACCAACCTCGCCTTTCTCGGCTCACTGCTGGCCAGCCCCGAGGTGCAGGAGGGGCGGCTCGACACGGGGCTGATCGAGAGGCGGGGCGCCCCGGCCGCCCCGGCCGTCCACGACGCGGACCTGGCGGCGGTCGCCCTGCTTCTGCACGCCATGACCCGCGCCGGCCGCCGCGGCCCGTGGGACGCCGGCGACGGCTGGCGATCGGGCGGAGCGCCCCGGCCATCCCGCTATCTCCTCCTGGTCGGGGAGGAATCGTCCGAGGTTCTCGTCTCCGGCGGTGCGGAGGAGGCCATGGTCGCGGTGGGCGAGCGCCCGCCGGTTCCGGCGTCGCTCGTCCCGGTCGGCGTCGGCTCCCGGGCCGAGTGGGACTCAGTCGGCGACTCCTTCAGGCTCGGGATGGACGGGCTGGCCGAGCCGGTCCGGATGGCCATGGCCGGATCGCCGGACGGCGCGGAGGACGCGGTCGTCTGGCTGAAGAGAGCGGGGCGGGTGCTCGAGGCCTCCGTGCAGAGCCGGAGGACGCGGATCGCGCGGATGCTGACGGCCATGGAGCGGGCGAGCGGCCCGGTGCGTCCCGAGTTGCGAGCCACCATGCCGGGAACCGTCGTCGCCGTCCCCGTGGCGGACGGCGACACGATCGAGGAGGGCGAGGTAATCGTGACGATAGAGGCCATGAAGATGGAGCAGCATCTGACGGCGCCGATGACCGGGGTCGTGCGACTGGGGCTCCGGCCGGGGGACCTCGTGCGCCGCGACCAGGTCCTCGCGACGATCGAGGTCTGACGGTGAGGGAGATCGAGCAGCGCGGACTCTACTTCGAGGAGTTCGAGCCCGGCGTCCGCTACCGGCACCGTCCGGGGCGCACCGCCACCGAGGCCGACAACGTGCTGTTCAGCACACTAACGATGAACGCTCAGGGTCTTCACCTGGACGCCGCGTGGTCGGCGCAGCAGCCGTTCGGCGAGCGTCTCGTCAACTCGATGTGGACCCTGGCCACCATCGTCGGGGCGTCGGTCACCCAGCTGACGCTGGGCACGATCGTGGCCAACCTCGGTTTCACGGAAGTGGTCTTCCCCGCCCCGCTCATGCACGGAGACACGCTGTACTCCGAGACCGTCGTGCTCGACAAGCGGCTGTCCTCATCCCGTCCGGGGCAGGGGATCGTGACGCTGGAGCACATCGGTCGCAATCAGCACGGCACGATCGTGGCCCGGGCGGTCAGGACCACCCTGGTCTGGACCGAGGCCGGTCACCGCTCATGAGCTTCGACCTCGGGCCCGCCCTGCTGTTCTGCCCGGCGGATCGACCGGAGCGCTTCGAGAAGGCGCTGCAGCGGGCGGACGGGGTGATCCTCGATCTGGAGGACGCCGTCGCTCCCGGCCGTCGCGCCATCGCGCGAGAGGCGATCGCCGGGAACCCGCTCGATCCCGCCCGGGTGGTCGTCCGGGTCAACCCGTCGTCCACGGGCGAGCTCGCCGCCGACCTGGAGGCGCTCCGCTCGACCGACTACCGCACCGTCATGGTGGCGAAGGCGGATGCCGCCCTCGATCCGATCCCCGGGTTCGCGATCATCGCCCTCTGCGAGACGGCGGCGGGAGTTCTCGACGCCCCGGCGCTGGCCCGCCGGGACGATGTGGTCGGACTGATGTGGGGTGCGGAGGACCTCATCGCGTCCACGGGAGGAAGCTCGAGCCGCCTGCCCGGCGGCGCGTATCGCGCCGTTCCCGATTACGCGCGGTCGGCGGTGCTGATCGCGGCAGCAGCTGCGGGCAAGGCCGCGATCGACGCCGTGCACCTGGACATCCACGACCTCGACGGTCTCCGGGCCGAGGCGGAGGACGCGGTGGCGGTCGGGTTCTCGGCGACCGCCTGCATCCATCCGTCGCATGTCCCGGTCATCCGCGAGGCCTATCTGCCCGGCGAGGCGGAGGTCGCCGCGGCTCGTGCCCTGCTGGAGGCCTCGATCGGCGCCGGAGCGGTGTTCTCCTTCGAGGGCCGCATGGTCGACGGTCCTGTGCTCCGTCACGCCGAGGCGGTGATCCGCCGCGCCGGGCTCTGATCGGCGCGGCGGATCGCTCAGGCGCGCGAGTCCGCCAGGGTGCTCGCGATGATGAAGCCGAAGGTCATCGCGGCCCCGAGGGTCGCCCCGGCCCCGGGATAGGAACCGGTCGGCCCGCCGTTCGAGCAGTTGCCCGCCGCGAACAGCCCGGGGATCGGCTCGCCGTCCAGCGCCGCGAGCACCCGGCCTCGATCGTCCACCCGGAGCCCACCCCGGGTGGCGAGGGCTCCGGTGTGCACCGGCATCGCGTAGAAGGGCGCCTTCTCGAGGGTGCCGAGCGATGGATTGGGCAGCTGAGCGGGGTCGCCCCATGCCCGATCCCATTCGTCCTCGCCGCGGTGGAAGTCCTCATCGATGCCGCTTCTGGCGAAGCCGTTGAACCGGTCGACCGAGGCGGTCAGCGCATCGGCATCGATCTTCAGACGCCCAGCGAGGTCGGCGAGGCTGTCGCTCCTCACCAGCCAGTCCGGGACCACGCCGCCCGGCATCTTCCAGGCGAGCAGTGCGTAGCGCTCGACGCCCTGCTGGTCGAACAGGAGCCAGGCCGGATAGTTGCGCGGCGTCGCCCCGGCCTTCAGCCCGAAGGTCTCGCCGGCGTCGTAGTAGTTCACCGACTCGTTCATGAAGCGCCGTCCGCGGGAGTTCACCATCATCGTGTGGGGCAGGCTGCGGTCCTCCCGGCTGCCTCCGGTGTTGAGGATGCCGTTGTCGACGCCCATCTCGACCTGCGGCATCCACCAGGCGTCGCCGAGTCCGGCCAGCTGCGATCCGACGGCGACGCCCATGAGATGCCCGTCCCCCTGGTTCTCGGCGATCTCGTTGGAGTACTGCAGCGGTCGCTCCATCCAGAGGCGCTTGAGCTCCTCGTTGTGGGAGTATCCGCCGGTGGCGACGACCACGCCGAGCCCGGCCGCCAGCTCCGTCGGGCGGCCGTCGTGCTCGATGCCGACGCCGACGACCCGATCGCCCTCGCGGATCAGCCGCCGGACGGGGGTCTCCGACCGGATCTCGACCCCGGCGTTCAGGCAGGCCAGGAACAGCTGGCCGGTGAGGGCGGTCCCGCTGCCGAACTCGACGGCGTCCCCGGCGTCGCCGGTGGCGAATCGCGGGGTGTAGTCCGCGCTCGGCGCCATGAGGTGCTTGCGCTCCGCGTAGTAGTCGAGGGGATCCTGAACCCACCTGGCCCGCGGATTGACCCTGAGCCGCCCGGCCTGGTCGCCGAGCCTCCTGGTGTCGAAGCGGGGAGAGGTGAGCGGCCGGCCGCCGTGCTTCGAGCCGGGCAGCCAGGGCCGGTAGTCGATGGTACCGCCGACCGACGGCCACGGCCGGAAGATGATCCCGGCCTCGTCCTCCAGGTACTCGACCATCCTGGGGCCCGCGTCGACGAGGGCGACCAGGTGACTGTCGTCGGCTCCGGCCCCGGCGCACGCCCGCAGGTAGGCCAGGGCCTCCTCGCGGGAGTCGGTCACCCCGACCTCCGAGACGTGACGGTTGTTCGGGATGTAGACCCCGCCGCCGGACATGGAGGCGGTCCCGCCGATCACTGACGTCTTCTCCAGCACCGTGACCCGCAGTCCTCGAAGCGTGGCGACGAGGGCCGTGGTGAGCCCGGCCGCGCCGGCTCCGATGACGATCAGGTCCGGATCCTGCGTTCTCGCCATCACAGCGCCAGCTGGGGGATGCGCGCCAGCGGATCGGGCAGGGGGATCTCCCCGGCCTGCACCCGCTTGACCTCCCGCACGATCTCGGGTGCCGTCAGCCTGCCCCCCTCTCCGTGCTCGGAGTAGACCTTGAGCAGGCGGAGGGTCAGGCTGAGATGCGCGATGAACGCCGTGTACTCCACCGCGCCGCGCTCGCCGAACCGTCTCTCCACCGCGTCGTACTGCTCGTCGGTGACCTCGCGACGATCGAAGGCGCGGATGTACCGCGCCAGCTCCCGACGGTCCGGCGAGATGTCCTCGTCGCGGTCCTCGTGGAGCGCGATGACGTCCTCCGGCGGGATCCCGACCGCGATCCCGTCCAGCAC
>Ga0182749_1000398_pt1 | contig 41991 bp, 37 predicted proteins | sample eDN3rd37CKraftMG_FD_128875 | JGI IMG/M metagenome (GOLD analysis project Ga0182749, IMG submission 128875) | Enriched Miracle-Growth compost microbial communities from Emeryville, California, USA - eDNA 3rd pass 37_C Kraft MG (version 2) (version 2) ...
CGTGCAGCAAACGCTGCAGCGCTACAAGGAACTGCGCGACATTATCGCCATTCTGGGCATGGACGAGCTGTCGCCGGAAGACAAGCAGGCCGTGGCTCGCGCCCGGAAGATCCAGCGCTTCCTGTCGCAGCCGTTCCACGTGGCCGAAGTCTTCACCGGCAGCCCCGGCAAGTACGTACCGCTGACTGAAACGCTGCGCGGCTTCAAGATGATTGTCGAAGGCGAATGCGACGCACTGCCCGAGCAAGCCTTCTACATGGTTGGTTCCATCGACGAAGCGTTCGAGAAAGCCAAGAAGATCCAATAAGGAAAGCACATGGCCACATTGCATGTTGACGTCGTCAGTGCGGAAGAATCGATTTTTGCCGGTGAGGCAAAATTCGTGACGCTGCCTGGCGAGTCCGGCGAGCTGGGCATCCTGCCCGGCCACACGCCGCTGATTTCGCGCATACGGCCCGGTACCGTCAAGGTAGTGCAGGCCGATGGCACTGAGATTGGCATTTTCGTCGCAGGCGGCATTCTTGAAGTGCAGCCGGGTGTGGTAACCGTGCTCTCCGACACGGCTATCCGTGCCGAAGATCTGGACGAAGCCAAGGCGGAGCAGGCTCGCCAGCGAGCCGAAGAAGCCCTGCGCAACGCGAAGGACAAGGCGGATATCGCCGTCGTCGAAGCCGAGCTGGCCATGCTGGCGGCGCAGGCCGCCGCAGCCCGCAAGCTGCGTCATCTGCGCCGTACGCACTAAGCCACGCTCGTCACACAAGCCCGTATCGGGCTGGTGATGCCGCACGGCTGATCGGTCTTTCAGCAGCGCCCAGGCGCCCCGTAAGGGGCGCCTTTGTTTTTGTTGCGCTCATGGCGGACCTTGGGTACGCCCACCCCCGACCTTTTGGTGTGCCCACTCCGGCCTTTTGATGCGTCCGCCGCAGCTTTTTGATGCGCCCGCCGCGCTCTTCTGGCATGCTCCCTGCGGACGCCCGCCGCACGGAGGGTTTGCCGGACGATACGCTGGCAGCCCATGGGCCCGCCAGCGCGTCATGGGCCAGGATAAGTAATTTCCGAGGTGTAATGATTGCCAATTGTTGAGGGTGCATGCCTCCTCTATGATCTGTTGATCCTGGCAATTTAAGGGAAAATCATGAGAGAAAGGCTAGATTGCGCCATTCTGTTCAGCAAGGGCGCTGCCACATGGCCTGGCCTGCGGGAACTGTTCGCCGAAACACGAAGGGTGCAGATACGACAGTTGTGTCCCGAGGTAGACATTGCACAGCAGGATGCCAGCGAGGTGCTTGTCAGACACGCAATGGCGCTGCGCCGCTTTGACGCCTGCCTGCTGCCGGTGTCATCTTCCAATGTCGCATGGGCCCGCCTGATGCTGAATATGGCGCGATTCAGCCTGTTCACGCCCGTTCTTGTGCTGGCTCGCGGGCTCAAGGCATGCGCGCTGGATGACCTGTGCAGGCTGGGTGTAGCCGATTTCCTGTGCGAACCCTATTGCGCCGAGGAATTGCGGGTCCGCATCGAGCGTCTGCTTGAACGCCCGCGCGTCGCGTCCGCGCTTGCCGCGAGCGTCAAAGAAAACAGTGCCGTCTATTCTCCTGCGTGCAAGGGGCAAGCCCAGACCGAAAGCCAGATATACGATAACATTCGTCCGTGCCCCAACGCTGAGCTCGAAGCCTATGTCTGCGCCTTTGCCTCTCGCTCCGCTGCATCCGGGCAGCCTTTGCAGCAGGCAAAGCGCCAGGTCGTGGAACAGTTTGAACGGGCATATCTTTCGGAAGCGCTCAACCGGCATTCCGGCAATGTTGCCCAGGCCGCCCGGTCGGTGCGCAAGCACAGGCGATCTTTCTGGGAGCTTATGCGCAAACGCAAGGTCGATGCGAGCAGCTATCGCGTGAACACCGCCTCCATCTGCCGCCAGGCAGGTAAAATCAACAGTCTTGAACATGAGGACAGATGTGAGCTTCCCCGCCCTTAAAAACGACACATTGCTGCGCGCGCTCCTGCGCCAGCCGGTCTCCTATACTCCTATCTGGCTCATGCGCCAGGCGGGACGTTATCTGCCCGAATACAACGAGACACGCGCCCGTGCCGGCTCGTTCCTGGGGCTGGCGCAAAACCGCGAATATGCCTGCGAGGTCACGTTGCAGCCCTTGCAGCGTTTTGATCTCGATGCCGCGATCCTGTTCTCCGACATTCTGACCATACCCCATGCCATGGGGCTGGGGTTGGATTTCGTCGCGGGCGAGGGGCCAAGGTTTGCCTACCCCGTGCGCAGCGAAGACGATGTGCGCAAGCTGCGCGTGCCAGATATGGACGATCTGCGCTATGTCTTTGAGGCCGTTACACTGATCCGCCACGAGCTTGGCGGCAAGGCTCCCCTGATCGGTTTTGCGGGCAGCCCATGGACGGTGGCCTGCTATATGGTGGAAGGTCAGGGCACGCGCGAATACCAGATCATCAAGAGCATGCTGTATGGACGTCCTGATCTGTTGCATCGCATCCTCGAGATCAATACACAGGCGACGGCGCAGTACCTGAACGCCCAGATCCAGGCAGGCGCACAGGCAGTCATGCTTTTCGACAGCTGGGGCGGTGTGCTGGCCGATGGCATGTACCAGACATTCTCGCTGGCATATATTGGCAAGGTGATCAATGCGCTGATCCGCGAGCATGATGGACGCAGGGTTCCCGTCATTGTCTTCACCAAGGGGGGCGGGCAGTGGCTGGAAGCGATCACAGACACTGGCTGCGATGCGGTCGGGCTCGACTGGACGGCCAATCTTGCGCAGGCTCGCCAGCGCATGCAAGACAGGGTTGCCCTGCAGGGTAATCTTGACCCTATGGTCATGTTTGGCGGCGACGCTGCGATCCGCGAGCAGGCCCGCAAGGTGCTCGACGATTTCGGGCCGGTTGGCAACGGAGGCCATGTGTTCAACTTCGGGCATGGAATTTCGCGTTACACCTCTCCCGATGCTGTTGCAGCGTTGGTCGATGAGGTGCATACCTATAGCCGCGCGAAACATCAGGGCGGGGCGTAGCGGGCGCCATGCCTCACTCTTGGGCGATCCAGCTTGAATTTTGATCCAGGTTGTGCACAGCGAACGCTGCTGTGCACAAATTCTTATGGAACCTTGGTTACGCTCTCGGTTAATTTTGCAAGCTATTGATTTTAAATGATTATTTGTGGTGAATTGTCTGGGAATGGCTATTATGCAATCTCGAGCCATTGACTTTTCCCCAATTGTTATCGTGATTTTCCCCAAAGTTATCCACAGGGGTCTGTGTGCAGTGGCTGGAGCGCGCAACCATGCGCCTTGTGGCCATTAAGCAAGAATTTACTTTAACTTTCTGATGCCCCTTTCTACTTCCTGCCCTCATGAAGGCGATACCGATCTGACCGGTGTCCAGGCAGTTTGTTGGGTGCGAGTTGCGCTTGATGTCCCCCTGCAGGGCTTGTTTGACTACCGTTCCCTGGCGCCAGTGCCTGTGGGTACAAGGGTGATCGTCCCTTTTGGCCGGCGCAAGCTGGTCGGTATCGTGGTGGATAACCCTTCGGAGCCCGGCTTTGATCCCAGCCAGGTGCGTGACATTGATGAGGTTCTCGACGATACGCCGCCCATGCCCTCCGACTGGATGCGGCTGGCCGCCTTTGCTGCGCGCTATTATCAGCGGCCTTTGGGTGAGGTCATGCTGCCAACGCTGCCTGTGGGGTTGCGCAGGGTTGGCGCCTATCAGGGCAAGCGGTCTGCGGGAGGGCCTGTGCGGCGAATGGATAGGCGCGCCGCTGCCGAGGGTCCGGCGGTAGAGGTTGATGCGGCGCCCGAACTCAATGCCGAGCAGGCGCAGGCGGTGCAGGCCATTGCAGGCTTGAGCGGCCACAAGGCTGTGCTGCTGCATGGCGTTACGGGCAGCGGCAAGACAGAGGTCTATCTGCATGCGGCGCAGGCTGCGCTTGCCAGGGGACGGCAGGTGCTGTTCATGGTTCCCGAGATCAACCTTACGCCTCAGCTTGAGCGCTCATTGCGCGCCAGGCTGGCTGCTGTGGCCGGGCCTGGCGCGCTTGCTGTGCTGCACAGCGGCCTGGCAGACGGGGAACGTCTTCGTGCCTGGGTACGGGCCATGCGTGGTGAAGCGCGCGTGCTGCTGGGGACGCGGATGTCCGTATTTGCACCCATGCCGGCGCTGGGGCTGATTATCGTCGACGAAGAGCACGACACTTCTTACAAACAGCAGGAAGGGCTGCGTTATTCCGCCCGGGACCTGGCTGTTTGGCGTGCTCGAGATTTGGATATTCCCGTGGTGCTGGGCTCGGCCACGCCGTCTCTGGAAACATGGAAACACGCGGACAGTGGCCACTACCTGCGCCTCACGCTGGCCCAACGGGCGCGCGCAACAGAACTGCCGCATATTCGTTTGGTGGATACGCGGCGGCTGGTGATGAAGCAGGGCTTTTCCCCCCAGCTTACAGATGCCATTGCCGAACGCCTGGAGGCAGGGGAGCAATCGCTGGTGTTTTTGAACCGGCGTGGGTATGCGCCTGTATTGAGCTGTGCTTCTTGCGGCTGGGTCAGCCAGTGCCCACGCTGCACCGCCTACGCGGTGCTGCATCGCGGGGGCGGGCGGCGCAATTTTCTTCAATGCCATCATTGCGGCTTTCAAGCCAGGGTGCCAGATGGCTGCCCCGACTGCGGCGACCAGGATCTCAAGCCTATGGGGCGAGGCACGCAGCGCGTGGAAGAGTACCTGGGCGAGCTTTTTCCTGAAGCGCGCATCGCGCGTATCGATGCCGACAGCACTCGCCTCAAGGGGAGCGCGCAGGCGCTGTTTGCCAAGGTACACGCTGGCGAGGTGGATATCCTGGTTGGAACACAGATGGTGGCCAAAGGCCACGACTTCGCCCGGCTCGGTCTGGTTGGTGTGCTCAACGCCGATTCCATGCTCTTCGCGCAAGACTTCCGGGCGCCGGAGCGTCTGTTCGCCCAGCTCATGCAGGTGGCAGGCCGGGCCGGCCGGCATGTGCGAGGCGGCGAGGTCATTATCCAGACAGACTACCCGGACCAGACCGTATATCAATCATTGCTGCGCCATGATTACGTCGGGTTTGCGGGCTATGGGCTCAAGGAACGCGAGATGGTGGGGCTGCCTCCCTATGCTTATCAGGCCCTGCTTACGGCTGAGGCCAAGGCGCTGGCGGATGCGCTGGCTTTCCTCGCGCAGGCGCGCGACCTGCCAGCAAAAGACATGGCCCGCTATCCTGCCGCGGCCAGCGTCACGCTCTATGACCCTGTGCCCTTGCGCGTAGTGCGTGTGGCGCATGTGGAGCGCGCGCAGTTGCTGGTCGAGAGTGCCAGCCGGCCCGCATTGCAGCAGCTGCTGTCGACCTGGCTGGAAGATCTGGCGGGCGTGGCCCGCAGCCATCGCGTGCGCTACCACCTTGAGGTGGATCCGCTGGAGATTTAAGACCGTGGACCCGCAGACCTTCTCAACTGGCCATACCGTGCCCGCCGACATGAACCCCATGCAGCGGCAGGCTGTGCTTTACCTTGATGGTCCATGCCTGGTCCTGGCCGGGGCGGGCAGTGGCAAGACCAGGGTGATCACCCAGAAGATCGCCTATCTTCTGCGCGAATGCGGTTATAGGGCGCGCAATGTCGTGGCGCTCACCTTTACCAACAAGGCTGCCCGCGAGATGAGCGAGCGGGTCAGGCAACTGGTGGATGCCAAGATGTCCAAAGGCCTGACCATCAGTACCTTTCATTCGCTGGGTCTTCGCTTTCTGAGGGAGGAAGCCGCGCACGCAGGTCTCAAGCCCAGGTTTTCCATTCTGGACGCAAACGACGGGCTGGGCATCATCCAGGAGCTGCTGGCTACGACTGACAAGGCGCGCCTGCGGGCCGTGCAGCAGAATATTTCCCTCTGGAAGAACGCCTTGATGGACCCCGATGCCGCGGAAAAGGCTGCCGCATCCCCCAGTGAGGCTGAGGCAGCCAAGGTATACCGAAACTACAGCGCGACGCTGGCTGCCTACCAGGCCGTGGATTTCGATGATCTCATACGTCTGCCGGCCATGCTGATGCAGAACAACGAGGAGGTGCGCCAGCGCTGGCAGGCCCGCGTTCATTACCTGCTGGTGGATGAGTATCAGGATACCAATGTGTGCCAGTATCGACTGGTGCAGTGGCTGACAGGGGGGCGCTCGATGTTCACTGCGGTGGGGGACGATGACCAGGCCATTTATGCTTGGCGGGGCGCAACGGTGGAAAACCTGGCTAACCTGACCACCGACTACCCTTCGCTCAAGCTGATCAAGCTTGAACAGAATTATCGCTCGGTGCAGCGGATCCTGTCGGCGGCCAACCAGGTGATCAGCCACAACCCCAATATATTCGGCAAAAAACTCTGGTCCGATCTGGGGGTGGGGGAAGCCATACAGGTCACCCCGATGGACAATGAGGAAGCTGAAGCGGAATCTGTTGCCATGCGCCTGTCTGCCGCCCGTTTCGAGCGCCGTGCGGAATGGCGGGATTTTGCCGTGCTTTATCGAAGCAACCAGCAGGCGCGCATCCTCGAGCAAGCGCTTCGCAACCTGCATATCCCCTATACCATTTCGGGTGGGCAGAGCTTCTTTGAAAAGCCCGAGATACGGGACATCCTGTCCTACATACGCCTGATCGCCAATGATGATGATGATCCGGCGTTTATCCGCGCGGTGACGACGCCAAAGCGGGGCATTGGCCAGGCTACCCTGCAGGTGCTGGGGCAGTTTGCCACCGAGCAGGGGCTGTCGCTGTTTGGCGCCATTTTTGAGATTGGCGCCACTGACCGGCTTGCTGCCCGTCAGCTCGAACCCTTGCAGGTATTCGGGGAGTTCATTCAGCGCCTGCAGGCGCGCGCGGGCCGCAAGGGGGCGGTCCGTGTCTTGCCCGAGCCCGCGCAAGCCAGCCTGCTTGTTTCACCTGGCCGGGATGATGTGCCAGTGGGAGCGGATGGCGCGGTTGAAGATTCGGCGGGGGCTGTGCTGGACGATCTGCTGGCCGCCATCCAGTATGAGCGCTATCTCTACGATATGTTTGACGAACGCCCGGCGCAGACGCGATGGCAGAATGTGCTGGAGCTGACCGGCTGGCTCAAGCGCAAGGCGGAGGAAGCCGAGCTGACCCTGGTGGAGCTGGCGCAGCATGTGGCGCTGGTCACCATGCTTGAGCGCGGCGAGGGTGAAGATGAGCCCGATGCGGTCAAGCTGTCTACCCTGCATGCGTCCAAGGGGCTGGAATATCCGCACGTTTATCTGGTGGGTGTGGAAGAGGGCTTGTTGCCTCATCTGGGCAGAGAAGAGGAGGACACCGATCCCGACAGCATGGCGGAAGCCCTGGCATTGCGTGTGCAAGAGGAGCGGCGTCTCATGTATGTGGGCATCACCAGGGCGCGGCGCAGCCTGCATCTGACATGGTGCCGAAAACGTCGCCGTGCGCGCGAGGATGTGGTTCGCGAGCCTTCCCGATTTATCGAGGAAATGGGCTTGGGCCAGCCTGATCAGGCCGAGGCCGATCCGGCGTCCGGGCTCAGCCCCAAGGAGCGTCTTGGCATGCTGAAGGCGCTCTTGAACAAGTGACCTGCTTGTCTTTTAGCGCTTGATGCTATGGGCGCCGCCGGGCTGCATCATGGCACTGGCCTGACCATTGTGGGGTCAGCGCCAACAAAAAAGCCTGCAACGTGGCAGGCTTCTGCATCCGAGGTGTTCAGGGTAGTGCCGCCAAAACCTGGGCGGCCGTGCCCGTTAACCGAGACTTACCATTGGGCGCCGGAAAAGCGGCTGTCTTTCGCGCGGGCGTCGTTCAACGCTATGGTTACATCAACCACGTAGTTCCAGAAGGTAACTGCGCCCTTTTTCAGGGTAGCCAGTACGAATTTGCCGAGGTCGATGATGGAAGCCGGTTCACCGCGGGTGAGCTCTTGACGCATCAGATCGCGCTCCATTGCGTCGCTCAAACGAAGATTGGAGTTCAAAGCGGAAACGGACATATTAACCTCACCTATCAGTGTGTCGACAAAACAGAATGTTGTGTACCGACAAAAAGAATTATAGGGTAAACCCTATGTTGATTGCAAGGGTTTACCCTAATATGTCCTGAAGTGTGGTTTATTGGTTACGGAGCGTCAAAATCATTGGCCAGGGCAGCCCGAGCCTCGCGGTATTCAGCCTTCAGTGTATCGACGATATGTGACAGCGGTTCGACGGCGGCGATGCTGCCTACCCCCTGTCCGGCGCTCCAGATGTCCTTCCAGGGCTTGCTCTGGGTGCTGCTCAGGCCGATGGGTTCGTCGCTGGAGCGTACCAGGCTGTCGGGGTCCAGGCCCGCTTTCATGATGCTGGGCCGCAGGTAGCTGCCAGGGATGCCGGTAAAGTAAGGGGTGTAGACGATGTCGCTGGCCTGGGCTTCGACCAGCATTTGTTTGTAGGCTTCCTGGGCCCTGGCTTCGGCGCTTGCGATGAAGCGGGTGCCTATATAGGCAAAGTCTGCACCCATGGCCAGGGCGGCCAGAATATCCTGGCCGCGCGAGATGGCGCCGGACAGAACCACCGGACCATCGTATATTCGGCGCACTTCTCCCAGCAGGGCGAAGGGGCTGAGCGTGCCGGCATGGCCGCCGGCGCCGGCGCACACAAGAATCAGGCCGTCCACGCCCGCGTCGATCGCCTTGCGGGCATGGCGCAGTGTCGTCACATCATGGAAAACCTTGCCGCCCCAGGCGTGGATCCGGCCGACGATATCGTTGGGCGCGCGCAGGCTGGTGATGACCAGCGGCACTTTATATTCCTCGCACACAGCCAGGTCTTCCTGCAGGCGTCCGTTGGATTCATGGATGATGTGGTTGACGGCATAGGGCGCGATGGGCCGGCCGGGTTCGCGTGTCCGAAGCTCGGCAAGGGCAGACTCGATCTGCTCCAGCCATTTGGCCAGATCGGTTTGCGGGCGGGCATTCAGGGCAGGCATGGCGCCTATGATCCCGCTGCTGCATTGGGCAATAACGAGTTCCGGCCCGGAAACAATGAACATGGGGGCCGACATGACGGGCAAGGCGAGCTGGCTGCGCAGCGCTTTAACCAGTGGGTGCTGGGGCATCGAGTGTCTCCTGTGATGAGTACATGCAGCCAGGCGCTTGCCTGTGGCTGCGTATGCTGTGGTGCAACACTCTGGTATTCTAGGGCGAAATAATTGCGGCGCAACATCCGAGGCGCAAGGCGGGCGACCGCAGTGCGGACGGATTACGGCCTTGGCGGGCCTTCGCGCCGTCCATCAGGCAAAATACGCCTTTCACTCCAGACACAGAGCGCTTCCCATGTCGTCTTTACGCCCCGCACCGCTTACCGGTATCAAAGTCTTGGATCTTACCCGTGTGCTGGCTGGGCCCTGGTGTACCCAGAACCTGGCCGATCTCGGCGCCGAAGTCACCAAAATAGAGCGCCCAGGTTCGGGCGACGATACCCGTGGGTGGGGGCCTCCTTATATCAAGGACGCGCAGGGCAACGACACCACGGAAGCGGCCTATTATGCATCGGCGAACCGCAACAAGCAGTCTGTTGCGCTGGATATCGCCAGCCCGCGCGGCGCGGAGCTCGTACGGCAGTTGGCCATGCAGTCCGATATCCTGGTCGAGAACTTCAAGGTTGGCGGCTTGCGCAAGTATGGGCTGGATTACGACAGCATCAAGGCCATCAACCCTCAGCTGATCTACTGTTCGATTACCGGCTTTGGCCAGACGGGGCCTTTTGCCAGCCGCCCTGGCTATGACTTCATGATACAGGGCATGGGCGGCCTCATGAGCATCACTGGCGAGCGTGACGACCTGCCCGGCGGCGGGCCGCAGAAAGCGGGCGTGGCGGTTGCCGACCTCATGACTGGCATGTATGCCACCGTCGGCATCCTCGCCGCGCTGCATGAGCGTTCGCGCAGCGGCCTTGGCCAGCATATCGACATGGCGCTGCTCGATTGCCAGGTGGCGATGCTGGCGAACCAGAACCTGAATTACATGACCAGTGGCGTGGCCCCCCGGCGCGCAGGGAACGCGCATCAGAATCTGGTGCCCTACCAGGTCTTCGCCGCAGCCGATGGCCATCTGATCGTGGCGGTGGGCAACGATTCCCAGTTCCGCAACTATTGCGGCGTGATCGGCCGGCCCGGCCTTGCCGATGATGTGCGCTTCAAGACAAACCCGAACCGGGTGATCAACCGCGACCTGCTGGTGCCCATGCTCGTCGAGGCCATGAAGCTGCAGAGCCGTGATCATTGGCTTGAAGAACTCGAGCGTGTCGGCGTTCCCGCAGGGCCGATCAATACAATTGAGCAGGTTTACGAGAACCCGCAGGTTTTGGCGCGAGACATGAAGCGTGTCCTGCCGCATACCTCGGCAGGCGAGGCGCCGGTGTCATCCAGCCCCTTGAAACTGTCTGACAGCCCGGTGGCCTATCGGCATGCAGCGCCGCTGCTGGGCGAACACACAGAGCAGGTGCTCAGCGAGCGCCTGGGACTCTCGGCCGAAGAGATACAGCAATTGATGAACACATAGCCGGGCGACTGGCAGGAGACAGCATGATGAAGATTGAAAGCATAGGCGTCATAGGCGCCGGAGCCATGGGGCGCGGTATTGCGCAGATAGCGGCCCAGGCGGGCCTGACCGTGCTGCTGTTCGACCAGAACCAGGACGCGGTGGCCGCGGCGCGGGAATCCCTGCAGCAGATCTGGGAAAAGCTCCAGGGCAAAGGCAAGATGACCCAGGAAGATGTCCACGCCGCGCTTTCCCGTGTCCATGTCTGCCAGTCACCGGAGGAAATGTCCCGTGTCGGGCTGATCGTAGAAGCCATTATCGAGAATCTCGATATCAAGCGCGAGCTTTTCCGGCAGCTCGAAACCATCGTATCGCCCGAATGCATCCTGGCCTCAAATACATCTTCGCTCTCGATTACCGCAATCGCGCAGGCATGTGAGCGGCCAGGGCGCGTGGCCGGCTTTCATTTCTTCAATCCCGTGCCGCTGATGAAGGTTGTCGAAGTGATAGATGGCCTGCGCAGCGATCCGGCCACTGGCGATGCCTTGATGGCGCTGGCTCGAGACATGGGGCATAAGCCCGTGCGCGCGCGCGACATGCCCGGCTTCATCGTCAACCATGCGGGCCGTGGCATGAATATCGAAGGCCTGAAAACCGCCCAGGAGAGCGTGGCTTCGTTTGCGCAGATCGACGACATCATGCGCGAGCAGGCAGGCTTTCGCATGGGACCGTTCGAGCTGATGGATCTTACCGGGCTGGATGTTTCCCATCCTGTGATGGAGTCCATCTATCGCCAGTTCTACGATGAGCCGCGCTTCCGTCCGTCGCCGATTACCTCGGTTCGATCAGCGGGAAAGCTGCTGGGCCGGAAATCTGGCGCGGGCTTTTATCAATACAGTGAAGGCAAGGCACTGCGGCCCGAGGCGACACCGGTTCCCCCGCCGCGTGATGGCCTGAAGGTCTGGCTGGCTCCTTATCATTCGGTCGGCCATCGGCGTGCCGCAGCGCTGCTCAAAGAGCTGGGCGCCCAGGTCGTTGCGTCAGAGCAGCCTCCCGCCGACGCCCTGATCGTGGTGACGCCGTTCGGCGAAGATGCTGCCAGCATCGTGGGCGCGCATGGGCTCGATGGCGAGCGGACAGTAGCCCTGGATGTTTTCTTTGGCCTGGAGCAGGGACGCCGGCGCGTCCTCATGTGCTGCGTCGCCACGCAGCCTGCGTGGCGCGATGCCGCCCATGCCTTGTTTGCCGCTGACGGAACCCCCGTCACCATCATCCAAGACTCCGCCGGTTTCGTGGCCCAGCGCGTGGTGGCGGCCATTGTCAACGTAGCCTGCGATATTGCCCAGCAGCGCATTGCGACGCCTGAGGATATCGACCTCGCCGTGTCGCTGGGCCTGGGCTATCCGCACGGCGGCCCGCTGTCTATCGGCGATCGCCTTGGCCCCGCCCATCTGCTAGAAGCCTTGCGCAACATGCAGCGCGTCACCGGCGACATGCGCTACCGTCCCAGCCTGTGGCTGCAGCGGCGCGTTCAGCTGGGTCTTTCGCTGCGCACTGAGCCCGCTTGCGATTGATGATAAGAGCCGTATGAGTGCGGCCTTCCGCTGACGGTGTGCGACCACACCGCAGCGGGCGCGGCACCCGGAGGCGATGGATTTGGTATCAAAAAAACTTTTGACAATAGATGACTGGTCATTTATATTGAAACCAACCAATCATTAGTATTGAGCGATATGCCAAGACGGCCAGATCCCGATGTGCTTGAGCGCCTTCTTGCAGACGGCGGCCGTCTGGTGCATGAGGCCGGGTTCCATGCTTCGGGCGTTCAAGATATAGCAACCGCTGCAAAAATACCCAAGGGATCCTTCTATAGCTATTTTGACAGCAAGGAAGCATTTGCCTCGGCCATATTGCAGGCATATTGGGCGGATATTGAAAAGCGTCTGGGCCCTGTGCTGTATGACGCCCGTATGGCGCCTTTGAAACGAATCGAGCGCTTCTTTGTGTTGCTGGCGCAGGAACATTCATCCAACCGTTTTGAAATCGGTTGCCTCATAGGAAATCTTTCGCTGGAATTATCCAATCACAGTGCAGAAGTGCGCTCAACGCTGGCGGATATTTTGGGAAAATGGGAAGCGGCATTGGCGATGTGCATACAGGAAGCCTTTCAGAATACCGATTCAGCCAAGGCGCAAGATGCCCACAAGTGTGCTGCGATTCTCATAGAAAGCTGGGAAGGCGCGACTCTGCGAACCAAGATAGAACGCAATGGTGATGCATTTCAGCGTTTTCTTGATACGACGTTGCCGCTGGTTCTGGCCAATTAAGCCAAGCCATTTTTTTTATGTTTTATAAAGATGACTGGTCAGCTATTTACGAAATGGAACTGATGCTTGGCTTTTGAGGGTGTTGTTGAAGCACTTTACTGATGTGCGTTCGAGGACAAGCCATGAAGCAGGAATCGCTGTCTCAAGTTGCCGGCCGCCAGGGCAGCCGGCCCATGTGTGACGAAAACAATACGTTCAATCGGCTCCGGCGGCGATTGGAGCGAATCGCCCATCGCATGCTGGGTTCCGAAGCCGAAGCCGAAGATATCGTCCAGGATGCCTGGCTGCGATGGAACGCAACAGCGGGAACAGGGATCGAGAACGAGGAAGCCTGGCTGATCTCGGTCACGACGAGGCTGTGCGTCGATAGATTGCGCGAGATCAGGATACGGCGCGCACATTGCTCGACGCAATGGCTTGCAAGCCCTCAGGCTGTGGATTTGTCAGCGACCCCACAAGAGATTATCGAGATTGCGGATGAGGTGTCGATGGCATATTTGCTGCTGCTCGAGCGGCTCACCCGCGACGCGCGCGCGGCTTTCCTGATGCATGAGGTGCTTGACACCGATTACGGCCAGATCGCCGCAATGCTGCATAAAACGCCCGAGGCGTGCCGGAAGCTGGTGAGCCGGGCGAAGATGCAACTTCAGGATGGCCGTGCGCACTTCGTGGTGTCTCGACAGGCGCACAGCTATCTGCTTCGATTCTTCGTCCAGGCCCTAGGACGAGGCGACTCCTCAGGCGTTAGTGAATTGCTGACGGAGGAAGCCGCAATGATGGAGCACGCAGCCAGCCGGGGAAGCGCGAGCAGCTAAACATGAATGCCATAAACGGGGGAGGGCGCCCGCCACGAAATAGAGCAAGCGTTGTGTCAAACATCTTGTCGAATCAGGTCACGCTGAGCCCGCCATCGACGGTGAATATCTGGCCGGTAATCCAGCCTGCATCGGAAGATGCGAGCGCTGTGATCCAGCTGGCTACGTCATCGGGCAGGCCGCGCCTGCCGAGCGGAATGCGGGCGCGCTCCTCGGATTTAATGCTTTCTATCTGCCCAGGCGACAAGCCCATTCTTTCGGCCAGAAAGTCGCTTTCCGTGGGCCCCGCGGCGACAGCGTTGACGCGTATTCCGTCATGCGCGAGCTCAAGCGCCCAGCACTTGGTCATATGCTCGAGGGCGGCCTTGCTGGCCGCATAGTGGGAGAGAGACCCTGCGGCCTTGTGCCCAAAGGTGCTCGACACATTGATGATGCTGCCATTGGAACGCTTCAAATAAGGCAGCGCGGCAGTGGCCAGCAATGATGGGCCAATGACATTGACAGCGAATATTTCGCTGATCTGTTCAAAAGTAGCCTGCGATAACGGGGAAATCGCCCCGGCCCCCGCATTGTTGACAAGAACATCCAGGCGCCCATAGCGACGTATGATTTCGTCGATGGTCGGCAGGGCATCGGATGGTTTCCCCACATCGGCGACGATATAGTCGATATTCGCTGCGGTGCGGGCAGCCTGTTCCAGTGCGGAAGCCCTTCGTCCAGTGATGACTACATGGGCGCCTTTTTCGGAAAATTTCGACGCGACGCAGAGGCCGATTCCGGCGCCGCCGCCGGTTATCAATACGACTTGATTATTGAATTGAGTCATTTTGCTGCAAAAAAAAGAGGATGAAATTCGGGTTTTACGGCTCGTCTGCCGCGTTTTCCGGCACGAGCGCCACGATATTCGTGATGCCTTGCCGCGCCATCTTGGTATACGGGCAAAAGCGTTCGGTATTGCGAACCAGCTCTTCGGCAATTGCCCGTGCCACCCCTGGCAGATGGATTCGTGTGTAAGCCTTCAGGACGAACAGGCCGTCCATGGGGTCGCGGCAAAATTCAACCTTGACCTCTACGGCGCTTCCAGGGATCTGGATCCCCTCGCGTTCGGCGAGCAGGCTCAAGGCGCCGTGAAAGCAGGCGGCATACCCGGCCGCGAAAAGCTGCTCCGGGTTGGTGCCCCCGCCAGGCCCGCCCAGTGCCTCGGGCAGGCGTAGATGCACGTCGAGATTGCCGTCTTCGGAGCGCGCAATTCCCGACGCCCGGCCATGGCTGGCATCGCCTCCGGTTACGGTGACAGTGGTCGAATAAAGCGTTCGCGTGTCACGTCCACGATACTTTTCCAGCAGGGATAAAGGCGGTGCTTTTAATGTAGCCATGATGTGCTGGGATGGCTCCTTACCTGGATGCGTGCGACTGGGCGAACCAGGCATCAAAGTTGACCGAACCAAGCCGGGGGTTCAGGCCAGGCATAAGCGTGTCGCTCTTAAGCTCCGCGCCGAAATAAGGCGCGCTGGCGTCTTCCACCACGCTGCGCGAATCGGCCGTAGCTTGCAGGTAACGCCGGATCAGGTCAGACAGCCTGACACGTTCCGGTCCGGCAATCTCGACGATGCCATTGCGGGGATCTCCAAGCGCATAGTCGGTCACAGCGGTGGCGACATCATCCGAGGAAATCGGCTGGAAGAATGCAGGGGAGATCCGGATGGCGCCTCCTGTATTGCCGGCTTGCGCAATGCCGCCCAGAAACTCGAAGAACTGGGTTGAGTGAACGATGGTGTAAGGCACGCCTGATTCGCGTATGAGTTTCTCTTGTGCAATCTTGCCGCGGAAATAGCCGCTTTGCGCCAGGCGGTCGGTGCCCACGACAGACAGGGCGACGTGATGTTGCACAGCGGCAGCAATTTCGGCGGCAAAAAGATTGCGGCCGGAAACCTCGAAGAACTCGAGCACTTCTTTGTCGGCAAATGATGGGGAGTTGGCCAGATCCACGACGACGGAGGTGCCTGCCATCGCTTGCGCCAGGCCTTCGCCTGTGATGGTGTTGATGCCTGTTGAGGGAGCGGCTGCTATGGCTTCGTGGCCTTGAGCCTTGAGCATGGCGACGACTTTGCTGCCGATGAGGCCGGTGCCTCCGATGACAACGATTTTCATGGTGTTCTCCTGATGGTGGGTACGTGGGAGCAGTGTAGGATCGGGCATGAACATGCGGTAGAGCCCGAAGCGGACCCACGGTGTTGCATCAAGCGCACCAATGGCGCGGCGGTCAGGCTGCGGCTGCGTTGACCAGCGTGCTGGGGCATTGCAGATCGAGCGCGCGAATTTGCTCGGTGATGTAGTCAACGAATACGCGAATTCTGGCGGGCAGCTGTTTGCGGCTTGGGTAACAAAGATAGTGGCCGCCGTCATCGGGCGCATGCTGCGCAAGGCAGGCGACCAGTTTCTGGCCGTTAAGCAGATCACACACCAGGTAAGCGGGAAGCTGTGCAATACCTTGGCCGTGCAGCACCGCTTGCAAGATCAGGTCCAGATCATTGAAGGTATGGTCAGCGGCAGGCAGGAACCTCCGTGGGTAGCCATCAATCTTGAATTCCCATTCCCTGGTGCGCCCCGAGGCCGTGCGAAAGTTGATGCAGCGATGCCCGGCCAGATCATCGACGCGGCGCGGCAGGCCGTTGGCCGCGGCGTATCCGGGCGACGCGCATACGACCATTTGCATGGGGATCAGTTGGCGGGCCACGATGTCGCTGTCTTCCATCCGGCCGTCGCGAAAAGACACATCAATGCGGTTCACTGTGAAGTCGGTCGGGCGGTCGTCCAGGACAAGCTCCAGCGTGATATCGGGGTGCTGTGCATGAAAACGTTGCAGCAGTGGCGCAATCACCTTGCGCCCGAAACCTGGTGTCGAGTGGATACGCAGATGGCCTCGCGGCGGGCCATTTCTCAGTTCGCGCATGTCTTCCAGCGCTTGCACAATACGTGTCACGCCGGGCTGGCAGTTTTCGTAGAATAATTCGCCTTCACGGGTGAGCGACGTGCTGCGTGTGGTGCGGTGAAACAGACGGGCGTCCAGTTGGGCCTCCAGCTTCTGGACACTGCGGCTCACAGCCGAGCGGCCTATACCCAGGCGGTCACTCGCCCGCGAGAAGCTGCCTTCGTCGGCCACAGCCAGAAAAGCGACAACGCCCGCGTAGCTGGTGACAAAGCTGCTGGCGAGCGAGTCGGCCGTACCGGCAGGCGAACGGCGCGGCTGCTCGTTTGATATGGGAGGGCAAATGTGAGTGTTCATGCCCTGCTAGACGTATGGCGAACGCCGTATGTGACATAGCCTGCCGTTTTTTTCCAATAGTTACATTTGTGCTGGGGCAGCCTGGGGTTCCGGGATGAAGAAGGGCGCATGCTGGTCCTTCAGCAACACGACCAGAAACTTTGCTGGACGCGTCTGGCTCGCATTGCGTCCCACGGTGTGCAAGTCATGAGGGCCTTCGTAGTAGCTTTGCCCTGGCGTCAGTGTTACCTCCGGGCCCCCCCGCACTTGCATCACGATCGAGCCCTCCAGGACATAGACCAGGCTGTGCGCGTTATGTCTGTGTACTGGGTCGACGGCCCCGGGAGGGTAATCGACCGTAATCATAAGCGCCTCCTTGCCAGGATAATCGTCCAGCGGTTTTGTCATGATCTGCTTGACAACCGCTTGAGGCGGCGCGGCCCAGGCGGTGCTGGCCAGCATGCTTGCTGTCGCCAGAAGTGCGAGCGCGGCTTGTTTCAGGATAGCCATAATCAATCATCCTTGGAAAAGGCCCTGTTGCCAGGGCCGGGCCAGCCTGATGGCTGGCGGGAATGTTCAGAAGTCCCAGAAAACGGGCACCCAGCGAAAGGCATCGCCGTGGAGCGCCACCCGGCCGACGGATGGGAAGGGAAGGTGGGTGGCCACCAGCAGCTCTCCCGTTTCCGCAATGTCGCGCAGCAGGCGGACCCGGACGCGGGCCGCTTCCTCGGGGTCGTGCTCGAAGCCGTTGTGCCAATCAGGGTGATCGAATCCGACCGCGAAAACGGCGTCGCCCGCGAATGTCAGCGCATCGCCGCCGGAAGCCAAACGAACTGCCGTATGGCCCGGTGTGTGTCCGCCGATGCGACGGGCCACCACGCCTGGTGCGATCATGCATTCGTCCTCGAACGTCTTCAGATAGCGCCCATACTCCCGCACAAACTGCGTGGCAGTTGCTCGAAGTGCATCTGGGAATCCAGACGGCATCGATGTGCGCGAGAAGTCGGGCGATTCCCAAAACTTGACCTCGGCGGCGGCAACGTGAATCCTGAGATCTGGGCGCAGTCGCTCCTTGACACCCTCAACGAGCAGGCCGCCGATGTGATCCATATGCATATGGGTCAGCACGATGTCTGTCACGGATCCAAGATCGATTCCCGCCGCATCCAGCCGCTTGATCAGTTGTCCGGCGCGAGGCAAGTGCAAGTCGGGGTCCGAACCGAGCCCGGCATCAATGAGTATGGTCTGCCCTGCGCTCTGCACGACAACGACATTTAAAGCCCAGTCAAACGCCTCCGGGGGCAGAAACATGTCGTCCAGCCAGGCCGCCCGGACCGCCGGGTCAATGTTGTGTCCCAGCATTGCCGTGGGAAGCGGCAGCACCCCGTCGCTGACCACCAGCACGTCAATCTCGCCGATCTGCACCGCGTAGCGCGATGGGACCAGTTCTTCGGTACACAGTTCTTCGGTATCTATGGTGTTATCAAGGTTAAGCATTTTCAAGTCTCCAAGGGTGCAGCCCGGTTGCATAGGCCAAGCCGGTTGCCTGGCCGGCAGTGCGCTGCTGTTCAGGTGAGGTTGGCTTTGTCCAGGCCGAAGGCCTTGTCGGCCGACCCAGGCACAGTCTTGAACGCGACATTGGCGCGGTTCCAGGCATTGATGGCCATGACATCGAATGTCAGGTCGGACAATTCCTTGTCGTTCAACTGCGTCCGTACCCGCTCGTAGATCTCATCCGGAACGCCGTGTTCAGGCAGTTTTGTCAGCACTTCAGCCCAGGCGAGCGCTGCCCGTTCACGCGGTGCAAAGAGGGTAGACTCGCGCCATACCGCTAAATGGTGAATACGCAGTTCCCGTTCGCCGTGAATGCGCGCTTCCTTCACATGCATGTCAAGGCAGAAACCGCAACCGTTGAGTTGAGAGGCGCGAATCGAAACCAGGTCCCGAATGGATTCTTCTATTGCGGAGTTCTTCAGGGCGGTGCTGAACTCCATGAATTTTTTGAACAGCTCAGGGGATTGCTGTATGTAGTTAATGCGTTGTGTCATGATTGCTCCAGACGATGGTGGCGAGGGCGGCGTCCTGCTTGCGGGACGCCAGGCACGGCAGAAGGCCGCATGTCGTTATCGTAGGGAGCAATGATTTATGGCGGTAGGCATGCACGCGGGACCACAGTGTTGTCCCGCGCGCACCAAACGAATACGTTCAATAGGGAGAGGGTTTGTCGGCAGTGAATCAGCGATTCACGTATGCCGCGGCGATGCGGGCCAGTTTGTCGGGGTTGCGCTGAACGAAAATGCGGGTGATGCGCTTGCCATCGACTTCAAACATCAACGCTGATTCAAGCTCGCCCTGGATATAACGCAACAATGCCCACTGCCCATTGAGTGCAGCCAGTTTGATGCGCAGCCCTGTCTTGTAGCGTAGCGATGCGGCAAAAAACAGCTGCGCGATGCGCCTGCCCCCCAGCATGGGTTTTGGAAAGCTGCTTACCTTGCCGCCGCCATCGCCCATCAGCACGGCATCTTCAGCCAGCAGATCGATCATCCCCGCAAAGTCTCCGCATTCGAGCACTTTTGCGAAGGCCTGCAGCAAACGATGCTGTGTTTTAACTGGCACTGTATAACGCGGCTGCTCATTGCGCAGCTGCGTTTTTGCGCGGCTTACCAGCTGCCGGCATGCAGCCTGCGTTTTCCCGAGGATTTCCGCGATCTGGGCATATTCAGCATCAAAAACCTCATGCAGAAGGAAAGCTGCGCGTGCCTGGGGTGTCAGCCGTTCCAGCAGCATGAGATAAGCAAGCGATATATCATCGGCGCGCTCATTGATTTCTTCTGGCGTGGCGGGAAAATCAGTGACGGCAGGTTCGGGCAGCCATATGCCGGAATAGTGCTCGCGCTGTGCTTTGGCGGCGCGCAACCGATCGATGGATAAGCGTGTCGTGACGGCGACAAGCCAGGCCTCTTTATTGTCGATGCTCTCTATCGCCGCAGCATGCCAGCGCAGCCACGTATCTTGCACGATATCCTCGGCATCGGCCACCGAGCCCAACATCCGATAAGCGATTTGCTGCAATCGTGGTCGAAGGCGATCAAAAGTATGCGCAGCGTCATCCATGGACACGTGGCTGTCTTGGCAGCTTTCCAGAGTTGGCCAGTGTTTCATGGTATTTCCGAGATGCGGTTTTGTCCATCGCTGGGTATTCGACAGGACGAAGCCGTGGCATCACACGCGGGCCATTACAAATGAGTGTCTAGCAATGGTGCGGACCTGCACGTTCGGACTATTGGCATTACGGGTGCGGCAAGATTTTTACCAGCATGTATCGTCTGTTTGTAAACAGCACTGGCTCATGCTGGCCGAGCATGTTGGAAACGACGTCGAACTCATCCTTGGGTATTGCCAGGTAGAACGGTTGGCCGGAATCGGCCCTGTTCTTGAGAGCATCAAGCTTTATGCTTTGCACTTGGCCGCCTGAATAATAGAGCGCGGAAAACGGAGGCTTGTTGAGGTAGAAAAGAGGAATTTCAGCCTCGTCCTGTTGATGTACGTAGGAAACCAGCTCCCGTTCGGTATTCTTTATGTCGGGTTTTATCCACGTTACTATGCTCAGCGCCAACACAATCACTGGAACAGCTGCCGCGATTGAACGCAGATGTCGCTTCTTTGGCCAAGGTTGGGGGTGGCCGCCGTTCTCACCTACCATGAAAGCGATGATAATGCTCAGCCCCGCCAACGACGGCAATAAGTAGGTCCATAGGATATTGGCTGAAAATGTGAAAAATAGGGGCGTGAACAAGGCGCTGGCCACCCAGTAGCTGAATAGGGGCTGGGTTTTATGCGCAAGCAGTGCCTGGCGAAGCGATGATAGGCGTTTTATTCCAGGAATCAGTGTCAGCAGGAGCAAGGCTCCCCAGGGAAAAGAGGCTTGCAGCCAATAGATCCATATCGTGCCGTAGGCTTGGCGATGGGCGGAACCGTACAGGTCACCTCCCCAGCCGGGGTCAAGGAAGCGTCGAAAATGTTCCCCGATAATGAAGTAGTCCAGAAAGCCCGGCGTCTTTATTTCCGCAAGAATGTACCAGGGCAGGCTGAGCAGTGCAGTGAGTGCGATCCCTTTTCCCCAGGGCAAAACCTGCAAGATGGGAACGGCTTTCCTGTTGCAAAGAAGCCAGACTGCCACTGGGGCAAGGCTTAGAACAAGGGCCAACGGTCCCTTAGCCAGAAGACCGATGGCCAGGCCTATAAAAAAACCATATTGCCACCAGCGTATATCGTGAGGCAAGGAGGCGCCTTCTGGCGCCGGCGGGGCCTGATGCAAGTGATGGCCATGCATCGCGGCTACAGCAAACGAAATAAGAGACAACGAGGTGCCGAGTGCGAGGAAGGGGTCTGTAAGCACCGCACCGGAACAGAGATACACCAGGGCGAAACTGCTATATATGATGGCGGCCCGTACAGCCAGACGTGGCCCCCAGTACGTTCTGAGCCCACACAGCAAGATTGCGTCGGTCAGAAGCAGGCACACCCAAGAGGGCAGGCGTACCGCTAGCTCAGAGAACCCAAACGCTTTTATAGAAAGAGCCTGCGCCCAGAACGACAAAGGTGGTTTTCCCCAGAATGGAAGTCCGGGGCTGAACCAGGGTGTTATCCAATCTCCTGTTTCCGCCATCATCCGGGCTATCTCTGCGTAGCGTGGCTCGCTTGTATCGTAAAACGGCACAATGAGCATGGAGATCAGGGGCAGCGTCAATATAACAAGGAGCAAGGCCCACGCCCGCACATTCAAACGTTGCATGTGCATCAACGCCCCGCGATGTTCGGGACGGGATAAACAGCTTCAGTTTGGCTGGCGCTTCGTTTGCTCTTGAGAACCTCACGAACCAGATACACAGGGCGCTGTTTCGTTTCATAGTAGGTTTTGCCGAGATATTCGCCCAGCAGCCCTATGGAGAGCAACTGTACACCGCCGAGGATGGTGATCATGGATATCAGGGAAGGAAAGCCCTGTACGGGATCGCCCAGCATAAGCGCTTTGACGACAATCCATAAGGTATACAGCACACCGAATAGCGCCGTAAACAAGCCACAGCCCATAGCAATCCGAAGCGGTGCGGTTGAGAATGATGTGATGCCCTGGAAGGCTAGATTGAGCAGCCCCAGATAATCCCATTTGGTAACTCCGGCGGCGCGCGGCAAACGATCATATTCAATGACCTTGGTCGGCAGGCCAATCCAGGCAAACAAACCCTTCATATACCGGTTTCGCTCTGTCAAAAGTGCTAGTGCGTCCACGGCTTTGCGGCTAAGCAGGCGAAAGTCTCCGGTATCGGTGGGAATTTCCACATCGCTGATTGCATTCAGCAGGCGATAGAACTTATGAGCGCTGTAGCGTTTGAACCAGGTCTCGCCGGCGCGGGAGCGGCGGCGCATGCAAACGACATCCGCTCCGTCCCGCCAAGCCTGAAGCATCTGCGGAATGAGTTCCGGCGGATCCTGCAAATCGGCATCCATGATAATGACCGCATCGCCCGATGCGTGCTCCAGGCCTGCGGTCAAGGCTGCCTCTTTACCGAAGTTCCGGCTTAGAAAAACTGCAGTTACCGAAGGGTCTTCTTTGGCAAGCTGATTCATCTGATGAGGCGTGCCGTCACGGCTGCCGTCATCGACCAGGACCAGTTCGTAAGAAATTCCTTGTTCCAAAAGCACGGCAGTGATGCGCTCATGCATGAGCTTGATCACTTCATGTTCGTTGTAGAGTGGGATCACGATAGACAACATTGTGTCCTTGCCTTCATACGATTGAGTATTCAGATTAACGACTGTTTGGCGCATGGAAGACGATCCTCTTGTACAGAATGAAGTTCACGATGGTCACGATTGCCGTGGTGAGTACCTGTCCGGTGTAAATGTTCAATTGGACGATTGTGATAAGTACGTAAAAACAGCTGGCGTTCAGGCCCCAGCTCAGAAGCGCGGTGCACGCATAGAATGGTGCGGATCTGCCGTGGGTGCATTTCGCCCCGAAAGTCCAATAGAACTGCATTACATAATTCAGGAATGCTCCGACGCTTGCGCCGATGGCGGTCGATATGAGGGGTGACGCGCCACCTTTGATGAGCAGCAACATCACTGTCCAGTGACTGATTGTCGCCAGCCCTCCAGATATCAGGAACAGGGGAAGTTGGGTACATGCGGACATGGCCTGGCGAAAAATACGCCTGATTCCAGGCTCGTTCTCTCCGGCGCAAGAAGATACATAGGGGTTCATCTCGACATTTGATTGCAGCAGTGTTTACACGGACTCAGAATATCCGCCTCAGCAACAAAATCATGTCAAATAAAAATCAAGAATCCATCAAGATTGGTTTTTTATAATGAAGCCGGCTTCTGCCAGAGACGGGGGATCAGGCTTTGTGGCGGGTGTGCAGACGGATAGTCGTGCCACCTTGAGTCGTTTCCGTAATCTCTAGTTTCCAGTGGAGACGCTCGACCATCAGGCTGACGATATACAGTCCGAAACCACCCAGCGTTGATCGGCTAGCGGTAACATCGTGCTTGCCAAGCAGCACCGTCTGTTGTTCGGGGTTGAGTCCGGTTCCTTGATCACGTATTTCAACGCCTGACGAAGAGACATTGATGTGTATCTCGCCGGAGGTATGCTGCAACGCGTTCTGGATCAGATTGCGCAATAACATGCGGACCATGGTCTGGTCGCTTTTTACCAGCATCGGATTCTGGATATCCAGTGTCATACGATTGCCCGCGCGGTGGCTGACTTCCAGGTCTTCGATCGCCTGTTCCAGTACAGCGGAAACGGAAAACATCTCCGCTTCCTGGTGAACTGGTTCGCGACGGGCAAGCTTGAGCAGTATATTGACGTTGTCCCCCATCTCATTGCAAGATCTGCGTATTCGCTCCAGGGTCGCCTGGTCGTCAGTATTAAGCTGATTGCGCACTTCGAGCACATCCAACGCGCCGGACATTACCGCTATCGGTGTTCGCAATTCGTGACTTGCCAGACTAAGAAGCGATTGTTCCCGTTGGACGAAGGACTCAAGCTCCCCCAGAAACTGATTAAAGATAGTGGCGATCAAGTGCAGCTCGGCATCGGGATAGTCAGTTTGTATGCGCGGCATATTCTGACCTACGGGAATGCTGCTTATTTGCTCTGACAGCATTCTTAGCGGCCTGACGATGCGCCGGCTGCTCAATATCGCCAGCAACAGGCTGATTCCCAGGATGATCAGTGTTAGCACCAGGAGGACAGCCTGGAAGAGAGACTCCCGATGCTCGAAGTGGGTAATATTCTTTGCAATATAAAGCTTGCCTGTATCGGAGCTTTCAGCTGCCACGAGATAGGTTTCTGATCCTTTCTCTATCTCCGATGAATAATTATCTGGCAGCCCATGGAATACCGACGGAAGATTGGGTGGCACTGGCGTGCCGCGTGGGAGGTAGGCCACGGAGAAGTGAGGCGTCTGCCAAATAAGCTGTTGGCCGTTGACGAGATTCTTCAGAATAAAGTCGCGCTCCTGGGCGAACTCCACATCAAGCATAGTGTGCTCCAGGTCTTCATTGACCAGAAGCACAGCCGTAAACATTGCAACCATGCTGACCATGCTGACGATCAGTATGGAGCGATAGACCCTCCTGGAGATAGATTTAAGTTTCATCAGCGCTTGAACTCGAAACAATCAGGCGATAGCCCCAAGCATGCATGGTTTTGATCATCGGCTGTCTGAACGAATCCAGCAGCAATTTACGCAGGGAGTAAACACGAGTACGCAGTGTATTCATGTCGACCTCCCGCTCACCCCAGACTCTGTCCCAGATCTCCTCGTAAGTAAGCAGATTTGGGTATGCTTATTCGGAGACATTGCATGCTCCCGTTGAGCAGCTTAATTGGTAAAAAGGAGGGAACACGTTCAGATGTTCCGCTTCGATGGGAGTATCTTGTGAACTATTGCGGGCAATAGTGATAGCACAATAATTCCCAGTAGCACGGCATTCAGATTCTCGCTGACTGCGGGAATATTGCCGAAGGCGTAGCCTGCCGCCACCAGCGAGCCAACCCATGCAATGGCTCCCACAACGTTGTAGGTCGCAAAAAATCTGTACCGCATGCTCCCTACGCCCGCCAGAAACGGTGCCAGTGTACGGACAATGGGCATAAAGCGGGCGAGCACAATAGCCTTGTGCCCGTGGCGCTCAAAGAATGCATTCGTTCTTGCAAGATGAGACGGCTTGATAAAATGCAGTTGACTTGAATCCTTTATCCGCTTGCGTGCCGCCGCACCAATGGCATAGTTCAGGGAATCGCCTGCAATCGCGGCAATCACAAGGAGAGGAATCAAGGTTGGCAGAGAAAGAAGATACTGGGACGCAAGTGCCCCTGCCACAAAAAGCAGCGAATCGCCCGGCAAGAAAGGTAGTACGACAATGCCGGTTTCTATAAAAATCACCGCAAAAAGAGCAAGGTAAACCAGTGTTCCATGGTTCGTGGCTAGTGCTGCCAGATGCGTGTCCAGATGAAGAATCCAATCCATAACAAGGTGATGCCTAGCGTGGTTTAATGTTTAATGAGTGGCAGCGAGCTGCTGGTATAGGGAAGGCTTAGCTCCATTAATGGGGCGATTGCAACGACAACCAGGAGAGGGGTCAGGTTTGCGTGGAACGAATCAGCCGCCTGACCACATGGGAGGGCCTTTTTGCGCTCAACAATGTCCGCGCAATTTTTTTACCGATCCACCCCCACGTAAACAGTAGAGCGCCGATAATGGCGCTGGATGATACTAACGATCTATAAGCTGCATCCTTCAGATGCGCCATGTCGATTGCGCCAGCAAGAAGCCACACTGATGCCAGCAGTGCAAATGCGAAGAAAAACAAACCCAGAACCATCAGTGTGCGCATGAGGGCGACGAACGGATGCACAGTGCCATCCGAAGTGAAGCCTAAATACTCATGAGCGCTCCAACTGGATGAGCCGGCAATACGCGGTTGCCGTTCATAATCTATATGGGCTATTTTGAAATCGAGCGATTCAAACAGTGGCTCCATATAACGCCGGCGCTCTACAATGAGATTCAAGGCCTCGACTGCCCGTCGGCTGTAAAGCATGAAATCAATGCTTTGCGCCGGTGTTCCGGCGTCTGCGATCAGTGCTCGCAAACTATGCAGGAATTGCGTGATCGGTCTGAAGACTGAAAGCTGGCCGGCGGACGGGCTGCGACGCATATAGATTACATCCGCGCCTTTTTTCCATGTGCGCAACAGCTCGGGAATAAGCTCAGGCGGATCTTGCAAATCGGCGTCCATAATGATGGATGCGAGCCCTGTGCTTTGCGCGAGACCCGCGGCCAGTGCGGCCTCTTTACCGTAATGACGACCCAGAACGATGCCTTTTGTCAGCGGGTCGTGCCGAATGATATAGGCGATGAGTTCGGTCGTGCCGTCATCACTGCCATCGTCGACAAATATCAGCTCGTAGCTAATTCCCAGGCCAGCCAGTACAGTCTTGACACGCTGGTACAGAAAATCCAGAACCTGGGCCTCATTGCGCACGGGAAAGATCAAGGAGACCTCTATTGGCCGGCTTTCTGCCATGCTAGTCATCGTGCTTTCCCAGGAGGCCGCCATCACGAAGCACGCCTGATGCGACCTGGTAATAAGAGACAGCATCGTCGATGAGCTTCTCTGCGTCGGCAGCGCTATCGCGTGACTCGCCGGTCACTGCATCCAATACGCGCACCTGTCTTCGTGGTGATAGCTCCACCACGCTGTTGTGCTCCATCATCCCTACAGTCTGATAGTTTGCCATCAAGGCTCGCTGATTATGGTGGCCCTCGGTCAGAATGTCCTGACCAAAGAAACGGGACGTATACGAAAAGTCCAGTAGGGAAAGCAGCGTCGGCCCAACGTCGATCTGTGAAGATACTGTATCAATACGCGTGGGTTTGATCCGTCCCGGCGACCAAATGATCAGAGGGATGTGAAAATTCTCGGGTGGCAGATCCGTTCGCCCTCGACCATGAGATGTGTGGTCGGCCACGAAAACAAATATCGTGTCCTTGAACCAGGCGTGAGTGGAAGCCTCGCGGACAAACTGGCCAATCGCCCAGTCTGAGTATTTCACGGCGCCTTCGCGGCCGTCTCCGGATGGAATATCGATTCTGCCTTCTGGATATGTATATGGCCGATGGTTGGATGTGGTCATGACATGAGCAAATACCTTCTTGCCGCTGGCGGTATAGCTGTCCATGGTCTTGATGGCATGCCGGAACAAGTCTTCGTCGGCTACGCCCCAGATGGTTTCGTGAGAGATTGCTTCAGTCGGTATATCTGTCCTGTCTATTACGGTATAGCCATTGCCGCCAAAGAAGTCTTTCATATTATCGAAGTGGCTGTATCCGCCATAGAAATAAAGGGCGTCGTAACCATGGTCACGAAATACCTGGCCAAGGGTCTGGAATCCCTTATTATTTTTCCTCATGACCACAGCGTGCCCGGGTGTGGGTGGCATGGACAGCGTTAATGCTTCCAGCCCGCGCACCGTCCTCAACCCGGTGGCGTATACCTGCGTAAACATCATGCCTTCTCGAGCGAGTCGGTCGAGGTTTGGTGTCAGGCCTTGTTGCCCACCATAAGACTCAAGATAGTCAGCGCCCATGCTTTCCATCGATACAAGGACGACATTCAGTCTGTGCTCGGGGCCTGTCGCAGTCACGATGCGGGTGAGAGGATTGGTGGCATCAGGTACAAATCGCGCTGTCGATTCCGCCTTGGTGAACTGCCCGCGCATGTTCTGCGCTGCAAGGCTCTCGGGCAGCGTCCGATAGAACCTGCGGTAGTTCAGTTTGTTATCGCGAAAGGCGCGAAACAGCTCATAGTCGCCATTGGCCGCGAGCTGCTCTGCAGAAGCCGATGCCTGTGCTTCTTTGAGGGAATCATTGACCAGAAAATAGCTGGCGGCGGGTAGAAGCAGCACGGCCAATAAGGCCCCCGCCCGTTGTAGAACGCGTCCGCCATCTGCGCTGGCTGCGGCCCAGAATCGTTTGCGCAGCGACCATGCAATGATGATGGCGATTAGCGCGATCCCCGAAAGGATAGCGTTGACGTGGTAGGACTCTTCGATATTGCCCAGCACTTCTCTTGTATAAACGAGATAGTCGACGGCAATAAAATTGAATCGTGAGGAGAATTCATTCCAGAACAAAAACTCGGCTACGGAAGTAAAGAGGATAGTGATCAGCAGTGTGAAGTACGTGATGCTGGCAACCACTGCATGCAGATACCTCCCCGTGCGTGAATTCGGGATGATGAGTGATATTAATGCGAGGGGGCCAAGAAACCAGACCGCTGCCGCCAGATCGTATATAAAGCCCGCGCCAAAGATTTCCAGGAATCGGCTGATGGTGAAGTTGGCGATATCTCCCTCATACACCAGGAGCACCAGACGCGTGACCGTGTTGACTATCAGGAATACAGCCAGGAAATACCCAAGTACCGAGAACCTTGGCGGGAACAAGAGCCTGAGCTTATTGTTAATGCGCGACACGCTTATGGGAAGCATGACACCCTGATTTGAAGAGGTCTTATATTCCATTTTGTGGAGAGTAAATCGAGCTTTTGATACAACGAGGCGCCGCATTGGCACGCAACTGATAATTGCCTGCGTAGATTATTGATGCAGCCCCATGACGTTATTCGTGATGATTGCGATATGGGCAAGGATAGACAAAGCATCATCAAAAATTTATCAATTGATACTCAATAAAATCTCAAATGGAACATTGCTATTGTGAAAGACCGCCTTCTGATATGGGACAGGAATAATTTCAGACAGATCCGTTTACGCGGCCACTTTTCCCATGACTACGGCGATCGGTACAAGGGCAGGCCCGAGGCGTTGTGACAGTTTGATGCCTAGCAGTGGCTTGGCTGCGGCATCAGCGCCTTGTCGCTTGAAAGAAACGTCCCCAGAGCAGACACGCCGTGGTCAGCAGGCCGACGGCCAGGCCGATCCAGACGCCTTGGATGCCCAGCACACCGGGGCGTCCCAACAGCCACGCACAGGGTAGCCCGACCAGCCAATATCCGATCAGGCTGAAGCCCAGGGAGTCTTTGGCGCGGTCCAGACCGCGTAATGCGCCGATCCCGATGTTCTGCAGACAGTCGAAGAACTGCAACATGATGGCGATGTACAGGAGGTCCCGGGCCAGCGCCAATACTTGTGCATCGAACGCGGTGTCGGCGCGTATGAAGACGGCCAGCCCGCCTCCGAGGCAAAGGCGGCACCGGTCGGCACGCCCAGGCGCAGGATGGCTGCATAGAAAGAGCGTCTGGACGGCATAGCCATCAGATAGGGGCACAGATGTCTGTCACGGCGCATGGCAAGAAAGAACAGCATCGTTGCGAGCAATTGGACGCTGGTGGTGGCATAGCCTATGCCGACCAGCCCCATGCCTTGCCAGCCGGCCACGCCGAACATCAGCACATAGTTCAGGATTGCGTTGGCGGCTACAGACAGGAGCTTGATCTTTACCAGAGGGCCGGGCCGCTTGAGTCCGATGGAGACATTGCGCAATACTTGAAACCACAGGAGAGGCAGCATGCCTGGCGCCAGACCGTCCAGAAAATCGCTGGTCATGAGCACGATCTGCGCGGGTTGGCCCAGGGCCGTCAGCAGCGGCCCGATGCCTAGCAAAATCCCCCAGCACACGAGCCCGGAGAACGTGGCGATCACGAAACCGTCCCGCGCGATGCGCGCGATGGGGGCATGTGCCGACGGGGTGCTGGCTTGCTGAGTGGCGACCACATTGCTGATTGGGGTGATCAGGCCCACGGCGGTGGTGCGGGCCAGGTAGGCTCGCGCGTCATCCATGGTCCCAACACCATTTTCAAGTATGGCGAGCGCCGGCTTGTCCCAAGCGGGCCGGATGTTTGCGCAGCCAACGCCATGTGTGGGATCGATCAGCTTGGCCATATCCGCACGTGTAGGGAAAATGCATTGTCTGGCTGGGCCAGCCGCGCGCTCAGAATGATGCGCTTGTAGAAAAATGCCGGATCGCTTGCTCTACACGTTCGGACTGAAAGACAGCGAAAAGCGTGTGCCTCTTCCTTCGCTGACCGGTGACATCACTTCAAGGTGCCAAGACTGCATGACACATACACGTTTTGCGATTGCCAATCCGAGTCCGGGTTGATTCATGCCTCGAGCGGCGCCATGATCGCGCTGTTCGGACTTGCGCTGGTCCATTCTGCGATTGCTGAAGTAGCGCTCAAAAACGGCTTCCTGTTCTGCAGGCGCTATTCCGGGACCCGAGTCGGTAAAGTTCAAGCCCGATTCAGTGGATTCAACGCTCAGCGTGCCAGGGGCTGCGTGCAGCAGGGCATTGCGTATGATGTTGCGCAGCACGGTCATGAGTGCATGCTGGCTCAGTGTTTCGACCTGCGCGGGGTCAACGGCGTTGACGAAAACCAAGCCGGCCTTATCCGCTTCAGGCTGCAGGCTGTCGAAAATTTCCCCCACGCATGGACGAATGCTTACTACAGCGATGTCTTCAAAGCGTGCATGCGCAAGGCTGAATGTGCTTTCCAGAGATTGGTTGATCTCATGCACAGACTTGACGATACGCTCCAGTCTGGCATGAACCTTGTCCGGGTCTTTTACCTTGTTGCCCAGTATCAGTTCAGCATCGCTTTGAATGACTGTTAAAGGCGTGCGAATTTCATGATGCAGATTGGCTGAAAATTCGCGCTGGTCTGCGATGGCCGCGTCGACCTGATCCTGTACGCGATTGAACACATACATCAAGCGTTCTGACTCGTTACCCTGAGGAATATCGGCAATGGGAAAATTCGGTACCCATCGCGTTAGACGTTCGGTGAGCGTATTCAGTGGGTTGATCAACCAGCGAGCGGCCGCTCCGCTGATGAGCGCCGCCAGGGTCGAGCACCCTAGCAGGATCGCCAGGAGCGCCAGAGAGAAATTCCGATATTGCTTTTCCAGACCGATCGTGTCGTAGAGTACGTAGAGCCGGCCGTCCATCGCCGGGGTAACCGCGACGCGCCATGTGCTCTGGCCACGGTTCAGGTCATGCATGCCGACCGGCAAGCTGCGCAATTCCCGCGGTAAGCTCGGCGCCCGCACCTTGTCTGATTCACCCCACACAAACATTGTGGGAGCCATCTCACGCTCGAAAGGCTGCTTCCATTCGTCGCCAAAACGTGACACGCGACCCACCAGGCGCTCTGATTCTGTTTGGACTAATTCCTTGACCATGTTCTCTTCAATGTGGCGATAGACGAAGAACGTCAGCGAGACCGTCACGAACACGGCCAAACTGATCAGGGCGGTCAGTACGAGTGTAATGCGCCAGGAAAGCGACTGCTTTAGTTTCATTTTTTAATCAATCAGCCGCCAACCGATGCCATGCACCGTCTCGATCCCATCGTAGCCATAGGGGTGAAGCGCTTTGCGCAGCAAATGCAGCTGACTGCGCAAAGCTTCAGCAGATGGCGGGTCGCCTTGCCATAAATAATCTTCAAGTTTCTGTCGCGGTACGACCCGTCCAGCATATCTCATGAGCAGCTCCAGGGTCATGAGGCTCTTGCGCGATAGCTTGACCTCTTGCCCATGCACTGTCACGAGCTGTGTGGCAACTGCGTAGCGCAATGGCCCGAAATTGAGGACGAAAGCCGTATCAGAAAGTAGTTTGGAGCGGCGTATCAGCGCTTTGGAGCGCATCAGCACTTCTTCCAATGCGAACGGCTTGGTGAGGTAGTCGTCAACACCGCCGGAAAAACCTCGCGCCTTGTCCTCCAGTGCGCTGCGGGCCGTCAGCATCAACACGGGTGTGGGTAATTGCAGCTCTTCCCGCATCTGCCTGAGCACGCTGTAGCCATCCATGCCGGGTAAGCCTATATCGAGCAGGATCAGGTCGTAAGGTCTTTGGCTTACTTCACCCAGGGCCGACTTCGCGTCGCGCGCGATGTCCACAACAAATCCCTCGCTTTCCAATGCCAACACCAAGTTCTCGGCGATAGCCAGCTCGTCTTCAATGACCAAGACGGTGTACGGAATATGTTGTTTATGTTTCGACATCTAGATCTCGCAATGTGCATGCTCCGAGGCTAAAGAACCGGCCTGGTGAAAGGGTATCAGGTCCCCCGTGAAATTAACGTTTAGCAAATTCAGCAATGATTCTCATTGATATTTTGTTTTTTATTTCATGAAATTTTTACGCTTGGAACTCTATCCTTGTACGGGTCTCGCTTCAGGTCACAAGGCTCGCGCTGCCCCTTTTTGTAAGAGGGGCGGTTTCTTTGTTGACATCGAGGTGTGTGTTTGCGCCCGATGTGCGCGTTTTGTTTTTATATCAGCAAAGGAAGTCAACTATGGCCGACCGTCATGACAAAGAGCCCGTGGCCCATTCAACTGTAACGCTCCTGCCCATGGAGAGCTTTCAGCCCGCTTTTAGCCGCATGGCATTCATGGGTGCGGTGATCAGCGGGGCGGTTGCTGTCGCGCCGGCAGCTTACGCCCAAGGCGGCAGTGCGGCTCAGAACGATCCGGCCACCCTGGATACGGTCGTTGTGACCGGCCAGCGAGATAATAGCTATCAGACGCCGACAGAAGCCAGCAGCCCTAAATTTACCGCACCTTTGCTCGATACGCCAAAATCTATCACCGTCATTCCCGAGGGCTTGATCAAGGATCGCGGTGCCACATCGCTGCAAGACGTACTGCGCACCACGCCCGGTATCACCCTCGGTGCGGGTGAGGGCGGCACGCCCAATGGCGATCGTCCTTTCGTGCGCGGGTATGAGGCCAGCACCGACATTTTCATTGATGGTGTACGCGATTATGCGCGTGGCTCACATGAAACCTTCAACCTGGAGTCGGTGGAGATCATCAAAGGGCCGAGCTCTGCGTACACCGGCAGAGGCGGCACCGGCGGGAGCATCAATCTGGAAACCAAGAAGCCTCGGTTGGAGAATTTCACCGAAGTGAGCGCTGGTTTTGGTAACGCCAGCCAATGGCGAACGACGCTCGACGGCAACATCGCCTTTTCGGACAAAGGCGCGCTGCGCTTGAACTTGATGAAGATGGGCGGCGAAGTACCCGGTCGCGATGGTGTCGATGTGGATCGCTGGGGCATTGCTCCCTCGATTGCCTTCGGTTTGGGCACGCCGACGCGCTTGACGCTGGCTTACTCGCATATCCAAAACGATGATATGCCCGACCAGGGCATCCCGTTTAGCAATGCAGCACGTCCTGGGCGACCCACGCCGCCCGACGTGGACAGGGACAATTTCTATGGCCGGCTCAACACGGACTTTCGTGAGAACGAGCAGAAGACCGCCACCGCCACCATTGAGCATGATTTTTCCCAGAATCTGACCGTGCGTAATATCACGCGGCACGTCGAGACGCTGAACCATTATCTGCTGACCCGGCCGACGTTCGATAATTGCAGCGCCTCCTCGGGTCCCCCATGCTCGACGGAAGGTCCTGACGCGCTTTTCCAGCGTGGCAGCCGCGGGTGGTGGCGCAGTAGCAAGTCGCTGATCAATCAAACGGACCTTTACGGCAATTTCACAACTGGTTCGCTCAAGCACACGTTCAGCGCGGGTCTGGAGTTCGGAACCGAGAGAATCTACTCCAAGAGCGTGTCGGGCCTGCCCGCCAATGATCTGGATTCGCTTTACAACCCGAACCCCAATCGTGACTATGCCTACAACCTCACCTATGGTGATCGCACGCCCGCTGGTGAGATAAAGACCCAGTCTCTATATCTCTTTGATACGATCGAATTCAACGACCAACTGTCGTTCAATGCCGGCGTGCGGCGCGATGTTTTCAAGGTGGATAACTATAGCGACAACCGAAAGGATAGCTTCTGGAATTATCAATTGGGCCTGGTTTACAAGCCGACACAGAACGGAAGCGTCTATTTGTCGTTTGGTACCTCATCGAACCCAGCCGGGGAGAATCTGGGGCAGGGCGGTGGCGCGGACGGTGTCGGCGGTGGCGCACAGATCCGCGATGTGAAACCGGAAAAGAGCCGCAGCTGGGAGCTGGGCACAAAATGGGATGTATTCAATAACGGGCTATCGTTAACCGCCGCCATCTTCGAGACGAAAAAAACCGACGCTCGTTCCAGCGACCCCATAACAGGCGAGGTTACGCTCAATGGTAATAACCGTGTGCGAGGCTTTGAACTGGGCGCTTCGGGTGCCATCACACCCAAGTGGAATATATGGGCTGGCTATACCTATCTTGATCCTAAGATCATTTCCTACCGAAGCGGAAATAACGTGTTCGATGGAAACCAGATCAAGTTCATAGCCAAGAAGAGCGCAAGCCTGTGGACCACGTATCAAGTGCTGCCACAAGTGACCGTCGGTGGCGGTGCGACATATGTCGGTATGCGTTACGCCAATGATGCGAATACGCTCGAGCTTCCCAGCTACGTACGGTACGATGCGATGGCAAAGTACAACGTCAACAGGCGGTTTTCATTGCAATTCAACGTCAACAACATTACCGACAACGAAATGTACGACGCATCGCACGTGGGACTATTCGCCATGGTTGCTCCAGGGCGTTCTTACATGCTTAACGCGACATATCGTTTTGATTGAAGTATGAATATGCCTTGAGGATGCGTCACATGGTGTTGCGTATGGCGGCGCCCTCAAGGTTTTTCCCGAAAGTAAGGAAACGGTCATGATGATCGTCATTCCTGATGTGCTGACCACACAGGACCTGGCAACAATACGGGCTCAGCTTGATCGGGCGCAATGGCATGATGGCCGGGAGACAGCCGGGCATTCTGCCGTTGGAGCCAAGCATAACGAACAGCTTCGGGCTCAGGATGAGTCGGCAATAGAGTTGGGCCGCCTGATTCTTCGCGCGCTCTCGAACAATGCGAAATTTGTCTCCTTCGCATTGCCATTGAAAGTGCTGTCGCCTATGTTTAACAGCTACCAGGGCGGCGAAGAGTACGGATTCCACATTGATAACGCTATTCGTGTCGACCCATTAACGGGCGATCGAATACGAACTGATATATCCACAACAGTATTTCTGAACGATCCGGATGAGTACGATGGCGGTGAGTTGATCGTCAACGATACCTATGGCGTCGAGAAACTTAAACTGCCCGCTGGACACGCTGTGATATACCCAGGCACCAGCCTGCATCGCGTTAGCCCTGTTACGCGCGGCAGGCGGTTGGCTTCATTCTTCTGGACGCAAAGCATGGTCCGCGATGACGCGCAACGCAATATCCTGTTCGATCTCGACAACACGATTCAGCAGTTGGCGATGCGTCCGGATAATGCGGATGCGGTTACCCGCCTTACGGGCACTTATCACAATCTGATTCGTCAATGGGCCGATACATGAAAGCCGGGCGGCTTGCTTCAATTCAGGTGTTTGAGATGGAATGGGCAAAGGATGCAGGTAAAAGTGCGTTGCCACTGGTGTTGGCCCTGGTCAGGGTTCAGCGGACACAGGGATATTGAATTTATATTAGGAGATCCACATGGAGACCTCGACCACAAATGCGAGTCTGACACAGACAGCTGTGCGCGCAATAAAAAACGCAGGGGTATCGGCGACGCTGCCCCGTGTGGCCGTGTGGACCATACTTGCTAAATCCGACCGGCCACTGCAAGCGGTAGAGATAAAACGTCGTGTGATGTCGAGCCAGGCGGGGATCTCTTTATCATCGGTCTATTCAGTATTGAAACGACTCTGCGATGCCAACCTGGTTTCGACCCATGCCGTTGAAGTGGGAAAGGCGCATTTTTCCTTGACCACCCAAAATTTCTGTCAGCGCATCATATGCGACCAGACAGGAAAGGAGCTTTGGCTTGCCGATCCCGAATTGACGCAGGCCATCGAGGCGTTTTGCCAGAAGCACGGATTCGATCTTTCCGAATATACGTTGCTGGCACAGGGGAGGTGCGCAACCGCAGTGAAGCGTCGCGGCGGCGCTCCTGAGGCTGCCGTGGCCAGTATGGCTGGCTGAGTTAGGCCATCTGCGCATTGCCTTCAAGCGCATCGCGGCGCTTCGCATCAGGCTTTGGAGGTGGGCGGCAGGAAGGCGGGTCTTGCGTCGTTTCAGTTCCGGGCGGTGCCCGACACGGATTTCGGCGTTCGGCCGAAATAGCGCTCAAAGGCGGCGCTGAAGCTCGACGGATGCTGAAACCCTACCTTGTAGGCCACACGCGAGACGTATTCGCCGGATTCGAGCAGCTCCCACGCCTTGCGCATACGGATATCGATCAGCATGCGATGCGGGCTGGTGCCAAAGAGCGCGCGAAAACCCTGCTTGAGTTTGAATTCATTGGTGCCTACGGCCGCGCATAGATAGGGCACGCTCAGGGCGCGATCATAGTGGCGCAGCAGAATTTCGCGCGCTTGAAGGATGGGCTCCTCGTCGCGGGCATGCCATCCGGGTGTGTGAGAGGGCGGGGCGATCTGCCGGGCTTGCTCTGACAGCACCGTGAGCGCGGCGATCTGCAGATCGAGCGGGCTGCGCGCGCTGGTGTACAGATGCGTGAACGTATCGGCCAGACGCTGAATTGCGCCGCTGCTTCGGTCATAGAACAACTGATGTGCGCCTTGGTGTTCCCGCGCGCTCGCGAGCAGATGTTCCAATCCGTAGGCCCGCAAAACCTGCGCATCGGCAATCAAACGCCACTGGCGCACGGCCTCATGAGCCAGATAACGTCTTTCGCCGTTTGAACTGCGAAAGGCGGTGACTGTGGTGTGTCCGCCCAAAAAGTCAAAGGCGCTGCCGTCGCGCCCTCGGTAGACTGAACGGCCCTGCAGCGCGATCGTGATGGTCAGCGAATGGGTGTCGCGTTCCATCACGCTTTCCTCGACCAAGTCCCGGTCGGGAGTGTAGCTGGAATAGGCCACGCTCAGACCCCCGGCCAGCGGGAGGCGATCAACATAGCCGACGCCAAGTTCTTCAGGAATGTGTGAACGCTGCCAGCCTGGGCCAGCCGTGCTTGGCAACGTGATGACATCCGTGCCTGTTAACCGATAGACCATGGCGAGCCTCCCAAGAGCTGAATCGCAACTGCTTTTGTGGCGCGCTCCGAAACGCCTACGGAAGAATCCGAAAATCCTATGTATTGAATGATAATCGTTTCTATCTCCAAATTATAGTGGTGCCCAGACGCGGCATGTCCGCTTTGGATCAAGTCAATCGTGGGTTTGTGTTATGCAATACAGATATAGGGCGGTGGCACGTGCCGTACTGACAGCGTTGCCGGCAGGCGCATTGGGCGCGGTGATATCGTCGGCGGCGTGCGCGCAAGCCGCCGACGGTGCTGCGCTGCAGTTGCCGGTTATCACTGTGACGGCTGAAAAACGGGCGCGCGCGCTTGAGGATGTGCCTGCCAGCATCGCGGTAATCAATGGCTGGGATATCGAGCAGTCGGGCATCATCGGCATGGAGCAGCTCGAAGGGCGCGTCCCGGGCCTATCATTCCAGCCTTTTGGGCAGGCGGGCATGAATTCGCCCGTGATGCGTGGGCTGACCGTTAACTTCAATACCTTTTCAACCTCGACACTGTTGCTGGTTGATGGTGTGCCTACGCTGACCGCCCAGGGGTTTGAAAACGGCTTTCTGGATCTGGATCGCATAGAAGTCCTGCGTGGACCACAGTCAACTCTGTATGGGCGCAATGCCGAGGCGGGCGTCATTGCCCTGCATAGCCAGCCCATGGACAATACGCCCAGGGCGAGCATAACCGGCGAGATCGGAAGCCGTGACAGGCGGGCGCTGCGCTTTGCGCTCAGTCGGCCCGTGGTCGAGGACAAGCTGTATGCCAGCATCTCTGGAAGCTGGTTCGCTCAGGACGGCTTTATCGATAACACGTACACCGGCCGCCGCGAGGACGACCGCAAGCACCGCGACATCAACCTGGGCCTGCGCTGGACGCCCACCGCGCAGACCGATCTGGTGTTGCGCTACGCTCGCCAGGAATACGATGACGGCGCAACGCTTTGGGGAGCGCCCACCGCCCCCCGAGGGCAGGTCGCCTCCGGCACGCCGAGCTGGAACCGCTCCGAGGGGCAGACATTTTCCTTGAGCGCTTCGCATGAGTTTGCCTCGGGCCTGCGGCTGCGCGCCGTCACCGCCTACAACGACTTCAAGGATCGTATCCAGCAGGATACGGATTTCATGCCACCCGACATGCTGCACGTCGGGCGTGACCATCACCTGCGCAATCTGTCCCAGGAATTGCGCCTCGAAGGCAGGCTGGGCCATGTTGACTGGCTGGTCGGTCTCTATGGCGACAGGCAGGACAATGATCTGGTCAATATATCCAAGACGCCCATGGGTGCCAGCGATTTGCGCGTCGGCCAGCGCGGGCATACGTTGGCGGCCTTTACGCACTGGAATGTGCCGTTGACGGCAACCTGGTCGATATCGGCGGGCGCGCGTCTGGAGCGCAACGAAGTCAGGATACGACCCATGGCAGGCGCGCGCATGCAGCAGGGCTGGACACATGTATCGCCCAAGCTTGCCTTGCAGTACCAGTTCGATCCGCAGCACCAATGGTATGCGAGCGTGGCGCGTGGCGTGCGTGCCGGTGGCTTTAACGTCGTTTCTCCGGCGGTCAACTACATGGCCTACGAACCCGAGAAAATCTGGTCCTATGAAACCGGGCTCAAAGGCTGGCTTGCCGGCAAGCGGCTGCGCTATTCGGTGGCCGCCTACTTCATGGACATCGCCAACATGCAGGTCATGCAGATGCCCACGCCGGGGATGATGTATATCACTAGCGCGGCCACGGCCACTTCCAAAGGCGTTGAGCTGGATGTGGATTACCTGCTGGGGAGCGGCTGGCAACTTAAGGCGGGCGTGGCCTGGAACCATACCCGTTTCGATCGGTTCCGCGATGGTGCGGCGAGCTACGGCGGCATGCGCAATCCCTTTGCGCCGGATTTGACTGGCCACGTGGGCATTCGCTACGACGCCCCCCAGGGCTGGTATGCACAGGCAAGCCTTGTGGGCAGCAGCAAAGTCTATCTGGATGCGGCCAACCAGTACCAGCGCAATGGCTACGGCCTGATCAATCTGGTGGCCGGCTATGCGCGCGGTGATTGGGAAATTGCCGCCTACGTGAACAATGCCGCCGATAAAACCTATGACGCGGTGGGCTACCAGAATGGCTTTGTCACGGTGTACAGCCCGCCGCGCGAGGTGGGGCTGCGCCTGACCTGGCGTCTGTAAAAGGAAAGAGTCATGCATTTTCATACTGCGCATCCCCTGCAGGCGTTCTGGAATCTTGCGGTCGCCCCCATCCAGACCCAGGCCTTGGCGTTGGCCCTGGAGCTGGGGTTGTTCGAGGAACTGCACAAGCCGGATACGGCGGGCGGTATCGCCGCGAGGCTGGACCTCCATCCAGCCAACACGGGCGTCTGGCTGGATCTGCTGTGGAGCATGGGGCTGCTCGAGCGCGCGCGGCCCGAATCGGTCCTGCCCGTCGAAACACGTTATCGGGCATCGGCGGTGGCCAGCCGCTTCTTTACCAGCGACTCTCCTGAAAACTGCACCCAGGCTTGGCAATACCGCGCTCGCGCGCTGGCCGGCGTTGCCACACAGTTGCATGAGCTCGTGCGCGCTGGCCGTGCCGAGCGGCCCCCGGCCGAGGCGGCGGCAACGTCGGGCAATTGGGCTCAGGCTGCCCAGGTGCAGATTGGCCAGGAGCAACGCGCCATCAGCGTGCCCGCCATGCTGCAGCGGCTGAACGATGTGCCTGGCCTGCCCGAGTGTGGCCGCTTTCTCGATCTGGGCGGTGGTCCGGGCCATGTCGCGATTGCGTTGGCGCGGCAATTGTCCGCGTGGCATGGCGCGGTATGCGAGCTGCCCGATACTGCGCGGGTGGCCCAGGAGAATATTGCCAAGGCGAATCTGGCCTCGCGCATCCGCGTTCTTGGGGCAGACCTGAATAGCGGTGGCGCCATGGGCGGCAACTATGACCTGATCTGGTGCTCATCGGTGCTGCACTTCCTGGATGATCCACAGGCGGCGCTGCGCGAGATGTTTCAGGCGCTCAATCCGGGTGGCCGGCTAGTCATCGCTCACGCCGAGATTCGCGACGATGCGCGCGAGGCGGCGCGCGTGTTGCCGTTTTATACCCCTATGATGTTGCGTGCCAAGTACGTGCCCAGGCAAGGGCAGATGCCCCGTGCCCTGGCGGACGCCGGTTTCGTGGACATCGACGCTCTGGGCAGCATGGACTTTCCGATGTCGCCCGTATGGCTGTATGCCGGGCGGCGTCCATGAAGGCATCGGCAATGGATGGTCGGCGATCCTGGTGGCCGCAGCAATGGGCATTGGCCTGGCTGAATCTTGCGCTCATTGCGCCCATCATCTACCTGTATGTGGGGCTGCCGCTGGTCATGCGCGAGCAGGGCTGGACGGGTACGCAGATTGGTCTATTGCAATTGGCCGGACTGCCCGCCATCCTCAAGTTCCTCATGGCTACGCCCATAGACCGTTATCGCCTGGGGCGGGCCAATTACCGAAACTGGGCGATGGTGCTGGTGCTGTGCTATGCCGCCTCGTTGCTGGCGCTGGCTGCCCACGATCTCGCGAGCACGCCGCGCTGGCTGTTGTTCTTGTTGGCGGTCCTGGTCAACTTGCTGGGTACTTGGGCCGATGTACCGGTCAATGCGCTCGCTATCCAGATCTTGCCCGAGAGCGAGCGCCTGCGGGCCGGTGCCCTGCGCTCGGCGGCGACCTCGGTGGGCGCGATCGTGGGTGGGGGCATCATGCTGCTGATTCAGACGCGGATGGGCTGGGCCTGGCCGTTCTGGTTGCTTGTCCTGGGTCTATTCGCGGGCGTGCTGCTGGTGGCGCTGCTCAGATCAAGCCCAAGCGCGCCTGCAACAGACTCCATGCCAGTTCGGGCGGGATGGCGTGAATGGCGCGGCTATTTCGCGGTGCCGCAGCATCGCCTCTGGGCTGTGCTTCTTCTGCTGTATGTCTCTTTTATCGGCGCGGCCTGGGTCTATTTGAAGCCGTTGTTGCTGGATCATGGGTTCGCGCCGCAACAGATTGCACTGATCGTTGGCGTGGGCGGCGGTTTGGTCGCGGCGGTCTCAAGCCTTGCGGCCAGCCGCCTCACACGCATGCTCGGCACGCGGGTTGCGCTGCCACTATTCTCCTTGGCCAGCGTGGGGGCGGTCGGCGCGCTGGCTGTGACGATAGGCGTCCAGGGGCCCCCTGGCGCCTACATCGCGGCGGCGATGGCGGTTGCGCTTGCGATGGGTGCCGCCGCAGGTTTGGTCTTCGGGCTGATGATGTATCACACCCGCAGCGGGCTGGCGGCGCTGGACTATGGCATCCAGTCCAGTCTGTTTATTATCGCCAGAACGCTTGTGCCGCTGGCCGCTGGCGTGTTGCTGGACCGCTATGGTTACGGCGGCATGTTGGCTGGGTTGCTTGCGGGACTCACACTTGCGCTGGCGGCTTCGTTGTACAGCCGCGACCGAATCCATATAAAAGCGAGCACGGCACATTAGCTCAGGGGGCCAAGTACAAGCAAGTATTTGGTCAGTGGCACTGTATGGGGAAGGGCCCCCCCGAGGGGCGCAAGAGCCAAACTGGCGCGCCCGACAGGAATCGAACCTGTATCAAGAGCTTCGGAAACTCTCATTCTATCCATTGAACTACGGGCGCAGGGTCGTCATTGTAGCGTGTTTTCCGGAAGATGCGACGAGGATCTGCGCTTTGCTGGCTGGTAAAGGCATGCGGGGAGCATGTGCTCATATGCACGGCAACAGCAGTGTCGTTATAATCGGCGATTGGGGAAGCTGAGGCATGGATGCAATGCATGCTGCGGCGTGCCCGTTGCTGGTCCGCATTCGCATTCTTTTGGGCACGGCCCTGCCTGGTTGGAAGTATAGGGCCCTTCGCAGTATCGGCATTGATGCCCCTCATAAAAATACAGGAAGACGCAGGATTCGATCATGAATAACACGGCAGATCAC
>Ga0182749_1000401_pt1 | contig 41578 bp, 37 predicted proteins | sample eDN3rd37CKraftMG_FD_128875 | JGI IMG/M metagenome (GOLD analysis project Ga0182749, IMG submission 128875) | Enriched Miracle-Growth compost microbial communities from Emeryville, California, USA - eDNA 3rd pass 37_C Kraft MG (version 2) (version 2) ...
GCAGGCGCTTGAGGCAAAACCAGTGTCGCGGGATGGAGCAGCCCGGTAGCTCGTCAGGCTCATAACCTGAAGGTCGCAGGTTCAAATCCTGCTCCCGCAACCAACACCAAATCCAACACCTTGGTGAGCGTGGCCTGAGCACCGCAGTTAAGCGGCTTGGGCGACGTCTCGCTCGCTCAGATGCCAGTTCCACGGCATGAGCTCGCCCCAGCGAGTAGCGGGCCAGTCGCCGGGGATATTCTCGATGACATCGGCAATGTAGGCCTGCGGTTCGATGCCATTAAGCTTGGCTGTCTCGATGACGGAATAGATGGCGGCAGCCCGTTCGCCGCTGGCCTTCGATCCGGCAAAGATCCAGTTCTTGCGGCCGATCGCCACGGGGCGGATCGCGCGCTCGGCGATGTTGTTGTCGATCTCGGCGGCGCCCTCGTCGATGTAGCGTGTGAGCGCATCCCACCGCTTGCGGCCATAGCTGAGCGCCTTGGCCATGTTGGACTTGGGTGACAGGCGGCGCAGCGCATCGTCGATGACCGAGCGTAACTCGTTCACCTGACGCCTGCTTCTGTCCTGCCGCTGCTGACGGCGTTGGTCAGGCGGCTGCCCGCGTATATCTTCTTCGATCCGGTAGAGAGCGGCGATCCGATCCAGCAGGTTGCTCGTCAACGGTGTCGGGCTTGTTGTGCGGTTCTCGAATATCTTGCGCCGGAAATGCACCCAGCAGGCGACTTCCTGGATGCAGGTGCCCCTGTAGAGCTTGTGGCGTTGATCTCGGTCGAAGATGGTTGATCCCTAGCTCGTTGAAGAAATCGACTCTGCGCGCCGCTTGCTCTCGGCCCGGATATCGTCGCGAGTAGGAGATGCGCCTAGCCGGACCAATCGCGACGTGATCCCACCGCCGTTGCGCCCGAAGCACTGCATCAGATATTCGATGGTGACGCCATCCTCCTGCCAGAGGTGCAGCAACTCCTTGTCCTCTTCCGGGGTCCATCGGCTCCCCTGGTTGGGGGCGGACTGCTTCGGCTTCCTCGCTTTCGCGACCTTGGCCTTCCCACCTTCGCTCGCACTTGGAACGACCATCCGGACGGCTTCGGCCAGCGCGGTCCAATCCGAGTTCGCAAGCTCGACGAGCTGACCGTCGAACAGCAGCAAAGTGGATTTGTCGGTATGCACGACCAGTTCGAATCTATTATCGCCCGAGTGCCAGGTCAGGATGCGCGCCGGTCTTTGTTCAGCGTTGGACATAATTCCGATCAATAACGAGCCTGCGGGATCATAGAAAGATCAATCGTCACACGGTTAGGTCGAGCCCGAAGGAGACGCAGCCGTAACGATGGTCGCCGCATCATCCTGTCCTATGCGCAAGCTGGCCGTTCCGGATCGATCGAACGGCCGTCCAAGTGACATCGATTATGACGCACACGGGAATGCGCACAAAGAATCTGGTCATGTAGTGTCCCGCGAACAGCCCCCGGTCCCTGCGATACCGTGCTTGGCGAGGCGGTCGCGAAGCAACGCGGGCCTTATCAATTTTCACTCGGCCGGTGTGCAATATCATTGCGCGGGGCTGTCCGACAAGGAAGGAGGAGGTCAGCCTCTCGATTTCTGCTTCACCGCTATTGGGAGGCCCGACACCAGGAACTGCACTTCATCCACGGCTGCCGCGACGCGCTGATTGACGATGCCCGCCGCATCCCGGAATCGGCGTGCGAGCGTATTGTCAGGCACGATGCCCAACCCAACTTCGTTCGAGACCAGAATGACTGGGCCATGTGCATCCGCGATCGCATCGGTCAGCAACTCCGTGGCCGCCGCGATATCAAACCCCGCCAACATCAGGTTCGACGTCCACAATGTCAGGCAGTCGATCAGCAGAACGGTATCGGCTGCTGCATTTTCCCGAATGGCAGGCGCCAAGTGGATAGGCGCTTCGATGGTTTTCCAGGCGCCGCCTCGTTCCTGGCGATGGTGCGCGATCCGATCCTCCATCTCCCCGTCAAACGCCTGCGCGGTGGCGATAAAAAGCCGCGTGAGACCCGTCTCCTCGGTCCGACTCTGGGCATAGCGGCTTTTCCCGGACCGGGCGCCTCCCAGCACGAGAAGGCTTCGGCCCTTCACGATCGATTCCCCTGCATTGCGGTCGCGAGCGCGATCAAGGCTATGATGCTGACGTGCCGTTCGCATCCGGACGCTATGTCGTCGAAGGAAGCGACCAGCGCCGCGTTCCCGACGTCGCATCCTGTGCACAGCATCAGAGCAGCCATGCCGCCGCTCCCGCAATTATCCAGAGCAGCAGGCAGGCCCGGATATAAATGGTGAGCGCCCGTTCTATGTCTCGCGCATCGGCGGTATTGCGGCTATCGCCAATCCACGGCTTGTGGTGGCTAGCGCCGTCATAGACGGTCGGTCCCGCCAGACGAAGATCAAGCGCACCAGCCATGGCGGCCTCGGTCCAGCCGGCGTTGGGCGAGGCATGTTTGCGCGCGTCGCGGATCATCGTCCGCCAGCCACCCCAAGCCGCCACGCAGATCACTGCACCGCCGATGCGGGCGGGGAGCAGGTTGAGGATATCATCGGCGCGCGCGGCCGCCCAGCCGAATGCGCGCCAACGCTCCTCCCTATGGCCGATCAGGCTGTCGGCCGTATTGATCGCTTTATATGCCCAAATCCCGGGGAGTCCCAGGACCAGAAGCCATAAGAGCGGCGCGGCGATCCCGTCGCAGAAGCTTTCAGCGAGGCTCTCGATTGCGGCGCGCGCGACACCGCTTTCGTCCAGCGTTTCGGTATCGCGCCCAACGATCATGCCGACAGCGCGTTGTGCTTCACCAAGATCGCCTGTCGCCAGTGCATTCGCAACGGCGCGGACATGGTCGAACAGGCTGCGCTGCGCGAGCGCGGGGAAGGCCAGCAGGGAAAGCAACGGCCAGCCTGACGGACCGCAAAGGTGCAGAATGACGATCTGGACAAGCAGCGCGAACCCGCCCGCAACGCCAATGAGAAGGCAAACCGTCGTGACGCCCAGTAGCTGCCGCTCCCGTTCCGGGCGTTCGGGTCGATTCCACCGGCGCTCGCACCGCTCGATGATCCGGGCGAAAAGGCCCACGGGATGACCAAAGCGCGCATAGAGAGCCGTCGGCCACCCGATGGCGGTATCGAGCACAAGCGCTGTCAGGGCGACGGGTTCAGCCATGGACAAGGGCCTCCTTCAGTCGGACCAAGGCATTTTCGTCGGCCGGAAGACCGAACCGAAGCCATCGGGGGTTCTCTATGAAAGGCCGTGTCAGGATCGCTCTGGCCGCGAGCGTCTCGAACAGCGCTTGCGCATTATCCGTTTCGACAAGGCGGAAGAGCGGGCAGGCGCCGATGGGGCGCAGTCCGGCTTCGCTTAGCACCGTATCGAGGGATACAGCCTCTGCCGTGAGGCGCAATCGCATCTTTGATATCCAGTCACGGTCGCGATAGGCGGCCGTTCCGATCGCGATGGCTGCCGCCGACAAGGGCCATGCCCCGAGCTTTTGCCGCACAGCCGCGAGGAAGGAGGGCGGCCCGACGACGAACCCAAGCCGGACGCCGGCAAGCCCGAAATATTTTCCGAAAGAGCGGAAGATCAGCAGCCGCCGACCTTCCGCGACCTCGTCGGCGACAGAAAGCGCGGGGTTGGTGTCTGCAAAGGCCTCATCGACAATCAGCCAGCCCTTGCGGCCCCGTCGCGCGATCAGATCGTGCAGTTCCTCCCGGCCTCGCAGGCGGCCATCGGGGTTGTTGGGATTGGCAAGGATGAGCGTCGCGCCATCCGCATCGGAAAGTCGCGGATTGGTGACCGGCTCGCTCTGGCTCAGCATCACACCATGCGTCCGATAGCTCGGCGCGCAGTGATAGGCCGGTCCGGCAATGAGCGAGTCCATGAGCCTCAGACCAATCTCAGTGCCGGGAACAGCGCAGACGGAGGCTGGATTCGCCCCGAAATGCGTTGCCGCAGCCGCTTCCAGATCTTGCAAATCCCGCTCGTCCGGAAGTGCCGCCCAGTCGAATTCTCTGACCTGCATGGGCCAGCGATGCGGATTGATGCCGGTGGACAGGTCGATCCACGGCAGATCGCCGGTCCCGAACCGTACCTGCGCCGCGCGCAGACCCCCGCCATGCCATGTCCAGCGGTCGGTCATATAACCGCTCCAACACCGAGGACCGCCAGCATCAGTCCACTTTCCGTGATCTCGATACCAGCGCCATGTCCGTCGCCAGAGAGCCCGCCAATCCTGCGCTTCAGCCAGCTTGCCCACAGCAGCAGCAGGACCGGGCCTGTGAGCAGCGCCGGAACGAACCAGCCAGCGCCCAGCAGCGCCATCGTCCAGCCGGCGATATCGAGCGGGCGGACCACGCCCCGAAAGCGTGCGCCAAGCCCATCGTGCAGCGCCGGCAAGAGGCAGGTCCACAGGAGCGGTCCCATGCGAGCGACGAAGGGGACAAGGGCCAGAGCGGCGAACAGACCGCGCTCGACAAGGGAGTGGGCAAGAATGACCTTCGCAATCAGCTGAATGGCGATAGTCACGGTGCCGAAGCTCCCGATATGCGGATCGGCGAGAGTGGCGAGGAGCTTGTCCCTGTCCTTGTGCGCCGCGCCCGAGGCGTCGGCGATGTCGCCAAGACCATCGAGATGCAGTGCGCCGGTCACAGCGACCCAGATCAGCGATGAGAGTAATGCCCCCATCCACGGATCGATCGCAGTACCAAGTCTTGCAGCGGCGGCGATAAGCACGCCGACAATCAGCCCGACCGCCGGAAACCAGCGCATCGACCTCGCGAATTCCTCGCCCGTTACGGCGAGACGCGGTGTCGGTAACCGCGTCAGGAACTGGATCGCGACGATAAGACCTTTCACGTCCACAGCCCCACGATCTGTGCCGATGGCTGTGACCCAGGCCAGATGTTGAGTGACAGGAGCGCGCTATAGGAGAGGTCGAAGGCCCAGAGCTGCGGCTGGGTGAATCCACACAGATGCGCTAGCGCCGCGCGCATTGCTCCGCCATGGGTCACCACCAATGTCGATGGATGCTCCAGTGCCCCGATTGCGGCGGCAACGCGGTCGACCAGCGCCGACCAGCGCTCACCCCCTGGTGGAGGGCTGGCATCCGGATCGTGCCAGAAGCGGGACATCGCGGATGGCTCGATGGCCGATGGGGCAAGGCCGTCCCAGTCCCCGAAGTCGAGTTCGCGCCAGCGTGGGTCGATGAGAACCGGAAGAGCACATTTCCTGCCGATCGCCTCGGCCGCCTGTCGTGCCCGCAGCAGGTCGGACGTAGCGACCGCCGCAATATCGAGCCCGTTCACCTTATCCACGCAGGCATTGATGCCGGCCCTGGTCGGGACACCATCGGACCGGCCCATGAGCAGACCCGGCGTTTCCGGCGCACCGTGGCGAAGAAGATGAAGCCGGAACGCGCTCATTCGCCGGCCGACACGCCCGCCTCGCCGAAGGTCGCCATATTGGCGTGGACGGCGAGCGCCGACCGCACGATATTGGCGGCGACCGCGCCCCCGCTGCCTTCGCCCAGACGCATGCCGAGCCTGAGCAACGGTTCAAGACCCAATTTACGCAATAAGAGCTCGTGTCCAGGCTCCGTCGAGCAATGCCCGGCGATGCAATGAGCGGCGATGGATGGAGCAACAGCGGCGAGCGGCGCGATGGCCGAACTGCTGATGAAGCCGTCAAGGATAACCGGAATCCGCAACTGCCTCGCCCGCAGGACCGCGCCCGCGATAGCTGCGATCTCCCGGCCGCCTACGCGGCGCAGGGTCTCGAACGCATCCTTGGGCGCATCGGCGTGGAAGGAGAGGGCGCGATCGATCACGTCGATCTTGCGCGCGATGCCCAGCGCATCGAGGCCGGTTCCCGGTCCCACCCAATCGGTTGTGTTGCCGCCGAAGCTACGCGCCGCGAGCGCGGCTGCCGCAGTCGAGTTACCGATCCCCATTTCGCCGACCACGATCAGACCGAGATCGGGTTCGACCGCCCCGGCGCCCATGGAAAGGGCGGCCAGACATTCGCCTTCACTCATAGCCGGCGCCTGCGTGAAGTCGGCCGTGGGAGAGTCGAGATTGATCGGCACGACCTTGAGGTCGAGACCGGATGCTGCCGCCAACGCATTGATGGCGGCGCCGCCTGCCGCAAAATTTGCGACCATCTGCGCGGTCACATCGGCAGGAAAGGCGCTGACGCCATGGATAGCCACGCCATGATTGCCGGCAAAGACGAGCACCCGGCCGCGCCCGATCGACGGGCGTTCCCGGCGCTGCCAACCCGCAAAGAAGATCGCCAGCTCCTCCAGCCGGGCAAGCGAGCCTGCCGGCTTGGTCAGCTGGGCCTGCCGTGCCTGCGCCGCGGCAATCGCATCGGGATCTGCGTTAGGCAGCCTGGCCAGAGCGGATTCGAAATCGGAGATGCAGGAAAAGCTCATTTGGCGACATATCCTTCGGGCGGTGAGCGCGTGATGAAGTGCCCCTTCACGCCTTGGGGCCACTGGGAAAAAGGGACGCGGCCATGCTCGCTGGCGGCGTAATGGATGGCGTAGTCGAGAATTGCGCGGGCTGCGTCCGCATCCGGTGCGAACCGGCCTAGGACATATCCGACCTTGCTCGGTGCGCGCAGGTGGATCGTGCAGAACTCGGCGCAGGCGAAAAGGCAGGACATCTCCTGCACCGCTATGTCGGCATAGCGATCGTCCGACGCCTTGACTGACCGCAGCGCCTTGACCAGCCGTGCGCCGCCGCGCAGGCCGTCATCATCTTCCTTTGCCTCCCGGGAGTAGCGGCAAGTGTTGCAGACAACGATCGCCGGCCCGTCTTCGACTCGCTTCAGCATCGGCATTGCCTCCCTGTTTTTATATCGCAAGCGGACGCACGCGCGGCGCCGGCACGCCGAGAGCTACCAGCGCTCGATAGAGTGCCAAGAGGCCCAGCAGGATTGCACCATTCCGTGCAAATTGGCGTAGCAGGATGCCGGGACAGGTTGCTGATACTAGACGTCACTTGCGCTCTCCTGGATCCGCGCCTGTCCGTTCTTCGTCAGCCGACAATATGGTGCGATTGGCCGGTCATGCACATCATAGGCGTCTTGCCGGTCCATCAGAATCGACCTCGGATGCCGGCGTAAATGCTCCGGCCAAGCGTGCCGTAGCGGTAGGCGGTCATATATTCTTCGTCGAACAGGTTCTCGATCCGGGCGAACAGTTTGAATTGGGGAGTAACCGCGAACTCACCCCGCAAGTCGAGGAGAGTATAGCCATCCAGGCGCCGCGCGTTGGATGCATCATCGAAACTATGGCCTGCCCACCGAATGGCAGCGCCGGTCGTGAGGCCGAAGGGCCACGCATAGCTGATCGAGCCATTGGCGGTATCGCGCGGCCGCCGGGGTAGCCATTTGCCGAAATTGGCTGTGCCGGCCGATCGATCTTCGGCCACGGTCCAGCTATAGTTGCCATCGATACTCAAGCCGTCGATCGGCTTTGCCGCCGCCTGGATCTCGATTCCGTGCGCTTCGGCACGAGACACGTTCTGATAATAGCCGGCACGTGCGAGCTTTGGCGCAGAACCGGGGAAGACGCAAAGTGGTGGAAGATCTGAGAGATCAGGCTTTGTCGATCGCGAACATGGATTGAACACGATCTGATCGGTCGTCGTCCGCTTGAAATATGTCGCGCCGAAACTGAGTTTTCCATCGAAAAACCGCTGTTCCGCGCCCGCTTCCCAGCCACGGGACTGTTCGGGGTTAAGGCTTGCGTTTCCATACTCAGAAAAGAGCTGATAGAGCGTCGGGGCCTTGAAGCCCTCGCCATAGCTCGCCCGCAGGACAGTGTGCGTCGACAGGACCCATACGCCACCCGCTGAGAACAGTGTCTTGATCCCGTAGCGGTTGTGATCGTCCTTCCGCATCCCCCCGGTCAGGGTCAGTCCCTTGATCGGCTGCGCGCTCAGCTGTCCGTAGAAGCTCGTGATCTCGGCATCGCCGCGTGCCGGCATTGGGATCGGTGCGGCCAGCGACGCGGGTGGCGATACGCTGCGGAAGCGGGATTTCTCGTTCTCGGCGCCGAACAGCGCGGTCAGCCCTTCGATGATCGCGAAACTGCCCTGATATTCAAGCCGCTTGTTCCGGCCTGCGGCGTCAAACGTCCGTGGACGTTGATTACGTGGATCGAAATTGTCGCGGTTGGTGTCGGTATAGCCATAGCCGAAGCGGTTACGGAACCGACCACCCAACAGGTCGACGTTAAGGCCGGCATAACCGACCAATTCCCGGTTAAAGCCATAGGCGGGACTGTCTGCGCTGGTCGCATCGAACTCGGTGCGCCCGCGCGAATAATAACCGCGCAAGTCGGCCGCCACACCCTCGGCGAGCTTTATCTCGATCCGGCCCGTGAGGCTGCGATTGATGTAGCCATCGCTCTCCCGGCCGCCGAAAGCGGGAGAGATAGCGGAGATGCCTTCGGTCGTGAACGTCTGTCCTCCGGCACGCCAGGTGATGGGTCCGGTCTGCCCGCCGATCGCTGCGCGCGCGCTCACGGTCTGGCGCGAGCCAGCCTCGATGTCGAAACTGCCTTCGATGGCCTTCTGCGGAAGTGCGGTGACAATGCTGACGACCCCGCCGATCGCCTGACTGCCCCAGAGGGTCGATTGCGGACCGCGCAGAACCTCGATCCGTGACGCATCGCCCACCAGGAGATTGGCGAAATTATAGCCTCCGCCGGCCGATGAGGGATCATTGAGTTTGACTCCGTCGATGACGACGACGGTCTGGTCGGCCTCGGCGCCGCGGATGCGAAGCGAAGTGGCGGTGCCAAATCCGCCGTTCCGGGAGATGGTGACGCCCGGCGTGCGCAGCAGCAATTCGGTCACGCCGACATCCTGCGAGCGGTCGATTGCTGCCTTGTCGAGGACGGTGACCGAGGCTGGAACCTGATCGACAGGCGTGGCGAGGCGGGTTGCCGTGACGATGATCGTGCCCGCGCCAGTATCAGTCGGGGTATCGGCGGCGGCGTCGGGCGGGGGCGCCGTCTGCGGAGCCTTCTGAGCATATGCGGTTGTCGAGAGCAGGAGGGAGAGCAGGCTAACGGACTTTATCATCAAACGGGGCACCCAAGACAAAGGCCACGTTGACGGGCAATGTCGGAGCGATTGGCGCGCGACACGTGCCCGCGAAACCGCGGCCAAACATGTCGTCTCTCGGGTTTACCCCCGTCCGCTCGGCACACCCTGTCCGCGCGAAGGACGACCGCGACGGGCAGGTCTCCTGGCTCGCGGGTCAGGGCCGGTCCGGACCGCCTTCTCAGGATCGCGAAATCCCAATGGCATATGGCCCGATGGCTCACCGCTCACAGTTGCAGGGGCAGCCGGGGTCTTGAACCCCGTTCCCGTTTTCATCCCCGCTAGGGGGAACCTGTCGCAGCCGCGCCAATAGATGAGCGGATCGAGGGCGTCAATCCGCACGGTCGGTGTCCAGTCGATCCATCTGCGAAAGAGATAGGCAATTCTTGCCGTCATCGATGCGCGCCAACCTGACTTATCGGCACGACCAGCGGCCAGCCATTTGCCTCGTCGACGCAGGCTGCGATGCCATGAACTCTTTCAAGCCGTTCGGGGACTAGCACCTCAAGCGGCGCGCCCTCCGCCACCAGCCGTCCCCGATCCAGCAACAGCAGATGATCGCAGTAGCGCGCCGCTATCGCATGATCAAAGGTCAGAGTCACCATAGCCGCCGCTCCCGCAAGAGATGCATCAGGAAGACGGGGACGCCGAGAAAGGCGGTCACGACCCCGAGCTTGAGTTCATTGTGGGTGGGAATGAGACGGACGGCGATATCGGCGAGCGTCAGGAGCACGGCGCCCGCCAACAGCGACGGCAGGAGGACCGAGGACGGGCTACGGTCGGTCAACGGCCGCACCAGATGGGGGACGATGAGGCCGACAAAGCCGATCGATCCCGATACTGCGACGGCGCCCCCGACGCCGATCCCGACACCCAACAGGAGCCTGAGGCGCGTTTGTTTGAGATCGACGCCGAGTGCCTGCGCGCCATCTTCTCCCAAAGTCAGCGCATCGAGCGCGCGCGAGTCGATCAGCAGCAAGCCGACGCCCAGCGCGATGCAGGGAAGCGCGATCCAGACGTGATCGATCGACCGGTTCTCGATCGAGCCGAGCAGCCAGGTGGTGATCTCCATCGCCGCGAAAGGGTTGGAGGAGAGGTTGAGTGCAAGGCTGATACCGGCACCGGCCAGGGTCGAAACCGCGATCCCGGCCAGGATCAGCATGAGCGGGCTTTCCGAATGTCCGGCGAGCGTGAAAAGTGTAAGCAGCGCGAGCAGGCCCATGACGATGGCAAGGGCCGGCAGGGCGAGGATGTGCAGCTGGGACAGTCCGAAGTAGAGCGCACCGACCGCGCCGAGCGCGGCGGCATTGGATGCGCCCAGCACCGATGGTTCCGCGAGGGGATTGCGCAGATAGCCCTGAAGCGCAGCACCCGCGAGCCCAAGCATCCCGCCTACCGCAAGGCCAAGAATCGCACGCGGTAAACGCAGGTCGAGCATGATCGCGGTAGCGATGCGGTCTCCTTGGCCGGTCGCCACAGCCAGCAGCCGTGCCGGATCAATGGCCGCGGCGCCTACCCCAAGCGACGCGATTCCAGCGAGGATCGTCACGACCAACAGACAAGGCAGCAACGCGCGATGCCGCGCGTCAGGGGGATGGTACATCGGGATGAACACCTCGCATTGGATCGGTGGCCCCGTCACGCTTGTGTCCCGGGGTCGTGTTGTTAAGGATGGCGGCATGTGGTTGAAAAAATCTCTGCCTGCCTCTCTGGCGGTGAGCGTGATCGCGGTGGTCCTGGCGGTCGCTTTCGCCGCTTCGGCTCCAGCCAACCGCCCTGAGCCAGGCGTCCGCGCGCCGAAGCGGATCGTGTCGCTCAACCTGTGCGCCGACCAATATTTGCTGGCGCTCGCGGATCGAGGACAGATCGCCGGGCTTACCCGCAATGCCTCCAACGCTGAGATGTCCGCAGCCGCTCGTCAGACTATCGGTCTGCCGATCCTCAAAGGATCGGCGGAAGAGGTGCTCGCCATCGATCCGGATCTTGTGGTCGGCGTCCCGGCGCGGCAATCGGGAATGATGGCGGCGCTCAAGGGCGAACATTACCCGATGGTCGATCTCAAGCCTGCGGACAGCTACGCCGATATCGTCGCCCAGATCCGCAAGGTCGCGAAGGCCGTCGGCCATCCCGAACGCGGCGAAGCGCTGATCGCGCGCATGAACAGGGAACTTGCCGCCATTGCGCGTCCGCGTCGTGCCGGTATCGCCGCCTATTATCAACGACGCGGCTTTCTCACTGGCACGGGTACTCTGATCGACGATCTTATGGTGCGAGCCGGTCTCGTCAATCTCGCCGGCAAGCTCGGCAAGCCGGTTCTCTCGCAGCTTACCCTCGAGGAACTGATGGTGGCGCAACCCGACTATCTCATCGTCGAGAGCGCGTCGGACCGAGTGGTCGATCAAGGGACCGAGATGCTCCATCATCCGCTCCTGAAGGACATCAGGCGACTGCGCCTGCCGCAAGCATGGACGGTCTGCGGCGGTCCGGCCTATGTCGATGCCGCGCGGACCCTTGCTCGCCAAATCGATCATCCGTCCTAGAACTCGATCCCCGGCTGCGCCTTGACGCCTTGTTCGCGGAAGGGGTGCTTCACCAATGTCATCTCGGTCACGAGGTCGGCTGCTTCGATCAAAGCTTCGGAGGCATTGCGACCGGTGACGATCACGTGGGTCATCTCCGGCTTGGCGAGCAGCACCTCGAGCACTTCGTCGAGCGGCAGATAGTCGTAGCGCAGGACGATGTTGAGTTCATCGGCCACCACCATGCCATAGGCCGGATCGGCGATCATGCGCTTGACCTCGTCCCACGCTTTGCGCGCCGAGGCGATGTCTTGCGCCCTGTTCTGCGTGTCCCAGGTGAAGCCATCGCCCATGGGCAGGAATTCGATCCGGTCGGGGAAGCGATCGAACACCGCCTTTTCACCGGTCTCCATCGCGCCCTTGACGAACTGGACCACCCCGACTTTCTTGCCGTGGCCGATGGCGCGCAAGACCATGCCGAGCGCTGCCGTCGTCTTGCCCTTGCCCTTGCCGGTGTGGACGATGAGCAGGCCCTTCTCGACGGTCCTGGCGGCGACGATCCTGTCATGCGCGGCCTGCTTTTTCTTCATCTTCTCGGCGTGCCGCTCGTCCGTACGTTCCACCATCGTCATGCTCCTGCAAGTTCGGCGAGCAGAACACCCGCACTATTCGATTTCGGTTTCCACATGCCGCGCTCCAATGCCTCGGCAAGGCGGGCAGCGGTTTCCCGAAGGGCTGCGGGGTTGGCGTTGGCCATGAACGCGCGCACGATTTCATCCTCGATGAAGGCTGCATGGACGGCATCGAAATGGTGGTCGCGGACCGCGTGGGTCGTAGCGGCGAAGGCGAAGAGATAATCGACCGACGCGGCGATTTCGAACGCGCCCTTGTAGCCATGGCGCATGACGCCCGCGATCCATTTCGGGTTGGTGACGCGAGCGCGCACGACACGCCCGATCTCGTCCTCCAACGTGCGGACGATTGGACGCTCGGGTCGGCTATGGTCGTTGTGATAGGCGCGCGGACGCTTGCCCGACAGATGCTCGACGGCGGATGCGATGCCGCCCTCGAACTGATAATAATCATCGCTGTCGAGCAGGTCGTGCTCGCGATTATCCTGGTTCTGAATGACGGCGTCGGCCTGGGTCAGCCGGGCTGTGAACAGGGCGCGTTCCGCGTCGCCATCGACACCGGCGCCATAGGCATAGCCGCCCCAATCAAGGTAGACATTGGCGAGGTCGGCCCGGTCGTGCCAGATCTTCTCGTCGATCATCGCCTGAAGCCCGGCGCCATAGGCGCCCGGCTTCGATCCGAACACGCGGAAGCCCGCGCGCAGGGCGGCGGCCTTCGCGTCGCTGCCTTCGTTGATCAGTCGTGCTGTCTCGGCGCGATGACGGGCGGCGGCGGGATTGTCCTCTTCCGGTTCCTCCAGCGCCATGACCGCGCGCGCGGCGCTGTCCAGCAAGTCGATCTGCTCAGGAAACGCGTCGCGGAAGAAGCCCGACACACGAAAGGTCACATCCACGCGGGGCCGGTTGATCTCGGCCACCTTCATGATCTCGAAGCCGATCACGCGCCCCGAGGTCCAGTCCCAGCGCGGCCGCACTCCCATCAGCGCCAGCGCCTGCGCAATGTCGTCGCCGCCGGTCCGCATGTTCGCGGTGCCCCATGCGGATAGCGCCACAGCCTTGGGATATTCACCCTCGCGCTGAAGATAGTCGTCGACCAGCAGTTGCGCGGACCGGCGGCCGAGTTCCCAGGCGGTGGCGGTGGGAACCGAGCGGGTGTCGACCGAATAGAAGTTGCGCCCTGTCGGCAGGACATCGGGCCGGCCGCGCGTCGGCGCACCGGATGGGCCGGGGAGAAGGAAGCGGCCGTCCAGTCCTGCCAGCAATGCCGCCCGTTCGGCAGCGCCGCAGGCATCGACCCGATGCGCAAGATCTCCGAGCACCGACTGCATGACCGCTGCCGATGCCGGGCCGGGCGGCGGTGTGCCGTCCACCAGCGCCACGGCGAGCAGTTCAAGCCGCTCGATCGTATCGCCATTCGTGCGCCAGGGTGCGGCGGACATCGCGATGAGCGGCTCAGGCTTCGGACCGGACCAGGCATCGCCCATCGTGCAGTCGAGGGGGTCGAAGCCGAGCGCCAGATCGTCCGCCATAGCGCGCAGCAGAGAGGCTTGTCCCGCATGGTCGCGGCCGCGCGGCGTCCTCGACAGGGCGATCAGCAGGTCCGTGCGCAACCGCTTGATCGGCGATTGGGTGAAGATGTGCAGTCCGTCGCGGATCTGCATCTCCTTCAACTCGCACAGATAATTGTCGAGCGCGGCGAGCGCGTCGTCACCATCGCCGACCGCACCGGCGTCTGCGTCCAGTCCTTGACTGCGGGCAAGATCGAGGATCTCGGTCTTCAAATGATTGATCCGGCGCGGGTCCATGCCGGCGGCGAGATAATATTCGTCGACCAGCGCTTCGAGCGCTTTGAGCGGCCCATAGCTTTCCGCCCGGGTGAGCGGCGGGGTGAGATGATCGATGATCGCCGCGCCGATGCGGCGCTTGGCCTGCGTGCCTTCGCCCGGATCATTGACGATGAACGGATAGAGCTGCGGCACAGGTCCCGCGCAGATCTCGGGAAAACAGGTGCCGGACAATGCCAGCGCCTTGCCGGGCAGCCATTCGAGATTGCCGTGCTTGCCCACATGGACAACCGCCTGGGCGCGGAAGTCGCGGTTCAGCCAGAAATGGAACGCCAGATAGGCGTGTGGCGGCACCAGCGCCGGATCGTGATATGTCGTCTTGGGATCGACATTGTAGCCGCGTGTCGGCTGGACGGCGACGGCGACATGGCCGAAGCGATGGACAGGGAGATGGAAGGCGCCATCGCGGACGAATGGGTCGTCCTGTGGAGTGCCCCACTGCTTCGTCACCGCATCGTGGACCTCGCCGGGCAGAGCGTCGAAAGCACTATGATAGTCGGCAAGCGGCAGACTGACCTCGTGCCGACGGTCCATCGATGTGAGCGCGTTGGTGACCCCGCCCAGCATGATCGCCATCAGCGTTGCGCCGTCTTCGGGAGCGTCGCCGACGCTGTATCCGGCTTCTCGAAGCGCCGCGAGGATGGCGGCCGCACTGGCGGGGGTATCGAGACCGACGCCGTTGCCAACCCGGCCATCGCGATTGGGATAGTTGGCGAGGACCAGCGCAATGCGGCGTTCTGAGGCTTGCGTCCGTCGCAGCGCGGCCCAGTTGGCCGCCAGGTCAGCGACGAAAGCCACGCGATCGGGCGCGACGCGGGGCACGACGATGCCGCACTGCGTGCGTGCGTCGAAACGCTCGGTTGCCTTGAAGGCAACGGCACGAGTGAACAGCCGGCCATCGACCTCGGGGAGCGCCACGTTCATCGCGAGATCCCGTGGTCCCAGACCGCGTGGGCTATCGGCCCAGTTCCCCTGCTCGACGCCAGCGAACACGGTCTGAAGAATCGGGCAGTCGGCATCTTCGAGAATACCCGCGATCCTGTTCTCGCCCGGTGAGGACGCCGCGAAGGATGTCGCGTTCAGGATAACGTCGGGTCTGGTCGCCGCGATCAGCCCACGCAGCCAGTCGATAGCGAACGGCTCACGCAGCGCGCGAACGTGGACGGCGAGGACATTGAGGTCGCGCGCAGCAAGGGCATCGATCAGAGCGTCGACGGCATCGAGCGTGCCCGCCATCACCAGCGCGCGGTAAAAGCAAAGCAGGGCTACGGGTTGTCCCTCGATCCAGCGACCGCGCACATCGTTCAGCGTCGGACGTTCTACGCCAGCCAGATAGAGCCCTGCATCGGCGACGGGGACCGGGTCGTCGGGCGGGCGGACGTCAGCACCGATCAGCCGCGCCGCGTGGCGCAGGAAGCTAGATGCGTTGGCGACGCCGCCTTGCCGGAGATAGTCCCGGAGCCGCTCGCTGACTTCGACGGGCACGGTGGAGGCCGCATCGAGCGCCGGATCGGGTTCGCGCCCATCGGCGATCGCCGCGAAGGCGATCCCCTTTTCGCGCGCGACCCGCGCAATCTCGTCAACACCATAAGGCCAATAAGCCTTGCCCCCCAACAGGACGACGCACACGAACCGGGCATGAGCGATCACCTTCTCGACATAAAGGTCGACCGAATAGGGATGCTTGAGTTGCAGCAGGTTGGCGAGCCGGATCGAGGGTACCTCGTCACCGAGCGTGGCCGCCGCCTTGGCGAAGCAGGCCAGTTCGCTGTCCGCCACGGTGAGAAAGACGATCTCGCCCGGCGGTTGGTCGAGATCGATCGCTTCCTCGCCATTGGATACGATTCCCGGAGTGGCGGCCAGCAGGTGCATCAGGCAAGGACAGCCGCCAAGGCTGCATCGATTGCGGCCCGGTCGAGACCCTTTTGGCCGATCACGACCAACTGCGAGATGCGCGGCTCTTCCGGTTTCCACGCGCGGTCGAAATAATATTGGATGCGCGGGCCTACCGCCTGGATCACCATGCGCGCCGGACGGCCTTTGATCGCGATCATGCCCTTGATGCGCAGGATGTCGTGATCGGCGATCAGCGGCATCATCGCCGGCAGGAGCGGATCGATGCTGGCGATCTCGCCGCCCTTGACGACGAAACTGTCGAAATCGTCATGGTCGTGGTCAGGCTCGGCATCGTGGTGCGACGGTCGTGCCTCCAGATCATTCTCGGCGCCGGCGAACAGTCCGAGCAGGACATTGGCATCGACCGCGCCATGATCGGCGCGCACGATCTTCACGCCGCTGCGGATGTCTGCGGAGATATCGCCCTCAATCCGGCTCAGCGTGTCGCCATCGACCAGATCGGACTTGTTGAGAATGACGAGGTCGGCACAAGCGAGTTGATCTTCGTACAGTTCCTCAAGCGGGCTGTCATGGTCGAGTGAAGGGTCGGCGGCGCGGGCAAGGGCCAGTGCCGCTTCGTCGGTCGCGAACCGGCCAGCGGCGACCGCATCGGCATCGATGAGCGCCACCACGCCGTCCACGGTCGCGCGGGTTCGGATGTCGGGCCATTGAAAAGCCTTCACCAGCGGTTTGGGCAGCGCAAGACCCGATGTTTCGATGATGATATGTTCGGGCGGGCTGGACCGGTCGAGCAGCTTTTGCATGGTCGGAAGAAAGTCGTCGGCGACGGTGCAGCAGATGCAGCCATTGGCCAGCTCTACAATGTCGTCTTCCGGGCAGGCCTCCTCGTTGCAGCCGCGCAGCAACTCGCCATCGACTCCGACATCGCCGAACTCGTTGACGATCAGCGCCAGCCTGCGGCCCTTCGCATTCTGGAGAAGGTGGCGGATGAGCGTGGTCTTGCCCGCGCCTAGAAAGCCGGTGATGACCGTGGTGGGTATCTTGCTCACGCTTCTTCTCCTTCTTCAATTTCTACAGGGGCGCGGTCGTGGAAAACCCGCCAGGGCTTAACCCGCTCGTCTCCGGCGGCCGCGCGTCTGCGCAGCACGATCCGCGCCTTGGTGCGCCCGCGCCGGGTCTCGGGCCAATCGGCAAATTCCGGTGCCGCGCCGCGGTCGAGCGCTGCCAGCACATCCGCTTCCACCGCGGCATCTTCTGCAAGGCCGAAGCGCGCGAGCATGGGCGCGAAGGCGCTATCGATGCCGGCATCATAAGGATGCTTCTCCCCCTGCATGGTCCGCCAAGGCGATCGCGGATGCACCGAAAGGGCCGACTGCAAAGAGTCTGGAATGGGCACATTGGCGGAATGCGGACGGTCCTTGGCGATCAGCTTGGGCATAAGATGGGTGTGAGGCCCCTCGGGAGACTTGCCGTCGGCCGGGGGAACCGGCTGGAAGACCTCGATCCGTCCCGCCGGGGAAAGCAGCACACGGTGCGGCTGGGCGCGCAGCACCTCGCCTATGAGCGACCCGACCGAAAGAAAGGGCTGGCCTTGCACCGCGTTCATCGCATCGATCAAAGCCGGATCGCTGGTGCGCAGGCACATGCGTATGATACCCGAGCCGACGCCGAGATCGAACAGAATCGCGTTCCCGTCCTCGTCGCGAATGGCTTCCCCATCCGGGCCGAGGCATTCTATCGTCCGGTTTGCGGTCGGCAGTCGTGACACGCAGAAGGCGAGCGCATGTCCCCAGCTCTCACCGTCGGCCGACAAGCTGTCCCAGGCGATGGGTTGCAAAGGCACCCGTGGTGCCACGCGCATCGCACCGCGCTGGGTAGCGATCTCGATGCAGTCTTCCCTTTCCTCAAACGCGGCCGGCTCTTCGGGATCGCGGACGAATTCGCCGATCGCTCCGAAACTGCCGATGCTCCAGCCGTTCGAGGAATCCCGTATCAGGTTTGAAAGCAAGTTCAGATTCATAGGCTCCATATTCTCTCCCATCAGTCGATGAACCGGATCATTGCGCCATCATCGTCGCGGCGGATGCGGACGGTGACATCGTAAAGCGTGCCAAGAAGCGTCTCGGTCATCACTTCTGCTACGGACCCGGATGCCAACAAGCGCCCGTCGCGCATGGCCACCACTTCATCGGCGAAGCGCATGGCGAGATCGAGATCGTGGATCGCCATAATGACCGTCCGGCCCGCATCCGCCCGCGCGCGCAGGCGGCGCGCGGCATCGATCGCATGGCGTGGATCGAGGTCGGCGGTGGGCTCATCGACGATCAACAGCTCAGGGTCGCCGACAATAGCGCGCGCCAGCAGGACGCGGGCGCGTTCGCCGCCCGACAGGCTGGTCGCCTGCCGCAGCCGCAGCCCGCCCAGATCGCAAGCAGCAAGGGCATCCTCGATAGCAGGCCGCATCGTCTCGGGCAGGTCGCCAAAAGCCGGCAGCGACGGAGTAAGCCCGAGTGCGACCACCCGTTCGACGCTGATCGGCCATTCGACAGATGCGCGCTGGGGCAGATAGGCGCGGCGGCGTGCCAGAGCCTTTCGGCCGATAGCCGAGAGCGGATATTCTCCCAGACTAACCGTGCCGGACACGGGCTTGAGCAAGCCCGCTGCCACGTCGAGCAGGGTGCTCTTGGCCGCACCGTTCGGCCCGATCACTGCTGTCAGGCGTCCAGCGGCGAAGACAACGTCGATGCCGTCGAGAATCGTTCGGTCGTCGCGCCTGGCGGTGACGCTTTTGAAGACCAGCGCGCTCATGGCGTGCGCTTGCGGACATGGAGGACGAGCCACAGGAAGAATGGCGCCCCGATCATGCTGATGAAAACGCCCAGGTTGAGCGGCATACCGCCAAGCACGAGGGTCCGCGTGGCAATGTCCGCCAGCGTCACGAGGATGGAGCCGGCAAGCGCAGCGGGGGCAAGGATTCGGCCGGGCTGATGGCTGACCAGCGGCCGCACCAGATGAGGGGCGACCAGTCCAACGAAACCGATGATGCCGGCTACCGCCGTCGCTGCCCCGACCCCGAGCGCGGTGCCGAGCAGGGCGATTAGGCGCGTGCGCCCGACATTGATGCCGAGGCTTTCGGCCTGTGCTTCGCCCAGCGCGAGAGCGTCCAGCGACCGCCGGGTCAGGAAGAGGAGACCGCCACTCAGGATAATGAAGGGGGCGATCAGCTGCACATGATCCCAGCTGCGGTCGACCAGCGATCCCATGAGCCAGGTCATGATCTCGTATGCCGCATAGGGATTGGGCGCGAGATTGAGGGCGAGGATCACGCCCGCGCTCGCGATGGAGCTGAGGGCGGAGCCGGCAAGGATCAACGACAAAGTGCCGCCGCCGCGTGACAATAGGATCGCGATACCCGCCGTCGCGAAGCCGCCCGCGAGGCCGAACAAGGGAGAGGCAAGGGTGAAGCTGGCGGCGAACCCGAAATAGATCGCGATTACCGCCCCGAACGACGCGCCGGCGGAGACGCCGAGCAATCCCGGTTCAGCCAGCGGGTTGCGAAGCAATCCCTGCAGGCATGCTCCGGTCAGACCCAGGATGCCGCCGATCATGACCCCGAGGACGACGCGCGGAAGGCGGATGTCGGTAATGATGAGTGCCGCCACCGTTGGTCGGTCGGAGATCAGCGCGCCAATCGCTTCACCTGCCCGGAGCCAGACCGTGCCGGCGAGCAACGACATGGCCCCGGACGCGAACAACAGCGCCACCAGAAGCGGCACAAGCCAGCGGTTCGTGGCGTCCGTCACAGGCGCCTCGAAGAAGCGAAGGGCAGGGGCGAATGAATGTGCCGCGCGGCCTCGCGCAATTCCTGGCGCAGCTTGAGAGCGGCGGTGCCAACCATGGGAGTGCCGCAGATATAATAGGCTTGCGGGATTGTGAGGAATCGCGCGCCATCCCAATAACGGCGGAGCAGCGGGTGACGGTCGATATTATCGTGCATACCGGGTTTGCGACCGATGCCCGCGCCTTTCACGAGCAGGGTCGGCGCGGAAAGCAGCAGTATTTCGGTGTCGGGCTTGCCATAACCTGACGCCGGCGGTTCGTTGGCGACATTGACAGCGCCGGCGGCGCCCAGCACAGCGTCGAACAGCGAACCTTTTATCGCGCTGAAACCGGCGCTGTCCCATGCTGCGACGCGAAGTGGCGGACCAGGGTTGCGGGAAAGGTCGGCCAACTGACGATCCATGTGGGCGAGCAGATGCTCGCCGCGCATTTCTTCCCCGACCGCCTTGGCAATCTGCCTCGTGGCGGCACGAATGGCCTCGAAGCTGCCGGGGTGATCGACCTCGATCATAGGGTAACCGAGGCGCCGGAGAAGGCCGCGGGTCGCCGGCGTGGTGTAGCTGCCGGCGATGACAAGGTCAGGCTGCTGGCGGACCACCTCCTCCGCCAGCCCGTGATTGATGCCGACCTTGCCGGCCTCCCGGTACATGAGCGAACCGTCCGGATCTCGCGCCAGCCAGGTCACCGATGCGATTCGCTCGGGCGGCAGGAGCGCAAGAACGAGTTGATCGGTGCACTGGTTCATCGACATGATATGCATGGGCTTTGGCGCCAGAGCGGGTGCGACCGGCACCTGAGCGCCGCAGCTGCCAAGCAGGAGGAGGAGGGTAATCAGGACCGGTCGCATCATCATTCAGAAGCGCGCTTTAAGGCCGCCATAGGCGGCGCGGCCGGCGGTCCTGAAGCCGACATTCTCGCGATAATCTTTATCGAACAGATTTTCGACGCGGCCATAAACGGAGATGCCGGGGACGACTTCCGCGTCCGCGCCGATATTCACCAGAGTATAAGCCTTCAACGTCTCGGTGGCGTAGGTTGCGAAATTGGTGTCGAGCCCTTTGCCATTATAGCGCACCGTTGCATTCGCGCCGAAGCGGTCGTCATGCGACCGCCAGGCGAGGTTGGCGCTGCCGATATTCTTCGGACGGCGGATCAGGCGGGTGTCGGCGTCATCCTTCGCGTCGAGATAGGTATAGCTGGCGTCGAACTTGAAGCCCGCCGGAAGATTGAAATTGGCGGACACCTCGACGCCCTGGTGCGGCGACGAGCCGGCCGCGTTCACATAGGTATAGCCTGGCAGCGGATAAAGGGACGCATAGGTGATCTTGTCGCGCAGCTTGGCATTGAAATAGGTGATGTCGATGCGCCCGCCTCCTTCGAGGAATGATTGCTCGACGCCGACTTCCCAGCCGGTCGATTTCTCAGGCTTGAGGTCGGGATTACCGATGTAGCCGCTGTCCGGCGCATAGCCGAACAGTTCGGAGAAGGTCGGCGCCTTAACGCCGGTACCACCGGCCGCGTGCAGGCGCGTGCCGAAATCGAAGCGATAGCTCGCCTGCGCATGCCAGGTGGTGGCGTCGCGGAAGCGCTGGTTGAAATCGTGGCGGACCGATCCGCCCAGGCCGATCCGGTCGTTGATCGTCAGCTGATACTGGCCGACCAGACCCCAGTTGTCGTTGTCCTTAAACGGATTGTTGCCCGTGATGGTAGAGGCTGTGCCCCGATATTCCTCATGCTCGTAATCGACCGCGCCCGTGATCGCGTGCACGACATTGTCGTCGCCCAGCTTCAGCGTCGAAACGAGCGAAACCTTGCGGCGGCGCCCGGTGTCGCCACTCGTCTCCATGCCATTGTCATCGAGATAGCGGCGATGGGAATTATTCATCTGCACAGAAAGATCGGTCATCCAGCGGCCATCCAGCGCCGCATAATTGGCGCCCGCCAGCGCATAGAAGGCGCTGTTGGTGTAGCTGCCGCCAGCATCGATCGCATTGCCGGTGATGGAATAGTCCTGAGTGTTGATATCGGCGTCGGTATAGTTGTAGCGCGCGACCGCGCGCAGCGTCAGGTCACCGGCCTGATAGCCGAACTTGCCGTTCAGCGTTCCGATCTTCGAACCAATGTCACGCTCGCCGCCCGGCGCCACGACATAGCCACGGATGCTGGAATAGGAGCCGCCGACCGCATAATCGAGATCGCCCACCGTGCCGGCGCCACGCACCGCGCCGTCAATGGTGCCGAACGATCCGCCTTCCAGCCGGGCGGCAAAACCGGGCATTTCGCGGCCGCTGGCGGTGATGTAGTTGATGACGCCGCCGATGGCGTCCGACCCGTAAAGCGCGCTTTGTTCGCCACGCAGGATTTCGACCCGCGCGCCGGGATCGGATGTCAGCGTTGCGAAGTCATATTCGCCGAAATAGGGATCGGCCGCCTCGATGCCGTCGATCAGCATCAGGGTGTGATTGCCTTCGGCGCCGCGGATGCGCACCTGGGTCAGTCCTCCGACCGGGCCGGTCCGGTTGACCGAAATACCGGGTACATCGCGCAGCACATCGGAAACGATGACCGTCTGACGGTTCTGCAGGTCAACGGGCTGGATCACCGTCGCGGAGGAGCCGAGTGTCCCGGTGGAAATCCCCCCTTCGCCGCGGCTGGCGGTAATGACGATCGTGTCGGTTACCTTTTCGGGTTCGTTTGCCGGCGGAGTCTGTGCGAAGCCGATGGTCGGCAGCAGTACGGCGCCGGTCATCAGCGCGCGCAATATGGTTCTGGTCATGTGCATACCCCCTTGCGCCTGAGCAACATTTCGGACGGGGGCGTACCGGCTTCGCCTGATTGCCGGCACATGCCGGTAGACGAACGAACGGTCGGCACACGACGACGGACGGGCGCTTGTCGCCCGCTATCGTGCCCCGATGCGGCCCCAGCCGCATGGTTCGTCGCTCAGACGGACGTATACCGTGCCTCGATCATCCCCTGGATCCAGGCAAGAGCGACCAGAACGCCGGCAGGTCTCCTGGCTTGCGGGTCAGGGCTTGATGCACGCCTTCCCAGGCCCCGCATGATTTAGCGTCCGGCCCAGTGGCTGCTTCCCTCGAAGAGGAAGCGATGTGCATCGCGCTCGCCGCTTACAGTTGCAGGGACAGCTGCGGATTTGGATGGAAGCAACCATCCGCACCGCCTTCCCATTTTAATCCCCTCTCGGGGAACCGGCGCGATCATGGGCAGGTGCCGAGGCAGCTGCCCGAGAGCGCTCATAGTGCGATTTGGCGGCGATGCCAATCAGAGAATGTGGCGGTCGGGGTCTCGCCATCCTTCGATGATCTCCGGGCCATCCAGCAGCCGCTCTATTTCTCGGGATGGATAAGTGTAGAGTATGATCTTGGCGCCGCGCAGGATTCGCACGTACCGGATCGGCGTAATCGGCCGTCTTTGCTCCAGCGCAGTCTTTCTGTCGGATTAACAGCCGGGATGCGCTCGACATTACGCTGCCTGATCGTTTTTCTCGCGATCCGGCTGAATTTCCTGATGGGTTTTCTCTGCCCCTCGCGCCAGGATCAATGCCGTAAAGCGACGAAGCGTCGGGAAGCAGGAAGGAGGTTCCGCCGACGCCCTCGACATAGAGGACATCGCTGAAGTCATAGCGTTCGCTGACGTTCCAGATCGTCTTCTTTGCGCCGTCCGTCTTGTTGTAGCAAAGGCCCGCCGCGACCCGGCTCTTGCTCGAAAGCATCGGTGGTCCGGGGCTGGGAAAATGCGGGCATGAACCTTTTCTTTGGTTTTGCCGATCAGCAGAATCGTCGACAAGATCTCATCATTGAAGTCGTAGCTTATGCCAACACCCATGCTTGGTTCCGCGAGATGAGGAACGGATTGACCGTCCGCCACAAACAGCGGCATCTGCACCGGGTGCATGAAAAATCGACTTCGCGATATCTAACCCATCGCTAACTTCTCCGACCGACGCCTCCTGCTCATAGGTGCTCGACTCACCTGTCTTGCACATGATGCCGTTGGGGGAGAGGCGCTCACCCCATCAGGCAGTGCCATTAACGACTAAACTGGCAAGTTCGTTTTTGAAGCCGACGCCGCCCTTGAATATCGCCAGCAACTTAGCTCGGTCCCGCAATATCCGGATGTCCGCCACCGGGTCTCCATCAACCACGAGCAGGTCGGCAAGCTTACCGGGCGCGATCGTGCCGCATCGGTCGCCAAGGCCCATCGCCTCGGCACCGTATCTGGTCGCCCAGCGGATGACGTCGACGGCGGGAATGCCGATGTCGTTGACGTAGAGATCAAGTTCGTCGGCATAGGAACCATGCGGAAAGCCCATCGCACCATAATCGTCGCCCAGGATGATCTTGACGCCGGCGGCGTTCGCTTTGGGAAGAATGGCCGCCATCCATTCGAAGTCCGGCCGCATGCCCTCCGCATAGACGGAGCCAGCGGCGATCGCCATCATGACCTTGGGGAAATGCAGACTTGGCGCCAGAAATGTCCCATGTTCGAGGCACTTTTCGATACAGGCGTCGTCAAAGCCATCGCCATGGTCAAGGATGTGGATGCCATGATCGATGGCAAACAGCATGGCATCGACGTTGGCAATGTGCGCGCGGGCCTTCGCACCGCGCTCATTCGCGGTCTCGATGGCGGCCGCCAACTCTTCCCTAGATAACTGCCACTGCGCGGCGGGCGGATGTGTACCGTGACCGCCGGTGGCGAAGATTTTGATGATCTCCGCTCCGTCCTTGATCTCCTGGCGCACCGCCTTGCGGAATTCCTCCGGTCCATCGCACCGGGCCACTGCGCCCGACGCGCCGATCTGCATGTACGAGGGAAAGCTCAGATCATTGCCGTGACCAGTGGTGCCGACATCGCGCCCGCAGGCCATGATCCGAGGCCCGACCATTGTTCCCTCTTCGATCGCCGCCTTCATCGCCGCGTCGATGCCGTGGGGCGCGCCTGCGCTGATCACTGCGGTGAAACCGCATTCGAGCGCAAGCCGGAAATTCTTTGCCGCCCGCATCGCCTGCAGCGAAGGCGACGCCTCAAGTCCGAACGGCGAGGGCACTGCGCCGATATCCTTGTAGCTCGCGTGATAGTGGCCAAGCACCATGCCGGGCATCACGGTACGGCCATCCAGGTCGATCAGCTGGTCATCCGGAGCAGCCATCGGCGGCTCGGCGCACACTGCTTCGATGCAGTCTCCGCGCAGCACGATGGTGGCGCGTCGCGGCGGACTGTTCCCATCGACCAGATTGGCGTTTTGAAGGACGATGCGCGTCATTAAGTCGCTCCTCTCCAGTCTCAAAGCACGTCCGCGGTCTTCCGGCCCTAATATGCGCCTCTGCGGAAATGTTGGTTATGACAATATCCGCAGCCCGCCGCTGTACAAGCCCGCCAATCCAGCGGATAAGCCCGGCGGGATCAATGAGCGATGCGATGATCCAGTCTATGCTGCGTCGCGGCGCGAATCTCGCCTGGCGGCACCAGGATCTTGAGGATGCCCGGCTCGCGCGCCTGGAACTCGGTGGCGGACTTGCTTCCGAACAGGAGGAGTGGCTGGCCTGCGTGCCGGCGCGGCCAGTCATTCCGCAATGGTGACTTCGCTCATCGAAAAGCCGATCATTGGCAATGAACGTCTGTGGTCATAGAATTCCTTCATCTTGCAAGGCGGTGAAGTAGGATCCCGACAGCAGATCGGTGAACATGTCCGTCGATCGCGGTCGCCAGCCCAACTCATCCCGCGACCGGATAGCGCGAGACCGGCTGGAGCATCCCGCCAGCGATCGATAGGGGCCGGCAATGTCGGAAATGGCGATGCTGCGCGCCGGAAGGCCCATCGCATTCCCGACCTCCAGGGCGAGATGGCGCTCGCAATGCTCGCCGCCAACAGCATGATACAGTGATCCGCCGCTCCCCGCATCGAGCATGCGGATATACAGATCGCATAAGTCGTCGACATGGACGTTGGACCAGATGCTGAGGCCGGGTCCGACAAAGGGGACGAAGCCCCGCCGGCGCGCCTCGGCGATCATGCCGGGCAAGGCAACACTGCCGCCATGGCCGTAAACCTGGGGTGGTCGGATGACCATCGCGCGGCCGATTTCGCCGGAGCGCGCGCGCACCTCGTCTTCCAGCAGTACGCGGTCGCGCAGCAGGGGATGAGGATCGAACGGATCGTCTTCGGCATGGACCGGCTCGCTCCAGCCGCCGCCAGGGTCGCGGCACAGAACGCCCGTGCCGGATGTCATGACGAAGATCTTGTCCTTGCCGGCGCAGCGGTCGAGTCCGGCGCGGACCGCGCATGTCTCTTCGGCGACTGTTGGGAACTGCGCCACATAGATGACGGCGTCGGCAAGGTCGCTTGCCTGCGCAACCGCCGGTGCATCGCCCAGCGAAGCGAGCAGGGGCCGCCCGCCTGCCTGTGCGATTACGTCGGCCGCGCTGGCCGAGCGGGCAAGCGCCGTCACCTGGCGCCCCTCCGCCGCCAGCCGCCGCGTCAGGTGGCGACCGACATAACCCGAGCCGCCGATAAGGAAGATGCGCACCGCGTTGGCCCGTCAGATCCGCGGGATCGTGTCGATCCAGGCACGGGTGTCCCCGTCGAAGATCGCCGATTCCAAATAGTGCCCGGTTTCCTCGCGGCAATCGACATAATAGAAGCGGGAAACGTCGCGTTCTCCGGGGAAATTGTCGGCGATCGGCGGATGGCTCCAGGCGGCAAACTCACGCCCACGCCCTTCGAAGGAGTCATAATCTGCGAACAGACGCGAGATGTGGTGATGTCGGATGACGAAATCGCTTTCGGGCATCATGTCGGTGTAGATCTGAACCGCGCCATCCACGGGGTTCATCACCTCGATTTCCATCGCGCCGACATAGGACAATGCGCAGTTCATCCGGCCGATCTGATTGTCTTTGAGCGGAACCTCCAGCGGCGTGAATTCCATAAAGGATTTCATACCGTGCAGGTCGCACAGCACCGCCTTCGCCTTGTCGAAGTCGTTGGTGATGTAAGTGAACTGGTAGAAGCCGGGGAATGGGGCCTGACCCTTGTTGAAAGACTGCTGCGTTCCGATGCCGGGCAGGCGTTGGAGTCGTTCGCGTTCGGCCTCAGGCAGGACGATGCCCTCGATGCTGTGACCAAGGATGGCCGAGTCGATGCTGAACAGGCGGCCTTCCGGATTGTCCGCTAGGGGACGCACGGCATAGCCGAGACCGCCAGTTCGGCTGACCATTGCTTCGGCGTCCTCGGTGGAGGCGAATAGGCGGCCGGTGGAATGCAGCTTGGGACGGACGTTCTGGGCGGCGAAATAGCCGCTGGAGTCTGACTTGGCCTGGACAAGATCGGCCTGGAGCGCGCCGATCCAGGCAGAGCTCATATCAACCACCGCCTCGCCGCCATCGGGCGTTTTCAAAATCACATCGCGACGCGTGTCAAATTCGTGCGTGCCGAATGCATTGAAAAAGGCAGGCGCGCTTTTTTCAAGATCGGCACAGACGTAGATCAGCTTGAAATAGCCAGTGAAAGGCGGCCGGCGGCCGCCACTGTTGGAAACAGGTTCAATCATGACGAAACTCTCCATTCTTGCTCGACATCAGAAAGACACCCGTGCTTCGACGCCATAGGTCCTTGGCGCACCCGGCAGGCGAGTCGTTATGCCCAGGGTCGGATATGGGTCGATGCCCGACGCATAATAGTTCTTGTTGGTGATGTTGCGCACGAAAATGCCGGCGTTTAGCGATCTGCCGAGAATATTCTCCCAATCCACACGGGCGTTGAAGACGGCGTAGCTGGGAATGATGGCGGTCGGGTAAATCGACTGGTTTACCGGATTGAAGGACGTGACATCTCCGACGACGGTCCGCGACTTGTACAACCCGTCCACCTGCAGATAGAAGTCGCCCTTGTCCTCAGCGGGGGCGTGGAAACGGACGCTGCCGGTGATCGCGTGCTTCGGTGCCGATGCAAAGGGCGCATTGGTGTAGTCGGCGCCGGAGTTCAGAACGAAATCGTCATAGGATGCGTCCGAATAGGCGTAACCCAGGTTCAGATCGACCACATCGGCGATATTGAAATTCTGCTCGATCTCGAAGCCCTTGATCGTCGCTGACGCGGCGTTGATGATCGTGCCGACGAAGACTTGGTTGCCCGGATTGGCCGGGTCGGGAACCAGGTCGGTGACTGATTTTTGGATATCGTCATATTTGTCGTAATAGGCAGCGATTGTAGTCCGGCCGCGCACGCCGCCGGCCTGCCAGCCCGCCTTCAGGCCGATCTCGGTATCGATCACCGTTTCAGGGCGGAACGGAACGAAGGTCGCCAGCGAATTGGCGTTATCGACGAAACCGCCGGCCCGATACCCCTTGCGGTTGGTGACATATACCAGAAGGTCGCGATTGATCTTCCAGTCGAGCGCAAGCGTCCAAGTGAGCTGATCGAAGTTTGCCTTGATCTTCACGGCGCAGGCGTTGTTGGGAAGCGGAAGGTTGTCGGCGCCCAGGTTCTGGCAATTGCCCGATGTAAACCGTGGCTCAGTGGTGAGCTTACGCCAGTCCTTGGTTTCGCGAATGCCAACGGTAGCGGAGACACCGGGCAGCCAGGGCAGATGGTATGTTAGCTGCGCATAGCCGGCCAGTGAGGAATTTATGGCATCTAAGGATTTGACCACATTGTTCGGACCGGCTCCGAAAACCTGGGTGAGTTGACCCTCCTTGCCCTTGTCCTGAAGACCGAAGAGGCCTAGCGTATATTCCAGATTGTTATCCCATAGCGCTCCCTGGAGCAGCAGTTCGTTGGAGTATTGCTTGGCCCGGACCGCCTCGTTGATGTCCAGGATCGAGTAAGACGATCCGTCGAGATCGGAATAGAGCGCCGACTTAACCTTGCGGAAGCCGAAGATGTTCTTCAAGGTCGCCCCGCCCAAGTCGAAGGTCGTGGTGTTGACGACCATCAGGCTATTGATCCGCGTGCCGTTTGGGGGAGAGTTAGAAAAGCTGGTATAAAAGCTTCGCTGCGCCAGCGCAGTGAGTTCGGCTGCGGCAAAGGCCGCCGGACCCGCGGGATTCACGGCGATGAGCTTGTAGGGGGACCCTTCACCACGATCCTTCGCGGCCTGGATGATCAAGTCGTTTCGGATGCCGGGAGCCGGTTCCAGCCGCAGGAAGCCGCGAAGCGCCCAACTGTGGCGGTCGTCGAGGTCGCGGCCGGTGTTGGGATTGTCGATATAGCCGTCACGGGTGTCATAGATGCCGGAGACGCGCAGCAGGGCGCCTTCGGCGATGGGAAGATTGAGCGCTGCCTCGAGCCGGCGCTGGTCATAATTGCCGATCGTCAGGTCGCCATAGCCGCCAACGGTATCGGTAGGCGCGGTCGGAGACAGCAGGATGGACCCGCCGGTGCTGTTGCGGCCGAACAATGTGCCTTGTGGGCCTTTAAGTACCTGGACCGACTGCAGGTCGAACAAGGCTTGTCCGGTGCCCTGCAGGCGTGCCTGCACGACGTCGGCGAAATAGATCGGAACCGACGGATCATAGACCACGTTCGGCAAGAACTGCCGCTGGGAGCGGATGGTGACGGTCATCGCGCCACCGCCGAACGGCGAGGCTTGAGCGGTGAAGCCGGGGGAGACTTGCGCCAGATTGTCCAGTTGCGTAACCCCGGCGCGTTTGAGCGTTTCATCGTCATAGGCGCTAACGGAGACCGGAATGTCCTGAAGCCGTTCCGCGCGCCGGCGAGCGGTGACGATGATATCCGATGAACTGGCGGTCGCCATGTCAGCCGTTTCAGCCTGTGGCTGGGCGGACGCCTGTGCGAGTGCAGACGCGGATCCCATGACGCAGGCGCTCGTCAGCAACAATGCCTTTACTGTGGTTGTCATCCTTTTCCCCTCCTCATTTGCCTCGGTTCTGTGCGGGATGCGGTGTCGCAAACCCCCAATGCCGGCGAATGGTTGACACAATACAATTCAATGTACAATAGTTAAGTGAATGAACCAATGGTTCGATTTGTGAATGGCCGGTGACGGAACGGTGGCTGGCGGGTGAGAGGATGACGATGGCAGAAGGTCGGGGTACCGCGGACGAGCGAGGCGGCTCGGCGCAGGATGCAAGCTATGATTTTATCATCATCGGCGCGGGTTCGGCCGGTTGCGTACTTGCAGACAGGTTGAGCCGCGACGGCCGCTTCCAGATTCTGGTGATCGAGGCGGGACCTCCCGACAATCACCCCTTCATCCCGATGCCTATGGGTCTGTTCGCTACTCTTAAGAATGCAAAGCGGGTCTGGCTCTATGCCCTTGAGCCTGATCCAACGACGGGCAAGCAGCATTATTGGGTGCGCGGACGCATGCTCGGCGGCTCCAGCTCGCTCAATGGCATGCTGTACTTCCGGGGGCAGCCCGAGGATTATGACGGCTGGGCGGAACTTGGCTGCGAGGGCTGGGGATGGGACCAGATGCTGCCCGTCTTTCGCGCCATGGAGGACCATGAGCTTGGCGACGATGGCATACGCGGGGTGGGCGGCCCGCTTCACATTTCGGTGCAGAAGGAGAAAACTCCGCTTACCCAGGCACTGCTGAAGGCGGGTGAGGCCATGGGCTTGTCTGTCCGTGACGATCTCAACCGGCCCGATCAGGAAGGCATTGGCTACAGCCCCCGCACGATTCGAAAGGGACGGCGCGTCAGCGCGGCCGATGCGTTTCTGCGGCCCGCGATGAAGCGTCCGAACGTCACCGTAGTTACGGACACTCTGGTCAGCCGGATCGATTTTAGGGATGGGCGGGCGATGGGCGTCACTTGCCTGCGGGACGGCGAGGAAGTGCGCTATGGTGCCGAGCGGGAAGTGATCCTTTCCGCAGGTGCCTTGCAGAGCCCGGCTGTGCTCCAGCATTCCGGCATCGGCCCCGCCGCGCTGCTGGACGGCTTGGGCATTCCGGTGGTTCGCGACCTGGCGGAGGTCGGGCGCAATGCGCGCGAGCACAAGATGATCACCATGACCATGCGCGTCTGCGGGCACAGCCTCAATAAGCAGCTGCGGGGCTGGCGCAAATATTGGAACGGCGCCCGTTATTTCCTGACCCGAACCGGGCCGATGGCGGCGACCTATGACATCAACGCCTTCGTGCGGACACGGCCGGAGCTGAACCGGCCCGATGCCCAGCTGACCTTCTGGGCGCTATCGCCGGTACGCGGCATTGCCGATTCCCAGGTGGAGAAGCAGCCGGGCCTCATGTTCATGGGCTATCCGCTCCGCACCGAGAGCCGGGGCGAAATCCGCATTCGCTCTGCCGATCCGCGCGACCCGCCAGCCATCCAGGCCAATTTCCTGACCACCGAATATGACCGCCGCGTCATCATCGACATGTTCCGTTATGTACGGAAATTGCTTGCCCAGCCGCAGCTCGAGCGCTTCCTGGTGGAAGAAGCCTTTCCCGGCCCGGCAGTGCAAACGGATGAGGAGATCATCGCCGCCTGCCATGAAGATAGCACCTGCCTCCATACCGTCGGCACCTGCCGGATGGGCGCCGATGCCGCTTCCGTCCTGGACCCGCGCCTGCGGGTGCGGGGAGTCGATGGATTGCGGGTGGTGGACTGCTCGATCATGCCGACGCAGGTTTCGGGAAATACGAACGGGCCGGTCATGGCCGTGGCATGGCGGGCCGCCGACTTTATTTTGGCCGACCATGCGGACATTCAAGGGAGATAAGAGATGAGCATCCTGTTTGGCGGAATACGGCAACTCGGCATGGTCGTGCACGATTGCGAGGAAGCGATGCGCCAGTGGGGCAGGCTGGGCATTGGCCCTTTCTTCACCATGCGCTTCACGGTCGACGACTTCATCTTTCGCGGGAAGCCCAGCCCGGCCCCGGACGTCACCCTGTGCTTCGCCCATTCGGGCCCGCTACAGGTCGAACTGATCCAGCAGCATAATGACGTCCCTAGTGTCTGGCGCGAGTTCCTCGACAGCGGGTGCGAAGGGACGCAACATGTGGCGGCGTGGTATGCCGACCATCCGACCTTCGACGCCAAGAAGGCCGAACTGGTCTCGAAAGGCCTTCCCCTGATTCAGGAAGGTGGTTCGCGCGCGGCCGATGCCCGCTTCGCCTACTTTGACAGCGGCGAGCCGGGCGGGCTGATGATTGAGATTTCCGAAGCGCTCGTGCCTGCGGGCGCGGCAGCGCGCTTGCACATGGAACAGGCGGCCGAACAATGGGACGGCGTTCAACTGGTGGCAGATCGCCGGTGAGACTTGAGTACGTCGTCGCCTCGCCCCCCGCTTGCGCGCGGTCTGCGCCCTTCCAAAGGAGGCCCCCGCCAGAGGTGGCGGGCGGCCCAGGCGGGACCCTGCCGCGCCGATCGAGAGAAGTGCCGGGTGACATCGTTACGCTGCCGCCCTATGCTGGATGCTTACCTCGGCCTGTACGGAAAATATGGATGCCCTCTTCGACCACCAAAAAGCCGAGCCTGCGTGAAATTCAAAAGGAAATGACGCTTGAAATAATTCGGAAGGCGGCGCGGAAGACCTTTTACGCCAAGACTTTCGAGGAAGTATCCATCGAAGAGATCGCTTCGGAAGCAGGCGTCAGCCGGGGCACCATCTACCTGCATTTCACCGGCAAGAATGAGATACTGTTTGATCTGCTGATGCAGGACATGGCGACGCAGATGGCGATCTATGACGAGCTGGCCCAAACCGAAGCCCCCGACCGTCCGAGAGTACGCGCATGGCTTCAGCACTTCCGCGATTCCATGGAGGAGCGGCATCGCTCGATGCACCTGTTTCCGGTCGCGTTCGTCCACATGCCTGAAAGGCAGCATGTTGTGGTCAAGCATCGTGAGACCGCGATCAGGCATTTGGGCGAGCGCCACAAGGCATTCAGCCTGGAGGGTTTGAGCGGACTGGATCGCGAGAGGAAGCGCGCAAGCATCTATATGATGTTGTTCAAGATTGAGCAGGTTTCCTACACCTTTTCCATTCTTGAAGGGACGCCCGATATCACCGTGGGCCTCGACATGCTGGCGGATGAACTGACGGAATTCTTGCTGTCCAAATGACCCCGCAAGTCAACTGCCGCGTGCCGTAAATTTCTCGCGCTGCACCGGCCGTCAACGATTAAAAAAGGAAGATTCTCATGGCCAATAGCGAAGTTGCAATCGCGAACCTCCTGTACCGCTATGCCGAATATGTCGATTCCGGCGATTTCGAGGGCGCAGCCGCCTTGTTCCTTCATGCGCGTGTCCTTTCCCGCGACGGTGAGCTAGATCACGCTGGGGTGCTGGCGCTCTGGCAGGGCCGCGTCACCCTGTATGACGACGGTACGCCGCGCACCAAGCATGTGATCACCAATCCGATCATCGAGGTTGACGAGGCGGCGGGGACCGGTACTTGCCGCAGCTATTATACGGTGCTTCAGCAAGTGGGCGACTGCGCTCTCCATCCCATCATCTGCGGTCGCTACCATGACGAGTTCGAGCGGGTGGATGGAGTCTGGCGCTTCCGGTTTCGCGATTATAGCCTAACCGACCTGATCGGCAATCTCAGTAAGCATCTGAACTCCTGACCAACGGGGCAGGGCATAGCCATCGCTGAGCGGATTGCCCGCCAATCACGCGATGTTCTGTGCATCCCGCGAACTGCGCGCGGGGACACGTGTCGCATCAGCGACTTCAGTGCACAGGTGCGGCGATGGCCAATGTCGACGGGGGCGTTCTAGGGGATTGCGATGATCATTGTCGTTTCCTTTGGCTTGGCCTTCGCGCGCCTGCGCGCGGTCGCTTGAAGTCGGCGCCTTCGATGGCTCGAAAGGTTCATTCGGAATGATTAGAACAGGGGGAAAGCGGCGCCTGCCTAGGCGAAGCGATGGAGTCGTTTCCTCGCTGTCTCGCAAGGAGCGAAGCTTGAAAGGTCTTGTCGGTCGCGATCGACTGACCCTCGCCGCCCTGGCTAGTGTCGCAGTTCCCATGGCGACACTCACCCTTCCGATCACGACGTTTATTCCGGAACATTATGCGCGTGTCGTTGGGCTTGATCTCGCGGTCATAGGGGCGACCTTTATGTTCGTCCGACTGTTCGATATCGCCATCGATCAAGTACTTGGTCTGATGATGGACCGTACTGCGACGCGTTGGGGTCGATTCAAGCCCTGGTTGGCTGGCGGAACGCCGCTCGTGATGATCGGGGCGGGCATGCTGTTCTTCCCGAAGCCGGGCTACTCGGCGACATACTTGGCAGTCGCGCTCATAATAACTTATATCGGCTATTCGTTGGTCATTCTCTCCCAACTTGGCCTCGCCGCCGGGTTAAGCAATGAATATGAGGGGAGATCGCGTGTCTTCAGTTGGTGGCAAGCCGGAACCACGGCTGGCCTCGTTCTTGCTATGACGACTGCCTCTTTCGCTGGTGGAAAAGGTATTGATGCGTCCTTTGCCGTACACTCTATGGGCATAATTGTTATTGTGCTCACACCGATCGGCACAGCGTTAGCGCTCCGTTTCATTCCCGACGGCACCACGCGCTCCACCAATCAAAAGATTGGTGGACAATTGTATCTGCAATTGATTTGCCGGTCCGCGACCGCTCGCCTGTTGGGACTAGAGCTTCTTTTGGGGCTCGCCGTCGGGATCGCATCGGCCAGCGCCATCTTGTTCTGTCTGGCAGTCAAGCACCTGTCGGTTTCTCAGTACTCGTTCACAGTATTATGGTACTTTATTGTAGCAATCGTCTCGGCACCACTGTGCGCAGCCCTGGCCCGCCGCATGCAGAAGCATCGAGCGCTGATGGCGGCTGCGGTAGGATATGCGATGTTTCCGGTGATTCAAGCAAACTCGCCGCCCGGCACGATCACTATGATGTTGGTCGCGTCCACCTTGGGCGGCTTTGCCTTCACGGCCGCGTCTATGCTACCGCGTGCGATGGTTGCGGACATCAGCGACGAAGTCCTGCTGGAAACAGGCATCGACAGCACTGGGATCCTGTATGCCTTACTGACAGGAGTTTACAAGGTGGGTCAGGCGGTGGCGATCGGGGTCGTGTTTACGTCCCTCGATCTGATTGGATATGATGTGTCCGCTGGCCGGGAAAACGCACAGAGTGCGCTCGTGGGATTGACAATCGTCTATGGGGTAGTTCCAGCAGCCCTCGCTAGTATTTCGATGGCCTTAATGATTGGTTATCCTCTAACCGCCGCGCGCCACGCGCATATACGAGAGGCGCTCCGCAGATAGAGACAGCCCGATCCCATTGAGTTGACATGAGCAAGATGGTCCACGCATTATGTTCCGGACCCAAGAAACAGGTTCATTGACCGCTGCGACGTGATTTACTGTCTCGTGCGAGGAGGCGGTGAGGCAACTGGATGACCGGCATTGATGATCAACGAAGTATTGGACAGATCGTTGGTCGAGTCATTATCACCGTCGAATTCTGGGGAATGCCGCCGAGGATCGATTGCAGATTCTTGCTCCGGCCTCCTGATCGTCTGGGGCAGATCGTTTCGGTGGAGCATCATATAGGCGGATAGGGGGCGGTTGTCATGGGGCGAGGTAAGCTCATCCTGAATGCATAATATAATGGAGAGATCATGATGCATGCGCCTTGGTATCCCGGCTGGAATGTCGTCGGGGTGATGATCTCGCTCCAGGTCGGTGTCATCGGCACGATCATTTATGCATTCGCCGTGATGGCGGTCCCCATTTCCGAAGCGCTGGGCGTTTCGCGCACGGCCCTGATGCTGGCGCCGATTTTCGGGCAGGTCGGCGTGGCGCTGTCGAGCGCGGGGATCGGGATAATCCTGGATCGCTTTTCCGCCCGCCAGGCCACGGTGATTGGATTGCTTGCCTTTCTTGCCGGGCTTGTCGGCATGGCGCTTGCAACGCAATTGTGGCAGCTCCTGATGATTTTCGGCACGCTTTTCGTCCTTGCCAAGCAACTCACCGGCCCGCTGGCCGGACAGATCATTGCCGCGAAATGGTTTGTAAGACGTCGGGGGGCAGCCCTGAGCCTGGTGACGATGGGATCATCCATCGGCGGTTTCGTCGTGCCGCTGCTGATTGGTTTTCTGATGCGCAGCATGACCTATAATGATGTGCTGCTGCTGCTTGCCGCGTTGTGGGCCGCGCTGTTGCTGCCCGCGGTGCTGATCGGCCTGCAAGGGCCGCCCACAGAGGCGTTGTTGCGCGAGGAAGCGGCGGGATCGATGCAGCCTCAGTCATCCGCTCTTCAAGCCATGGTGCCTGTCAGGGCCCTGCTGGCCAACCGCAATTTCCTGGTGGCCACCGGGGCGGCAATGATCCTCGTGTTCGTCACCATGGGCGTGCAATATCATATGGGCGGGATCGCTCATGACATGGAAATGGACATCACGGGCGGCGCGCAACTGCTCGCGAGCTATGCCGTCGCCAGTTTCCTGGCCAAGTTCGGATGGGCGGCTGTCGTGGACAAATTCGATTCCCGGATCGTGTTCATCCTTGCGGCCTTGCTCATCGCCCTGGGCGTCTGTGCGCTGATGCTGGCGAATTTCCGGACGATGCTTCTGGGATCGGCGCTGATCGGATTGGGAACGGCCGCCATCATGCCGCTGCTGGCGGTTATGCTGGCGCGCGAATTCGGATCGGGATCGATAGGCAAGGTGCTGGGCATTGCCTTTACCGGCGTGCAGATTTCCGCGCTGGCGCCTGTCAGCGTGGGCCTGCTCCGCGATATTGGCGGCAGCTATCACCTGCCGCTGACGGTTTTTGCCGGGCTGGTGGGAGCTGGAATGCTTGCGATCCTCTTTTATCACAGCGATGCGCCACCGCCGGCCCGGTTGCCCAAAGGCGCATCCGCAGCCGTCGATTGATTGGCTGGCCATTGGGCAGGCGGGGCGCAGGTAAAGACCCGGCGGATCAGGTGAGATAGCGGGCGCGAATACGGTCCCCGGTTACGCCGTCCACGCCCAGCACGTCCACGATATAGCCATCGATCGATCCGCATCGCTGCGCGATCGCGTCCCATGCGCTTGCCAGATAGGCGGGTTCGACCGTCAGGACCGTGCGGGCGCCTTCGGTGTCGACGGCGATCTCGTAGGTTTCCTTCAGCCCGCGTATCAAAGTAGGGAGCCGGGCGTCGATGTTGCCCGCGACATTGCTCAGCAGATAATCTTCCATCAGATCATCCCGGTGCACCTGGAGCAGATGGTGGGTGAAGGCGGCGAGCAGCCCGGTGCGGTCCTTACCCGCGCTGCAATGGATCAGGACGCCCCCTTCCGCATGGACGAGCGCTTGGAAATAACGACGGAACAGGTCGATATGCTGCGGCTCGAAGGGAAGATCCCGATAGTGGTCGATCATGAAGGACCGCATGCCGTTGCCGCCTTGCGGGGCGTTGCGCAATGCGAGGATATGGGGCGCATGTTCGGAGGCATCGACCATATCGCCGGACCTCAAGGCAGTCAGTCCCAGACGTTCCAGCCAGATCGTCGGCTGGCGGCGCTGTTCCGGGGCGCGGCGCAGATCGACGACGGTGCGGATGCCGAGCGACGCGATCCGCGCTTCGTCCGCCGCGCTTGCCCGCGCATGGTGGGCGGAGCGGAAAAACACGCCTTTTTCCACATGCGCCCCACCCCTCGTGCGCCAGCCTCCATAGTCGCGGAAGTTGTTGACGCTGGTCAATGGCAGGATGCGGGTCCATTCGATTGCTGGCCGTGCCCCGTTCAAGGCTGCTTCCTTCACGCCTGCGCCACGGCCTGTTCGACCAGTTCCCGCACGGCTTTCAGATTGACGTTGGTGGAGGCGGTATAGGGCAGGGCATCATGGCTCGCCGCTATCGGGATCAGTGATGCGCACATGGCAGCCGGACAGCGGGCGTCCGGCGCTTCCGCGCTTGGTCCTGGAAAATTCGCGATGCAGGTCGAGCGTCCAGGCGATCGCCGTGCCGCAAAATTCGGTCGCGCCCAGCGCCCAGATGACAGGCTTGCCATAGCGTTCCTCGACCTTGTCCTGCATAGCGGGGTCGAGGGGGCCGGAGCCGCCAAAGAAAGCAATGAGCGAAGACAGGTCTTCCGCCGGAACGTTGGCGTCATAGATCATGCGCAGCATGGTGGGCGTCAGCGCGATCGATGTCAGCGCGTGGCGCTTGATCGCGTCGACAATGCCTTCCACGGTGAATTTCTCGAACAGGATGAAGGGATGGCCCTCGATCACGGCGGCTGACAGCGTCAGATTGCCGCCGATGCCGCCCATCGGCCAGAATACGGGGACCGGGTTCGTTTCCTTGACCGGACTCTGAAAGCTGCCCTCCAGCGAACGGAACATCCACATCACTCTCCATGCCGGCTTTTGTCGGGTGCCATATCAATATGACGGCGCCCGACTACAAGCGTCCGCTGAGGTTATCGAGCTTGCGATGGAATGCCGGTGATGTGAAGAGTCATCTTCCGGACGTTTTGGACGGACGCTGGTCGAACCTTCGGCCGAACACTTCCTCGGCCACGCGATTTTTCAATATCTCGAAGACATGCCGGGGCCGGGTAAGAAAGAACTGCGCTTTGCCCAAGCGAGGATTCTCGCCCGGCATCTGGAGCCGCGATAGCGCTGTCGAGGGTCGTAATTACGTCCATGTGATACATGCCTGCTGCGGCTTGACGGTTGCGCCTGTCGATGCTGCATGACGCAAACAGGACAGGAGATGATGATGGCAAATGTGCTCGATCGCGAGTCGACGGCAGAAGAGGCGCTTGGAAAGATTGATCTTTCGGGCAAAGTGGTCGTCATTACCGGCGCAACTGCTGGCCTTGGTGAGGAAAGCGCGCGAGTCATGGCAGGCGCCGGCGCGCATGTCATCATCACCGGCCGTAGCCAGGAAAAGCTGGCCGCTGTCGTCGAGCGTCTTCGCGCCAATAGTCCGGACGCGCGGGTCGATACGGTTATGCTGGAGCTGGCCGAACCCGAAAGCGTACGGGCCGCGGCGCGGCGCATCCTGGAAATCGCACCCCGGATCGACATATTGATCAACAATGCGGGCGTCATGGCGCCTCCGCTCGAACGCAATAGCCTGGGCTGGGAATCCCAGTTCGCGGGCAATCATATGGGGCACTTCATTCTCACCGGCATATTGCTTCCCGCAATAGTTGCCGCAGCACCCTCCCGCATCGTCAATCTCAGTTCTTCGGGTCATCAGATCGCGCCGGTGAACTTCGACGATCCCCATTTCGAGCATCAGGATTATGATGCCTTCATCGCCTATGGGCAGTCGAAGTCAGCGAACATCCTGTTCACCGTCGCACTGGCGGATAAGTTGAAGGCCAGGGGCGTCACCGTGAACGCTGTCATGCCGGGCGTGGTCAAGACCCCGCTTTTCCGGCACATCGGGGGGACCGGTACGATTGGCAGTTCCGGCATGTTCGTCAAGGAAATCCCACAGGGCGCGGCCACCCAGGTCTGGGCCGCCGTGTCTCCGGATCTGGAAGGGGTGACTGGGCGCTATCTGGAGGATTGCGGATTTGCGCCCGTGAACGACGATCCCGCGAGTGTGGCGACGTTCGGCTACCGCAGCGCGGCGATGGACAAGGCGGCGGCTGCGCGTCTGTGGTCATTGTCCGAAGAACTCGCGGGCGAGCGCTTCGACACATAGCCCCGGCGCCGGCCGGGGTGGGCGGCGAACGGATCGCGCGCGTCAGCCGGGTGAAGGGATCGAAGGTAGGGCTTCGTTTCGGACGAGATCTCGCCCCCCTTGGACAACGACTATTGCGTGGCAATCGGGAAGATTCCGCTGAACAATAATCGACATGCCGGCAGCTCTGCGCGGCCCTGAAGCCCTGAATCATGGAGGGCTGCCGAAAGCCTTGCCATCGGAGAGGCAAAGCTCCGCCTGTGCCGATGTCCGGTAAAGGCGGTTGGCTGGCGGTTCCGGTGTTGCTCAAAGAGCAATGAGCCTGTCCGCCATGTGCATTTTCAACCACGAAGCGCTGATGTTTCTCATAATAATTGTGTAAAATCAGTATATTACGTAAATGGCACGCCATTTGCTGAGAGTTCCCCGTCTTGCCCACGCATCAGCCTGGGCGCACTCACCATTGGGGGAAGCTCATTGTTTAGGAATAGGATCTTTCTGCAAGCAACCCGGGTCGTCGGCCCAGGTGCGCTTGCCATTCTGGGAGCTGGCCACGCAGGTATCGGTTATGCCAATGAGGCTCCGGCGGCTCCTGAAGAAACCGTGCCGGCCGACGCTTATTCCGCGGAAGCGGGCGGCATCGTCGTCACCGCGCAACGCCGCGAAGAACGGTTGCAGGATGTGCCGGTCGCGGTCACCGCGCTCGACAGGAATCTTTTCACCGTAGGCGGGCTAGGCCGCTCGGCCAATGAGGTGTTGAACCTGGTTCCCAACGCGTCGGCGGGCACGCAGCAGCATGGCCGCCCGCGCTGGTGGATTCGCGGCGTGGGCGCGGGGCAGCAGCAACTCGACCTTGCGAGTCCGGTCGGCTTTTACCTGGACGATGTTTATATCAGCAACGCCAGCGCCACCGGCCTGCCGCTGTTCGATCTGGAGCGCGTGGAAGTGCTGCGCGGGCCGCAGGGCACGCTATGGGGCAAGAACACCACCGGCGGCGCGATCAACGTCATTTCCAAACGTCCCTCGCTGAACGGTTCGGACGATAATTATGTGAAGCTGGAATATGGCAGCTATGACGACAAGATCGCCGAGGCAGGCGTCGGCACGACTCTTGTGGACGACAGGCTGGCGGCGCGTGTCTCCTTCCGCTTCGACGATCGCGACGGGCGGTTCGACAATCTCTTCACCGGCGATAAGTCGAGCCAGGTCAAGGATATCGTCTTGCGCGGGCAGTTGCTCGCCAAGCCGAGCGATACGCTGGAAGCGCTGCTCAGCGTCCACTATCGCGATTATGACACGGACGGCACCTACTGGACCACGGCCAGCTATGCCGCCGATGGCGCGGTCCGCAACGGCTATGCGCCATCGACGGACATCAACGACATCAGCACCAACGCGTTGGAATGGAGCCGCAGCAAGCAGTTCGGCGGATCGCTGCATCTCGATTGGGACGTTGGCGACTTCACGCTGACGTCGATCACCGGCTATGAGCGGTTCAAGACGCGTGGGGTGGGGGACAGCGATTATACGCCGCTGGAAATCTCGCGCAGCTATTCGCGGGCCCGGTCCAGCCAATGGACGCAGGAACTGCGCCTTGCATCCTCCCAGAAGGATCGCCTGAGCTGGATCATCGGTCTTTTCTATTTCAACGAGGATATCCGCTCCAACAGTTATTCGGCCACGCTGCCGCAGGGTTCGGTTCCGGCTTTGGCGGGAGCGACGGCGCCGGACGCCTTCAGCGACACCATCTATAGACACAAAGCCGAAAGCGGCGCCGTGTTCGGCAGCGCCACCTTTGCCTTCACCGACAGCGTGAAGCTGACGCTGGGCGGCCGCTGGACGCGCGAGACGAAGAAGGTGGACTTCGACCGGCTGTCGGCGGCCGCTACCGGATGGAGCAACTATGCCCAGTGGTGGAACAGCTATACCGGGACATATGGCGGGCCGGGGACGTTCAGCGGGGCGCTCAAGCGCACATGGGATGCGTTCACCTATGACATCACGCCGTCCTGGAATATCGACGGCAATAACCTGCTTTATGCGAAATTCTCGCACGGTGTGAAGTCGGGCGGGTTCAATACGGCGGCAACCCTGCCCGTCGCGCTGATCGCCGTCCGGCCCGAAAAACTCGACGCCTATGAAGCCGGTTACAAGTCGAGC
>Ga0182749_1000402_pt1 | contig 41504 bp, 38 predicted proteins | sample eDN3rd37CKraftMG_FD_128875 | JGI IMG/M metagenome (GOLD analysis project Ga0182749, IMG submission 128875) | Enriched Miracle-Growth compost microbial communities from Emeryville, California, USA - eDNA 3rd pass 37_C Kraft MG (version 2) (version 2) ...
AGCAAAGCAGATCCTGCGCATGGGTCACTCCCGCAGTTAGCGTGAACTACGCAATGAGCAGTGCCGCTCTGCAATGGCCCCCGTGAGGCGGAATTGCGTCTCCATCTGGGCGTTCGAGCCGGCCTGCCATTCCGCTCTTGCGCGGCCAACTTGAGAAAGCAGCCACCCCCTGATCCGGAGCGGTCTTTCGCTCTCAGCCTCGACCGGCGATAGATCGGGTATGACCTGGGACGACGTGCTCGCAATCGGCTTGAGGTTGCCCGGCATGGAGGCTTCGACCTCCTACGGCACACCCGCCCTCAAGGTGAGGGGCAGGCTCGTGACACGCCTGCGTGCCGAGGATGACAGCCTCGTTCTCCTCAGCGTCCCACCGGACGAACGCGAAATGCTGATGGAGATGGACTCTCGGGTCTTTCACATTACGCCCCACTACCAGGGCTATCCCACCGTTCTTGCCCGGTTGGCACCCTTGGAGCCTGAGCGGCTTGGGCCGTTCCTGGTGCGCCGCTGGCGAGAAGTTGCGCCAAAGCGCATTGTCGCCCGCTTCGAAGCGGGGCAGGTCGGGGGCCAGTAGAGCGGAAGATCATGCCCGTTCTCCACCTCGGGCCTAATGGCCGCTTTCGGGAAGGCCGCGACGGCGCGCGGACGGCTGAGATAGGCGCAGAGCCGCCGATCTTGGTCGCGGGTCAGCAAGCTCCGCTTGCCCACCAGCACCGGGCTAACTGGAACACCGGGCCAACAGACGACGGGCACGAAGGTCGCCTTCGGGTCGACAGCGGGGCTTCCTGATCGGTTCCCTGCCACGCCCGCGAACTGGGTGCGGCGCCCGTCCACGATTTGGTAGAGGCGGACCTTGCCCTCCAACGGCTTGGCGCGGGCGATGTAGTAGTTTCGCGGGTCGCGCAGCGAACCACCAGCCCGGCAACTTGGTCCACGCTGCCGGAGGCCGGTCGGAAGCGCACTGAGATATCGAAATCACGCGCCGTCCGGTCGTCCAGAATGGCCAGCGGGGAGCGGTCGTTCGTGCGGTCCTGGCTGGTCTCGGCCAGCACCTTGCCCCGCTGGTGAAATCGGAAGGCGGTGCTCCGACCGCCGTATCCTCGAAATCGAAGCGCCGCGCCCGTCTCTGGCTCGTCGCGCGGCGCCGATCGGTCTCGGACGGGTTTCCCTGCTGCTGAGCCAGGGCTGACCTCGCAGCCAGTGCGAGCAGGGTCAGAGCAGGGAAAGCCGGCCGGCGAGTCATCGGCGCCGCCATGGCTCTCTCCTTTCCTCCTGGACGTCTGCGTTTCCGTTGCGGACCCAGGAGGCCAAACAGTCAGGGGAGCGTGAGCTTCGCTGCCAGCCCGACCAGGGCCGCGATGCCCAGGGTCTTCAGCAAACCAATCTTCAGGTGGAACAAGCAGACCGCCGCCAAAGCCGCGATCGCGAAGGCGAACAGGTCCAGACTGGCTAGAACCGGAACGTCCAGGGCAGCCGGACCGAACTCCATCTGGCGCACATCGCCGAACAGCACCCGCAGGCCGAACCACAGCGCCAGGTTGGTTATGACGCCGACCACGGCCGCCGTGACCGCAGCCAGGGCGCTGGTCAGTTTGCGGTTGGCGTGCAGCCGCTCGACATAGGGGGCACCCAAGAAGATAAAGGCGAAGCAGGGCGCGAAGGTAACCCAGACCGTCAGCACGGATGCCAGAATGCCCCAGGCCAGTCCGCCGTCGCCGCAGCCCGCCAGGAAGCCGACGAACTGGAGCACCAGGATGAGAGGTCCCGGGGTGGTTTCGGCCAGGCCGAGGCCGACCAGCATCTGGTCCGAACTCAGCCAGCCGTAATGCTCGACGGCCTCCTGGGCGACGTAGGCCAACACGGCGTAGGCACCGCCCACCGTGACCACCGCCATCTTGGAAAAGAACCAGGCAATATCGGCGAAGACGTCACCGTCTCCCACCATGAGGGCGGTGACCGGCAGCAGCCAGAGTGCTGCGGCCACCCAGCCCGCGCGCCAGGCGCTCGCCGCGAGCCGCCCTGGCCGCCCAGGATCCGCCGCCAGCACCGCGTCCAGCAGCGCCGCTGGGCCATCCTTGGCCGTGCCGTGGCTGCCGGCCCGGAAAGCGTCTGGGGCGAAATAGCCGATCAGAGCCGCCGCCAGCATAACGGCGGGAAACGGCATGGCGAAGGCGTAGAGCGCTACGAAGGCGGCTGCTGCCAGCGCCCAGGCGGCGTTGGTCTTCAGGGCCCGTCGCGCCACCCGCAGCAGAGCCTCGACCACGAGGACCAGCACCGCGCATTTCAGGCCGGAGAACAGCGCCGCGACGGCTGGCACTTCGCCCAGCGTCGCGTAGAGGATGGACAGCCCGAGCATCACCGCCATGCCGGGCAGTATGAACAGGACACCTGCCGTCACGCCGCCACGGACGCCGTGCAGCAGCCAGCCGAGGTAGGTCGCGAGTTGCTGTGCCTCCGGCCCGGGCAGCAGCGTGCAGAAGTTCAGCGCATGGAGAAAGCGGGCATCGGACACCCAACGGCGCTCATCCACCACCTCCCGGTGCAGCAGCGCGATCTGGCCTGCCGGGCCGCCGAAGGAGAGCAGACCGATCTTCAGCCAGACCCGGAAGGCGGCGGCGAAGGACGGCAGGGTCGCGTGCTCCGCAGGCACGGGTGTCGCGCCTGCGCGCCCCGGGCCCATGGTGGTGTCGCTCATCGACCGGACCTTCCTATGCTGGTCTGTCCTCCCGCGGGCCAGTTGTGGGTCTCCGTGACGGCGTCACGGCTCCAGCGATAGAAGGCGTCGTAGAGGTCCAGGCCCGCCGCAAGCTGAGCCAAATCGTCCCGGTGCATCCGGGACAATCCCAAGGAGGCAGCGAGCAATCCTGCCGATTGCGGCGTGAGATCGGGCCGCGCCGTGTCGGCACCCCGCACGATCTCCGCGAGCCTCAGGAGGGGCTCTGAGCCCAGCCCGAACTCCTCGATCATGGTGTCGAAGGTGCATTTCTCGCCGCGATGGCTCCAGAACACCCCCTCGACATCGAAGGGCGTCGCGCCGAAGCGATCGGCCACCGCCCCGACCTCCGAGGGTGCGACGAAGAGGAAGACGGCCGAGGGATCCACGAAGCGCCGGATCAGCCAGGGGCAGGCGATCCGGTCAATCTTGGGCCGGGAGCGGGTCACCCAGACCGTCCGTCCCTGCGGGTCACGCGCCGGAAGGCGGTCGGTGCGAAGCAGAAGATGGCCCTCAGCGGTCCAGGCTTCGAAGCCGCCCTCGAGCACCTCGGCCCGGGCGCCGCTGTGCCGCAGCCATGCGGCGACACCCTGGCTGAGCTTGAGACCACGCTGGCAGACGACGACCACGTGCCGCCCGGCGTAGTCGGCCGCCCAGGCGGTTACGTCGCGATGGTCAAGCCGGAAGGAGGCCGGAAGCAGACGGGGATCTGCCGCATGGTCCTCCGGGGGCCGGACATCGAGGAGAACCGGCGCGTCGGGCAGGCCGACGAGCCGGGCAAGCTGCATTGTGGTGATGGTGTCGGGTGCGGGCACGGGCGTCCTCTCCCTCAACTGTGGAGTACCGGACGCGATGCTTCGGCCAAAGCCTCACGGGGTGATCGCGGATTGCCCCTTGGGCGCAGGATGATAAGGGCCTGTCCGCCCTGTCAAGAACATCCAGCGAGGCGACCCGGGCGCCGCTGGAAGAGGAGCGAGTCAGCATGAAGCCAGGCAAGCCCGGGGCGGAAGTGCCTTTTTAGAACCGCTTTTTGGCCGAATTCGTTGAGTATCGGAGGTGGGTCGCCGGGAGATGCATGATGAAAGCGATCAGGACCCTCTTGTTGGCCAGCATGGCAGTCATCTTCGCTGCACCGATGACCGCGGCCCTGGCAGATCCGTGGAAGGATGAGAGCGGCCACGGACGGTATGAACACCGGTACGAGCGTCACGAACATCGGCGAGACGCGGAACGGGCCCGCTGGGAGCGTGAGCGGCGCCGTGACTATGAGCGCGAGCGTCGAGCTGAGTTTGAGCGCCGCAGGGCCTATGAGCAGGGGCGAGAGGACGGCTACCGGGAGGCTGCGCCCCGGAATCCTGTCGACCTGCTTGGCGGGATCCTCGGCCGCTAGCCTGCTGCCAGTGCCAAAGCCGCACGGGCTGCCATCCTCGGAGGGTGTGAACAGGTTCGGCCGTGAGCGGACCTCCCTGACCGAGATGGCAGGCGTGTCTGGAGCAATGTCGGAAGCTCTGCCGCTTCGGACCGACACGCCGCCCACGCCACCCCAGAGTGATGGTCACCAGAGGCACGGACATGGTCACGCGCATGGCGACGAGGTGCGGTGCATCGACACCGGCCATGCCGCCCTCGCGCTGGAGATCTTCGAGGACGGCGTGCCGCCGCGCTGGCGCCTGCGCGCTGAGACGGGGCACGGCTGGGCGCCGCAGGACGTCGCCGGTATTGAATCATGAACGGCAGTTCATCTTGTGCGGTGTCGGAGTCGTCCCGATATCGAGGCCATGATCGACGCCAAAGCTCTCCTCGACCGTTTCCTCGGCTCGGACCGAGCTGTTGCTCACAGTCAGCGCGGTCGCCACAGCTCGCCATGGGGTGCGCCGCAAACATCCGGTCGCGATGCGATTGGCAATCGCTCGACGGCTGACCAGCTGGCGCAGGCGGCGCAGCGCGCCCTCGGTGGAGGCGGCGGTGCGGGCGGTCTTGCCGGCCTCGCCGCGGCCGGTGGGTTGCTGGGGACGCTTATGGGCAAGAAGAGCCGCAAACGTGGCGGGGGACTGTTGAGCCATGGTGGCGCTGCTCTCCTGGGCGCCCTGGCCCATCGGGCTTGGCAGAACTGGCAGGCCGGACAGGCGCCGGCTTCCGTCCCGCCGGCCACCCTGCGCGACGCCGACACGGTGGAGCAGCGCTTCCTGCCGGGCGCGGCCCCCGCGGCGGGCGGCGAGCCGTTCGAGCTATCCTTGATCCGCGCCATGATCGGGGCGGCCCGGGCGGATGGACACATCGATGCCGCTGAGCGGAGCCGTATCTTCGAACAGGTGGAGAAGGCGGGACTGGACGCCGAGGCCAAGGCTTTCGTCTTCGATACCCTGGATGCGCCGATCGGGGTCAGCGAGGTTGCGGCAGCGGCCCGCACGCCGGAGCAGGCGGCAGAGATCTATCTCGTCTCCTGTCTCGCGGTCGACCCGGATGAGGCGGTCGAGCGGGCCTATCTCCAGGCCTTGGCGCATCGGCTGAAGCTGCCGGAGGGCTTGGTGGCCCATCTCAACAGGCAGGCCGACCTCGCTTCACAGCCGGACAACTAGGGTCAGCCTCTCTCACCAGCCGCATACCGCCTTGTGTTGCTCCGATCAGGCAGCCGGAAGTGGCCCGACCAGCCGTGGCAGGTCGCATCCGCCTGGCTGCCGTCCACCCAGAGCTGCCTCGATGATGTCCGGTGCCAGCAGCGTCAACCGCGTGACGCAGGGCAGGGGAGGGGCGGCGCATCAGACCTCCTCTGCCAAGCGGCAGATGGTGTCGCTGCCGCGGGCTCCTGCTTTGCCGGGGCCAACCTGCCGGACGCGCTTCAGGACCTTGGCCCTGTGCCCCCCGCCATTGCAGGCCGGCCAGGACGCCGCGGACGGTGCGGGGGGGGGCAGCAGCAGGCGCCACCGCGGCGAGCCCTGCCGATCTGAAGCGACGCGGGGCGTGGTGCTACGCTTGGCGCATGCACAGCCACAAGCCAGGCGTTTTACGCACCAATTTCGGTTTTGTTGTTTGGCGGTTGCCGTTGGTATCTACCGCCGATACGGCGGCCCGCGCAGCAGGGTGCTGCCGCCGCAAGCAGATGCCAGATCGAGTTGGATCAAACCACCTTTAGAGCGATTTCCGATCAGTCTGCATCCTACCCGGCGGCGGCGCTGAGGCGGCTGGTCGGGAGGCGCAGCGTGCAATGCAGACCCTCTGGCCTCCAGTCGAACTCCACACTGCCCCCGAGCTGATCCGCTAATATTTCGATCAGACGCGAACCAAAGCCGCGGCGGCCGCCCGGAGGCGAGGTCGCCACCGGCGGGCCGCCGGTCTCGCGCCAGTCCAGCCGTAGATCGCCACCGGCCGTGACGTCCTGTGTCCAGATGATCTCCACCCGACCGCCGGGCATCGATAGCGCACCGTATTTGGCTGCATTGGTCGCCAACTCGTGCAGCAGCATCGAGATGGACTGCGCCACGTCCGCCGTTAACCTAAGTGGAGGGCCTTCAAGCCGCACCTTGTCGGCGCTAACAGATTCATAGGCAGCCAGTTCCTCTTTTGCCAGCGCGCGCAGGTCAGCGCCCGTCCAGCGCTCCATCGAAAGCAGTTCGTGGGATCGAGCCATGGCCGCGATGCGATTGCCGACCGTGCTGGCGAAGCGCTCGGCTTCCTGCCCATGCGCCGGCGTCAGCCGCAGCAGCGACTGCACGACAGACAAGGCATTCTTTGCCCTGTGATCTACCTCCCGCGCCAGCAACAGCCGCGACTCCTCGGCCTGCCGCTGTTCAGTGATATCCGTATTGGTGCCAAACCACAGGACGATGCGGCCGCTGGCATCGTGGATCGGCCGGGCGCGGGAGAGAAACCAGCGATATTCCCCGTCCTTACCGCGCAGCGGGAACGTATCCTCCCAGGGCTCGCCCGTATCCCAACTGCGCTGGATGCGTTCGACCACCCGATCGACGTGCTCCGGGTGTTGCACCTTGGTCCAGCCCCAACTCAGCATCTCTTCGAGGGTCGTCCCTGTGTAGTCGAACCATCGCTGGTTATACCAGAAGACTTTGCCGTCCGGTTGCGCCATCCAGGCGAGGTTCGGGACATTGTCGGCCATTGCGCGGAATCGTGCCTCGCTCTCACGCAAGCTTTCCTCAGCGGCCTTACGCGCCGCGATTTCGTGCTGCGCCGCCTGATAGAGGCGGGCATTGTCGATCGCGATCGCGGCCTGTGCGGCGATGCCAACCACCACCTGTTCGGCATGCTCCGTGAAAACGTCGATGTCCGGATGTCCGAAGAACAGGCCTCCCAGCACCTCGCCGGAACGCGAGACGACCGGAACCGCAAGGTAGCTGCGCACTGGAAGATGTCCCTCGGGCATGCCGTGGTAGGGAGCGCTTCTGCCGTAGCGCGGGTCCTTGGTGATGTCGCCGGAGCGGATAGTGGCCTCACCGTGGAAGGTGGGGGCGAATACCGCCGTATTGCGCGGCATCGGGAAACGGGCAAAGGCCTCGTGCGGTACGCCGGAGAGGGTGTAAAGTGTGTAGGATTCCCCTCGTTCGTCGGTGAGATTGTAGAAGAACGCCCCGAACGCCGCACCAGACAGTTCGGTCCCCGCATCCGTGACCAGTTGCACGACACGGTCGAGGTCGAGTTCGGCTACCAGTGCCGCGCCGGTCCGGCTCAGCATCTCCAGGGTGTGAGTTTCCTGATGTAGCGCCTCCTCGGCCGCCTTCTGCTCGGTGACGTCGCGCGTGAAGCACCTCGAGTGGACGAAAGTCCCATCCCTGCACAGGGCATTGGAATGGATCACGACATCCCTGAGTGAGCCATCCTTGCATCGGAGCCGCGCAGGAAAGTCGCGCAGTTCCTCGCCGCGCAGCAGGCGATTGAGGATATCCTCTATGACGGGCGCATCGGCGTGGAACTCTGCGATGTGGCGCCCGACATACTCCTCGGCAGAATAGCCGAGCAATTCCAGTTCGGCACGGTTGGCCCGCAGGATGGTCCCGTCTGGGCCGACCCAGTGCATCGGCATAACCGCATTCTCGAAGAAGTCATTGAGGTCGGCCTCGCTCGCGGCCAAACGGGCGGCGGCGGTGCGCTCCTCGGTTACGTCACGAAAGAAGATGACGATCCCGCCATCCTCGCGAGAGATGACTCTCTGCCCTGAAGTGCCTGTCGAGCGGTGGGTAGAAAGCGTCAGCCACGGCGGGAACGCGCGCCTCCATTGTGCGCCGGTAGGCCTCCCAATACGGCCCGCCCATCGCCTCCGGGAAGATCTCCCAGATCGTTTGGCCACGCAGGTCGCGCCCACCGGAGAGTCGGGCCATGGCGCGGCGGTTAATGAAGGTGATGCGCCAGTCTCGGTCGAGCGCTATGACGCTGTCGCTGGTGGCTTCGAGCACCGCCGTGAGCTCGCGTTGTGCCGCCTCGGCGGCCTTGCGGTCCTCGATGTCAAAGGCGTACCCGACCCACCGCAGGATTTCCCCGGCGGTGTTGCGCTCTGGCTCGCCCCAGCAAAGGAACCAACGCCAGGCACCGTCGTGGCGGCGGAGCCGGTACTCGGCTTCGTAGGGTTCGCCTTTGGCAACCGCGCGGCCCCAGGTCGCGGCGGCGCGGGCGGAGTCATCAGGATGCACGACCGCTAGCCAGCTCTCGCCAAGCAGCGCTGCGGCAGGCAGGCCCGTGTAGTCCTGGAAACGGGGGTTGATGTAGGCGTTGCGCCCGTCCGGCTCCGCAATGAAGACGAGGGCACGTACTGCCTCGGCCAGACCACGCCAGCGCTCCTCGCCGTCCGTCCGAGCGGTGGGAGGCTGCGATGGGGTGCGCATCACCGGGCCTCCGGTTCCATCTTCACGCCCGCGCCGGCAGGTCGCAGCAGCCTCTCGTAGCGGCCGCGGAGGGCGGCGTAGCATTCGCAGGCTGCGCCCTTGAGGCCGGCACGATCAGGCGCCATCAGCAGCCATCGGGCGAGGCGCGCCTTGACACGATGCACGGCGTTGCGGGCTACCGACTGCAAGGCCAGAGACATTGCGGCCTCGGCATGATGGGAGAACGGACGGCGCGGTGGCAGCGATGCGGCAGCAGCCTCCGCCATCCGTGCCGCAGGCAGGCATGTGGCTGTACCCGGCATCTGCACCACACCGCGTGTGAAGGCTTCCATCGTAGGGTCGGTTGCATCCACGCCAATGCCGGCGGCACCCTCCAGCCCCACAGGGACTGCCTCAGTCGTGCTGCCGTCGCGCAGTGGCACGACGAGCGAGTTCATGGGGCCTTCGTGCGGAAGGTCGGCGTGCGCGGGAACGCAGCCGGGCTCGAACAGCACCTCTCGACGGGCCAGCATCACCTCCTTCAGGTACGACGCGAGGCGGGCACGGCCGCGGCGTGGGAGTGCCGCCAGCATCCGGTTGCCATCGCGGGCGGAAGCCGATGTTGAGGCATCCACTCGGGGCGCGCGGCGCACGTGCGAGGAATATTTTGCTACCATTTCCTTCCTCCAGCCGGACTTTTTGGAGGTGCTACACAGTGCAATGCCAGGTGAGCCTGGACGCGTCTGCATGGAAGATAGCACAAGAGCGGGTCATGGCCGAATCTGGTGGCCTGAATTGGAAGTTCGCAGGCAGACCCGTTGAACTCTAACGAGAATGTCGCCGGCGGGCCTGGTCCAGACGGATGGCCTTGGTGCGGCGTTGGTCTGGCCGATGCAGGCCTGGATGGCGGCTTCGAGGGCGGCCATGCTGCGGAAGGCGCCACGTTGCAGGCGGGGCCGGGTGAGCAGCGAGAATCAGTCTTCGACGATGTTCGACCAGGAGGCTGAGGTTGGCGTGAAGTGCAGGTGCCGGCGCGGGCGCTTCACGAGCCGGTTGTACACCAGGCGCGTCTTGTGGGTGGCCGCGCTGTCGGGCACGAGATGCACGTCGAGTTCGGCAGGTACGGCCACCTCGACCGGGTCGAGGAAGGCGCGGAACTCCGCGGCGCAATGCTGGCTCTTGCAGGCGCCGATCACCATGCCCGCCTGCATCACCGCAGCCTGCCCGGCACCCCGGCCTCGAACCAGGCGCTGCAACGCTGCCGTGCCTCGGCTGTCAGCCCCACTGAGGCCGCCTTCGGACCACGCGTCATTGCTGCCTCCTCTCAAAGGCAGCCGACCTTACACCCCACCCAATCCACCAGAGAACTTCAAACTTATGCCACCCGCACTGCCGCTGCGCGCAGTGCCACCACCCTCTACCCGGCTCCTGCGTCCGCCTTGCCCCTCGCCCGGGGGGCTTGGCGATCGGGCCTGTATCGGTGGGGTAGCTCCAAACAGCGCTGCGAATCTGGAGCGTTGGATCGGGGATCCGCGGAGCCTCCTGGGCCGGACGGCACTCCTGGCCAGGGCAGTTACAAGCGCCGGCCACTCTCCGCGTCGAAGACGTGAAGGTGCTGCGTCAAGGAAACCGGCATGGCATCACCAGCCACCGGCGCTGTGCCCTGGATGCGTACAGTCATTGCTTCACCGCCCGGGAGGGTGCCGTGCAGCACGGTTTCCGACCCGAGTGGCTCCACCAGTTCGATCGCGACCGGCATGTCGCCGCCCGGCGTGACGTGCTCCGGCCGGATGCCGACGATCACCGGCTGCCCGGCCCGGCCGGCCACCGGCTGCGCGAAGCGGACGCTGCCGCCGGCCGCCAGGGCGGCGCCGGTACCCCCATCCTGTAGCGTCGCGCGCAGCAGGTTCATGGTTGGGCTGCCGATAAAGCCGGCGACATAGGTATCGGCAGGGGCGGTGAAGATCTCCATTGGGGTGGCAATCTGCGCGGCGCGCCCCTGATTCATCACCACCAGCCGGTCGCCCAGCGTCATCGCCTCGACCTGGTCGTGCGTGACGAACAGCGAGGTGACACCGAGGCGCCGCTGCAGCCGGCGGATCTCGGCCCGCATCTGCACGCGCAGCTTGGCGTCCAGGTTGGACAGGGGTTCGTCGAACAGGAAGAGCTTAGGTTCCCGCACAATGGCGCGCCCCATGGCGACGCGCTGCCGCTGCCCGCCTGAAAGCTGGCGCGGGCGTCGCGTCAGCAGCGCGTCAATGCCGAGCAACCTGGCGGCTTCTTCCACGCGGCGGCGGATCTCCTCGCGCGGCATGCCTCGGATCTTCAGGCCATAGGCCATGTTGTCGAAGATCGTCATGTGCGGGTAAAGTGCATAATTCTGGAACACCATGGCGATATCGCGGTCCGGCGGCTCCAGCGCCGTCACGTCGCGGCCGCCTATACGCACGGTGCCCGATGTGGGCATTTCCAACCCTGCCGTGATGCGCAGCAGCGTGGACTTGCCGCAGCCAGACGCGCCGACGATGACAACCATCTCGCCTTCTGCGACAGCGAGATCGATGCCATGCAGCACGGCGATGTTGCCGAAGGATTTCCGGATGCCGGAGAGTTCGAGGGTGGCCAATTACTTCTCCGTCTCGGTAAGGCCTTTAACGAACCAGCGCTGCATCAGGACAACGACGGCAACCGGCGGTAGAAGGGCCAGGATGGCTGTTGCCATAATCGCGTTCCATTCGTTCTGTGCGTCGCCGCGGCCGATCATTTTGGACAAGCCGACCACGATGGTTTCCAGCCGGGTGTCGGTGATGATCAGCAGCGGCCAGAGATACTGATTCCAGCCATAGATGAAGAGAATGACGAACAGCGCCGCAATGTTGGTGCGCGACAGCGGAAGCACCACGTCCCAGAAGAAGCGCAGCGGGCCGGCGCCATCGATTTTGGCGGCCTCCACATATTCATCTGGGATGGTAAGGAAGAACTGCCGGAACAACAGCGTGGCGGTGGCGCTGGCGATCACCGGAATTACCAGGCCTGCCATGCTGTCCGTCAGATGCAGATCCACCACCACCTGGAAGGTCGGGATGATGCGGACTTCCACCGGCAGCATCAGGGTGATGAAGATCATCCAGAAGAAGGCCATACGTCCGGGGAAGGAAAAGAACACCACCGCATAGGCGGATAGCAAAGAGATGGCGATTTTGCCGACCGCGATGAGCGTCGCCATCACTGCCGAGTTCCAAAGCATGGTGCCGGCCGGAACAGCGCGGGTGTTACGCACTGCCTCGCCGCCGCGGGTCCAGGCAGCGATGTAGTTTTGCACGGCGTGGTTGCCGAACCACAATGGCACCTCGCCGCGGCCGATGGTGTTCACATCATGCGTAGAGCCGACAAGCGTGATCCAGATCGGCAATGCAAAGATGACGACACCCAGCAGCAGGACGCCATGCGTCATCCAGTGCCCCCGCCGCTGCCGGGCGCGGCTGGCACGCAGGGTAAAATCGCCCGCTACGCCGCGCTCCTTTGTCAGGGATTCGGCCATCAGTAGTGCACCTTGCGCTCGATGAACCGGAACTGCACCGCGGTCACGGCGACGACGATGAGCATCAGGATCACGCTCTGTGCTGCTGAAGCGCCAAGGTTCAGGTTTTCCACTCCGTCCACATAGACCTTGTAGATCAGAGTTTCTGTCGCCTTGGCCGGGCCGCCCTGTGTTAGCGCATGGATCACGCCGAAGGTGTCGAAGAAGGCGTAGACCAGATTCACCGTCAGCAGGAAGAAACTGGTGGGGGAGAGCAGGGGGAAGACAATGGTCCAGAAGCGCCGCACAGGTCGCGCACCGTCGATGCTGGCGGCCTCCAGCACTGCCTTGGGAATGGACTGCAGCCCGGCCAGGAAGAAGATGAAGTTGTAGGATACCTGCTTCCAGGCGCTGGCAATGATCACCAGCAGCATGGCCTGGCCGCCGTTGAGACGGTAGTCCCAGGCGACTTGCGCGGCATTCAGCGCCCGACCGATCAGCCCGATCTGCGGATGGAACAGGAACAGCCACAGCACTGCGGCGATCGCTGGTGCCACGGCATAGGGCCAGATCAACAGCGTCTTGTATAGCTCGCTGCCACGGATGGCCTTGTCCGCCTGCACGGCCAGCAAAAGGGCTGCCGCCAGCGCCAGAATGGCAACGGAGAAGGCGAAGAGGACGGTATTCTCCGCCGCTCCACGCCAGGTCGGGTCGGCGATGACCTCGGCAAAGTTCTCTAAGCCGACGAAGTTGCGATTCAGCCCGAAGGCGTCTTCCCGCAACAGGGACGACCAGATGGCCTGCCCCGCCGGCCAGAAGAAGAAGATGCTGGTGATGACCAACTGCGGCAGCATGAGCAGCAGCGGCAGCAGCTTGCCTTTGAAGATGACGCTCTTGCGCATGCCAGGAGGCGGTCAGGTGCGGTTGGCGCGCTCGAAGTTACGCAGCACGACATTGCCGCGGCGCGTCGCATTCTCCAGCAGCGCCTTGGCGTCCTGCTGGCCCTGGAACGCGCGCTCCATCTCCTCCTGGATAATATTACGGATCTCCGGGAAACCACCAAGACGAATGCCGCGGGAATTCTCCGTTAGAACACCGCCACCGCGCAGGATCTGCTCGATCGGTACGTCCGCACCGACATTCTGCTTGTAGAAGCCGCTGGCTTTCACCTGTTCATAGCCTGAACGCGTGAGGGGGAGATAGCCGGTATCCGTGTGCCACTTGGCCGCGACATCAGGCTTGGCCAGCCAGGCGAAGAACTCGGCCACGCCTCTCCATTCCGCTTCGCTGCGGCCGACGCCGGATCCCTTGTTCATCGACCAGAGCGAGGCACCCCCGATAATGGAGTTGAGAGGCGCCTTTGGGACATCATCGTAATAGGGCAGCATCGCCGTGCCCCAATCGAACTTCGCTTCCTTCAGGATACGGGCGCGCGTGCCGGAGGATGCGAAAGTGAAGGCGCATTCGCCGGAAGGCAGAAGCCCGTCGGCGGCATTGTCCCGTCCACCGTAGCGAAACAGGCCTTCCTTCTGCCAGTCGATCAGGTTCTGCATGTGGCGGACCATCAGCGGGTTGTTGATGGTCAGCTCCGCGTCCAGGCCGCCGAAGCCGTTGCCCTTGGTTGCCAGTGGGAGGTCGTGAATGGCGCTGAACTGTTCCACCATCAGCCAAGTGGGCCAGGACGTGGTCATGGGAGTGGCGATGCCGGCGGCCTTCAGCTTGCGGGCGGCGTCGGCGACAGCCGGCCAGGTTTTGGGAAAGGCTTCCGGATCCAGGTCGGCCTTGCGGAACATATCCTTGTTATAGAAGGCGACGGCGGTGGAGCTGTTGAACGGCATGGACGCCATGCGGCCGTCGGGCAGGCTATAATAGCCACGTACGGCGGGCAGGACATCGTCGAAGTTGATGTTGACCCCGGTCTGCTGCAGCAACTCCCAGAGCGGCTTGGTGGCGCGAGTGGCCGCCATCATGGTCGCAGTGCCGACTTCGAACATCTGCACAATATTGGGCGCATTATTGGCGCGAAAGGCTGCAATGGCTGCCACCATTGTCTCGGCGTAACTGCCACGATAGGTGGCATTGACGCGGTATCGTTGCTGGCTGTTGTTGAAGTCGGCGGCGATCTGCTCGAGCATGCCGCCCAGCGGCTGAGTCAGGCCGTGCCAGAACTGGATATCTACTGGCGCGCCCTGGGCTATCGCTTGCCGACCGGTGACAATGCCTGCAGTGGTGAGCGCAAAGGCGCCCTTGGCCAGTGTGCGACGCAGCATGGCGAAACTCCTCCTTGGACACTGGCGGGTCCTGATCCTGAAGGCCGGCCGCCGCTTGCCTGCATCCTACCCAGACAAGGCAGGGGATGCCACGGTGCTGTCATACCTTCTCGGGACGGCGGGGCAGCGCCAGTACCTGGGCGCTTGGTGGGCCGCGAGGGCTACAAGGGGTGTCCAGGGCAGCTAAAGCCTCCTCGGACCCCAGGCTGCCTGTGCCCTGTGGCGCAGGGCGGTGCGGGGATCGGATGCCCGTCTGGGCACCGGCGCGCCTCGCGCCCAGGTCGGCCGGGATTGGTCTCCGGTGCGGCTGGCCGGGATGACCGCCGCTACCCTACCAGGGCGAGCCCTGCCGATCCGACGCGGCGCAGGGCGGGGCGCTGCGCTTCGCGCACCTGTCACATGAGCCAAGGTCCGGTCGGTGGTTAGGGAGGTCGGCAGGCCTGCCTGGCCGGGCCGCGAAGCCGTTCCGCAGCGCACCAGCAGGGGACGGTGCCGGATCAAGGCGATACGATGGGCAAGAGCGCCATGACAGGAGGGCATCCGATGGATACCATCGCGCCATTCAAGATCAGTATCTGCGGTATCGAGGAGCTGGCCGGGCATTGCGAGACTGGGGTCAGCCACGTCCTGTCGATTCTCGACCCAGAGTGGCCCGTGCCGGAGGCGTTCGGTACGTTCGGCGAGCACACAAAGCTTGAGCTGCGCTTCCACGACGTCATCGAGGAGGCTCCCGACACGATCGCACCGCGACAGGACCATGTCGTGGAGCTGCTGACGTTCGGGCGCAGCCTGCTTGCGGAGCCGCCGGCCGGCGCGCATCTCCTCGTGCACTGCCACGCTGGCATCTCGCGCTCAACGGCCTCGATGGCGTTGATCCTCGCGCAAGCACTGCCCACTTGCCCTGGTGAACGGATTCTCGGTGAGATCCTGCACATTCGAGAGAAGGCCTGGCCCAACCTGCGCATTCTGGAGATGGGCGATGCACTCCTGGGCCGGCGCGGTGAGCTGGTTGCCGCTGCGGCTGGCGTTTATCGAACTCAGCTTGATCGGCGGCCGCACCTTGTGCAGGTGATGCAGTTGGCCGGTCGGGCCCGTGAGGTGGCCGCAGCCAGCCACTGAGCACGCATGCAGCGTTGGCGACGATGAGGCGGGCAGCGGTCAGGGTGCGCCGTATGAGTGACATCGCGGGGCGGTTCTGGCGGGCCGTCTCTGCCTATCCAGAACGCGCCTGTTTGGTGCCCGCCGCGAAGGGCGCAGTGCACCCCCCCTTAGTGGTCCATCCGGCAAGATGAGGAGTATGATGGCGGCTTCTCCTCGGCGGGAGATACGCCATGCGTGGCCCAGCAGTTTGCCTGCGCGCCCTGACGGAGGAGGAGCGTTCGGCGATCGAGGCCCTGGCGCGCTCACGGACGGCGCCGGCACGGCGGGTCGAGCGCGCCCGCGTCCTCTGGCGCGCCGCCAGCCGGGGTGAGACGCCCCCCACCATCGCCGCAGCGCTTGGGCTGAGCGCCGAGACCGTGCGCCGCCGCATCCGCCGCTTCAACACCGAGGGCTTGGCGGCGCTGGAGGATCACCCCCGCTCGGGGCGCCCGGCCACCTACGCGGCCGACGCGGTGGCCACCGTGATCGCCGCCGCGCTGACCGGCCCGCAGCGCCTCGGCTTGCCCTTCGCCTCGTGGACGCTGGATCGGCTCGCCGCCTATCTGCTGGAGGAGAAGGGCATCGCCATGCGGCGCAGCCGGATCGATGAGATCCTGCTGGCCGAGGGCCTGCGCTGGCGCCGGCACGAGACCTGGTTCGGCGCGCGGGTGGACCCGGAGTTCGCGGCAAAAAGGGGCGGATCGAGACGCTCTACACCGCACCGCCCGCGGGCAGCGTGATCGTCTGTCTCGACGAGATGGGCCCGCTCAGCGCCAAGAGCTACCTGGGCCGCGACTTGGTTCGGCCCTACCCACCACCGGCGGGCCGGGCATGGCAGGAGATCGACTACGGGCGGCGCGGCAAGGGCTACATCTTCGGCGCCTTCCGCCCGGCAACCGGCGCCGCCTTCACACACCCTTATCCGGGCCGCGGCACCGCCCACTGGGTGGCCTTCCTGGAAGAGGTTGACGGCTGGCTCCCGGCCGAGGCGGATCGCATCTACGCCATCGCCGACAACCTGAACACGCACCGCGCCACTGATGTGCTGCTGTTCCTGCTGGCGCATCCGCGCTGGGAGATGGTGTTCCGGCCGAAATACGCCGCCTATCTCAACCTCATCGAGCCGTGGTGGAAGGTGCTGCGCTCGCTCGCCCTGGCGGGACGCCGGTTCGAGACCTGGGACGAAGTCACCGCTGCCATCGCCCAGGCCGCCGACTACTGGAATGCGCACCGGCACCCCTTCGTCTGGGGACGACGGCGCCGTCACCACCCCCGCCGCCAGCCCGGCATCGCCCTTCTGCCCAAGGCCGCATGACTTGCCGGATGCACCACTAGGCGTGCACCGACTGGGTTGCCGCTTCGTCGATCAGTGCCGCCACTTCGACCGGCTTCGACGCGAGCGACGCATGGCTGGCCGCCAGGGTGATAACCTTCTTCGCGCCGAGCCGGTCCGCCATGCGCTTCTGGTTCTCCGGCGAAATCATCCGGTCGTCGCTAGAAATCTGGTACCAGGCCGGCTTTGTCTTCCATGCGGGCGCCGAGATCGCGTCGCCGAAAGTGCTGGCGAGTGGCGCCTTCTGCGTCACGGCCATGACGAGCCCCTCATCCGACGTCAGGTCCTGGCAGAAGCTTTCATGGAACTTCTCCGGCTTGACCCAGAGATACCCGTCGCTGTCGGGCGCGAGATTGGCGGCCGCCACGGGCGGGTGCTGTTGGGTGATGCCGCCGGGGCTCTCGCCGGCGTCGGGGGCGAAGGCCGCGATATACACCAGTCCGACCACGCCGGGTTGGTCGCCCGCTTCCGTGATCACGGCCCCGCCATAGGAATGGCCGACCAGCAGGACCGGGCCATCCTGCTGCGCGACCATCTTGCGGGTGCGCTCGGCATCGTCGGCCAACGATGTCAATGGCAGCTCGACAGCGCGAAGGGAGCTGGAGCCATAGCCTTTACGCGACAGCTCGACGATGACTTTGCCCCAATGCGCTGCTCCCCCCCAGAACCCGTGCACCAGAACGATCGTTGGCTTGCTGTTCATCGTCTGTCTCCTCTCCAAATGTGACGGCGTGTCTCTGGGAGTGATATGGAGCGCTCGAGGCCGGCAGGATCGGCTACGGGTCCTCAAACGACGACCAGAAGCTTGAGAACCGGTTCGTCATGGTCGCCGAGGGCGACGAGGGAGTCCAGGATTACATAGCGGCGGTGGCTGCCCTTGGCCATAGACGCCGCCACCGGCCGCGTCATCAGCCCGGCATCGCCCTGCTGCCCAAGGCCGCCTGACTTGCCGGATGCACCACTTAGGCTCCGCTCTCCTGGGGAGGAGAGAATGGGGTGGCCTTTGCTGTGGCATACCAAGCTCTCAGATATCGGTCATGGGCTAGGAGGCTGGAATGCCGCCGATCTCTCCAGCCGACCTCGCCATCTGGTCCGCGAGCATGCCCAAGGCCTGGCTCATGCCCTGCGCCAGCGCCTCAGTCTTTGCGCCCAGCAGCGGTACGAGGAGGGTGACAGGCCGGCTTACCTCCCGCGCCCTGCCGCCAATGCGGCGGAGTTGGAAGCGGCCCTCCAGCACGACCCGCCCCGTGCCGTCATCCTCGAAGCGGGACAGGTCGACCTCCGCTACCGTATCCGGGTCGCTGCTTACGGTGCCCTGCTCCGGCACCACGATGCTGGCGGGCAGGCGCTGGTTCAGATTCTCCGCCAGCACGCGGGTGACCATGTCGCCGATCGGCTCGGCCCAGCGCTCGCCTTCGCGAATATCCAGCTTCAGGGCACCGCCGCCGCGCACGATCTCCCGCCGATCCAGATAGCGCGCCAACCCGACCTGCCGCAGTTCGACCCGCAGCGGGCGCCCGGCCCGCGGCGTGCCTGGCACCGCCACCAGCCGATAGTAATCCGGCTCGGGAGAGGCACATCCGGCCAGGGCGGGCAAAGCCGGCACCAGGGCGAGCCAGGTGACGAAGTGACGGCGGGAAGGTACGGTCATGCAGTCTCCTGGCTTGTCGGCGCTCATTCCGTCCGGCCACGGATCAGTGCCTCGGGATGCCGGTCGAGGAAGTCGGCCAGCAGGCGGATGGAACGTGCTGCGTCGTTCACCTGCTGCAGCATGCGGTCCAGCTGCCGGTTGAAGGAGGAATCGCCGCCGTAGCCGCGCTCGAGGGAGCCCACCGCCGCATTGGCACGGCGGACGGCCTGATCAAGATTGGTGGCGATCTCCGGTAGGCGACGCAGCAGCGGCGTGATGCCGCTATCGGTCTTGCGAACCAGCTCCTGCAACTGGCCCAGCACGCCGGACAGACTGCCGAGCGCGTCCCGCAGCTCCGGCCCGCCGACCACGCCGTTCACCGAGGCAAGCGCTGCGTTCAGATTCTGCCCAATCTCATCCAGAGGAAAGCGCTCCAGCTTGCCGGCGAAGGCGCCGACAGAGGCCATGATGTTGTCGCTGCCAATGCTGGGCAGGACGATGGTGCCGTTCTCCATCCTTACGCTGGCGGGCGGCGCATCGGGCACCTTGTCCAGTGAGATCACCTTCTGCCCGGTCAGCAGATTGCCGCTGCGGAGCTGCAGCCTGAAGCCCTCGGCCACCAGCCGGGCGGCGGCGGCCAGAACCTCCTCTTGCGGCCGTCCATTGGGAAAGGAGATGTTGCGCGGCTCGATGGCTATGCGCACCGGTACCACGAACTGGCCGACCTGCTGGTCATAAGCCAACTCTACCTTCTGCACATTGCCGATGCGGATGCCGCGCATTTCCACAGGGGAGCCTTCCGTCAGCCCGCTGACGGAGCCGTCGAGATAGGTCAGGAATTCAAGCCGGTCGGCCGAGGTGGCGGAGATGGCCGCTTCCAGGTTGTCGTAGAGGTTATAGATGGTGTCCTCGGGTGCCGGCGGCTCATCCCGCAGTTCCGGCGGGGTGTCGAAGGCAATGCCGCCGGCCAGCGCGGCGCGCAGGCTTTCCACCTCCACCTTCAGCCCGCTAGGGCTGAAGCCCACGCTGACGCCAGAGGTGTTCCAGAAACGCGAGCCCTTGCGGAGATAGCTTTCATAGGGCGAGCGGATGAAGGCGCGCAGCGTTATCATACCGTCCAGCGCCGGTGGATCGTAGCTCAGCACCTCGCCCACCGCCACGTCGCGGAAGAAGACCGCGGAGCCACGATCCAGCGCGCCCAGGCGGCGCGTGCGCAGCGTGAAGACCCGCCCCGGCTCATTGGAGCGCACACCGGGCGGGTCGTCCAATCCCTGGAAGGTGCGTTGCGCTTCGCCATCCGGTGGACCCGGATCGAACTCGATATACGCGCCGGAGACGATCGTCTCGAGGCCGGACAGATTGCCCGCCGTCAACCGCGGCCGCACCACCCAGAAACGGGCATTGGCGGTCAGCCGGTCCGCCACCTCCCGTTGCATGCGCACCCGGACATCGACCCGAGACAGGTCGTCGGTCAGCTGGATGGCTTCCACGGTGCCGATGGCGACCGATTTGTAGAGCACCCGCGTTTGGCCCGCCGTCAGCCCGTCGGCGGTGGCAAACTGGATGGTGATCAGAGGTCCGCGCGTGCTGAAGGTGGAATAGGCGAGATAGATGGCGATCGCGGCGGCAGCGATGGGGATCAGCCAGATCCAGGAGAAGCGCCGGCGATGCGGCCTGGCCTCGGCAATCTCAGGCTTGGTATTACTCATGCGGTGCGGCCATCTTCTCGCGTCGGGGGGACAAGGGTGGCTGGGCGACATCCCACATCAGGCGGGGATCGAAGGCTTCGGCCGCCAGCATGGTCAGGATCACCACGGCGCCGAAGCAAGCCGCGCCCACCTCTGCCGTGATGGATGCGAGGATGCCAAAGCGCACCAAAGCGATCAGCACCGCCACCACGAACACATCGATCATGGACCAGCGGCCCAGCACCTCGATGAGCCGGTACATCCGGGTCCGCAGCCGCAGCCCGCGCGCCGAGCGCTGCCGGATGCAGATCAGCATTACCATCAGTCCGACCAACTTCAGCATCGGCACCGCCACGCTGGCGGTGAAGACAATCAGCGCCAGAGGCCAGAAGCCGGTTTCAATGAACTCGACCACACCGCCCATGATGGTGTGTGGCCCACCCCGACCCAGGGCGATAATGTTCATTACCGGGTAAAGATTGGCCGGAACATACAGAATGGCGGCCGCAGCGATCAGCGCCCAGCAGCGCGTGCGGCTGTTGGGCTTGCGGTGGTGCAGCGGTGTGCCGCAGCGCGCACAGGGCTCGCCAGGCCGGGCTGGCACGACGCGGCGACAGCAATGGCAACTGATCAGGCCGCATTTCTCAGGCGCCGCCGCGTGGGATGCGGGGTGCGCCATCACGCCCCGGCTTTCCAACGCATCCCAGACGGCCTGCGGCTCGAAAGCCGCATCGGCTGCGACCATGGCCAGCACCACGGCCGCCAGACCATACACCGCGGGACCAAGCTCGACCTCGGCCAAGTCTACCAGCCGGGTGTAGGATACCAGGGCGCCGAACAGGAACACCTCCAGCATGCTCCAGGCGCCGAGATGCTCGTGCCAGCGCAGGAGCATGGCCAGCCAGTGGGCGGGCCGCCGCATCTGCACGCCCCACAGCACCACGACACGCAGGGAAAGCCGCAGCACCGGCACCAGCACCACGGTCGCGAGCAGCACCAGCGAGAGGACCCACAGGCCATCATGAGCAAAGGCCCAGGCTCCTGACTCCACCTGGCTTTCACGGGAGCGGCCCAGCAGGCGCACCGTTAGGAAGGGCGTCGAGAGCGTTATCAGGCACAGGATCAGGCTGGCGAGAGCCAGGGCCAGCGGTGTGTGAAGGGGGCTGGTGCGGTGCCGCCGCAGCACGGCGTCGCATCGCGGGCAGCGGGAGTCCACCCCTGCGGCAACCCTGGGCATGCGCACCAGCAGACCGCAATCGTCGCAGACCCGCAGCTTGCCTGCGCAGGTGCTCACGCTCTTGCCTCAGCAACATTGTAGCCGGGCACGATAAGCGTGACGGCTGGTCGCGGCAGCAGCCCGTAGAGGCTCAGCGCAGCGACGTAGCCTTCAGGCACTTCTCCGGATGCTTTCACGGATCCTGCCGCTCCGTGCCGCCTGTCCGGCCTGCCAGCCGCTGAGAAGGGGGCATTTCCATTCATTTCGCTAAACCTGCTCCCTGTGCCCTTCGGTGGGGAAGTCGAACCGCCATCAAGCCTTGAGGTATGTTCCTGTGACGAAACGACCTTGCGTCCCACGCGCTCGCCAGCGGGTCGGGGATGAGATCGTCCAACGCCATAGGATCCCGGATCGATACGCCTGCAGGGCGGCCGCGACGCGGATCGGGCGCTCCTGCGTGCGGGGCGCCTTGGCGGTGATCACCTCAGCGAGGGCGGAGGCGTGGAACTGCTTTCGCCCGTCGATCATGGCGGCCAGCCTGGGGGCGCCGAGCGAACCGCCGAGGATGCGGGAGCAGAAGGCGGACTGGATGTCGGCGTTGCTGGTTTTGTCCATGGCGCCCGAAATGGAACTGTACGGTTCAGTACCATTAATGCTATTCCTGCCGCATGACAATGAGCATCGGGAGCAAACAGCTGCATGGGAGCGATGCCGTGGCGCCCGTACGGGGCCGGAGCGGTCGGCCCACGCGGGCCGCAGCGGCGATACGCGATGAGCGGCTGGTCGAAATGGCTGCCGAGTTGTTCCTGGAGCGCGGCTTCGAGGGTACTTCGATCGACGCCCTCACCGAGCGGGCCGGCGTGAGCAAACAGACCGTCTACGCCCGGTACCGCGACAAGCGGGCGCTGTTCGTGGCGGTGCTGCGCCGGCGGATCGGGCGCTGGCTCGCGCCGCTGACGGCGGGTGTAACCGCCATCCCGGCACAGCCGGATCTGGCGGCAGTCGAGAAGACACTGGTGGAACTGGGTCGACAGATACTTGCCATCTCATCGACCCCGGACGCGCTGGCGCTGGGCCGGATCCTCTCAGCCGAAGCGGTGCAATTTCCGGAGCTGGCCCGCCTCGCCTATGAGGAGGGCTGGCTGAAGGCGGTGGAGACGGTGGCGCAGTTGCTGGCAGAATTTGCCCGGCAGGATGTGATCATGGTGGCTGACCCGCTGCTCGCCGCCGACCTGTTCCTCAGTCTTCTGCTCGGCCGTGGCTCGCGCCTCGCGTCTTACGCCGCTCCCATCGACTTGGCTGAGCAGGACAGACGGCTGGTGGCGGCCGTGCGGCTTTTCCTCAATGGAGTCCGGCCTTGCATCGCACAGCCCGACTAAGTCGGGCAATGTCTAAGGTCAGGCTCGCGGCGGCTGTTCGAACGTGACAGATGCGACGCAGCATGCTGGCCTACATCAGGGGCCTGCTGTTTGGGGCAGCATTGCGAAAGCGGGCGGATCTGCTCCCGGCCAGTCTTGGCCTGCACAGCCAGGTCCGGACGCTGCAATCGCCTTGAGCTGTGGCTGTCCCTCACCTGGGCCGCAGCAGAAGCAGACCCCACTGGCGGAAAGGCGACTGCGGCCACGAATGCCCCGGAACTTACAAAAGAACCGAGCCATGCTCACTGGTCGACGTCCGCCTGCAAACTGGAACCCCGATCCTGAACGCTGCTGCTCATGCGGGGTGAGGGCGCGGCGCTCCGCCGCCGCTATGTTCACCCGCAGTCGGGACCAGGCTGTCATCGCCAAACCCAGGGTGGCAGCAAGGCCTCCGATCAGGAACACCGTCGAGTGGCCCGTTGTCCTTGCCGTGCTGAGGACAATCGGAATGAAACCACGGTCGCCGCTGCCATGAACGGATGGCGCAAGGCGGACCGTGGCGGCACGAATGCCGCGCTCGGCCAGCGCCCTCGCGGCCGCTTCGGATTTCCTCGGTGCGGCCGGGTTCGGCAGGTCCATTTCCGCCGCGCCCCGGCGCAGTCCTGACAACCTCGATGTCAGAATCAGCGAAGGCTTCGAGCCCTCGAGGGCGCTTCCCAGCGCCTCGATTGCGCGCTGGTCCTGAGCCGCGCTCTCGGGGAACTTCGAGAAGTCGTGGTTGAAGGCCGTGTGGATCACGGCATCGGCAGATACTCGGTCTTGCTGCGCATCAGGCGCTCTCGTTCATCTCGGGACATCTGGGCCAGCGCAGGGCTTGTCGCTGCGTCAGCCTGGGCGAATGGTCGGTTCAGCATGGCGCCACAGGGTGTGTTGTCAGGGTGTTCATCAGGGCCTCCGGTTCGGAACCGGCGCTCTTGCGTTGCTCCGGAGAATACGACTAACCCCTCGTGTTTCCTATTCGCATAACCGGACTCCTCCTGTGGCCGATCTCGCAAGCAACTGAATTTACTTGTGAAAACTGCCCAAGCAGGCGCGCTCGACCAACCTCGTCAACGCCGTCCTACAGACGGCTGTTCAGGTTTTGGTGGAGGAGGGCGCGCACCGGTTCACCACGGCACAGGTCGCGGAGAAGGCGGGCGTGAGTGTCGGGTCGCTCTACCAGTACTTCCCAAACAAGGCGGCTATCCTGTTCCGGATTCAAGGCGATGCATGGCGCCAGACGATCGACCTGCTACGCACGATTCCCGAAGACGATTCGAAGCCACCGCTGGGCCGGCTGCGGATCCTGTTCCACGCCTTTATCCGCTCGGAATGTGAGGAGGCAGCCGTCCGGGCGGCCCTCGATGACGCTGCGCCCCTCTACCGCGATGCCCCGGAGGCACAGGAAGCGCGGGCAGCAGGAGCCCGCGTCATCGAAGCCTTTATGCGTGAGGTTCTGCCCGACGTACCGGACGCAACCCGACAGCTGGCTGGCGACCTCGTCATGGCCACGATGAGCACTGTGGGGAAGGAGTTTGCCAGGGAGTCGCGCCCAATCGCGGAAATCAGTGTTTATGCGGATGCCATGGCCGACATGTTCTGCGCCTACCTTGAAACCTTTGGCCTCGGGCGCCGCTGACCAAGCGGACACGTCCTCGACAGGCCAGTTGTTTCCGTGGCGGCTACTGCGCAGCGTTTGGCTCTCCGCAGGCTGATGGGCCGTCTGGATGCCCGGTTGGGTGCAGGGCGGACCCCCGGAAGGTCCCCATGAATCCCTTGCCGCTCTTTGGACATAGAGAGGATCGGCACCTTGCCACAGGGCCCGAGCGGGAAGTCGGGCGGTCAATGAGGTGCGGCCATCGCCCCGCTGATCCTTGCACGCCGCTCGTCCCATCTGCTGGACATCGGCTGGGGCAGCCTGGGCGGCCCCACTTCCGGCGGCTGCAGCCCATCCAGCACCGCTTCCGCAATATCGGCGCGAGCAGTGTCAGCCGCAGCATCGTGCCGTGGTAAGAGCGGTCGCTCTTCTCGGTGGCGGTGGCGAGCTCGCCAAGCGTACTGCAAAGCTCCCGCTCTCCAGCGTTGCATCAGCCGCTTGAAATAGCCCGCCCTCGCACGTGCCGTTGGTTTTCCGAAGCCTGCGTTTGGTGAGAGGCTCAAGGAAGCCTGAACTTGAGCGCAAGCAACCAGCGAACCCCACGCTTCGTTTGAGCAACGATGAAACGCAGAGTGAGGAGGCCTGGATGAGGCGCATCCTTATCGGAGCCTTGCTGCTCGCCCCGCTGGCGGCATGCACTTATGTGGACCAACCCCACCCCGGTTATGGCTACGGCTACGGCTACGGCTACGGTGCAGCTCCAGCTCCAGCCGGCAGCTACGGCCCTGGCTACCGCGACAGCTATGAGGCGGAGCGCCAGGCCTATGAGTATGGCCGCCGTGATGGCGCGGCGGGGCGATAGGGCGGCCTGCGCAGGAGAGACGCACCGCGCGCAAAGATTGCGCGCCTCCTCACCCCCTCCTCAGGTCCGGGTGGTGGGAAGGCTGGTGCGCTGCTCCTCCCATGTGCCGGGGAGCCTGGCTGGCAGGTAAGGCGGCCCCAGACCTGGAGGTTGCCATCGAGAGTGAGAGTCCCTTCGACGATGGCCGGTGCCAGCAGTGTCGGCCGCAGCAACTTGCCGGGATAGGAGCGGTCGGTCTTCTCGGCCGCGGCCAACTCGCTGAGGGAGCAATACCGTCCCTCCTCCAGCAGCCGCTGCCACCGATGCGCCCGGGCCGGCGCAGGGCTGGCGGCGCTGCCCTCCGGCGCGACCACCAGCTTCCGCCCGCCGCTCCGGCGGACGGCCAGCGGGACCCGAACGGTGATTCTGCTGGCCGTCGTCATGCTGCCCTCTGGGCCTCGCCGCGGATACCACCGAGAGCGCGCGCCATGGCGCTGCCAGCAGGCGCCAGAAAAGGGGCGTAGGCTGCGTTCTCCTTGGCACATGTTTTGCTGCGGCTGCAGGTGAAGTCCGAGACAGGGCGTCATTTGAGGCACGGTCACTGAAGTTGAAGGTTCTGCTGGTTGATGCCGAACCCGAGCGGGCGCGCATTGTCGAAGCGCACCTCGCGTCTGCTGGCGCCACCCTCACGGTGCGGCCTCACCCGGGCGAGGCCCTGCCGGAGGCCGTCGCGCGCGAGAGGCCTGATGTGGTCATCGTGGATATGGGGCGCCCTGACCGTGACTATCTCGACGACATCCGTCACGTGGCGCATCACAATCCGCGTCCGATCGTGATGTTCGTGGATGCGGATGATCCTGTCTTCATGGAGGCCGCGATCGAGGCGGGCGTCTCCTCCTATACGGTGGTCGGGATGGCGCTGCCCGATGTGAAGCCGATCGTGCGCGCTGCGGTGGCGATGTTCCGCCGCTACCGACAGGTGGAAGCGGAATTGCAGCATGCCCGGAGCAGCCTGCGGGAGCGTGTGCTCCTGGATCGGGCAAAGAGCCTCCTGATCAAGCAGCGGCATATGAGCGAGCCGGAAGCGCATCGCTGGCTCCGGCGCCAAGCAATGGAACGCAGCCGACGCGCCGTGGAGATCGCCATCGAGGTGCTTCAAGCCGCTGGCGAAAAAGGATTGCCAGACGATGGGTGACCCGAGCGGTATGTGCGGAAGAATGCGCCTTGGCTTGCTGCGCCTGACGGATGCGGCGCCGGTCGCGCTGGCCGCTGCGCGCGGCCTCTTCGCTGCGGAAGGCGTGGCAGTGGCCCTTTCGGTCGAGCCCTCCTGGGCCAATATCGCAGACAAGCTCGCCTATGGGTTGCTGGACGGGGCTGTAATGCTGCCGCCACTGGCGCTCGCGATGGAGTTTGGCCTGCGCCCCGCGACGACCTCGCTTGTGGTGCCAATGTCACTGAGCCTCAACGGCAATTCGGTTGTGCTGGCCAAAGAACTGGCTGCGGCGGTGCTTCAGGGCGGTGCCCGGCCGGCCGCGCTGGAGGCGGGGCGGCGCCTGCGCGGCCTCATCGAAGGCGGCCGGCGGCCGCGCCTGGCGGTGGTCCAGAGTTGGTCCACGCATGATCTTCTGCTGCGCTACTGGCTCGCGGCCAGCGGTATCGATCCCGAGGAAGCGGTGGACATCATGGTCGTGCCGCCGGCGGAGATGCCGCAGGCCCTGGCCGCCGGCCGCATCGACGGCTTCTGCGCCGGCGCACCCTGGGGCGCCGTCGCGGCACGGATGGAGGCGGGGCGGGCGGTCGTCCTATCCTCCGATATCTGGCGGAACCATCCGGAGAAGTGCCTGGCGGTGCGGGCCGAATGGGCCGAGCGCCACCCCGACATCCTGCAATCCGTCTTGCGGGCGCTGCTGCGGGCCGGGCCGGTCTGCGACGATGCCGCTGGCGCAGCGGCCCTGGCTACGCTGCTGGCCGGACCGGATTGGGTCGGGGTGCCGGCCGATCTCGTGGCGGCCTCCCTCCCTGGTGGCTTGGGCGGCGATGTGGATCGCTCAACCTTCTCAGCCCATATGGCTGCTTTCCCCTGGCGCTCGCATGCGCGGTGGTTCACGACCCAGATGGCACGCTGGCGCACCCTGCCTGCCGATGCAGTGGAGCGGGCCGAGCAGGTTTATCGTCCCGATCTTTATGCGCAGGCTGCCCGTACCTTGGGCCGGCCCATACCGCTGGTGGAGCGGAAGCCGGAAGGTGGCCACGAGGTGCCTTGGAGCCTGGCGGCGGAACCCGCTCCCGTTCCGATGGAGCCTGACGGGTTCTGCGACGGTGCGCGCTTCGAGGGCTAGCTGACGACTCGCCCCCGCTGGCGCTTCTGCTTATCTAAAGAGCAACAGTCGGGGATTCAGCGCAATCGGCCGCAAACTATGCATTTTTGAGTGCAATTTGAACTTAAATTAGGCAAAAAAACTCTCTCCCGCGACATAGCGCATGGGGCCGCCGTGGGCATCATGCTTTGGCACGCACCTTGCAGGAGGATCTCCATGGCGTCAGCGGCGGTCTCCAAGGACCGGCTGCGGCCCATGTCGGGCGTCCTTCAAGGGCGGGGGGCGCCTGTGTGAGCCGGTCCGGCCACCATGCCGGTCCCTGAGCACGATCAGCAGGTCAATGGCGGCCTGCGAGCGGACGCATGAAGCGGGCCGCGGAGCGTACTCCCGGTGCACAAAGGTTTCCTGCGGGCAGGCCATCTGCCCACACTGATCGCCGCGTTCCTCTACTTCGACCTTTCTTTCATGGCCTGGGTGATCCTGGGCCCGATGGCCGTGCAGATCGCCGCCGATCTCGGCCTCAATCCCGCTGAAAAGGGCCTCATGGTCGCCACCCCGGTGCTGGCCGGCGCGGGCTTCCGCGTGGTCAACGGCGTCCTGGTGGACCATCTGGGTCCGCGCCGAACCGGCCTCATCAGCCAGGTGATCGTCATCGCCGGCTTGCTGGCCGCCTGGTGGTTCGGCGTGCACAGCTTCGCGCAGACGCTGCTGGTCGGGCTGGTGCTCGGCATCGCCGGGGCCTCCTTTGCCGTCGCCCTGCCGCTTGCTTCCCGCTGGTACCCGCCAGAGCACCAGGGCACCGCCCTCGGTATCGCCGGCGCCGGCAACTCCGGCACGGTCTTCGCCGCGATCTTCGCGCCGAGCCTCGCCGCGGCCTTCGGCTGGAGCAATGTGTTCGGGCTGGTGGCCATTCCGCTGTTGCTGGTCCTGCTGGTGTATCTGCTGCTCGCCAAGGACAGCCCCAGCCACCCCGCGCCGAAGCGCCTGCCGGAATATCTTGCCGTGCTTCGCACGGGCGACGCCTGGTGGTTCATGTTCTTCTACAGCGTGACCTTCGGCGGCTTCGTCGGCCTCGCCTCGTCCCTGACCATCTATTTCAGCGACGTATACGGCCTGTCACCGGTCACGGCGGGCTACTTCACCGCCGCCTGCGTCTTCGCCGGCTCCCTGGTGCGCCCCATCGGCGGCGTTGTGGCGGACCGGATCGGTGGCGTGCGGTCGCTCACCGCCATGTACGCGGTGGCCGCCACGGCGCTGGCCGTGGTGAGCCTCGGCCTGTCACAAAGCTGGATGGCGCTCGGCGTCTTTATCACCGCCATGCTGGCCCTCGGCATGGGCAATGGCGCGGTGTTCCAACTCGTGCCGCAGCGCTTCCGCGATGAAATCGGCGTCATGACCGGCCTCGTTGGCATGACGGGCGGGCTCGGCGGCTTCTGGCTCGCCTCCAGCCTCGGCGTCGCGAAGCAGTTCAGCGGCAGCTATGCGGGAGGCTTCCTGATCTTTGCGGCGCTGGCCCTGGTGGCGCTGCTTGGTCTCACCGGTGTGAAGCGCCGCTGGCGCAGCACCTGGGGCGCCGCCGCAGCCGGCGCCGCCCGGATCTGAGCGAGGAGCGCAGCATGAACATGATCCCGACCCAGCGGCAGCGCCTCGTCGTCGTCGGCAATGGCATGGCCGGCATGCGGACGGTGGAGAATCTTCTCCGCCTCGCGCCGCAGCGCTACGACATCACGGTTTTCGGCGCCGAGCCGCATCCGAACTACGACCGCATCGCCCTGTCCTCGGTTCTCGCTGGCGAGAAAACGCTTGAGGAGATCGTGATCAACGACCGCGGCTGGTACGCGGAGAAGGGCATCCGCCTGATCGCCGGCGACCCGGTGGTGGCGTTGGACCGCGCGGCGCGGACCGTGACCTCCGCCTCCGGCCTGACCCTGCCTTACGACCGGCTGCTGATCGCGACCGGCTCGAAGCCGCTGGCACCACCGATCCCGGGCCTTGGCCTGCCCGGCACCTGCGCCTTCCGTGATATCGCGGATGTCGAGACGATGATCACTGCGGCCCGCACCGGCCGCCGCGCCGTCGTCATCGGCGGCGGGCTTCTGGGGCTGGAGGCCGCCTGGGGGCTGAAGCGGCAGGGCATGTCCGTCGCCCTGGTGCATCTGATGCCGACGCTGCTCGAACGGCAGTTGGACGCAACGGCGGGCACGCTGCTGCAGCGCGACCTGGATGGACGGGGCATCGCTTTCTTCACCAATGGTCAGACCGAGCAGATCCTCGGCACCGAGCGCGCCGAAGGCGTCCGGCTCGCGGATGGCCGTGAGATCCCGGCCGACCTGGTCGTCGTGGCGATCGGCATCCGTCCCAACATCGACCTCGCCCGTGCCGCCGGCCTGGATGTGAATCGCGGCATCGTGGTGGATGACGGCCTGCGCACCGAGGATCCGGAAATCTTTGCCGTCGGTGAATGCGTGGAGCATCGCGGGCAGGTCTTCGGCCTGGTCGCTCCGCTCTGGGAACAGGCGAAGATCTGCGCGGCGCAACTCGCCGGCGATGCAGCGGCCACCTACGTCACGCCACCGCTCTCGACCCGACTGAAGATCACGGGCGTGGACGTCTTCTCCGCCGGTGCGCTCGCCGCCGCCGATCCGGCCGATGAGGAGATCACCTTCCAGGACATGGCGCGCGGGGTCTATCGCAAGCTGGTGCTGCGTAGCGGCAAGGTGGTCGGCGTTGTGATGTATGGCGACGTGGCGGATGCCGCCTGGTACTTCCAGTTGCTGCGCGAGAGCACCGACATCGCCCCGATGCGCGATACGCTGATCCTGGGGCGCGCGGTCACGACCGCCGCCAGTGGCGCTGCGGCGCATGACCCGGCGGCGGCGGTGGCGGCGCTGCCGGAGACGGCGGAGATCTGCGGCTGCAACGGCGTCTGCAAGGGCACGATCACCCGTACCATCACCGACCTCAAGCTGACCACGCTGGAGGCGGTGCGGGCGCATACCAAGGCCTCGGCCTCCTGCGGCTCCTGCACAGGGCAGGTGGAGGGCCTCCTGGCGCTCACCCTCGGCGGTGATTATGCCGGATCCGCGGGCGAGAAGCCCATGTGCAAGTGCACGCCGCATGGGCACGACCATGTGCGGCGCGAAATCCTGGCCCAGCAGCTGAAGAGCATTCCCGCCGTCATGCAGAACCTCGGCTGGGCCAGGCCGGAAGGCTGTGCCTCCTGCCGGCCGGCACTGAATTACTACCTGCTCTGCGCCTGGCCGGGCGAGTATGAGGACGATGCGCGCTCGCGCTTCGTGAATGAGCGGATGCACGCCAACATCCAGAAGGACGGCACCTATTCCGTCATTCCGCGCATGTGGGGCGGTGTGACCAACGCGAAGGAGCTGCGCGCCATCGCCGATGTGGTGGAGCGATACGGGATTCCCACTGTAAAGGTGACGGGTGGCCAGCGCATTGACCTGCTGGGCGTCCGTCGTGAACAGCTTCCCGATGTCTGGCGCGATCTGAATGCGGCCGGGATGGTGTCCGGCCACGGCTATGGCAAGGCGCTGCGCACGGTGAAGACCTGTGTCGGCTCCGAATGGTGCCGCTTCGGCACGCAAGACAGCACCGCGATGGGTGTGGCGCTGGAAAGGATGACCTGGGGCTCCTGGCATCCTCACAAGGTGAAGCTCGCCGTCTCCGGCTGCCCGCGCAACTGCGCCGAGGCGACGGTCAAGGATTTCGGCGTCATCGCGGTGGAAAGTGGCTGGGAACTGCATGTCGGCGGTAATGCCGGCATCCACCTGCGCGGCACCGAACTCCTGTGCAAGGTGACTACGCCGGAGGAGGTGCTCGAACATTGCGGCGCTTTCCTGCAGCTCTACCGGGAGGAGGCGCGCTACCTGGAGCGCACGGCGCCCTGGGTGGAGCGTGTCGGCCTCGCGCATGTGAAGGCGCGTGTCGTGGCGGATGCGGAAAGCCGACGTGCCCTGCACGAACGTTTCCTCCACGCGCAGCGCTTCGCCCAGAAGGATCCCTGGGCCGAGCGCGCCGCGGGTGCCGATGCGGGCGCCTTTTCCACCCTCGTGCCGGCGGAGTGAGCGGCATGGACGCGGTTGTCGTGGACAAGGCCGGTTGGATGGAGATCTGTGGCATGGAGGACATCCCCCGTCAGGGCGCGCGGGTGGTGGCCACCGCCACGCATGGCGATGTGGCGGTGTTCCGTGCGCTGGATGATGCGGTCTTCGCGCTGGAGGATCGCTGCCCGCACAAGGGCGGGCCGCTCAGTCAGGGGATCGTGCACGGACATGCCGTCACCTGCCCGTTGCACAACTGGGTTATCGATCTCGCCAGCGGCGAGGCGGCGGCACCCGACAAGGGCTGCGCGCGCCATATTCCCGTGCGCGTGGAAGGGGGGCGTGTGCTGCTGGCTGCTGCGGTGCGGCGATGAGCGGCGCCGTCCGGACCACATGTCCTTATTGCGGGGTCGGCTGCGGCGTGCTTGTGCGGCCGGATGGCACGATCAAGGGCGATCCGGCGCATCCGGCCAATCGTGGCCGCCTCTGCTCGAAGGGCGCGGCCCTGGCCGAGACACTGGATGACTCCGAGCGTCTGCTCCACCCGCTGGTCGGAGGCGCCCACACCTCCTGGGATGCGGCGCTCGACCTGGTCGCGGCGCGCTTCCGGGAGACGATCGCGGCGCATGGGCCGGATTCCGTGGCCCTCTACGTCTCCGGCCAGTGCCTGACGGAGGACTACTACGTCGCCAACAAGCTGATGAAGGGTTTCATCGGCAGCGGCAACATCGACACCAACTCGCGCCTCTGCATGGCCTCTTCGGTCGCTGGCCATGGCCGCGCCTTCGGTGCGGATGTGGTGCCGGGCGTCTACGAGGATCTGGAGGAGGCCGACCTGGTGGTGCTGGTCGGTAGCAACCTCGCCTGGTGCCATCCCGTCCTGCACGCGCGGCTTCAGGCAGCGAGGTCCGAGCGAGGGACCCGGGTGGTCGTGGTGGACCCGCGCGCCACCGCGACCTCCAGCGGTGCGGACCTGCATCTGGCTATCGCGCCGGGCGCTGATGTCGCCCTCTTCGCCGGGCTGCTCGGGCATCTCGCGCAGGTCGGGGCGGTGGACCATGCATGGGCCGTGGAGCACACCACCGGGCTGGAGGCTGCGCTGGCCGCCGCGCCGGACCGGGCGCGTGTCGCGGCCATCACCGGCCTCGCACCCGACGACATCGCCTGCTTCTACGACTGGTTCGCGGCGACGGAGCGCACCGTCACCGTCTACAGCCAGGGTGTGAACCAATCCTCCGCCGGGACGGACAAGGTGAGCGCCATCCTTAACTGCCACCTGGCGACAGGGCGCATCGGGCGCCCCGGCATGGGGCCGTTTTCCGTCACCGGCCAGCCGAATGCGATGGGCGGGCGGGAGGTCGGTGGCCTCGCCAACCAGCTCGCCGCCCATCTGCGCTTCGACCGGCCGGAGGATCTCGATCGCCTCCGCCGCTTCTGGGGCGCGCCGAACCTCGCCACGCGTCCGGGGCTGAAGGCGGTGGAACTGTTCGACGCGCTGCGCGAAGGCCGGGTGAAGGCGCTCTGGATCATCGCCACCAACCCCGCCGACAGCATGCCGCGCGCGGCAGCGGTGCGGGAGGCGCTTGCGGCCTGCCCTTTCGTCATCGTCTCCGACTGCTGGGCCACCGATACCACGGCGCTGGCGCAGGTGGTGCTGCCCGCGGCAGGCTGGGGCGAGAAGGATGGGACGGTCACCAATTCCGAGCGCCGCATCTCGCGCCAGCGTTCCTTCCGCGCCCCGCCGGGCGAGGCGCGGCCGGACTGGTGGATGCTGGCGCAGGTCGCGCGCCGCATGGGCTTCGAAGCAGCTTTCGCCTGGACATCGCCCGCCGCCGTGTTCCGCGAACATGCCGCGCTCTCCGCCTTCGAGAATCATGGCACGCGCGCCTTCGACATCGGTGCCCTCGCCACGTTGACCGACGATGCCTATGGCAGGCTCGAGCCCGTTCGCTGGCCCGTCCCGGCAGGGGGCGGGGAGGGCGGTCGCCTTTTCGCTCGGGGCGGTTTCCTGACGCCGGATGGCCGCGCCCGCCTCGTGCCCACTGTTTGGCGTTCCGTCGCCGTGCAGCCAGACGCGGACTTCCCCCTGCTGCTCAACACGGGCCGCATGCGCGACCAGTGGCACACCATGACTCGCACCGGCCGCGTGCCACGGCTCATGGCGCATGCCTCCGCGCCCACCGCCGCCTTCTCGCCGGATGACGCCGCGCGCCTCGGCCTCGCCGAGGACGGGCTGGTGCGCCTGACCAGCCCGCATGGCACGACCGTGCTGCGCGCCACCATCCAGCCCGCGCAGCAGGCTGGCGGGATCTTCGTTCCGATGCACTGGACGGATGCCTTCGCCGCCTCCGGCCCGATCGGCCGTCTGGTGGGGTCAGCCACCGATCCTGTCTCCGGCCAGCCCGAGCTGAAGGCGACACCGGTGCGAGCGGAGCCTGTGCCGATGCACTGGCGCGGCTTGCTGCTGCACCGCCGCGCGATCCGTCCTGTGGGCATGTATTGGTCTCGCGTGCCTGTCGGTGCGGGCCATGCGCTGGAACTCGCAGGCCTGGAGCCTCTGCCGCCGGGCGCGGCACTCCGGGACTTCGTGTCGCGCCTGCTGGATGCGCCTCCCGGCGCCGAGTGGCTCGAACTCGCCGACCCCGCGCGTGGCGCCTGGCGCTTCGCCACGTTGCTGGAGGGGCGCGTTGAGGCCTGCCTCTTCCTCACCGTCGGAGAGGCCGGCACCGGCCTGCCCGGCGGCGCCGCGCTTGCCGCCTTGCTCGAAGCACCGGTGGTGGCCGAAGCGGCCCGCAGTGGCCTGTTGGCGGGCCGGGCGAGCGCCGCCGCATGCGCCACGGACCGCGCGGTCTGCACCTGCTTCGGCCTGGGCCTCGGCACGCTGCGCGCCGCCATCCTGGAGCGCCGCCTGACCGATGCCGAGGCCGTCGGTGCCGCCCTTGGCGCCGGTACGAATTGTGGTTCCTGCCTGCCCGAGATCAGGGAGATCCTGCGTGACATCCATGCCGATGCCGCTTGAGGCGGTGCCCACGCCCTTTCCCGTCTTTCTCGACCTCGCGGGCGCCGATGTGCTCGTGGTCGGCGGCGGCGACGCCGCGGCGGCCAAGTGCCGCCTGCTGCGGCCGGCCGGCGCTACCATCCGCGTGGTGGATCCGGCGCCGGAGCCGGGGATCGAGAGCCTCGCGGCCGAGGGGCAGATCCTGTTGCTCCGCCGCGCTTTCGCGCCGGGGGATCTGGATGGAGTGCGCCTCTGCTATGTCGCGCTCGATGACGCGGCGGAGGCCGGGGCGGTCGTCGCCGAGGCACGACGGCGCGGTGTTCTGGTGAATGCCGTGGACCGCCCCATGCTCTGCGACTTCACCACGCCCGCCATGGTGCAGCGTGGCCCGGTGGCCATCGCCATCGGCACCGCCGGCCTCGCGCCCGCCCTGGCACGTGACCTGCGCGCCCGCATTGAGGCGGCGGTGCCGTCCGCCTTCGGTGCCTTGGCGAGCTTCTGCGCCCGCTGGCGGGACCGTGTGGCCGCGGCCCTGCCTGACCGCGATCGGCGCCGACGCTTCTGGGACGAGGTGCTGGATGGTGCCGAGACCGCCGCGATCCTGGAGCGTGAGGACATCGGGGCCGCCGATGCTGCCATGGAGACGCGCCTTGCTTGCTCTGGTGCAGCTCCGCAGCGCGGTCGCGCCAGCCTTGTGGGTGCCGGCCCCGGTGACCCGGAACTGCTGACCCTCAAGGCGTTGCACGCACTCACCCGTGCCGATGTGGTGCTCTACGACAAGCTTGTGGACCCGCGTGTGCTCGGCCTCGCCCGCCGCGATGCGCGGCGCATCGATGTCGGCAAGCGCTGCGGCCGCCACGCCATGAGCCAGGCCGCGATCAACGCTCTGCTGGTGCGGGAGGTGCAGTCGGGCGCGCATGTCGTGCGCCTGAAGGGCGGCGACCCCTTCATCTTCGGCCGGGGCGGGGAGGAACTGGAGGCATTGCGGGCAGCTGGCGCGGAAGTCGAGGTGGTGCCCGGCATCACCACGGCGCTCGCCGTCGCGGCGCGACTTGGTGTCCCGCTGACGCATCGCGGCGCCGCGCGTGGCCTGCACCTGATCACCGCGCATGGCGCCGACGATGCGTTGCCGGCCCATGACTGGCGCGCGCTGGCGGAGTCGCAGGGGACACTGGCGGTCTATATGGGGGCGCGCACGCTGCCTGACCTTGCCGCTGCCCTGCTTGAGGCCGGGATGGCGGCGGATATGCCCGCCATCGCCGTGGAGAATGCCAGTCTGCCCCAGGAGCGGCGCATTGCGGCGCCGCTGGCGGAGATTGCCAGGGCGGTGGCGGCGGCAGGGGTACGAGGGCCGACGCTGGTGCTGATCGGCGCTGTCGTGGCGCTCGCGAATGCCGCCGTCACACCGGCGGAGGTGGTGCAGCGCCATGCCGCGTGAACCTGGGATGGCCGTCGCCGAGGCGGATGCGGAGCATCCCTTCGCCGTTTTCATCCGCACACTGGGCCGTGGCCCGGGCCGTTCACGCGCGCTCACACGCGAGGAGGCGCGGACAGCCCTCAGTATGGTGCTGCAGGGGCAGGTGGATCCGCATCAGGTTGGTGCCTTCCTGATGCTGCTGCGCTATCGCGGTGAGGACCCCGACGAGATCGCCGGCTTGGTTGAGGCGGCGCGCGCGGCGGCGGGCTGCGGCGCGGTGGCTGGCCTGCGGGTGGATCTGGACTGGCCCTCCTACGGTGCCGGTCGGACGCGCACTGCACCTTGGTTCCTCCTGGCAGCTCTCGCGCTGGCTCAGGCTGGCTACCGCATTCTGATGCATGGCTCGAACGAGTTCTCCTCCGGCCTCCCCGTCCCCGAAGCGCTCGCACGGCTTGGCCTGCATCCCGCCGAGGGGCGGGCCGATGCGGCGCACAGGCTGGAGGCGACAGGCTTCGCCTATCTGCCGCTCAAGACGCTGAGTCCGGAACTAGACCGGCTGCTCAGGCTCCGCGGATTGCTCGGCCTGCGCTCCCCGATCAACACGGTGGCGCGGTTGCTCGATCCCTTCGATGCACAGGCCGGGGTGGATGGCGTCTTCCACCCACCTTACATCGCGCTGCACCTCGCGACAGCGGAGCGGCTCGGCCGGCGGCGCCTTCTGGTGGTGAAGGGCGGCGGCGGTGAGGCGGAGCGTACTCCGCTCAAGCCCGTGACAGCGCATCTGCTCGACCAGACACGGGAGCCCTGCGAGGTCACGCTGCCTGCGACCTGCCCAGGTGAAGCGCGGCCCGGTGCGGCGGAGGATATCCTCGCCGTCTGGCGCGGAGAAGTCGGAGGTGTGGCGCTCGCCACCGTGTTGGCGACAGTTTCGCTCGCATTGCTGTCCCTTGACGCCACCGCCACGCCCGCACAGGCAGATGAGCGTGCGGCCGAGATCTGGCGGCAGCGGAAAAGCATATGACTTTCGCCTGAATGGGTGCAGGACGACGGCAGCGCGAGAGTGTTCGCTCCCGGTTCCGTTCCCCACAGTATGGACAACCGACTGCGCCATCTCGGGATGGCGCAGTCGTGCGGACCGAGCATCGCCGAGCCCGGTCTCGGCCACTCCATTCACCAAAATAGTATTGGCCAGGCATTTCATATGCCGGGGTCGATTCAGGGCCTTGACGTCCAAGAAGGTGTGGCCGATGCCAACCCAGCCTGCGCGGTGGCTGACTGAAAAGGCGTCGCCATCAGCAAGGGTCGCGAGCAGCCGGGGAATGAGGGGCAGAAGGAACAGTGCGCCGGTAGTGCCCCGCCGGGTAGCGGGGCACGCATTCAGTTCTCGTCCGCACTCACCGCCGCGTCACGACGACCTCAAGATACTCGCTCGGCACCACCAGCCCGTTTCCACCGCCGCAATCCAGCCGCTCTAGAAGCGCGCGGATGTCACCTTCCAGCGCTGCCTGCCCTGCCGGTTCCAGCGCGGCGAAGGCGCGGTGCACCGGGCCGTACCAGGTACGGAACACCTCCAGCCAGTGCGTGGCTGAGCGATAACGGAAGTTGAAGATCTGCCGTACCACCTGGATGCGGTGACCGGGGAAGAGCTCGGCCAGCCGCGTCTCCGTCCCCCACAGCGCTGGGGATTTCACGCCCGCCGGCGGCGGCACGTGCTTGCCGATGGTCCTGAAGACCTGGCCGATGAACCCCTCCGGCGTCCAGTTCGCCAGCCCGATCCGCCCGCCCGGGCGCACGACCCGCGCCAGCTCCGCGGCCGCCCGCTCCTGGTCCGGCGTGAACATCACTCCGAAGGTCGAGAGCGCGACGTCGAAGCTCGCATCCGGGAAGGGCAGCGCCTCAGCATCCGCCTCCCGGAACTCCACCGGCAACCCTTCTGCCGCCGCGCGCTCGCGCCCGCGTTCCAGCAGCGCGCCCACATAGTCGGTGGAGGTCACGGCGGCGAAGCGCCGCGCGGCGGCGAGCGTCGCGTTGCCGTTGCCGGCGGCCACGTCCAGCACCCGCTCACCGGCGCGCAGATCCACGGTTTCGCAGATCCGTTCGCCCACGATCTGCAGCGTCGTGCCGATGACGGCGTAGTCGCCGGCGGCCCAGATGGCACGCTGCCGCGCCTTGATGGCGGCGAGGTCGGGTGCCGCGGCTGGGGCGTTGCCCGGGCTCGGCAGGGTGGTGGCGGAACTCGGCATGGTCGCTCTCCTCTGGTGTCCGTTGGTCCATCCCCCGGCGGGGAAGGGCGGCGCTCGGGCCGCGGGGTTGGCGCAGGCCGGTTTCGTGTGCGGCGCTGCGCGATCGGATGGGCAGAGAGCGGGGCGGCGGGCGCCGGACAGGATCGTTCTCCTTTCCGACGGTTCGCTGCTATGCTGACCGCCCGCTGCACCGAGAGGTCCCGCGGACCCGGCGCCCCGCACCTCGTCTGCCTGGCCTCCTTCGTAGCGGCGTCGCATGGACGCCAGCGTGGGAGCCGGCATGGAAATATCCATGGAAACGGATCAGCCTGGCCGCTCCGGGGAGAGCCCGGTGTTGGAGATCCGCCTGCTCGGGCCACTGACGGTCCGCTGCGCCGGCGCCGTGCTGGCGCTGCCGGCCTCCCGCAAGGCGCGCGCGCTGCTTGCCTATCTGGCGCTGGCGCCGCATCCCGTCCTGCGGAGCCAGCTCTGTGAGCTGCTGTGGGACGTGCCTGACGACCCGCGCGGCGAGCTCCGCTGGTGCCTGAGCCGGATCAGGAGCGTCCTCGACGCGCCCGGCCGCCACAGGATCGTGACACGGACGGACATGGTCGGGCTCGATCTTGCGGACTGCTTCGTGGACGCGATCGAAATTGACCGCGCGGCCCGGGAGGGCTTGGCGGTGCTGACCACCGGGCGGCTACAAGCGCTGGCCACGCTCTTTGCCGGCGAGTTCCTCGAAGGGCTGGAGATCGACAGGCAGCCAGGCTTCAACAGCTGGCTCGTCGCGCGGCGCCACCGATTCCGCGATTGCCGCGCCACGGTGATGGAGCAGCTTGCCGGGCGGGTCCCGGACGAGGAAGTGCCCGATATCCTCGACCAGTGGCTCCAGCTTGCCCCGTTTGACCTCCGCCCTCACGAAGCCGCCCTGACCGCATTGGCCCGACGCGGCCGCATCCGAGAGGGAGAGGAGCACCTCGCGACAACGGCCCGGCTGTTTGAGGCCGAAGGCCTGGACGCTGGGCCACTTCGCGACCTGTGGCGCGTGGTCCGCGCCCGGGTGGATGAGGCGCCGCGAAGACGGATCGCTGCGGCTCCCGCGGCGCCTTCCCCCGCCGGCGCCGCCGCAGAGGGTGCCCCTGCTGGTACCCGCCGGGCCTCTGTCGCCGTGATGCCCTTCGCCGATATGACGGCGGGACCGAGTCCACCCGGCGGACTGGCTGACGGACTTGCCTACGACGTGATCACGCGGTTGGCGAAACTGCGCAGCCTGTTCGTGATCGCGCAGGGCACCGTCTTTGCGCTCCGCGCACGAGGCGCCGCTCCGGCCGAGGCCGGCCGGATGCTCGGCGTGGACTACATCGTCAGCGGGTCGGTCCGTCACCGGGGTCGGCACCTCACCGTTGCGGTCGAGCTGGCCGAGGTGCGGACCGCCCGGATCGTCTGGGCGGAGATCTTCGACCACGAGGCTGTGGACGCCTTCCTGGTCCTTGACGAGATCGGCAACATGACGGTCGCCTCCGTGGCGGGCGAGATCGAGGCGACTGAGCGTAACCGCGCCATCCTGAAGCCGCCGGACTCTCTCGACGCGTGGGAGGCGCACCACCGCGGCCTCTGGCACATGTACCGGTTCAACCGGGCCGACAACGAGCGGGCCCGCCAGCTTTTCGAGACGGCGCTGCGCCTCGATCCGACCTTCTCGCGTGCCTATGCCGGCCTTTCCTTTACGCACTGGCAGAACGCGTTCCAGGGCTGGGCGGATCGCCGGAAGGAGACCGAGCGCGCCTATGCCGCAGCGGCGCGGGGCCTGATGGCCGATGACCGCGATCCCGCCGCGCACTGGGCCATGGGTCGCGCGCTGTGGCTGCGGGGCCGCCATGACCAGTCCGTGGCCGAGCTCGACCAATCCGTGGCGCTGAGCCCGAATTTCGCGCTCGGCCACTACACTCTCGCTTTCGTTCACTCGCTGACGGGTGATCCGGGCCTTGCCGTTGCGTCGTCTGGCCATGCGCACCGCCTGAGCCCCTTCGACCCGATGCTCTTCGGCATTCTCGGCGCGCGCGCGATGGCGCTTCTGCGCCTCGGCCGCTTCCACGAGGCGGCCGAAGCTGGCGTCAAAGCCGCCGCCCGGCCAAATGCTCACGCGCATATTCTGGGAATCGCCGCCGTCTCCCTCGCGCTCGCCGGCCGACTCGATGAAGCGCAGGCTCACGTGGCTGGCATTCGCAGAGCGCTGCCGCACTACTGCGTGGACGATCTCGTTGCCGCGATGCGCCCCATGCCCGAAGGCGAGGGGCTGTTCCGGGAGGGCGCGCGGCGCATTGGTTTCGCGTGATCCAGCCTGTTCGCCGCGTTCGATATCCGCCTGATGGATCACAGGTCCGGGGAGGCCGCAATGATCCCTTGGGCCTCCCGGCGCAGGGTCCGGGAGGCGACGCCTCCCAGGCTCACCCCTGCAGCGCTTCGTGCGCCTGCTGCAGCCCGTGGAGGAGACGGTTGCAGGCCCGGATTGCCGCCACGCCCAGGAAGCGCGCCTCGTCCGACCCCGCGGGCGCCTGCGCCCAGGCCTGCAACGGGCGCAGCACCGGCCAAGCCGGCTGAGGCAGCGCCGGATCGTGGATGAACCGATCTCCCTCGGTCATGTACAGGGGAACCAGGGCGCGGCAGGCCCGCATCACCGCGCGATCCGACGGCGCAGCGGGCGCATCCGCCAGCGCCTCGGCCGCGGCGATGGCCCGGGCCAGATGCGGCGCGGCCGGGCCGTCCGCTGGCAGGCGGCGCAACTCCTGGACAAGCGGCGCCATCGTGGCCGCCGGGTTCAGCGGCAGCACCGGCTCGGTGAGCAGGCGCCAGAGCGTGTGCACGAAGACGCGCGTGTCACGGACCAGGAAGGCTTCGTCGATCTTGTCGATCAGGTCGTGCGGCGTGTGCCACCACCAGCCCAGCGCGTTACGCATGGTGGGCGGGCCGAAGGTCGGCGTGCCCGGCACCTGCGTGCTGAGGCTGCCGAACATCGAGGGAATGCCGATGCCCCAGAAGGATTGGTCGCTGCTGCGCGAAGGCCGCTTGCCGCCATAGTGCTGCCCGGTCTCGGCGGCGATGGTGTCGGCGGCGAGCGCGACGAGCTCCGGCGCCACGCTGGTCTGGGTGAGGACGGTGGCGCCGATGCCGCCCGTGGAATCCACGTTCACATGGGCGGCGCAGCGGCGGTTCAACTCCTCCCAATGCGTGTCGGCATACCAGGCGGAGCCGGAATAGCGGCCATGCGAATGGCCGGACCAGAAGCACAGCCGCAGCCCGCGCCGCCACTCGCCCTGCCGCTCCGCCAGCACG
>Ga0182749_1000403_pt1 | contig 41494 bp, 37 predicted proteins | sample eDN3rd37CKraftMG_FD_128875 | JGI IMG/M metagenome (GOLD analysis project Ga0182749, IMG submission 128875) | Enriched Miracle-Growth compost microbial communities from Emeryville, California, USA - eDNA 3rd pass 37_C Kraft MG (version 2) (version 2) ...
GACGCCCTCAGTGCCCGGTGACGGCGTACTTGCGCTCGGTCTCGTCCTTCTGCGGCGCCCACCACGACTCGTTGTCGCGGTACCAGTCGATCGTGGCGGCCATTCCGGCGCGGAAGTCCCGGAAGCGCGGCTCCCAGCCCAGCTCGCTGCGCAGCTTGGTGGAGTCGATCGCATAGCGCAGATCGTGGCCCGGACGGTCCACCACGTGGTCGTAGGCGTCGGCGGGCTGGCCCATGAGCTCGAGGATGAGCTCCACGACCTGCTTGTTGCTCTGCTCGCCGTCCGCGCCGATGAGGTACGTCGCGCCGATCGCGCCCTTCTCCAGGATCGTGAGGACGGCCGAGGAGTGGTCGTCGGCGTGGATCCAGTCGCGCACGTTCAGACCCGCGCCATACAGCCGCGGCCGCACCCCGCGCAGCACATTGGTGATCTGCCGGGGGATGAACTTCTCCACGTGCTGCCGCGGGCCGTAGTTGTTGGAGCAGTTCGAGATCGTCGCCTGCACCCCGAAGGAGCGCACCCAGGCGCGCACGAGCAGGTCGCTGCCGGCCTTCGTGGAGGAGTAGGGGCTGGAGGGGTTGTAGGGCGTGCTCTCGGTGAAGCGCTGCGGGTCGTCCAGCTCCAGATCGCCGTAGACCTCGTCCGTGGAGATGTGGTGGTACCGGGTGCCGTGCCGCCGCACCGCCTCCAGAAGCGTGTACGTCCCGACGATGTTCGTGTCCAGGAACGGGCGGGGATCCTGAAGCGAGTTGTCGTTGTGGCTCTCGGCCGCATAGTGCACGACGGCGTCGTGGGAGGCGACCAGGCCGTCCACGAGCTCCGGGTCCGCGATGTCGCCCACCACGAGGCGGAAGCGGTCCTCCGGCAGGCCCTCCAGCGAGGCGGGGTTGGCCGCGTAGCTGAGCTTGTCGAGGACGGTCACCGAATGCGCGGTGTTCGCCAGGACGTAGTGGACGAAGTTCGAGCCGATGAAGCCGGCCCCGCCGGTCACGAGCAGCTTGGACACGCCATCAAGCCTAGGCGCAGTCGCAGCGGGCACTCTGAAAGCCCGCCCCGGCACCCGCAGCACCGTGCCCTAGCATGAGGAGCATGCGCGCGACTCCGGCGAGCCCGCCGTCCACCATGCGATTCCTCATCACCGGGGCGAACGGCATGCTCGGGCAGGATCTGCAACGCGTCCTCGCCGGCTCGGAGGTCACGGCCCTCGGCCGCGCCGCGCTGGACGTCACGGACGGGGCAGCCTTCGCCGACGCAGCCGAAGGCCACGACGTCGTCATCAACGCGGCGGCCTACACGCGCGTGGACGCCGCGGAGGAGGACGAGCAGACGGCGTACGCGGTGAACGCCCTCGGAGCGCGCAACGCAGCGCTCGCGGCCGCGACGCACGGGGCCCGGCTGCTGCAGCTGTCCACCGACTACGTCTTCGACGGCTCGGCGAGCTCGCCCTACCCGGAGGACACGCCGCTGCGGCCCCTCTCCGCCTACGGCCGTACGAAGGCGGAGGGCGAGCGGCTCGCCCAGCAGGCCCACCCCGAGGGCAGCTACATCGTGCGCACCGCCTGGCTCTACGGGGCGGGCGGCCCGAACTTCGTGAAGACGATGCTGCGCCTGGCCGGCGAGCGGGACACCGTCAGGGTGGTGGACGACCAGCGCGGCCAGCCCACCTGGACCTACGACCTCGCGCAGCAGCTCGCCCGCCTGGCCGTGGCAGACGCCCCCGCCGGCGTCTACCACGGCACCAACGCGGGCGAGGTCACCTGGTTCGGCTTCACCCGGGAGATCTTCCGCCTCGCCGGGCTGGACCCGCAGCGGGTGCTGCCGACCGACAGCACGGCGTTCGTCCGCCCGGCGCCGCGCCCGGCCTACTCCGTGCTCGGCCACGGGCGCTGGGCGGCAGCCGGCCTGGACGTCATGCGCCCTTGGCAGGAGGCCATCGCGGCCGCCTTCGCCGACGGCGCCTTCGACCCGGTCGCCTCCGGAGCCGGATCGGACGCCGCATTCCGGGTCGAGGCGCCGTGACCACCCTGACCGCCGTCCTCGACGACCTCGGCGGCAGGCAGGGATCCGCGCTCGCTCAGTACGCCGCCGAGCTCGCGGCGGCGCTGGTGGCGTCCGCCCCGCCGGGCTGCGAGGTCGCCGCGTACCTCTCCGCGGACACCGACGGGGGTCACGAGCGCGCGCTCGCACGCGTGCCGGGGCTGGCCGAGATCCTCAGCGCCAAGCAGGACTCCCGGGGCCTCGCCCGCGCCTGGGCGGTGGGCCTGGGCCCCCGCCCGGACGGCCTGGTGCACTCCCCCAGCCTGCTCGCGCCGCTGGCGCGCCACGAGCGCGGAGACGGGACGCAGCTGGTCGTCACCGTCCACGATCTGCGCGCCTTCGCCGCACCCGACGAGCTGCCCGAAGGCGTCGCGGCCTGGCAGCGGCAGATGCTCAAGCGCGCCAGGCGCTTCGCCGACGCTGTCGTGGTGCCGACGCACGCCGTCGCAGAGGAGCTGCTGGACCGCGTGCCGCTCGGCGACCGGGTCCGGGTCATCCCCGGGGCGGTGTCGCCGTCCTTCGCCCCTGCCGCGGACGAGGCTCAGCACGAGCAGGAGCGGCAACGGCTCGCCCTGCCCGAGCGCTTCGTCATCACCGAGCTCGGCGGCTCCCCCGACGGCCTCCTCGACGTGCTCCGCGCCGTGCGGCTGCTGCCGGAGGACGTCGCGCTCGTGGTCGGCGGTCCGGCCGCGCCCGAGGCCGTCGCGCGCGTGGCCGGCGAGGCCTCCGTCCCCGTCCAGCGGGTGCACGCGCTCGGCCCTCAGGAGCAGCGACTGCTCGCCACCGCCTATGCTCAGGCGCGCGCTGCGGTCTTCGCGCCCCGGCACGACGGCTTCGGCCTGCCCCTGCTGCACGCGTTCCGCTCCGGCGTCCCCGCCGTGCACTTGGCCTCGCCCGCCCTGGCCGAGACCTCCGCGGGGGCGGCCGTCGAGGTGACCTCCGGGCCCGACGCCCCGGCCGCGCTCGCCGAGGCGCTCCTGCCGCTGCTGGAGGACTCCCCCGAGCGGGAGGCGCGCATCGTGCTCGGCCGGGACCGCGAGACGGCCTTCAGCTGGGCCTCCGCCGCCGACGCGGTGTGGCAGCTGCACGCGGAGCTGTAGCCGGCCGCGCCGGCTCCGGCCGCCCGCTCCTGCTCAGGGCGTCGGGGTTGAGGACGGGAACACGGCGTCGTGCACGAGCTGGTGGATCTGGTTGATGTCCGGGTACTCCGGGTCGATCGTCGGCGGCACCAGCTCGATGTCCTCGATCGGGAGGTTCTTCGTCTTCAGCGCGAGCTCGGCGAAGTAGCCGAGCATCGTCTGCGGCACGTCCGTCTTCACCACCTGGGCGCCGGCGGCGGCGATGTCCTGGAAGTGCGTGAGAAGGGTGGACGGCGTGAACTGGGAGATCACCGCCTCCTGCAGGGTGCGCTGCCGCTGCATCCGGTCGTAGTCCGTGGAGTCGTAGCGGGAGCGGGCGTACCAGAGCGCCGTCTGCCCGTCCATGTGCCGCAGACCGGGCTGGATGTAGTCGATGTCACTGCCGTCGCCCGTGTAGTCGACGCCCACGAGCGGCACCGGGTCGGTGACCTGCACGTCCACGCCGCCGAGCGCGTCGATGAGCTGGGCGAAGGCGTCCATCTCCACCATCACGTAGAACTGGATGGGGATGCCCGTGATCCCCTCCGCCGCGTCCTTCATGGCCTCGATCGCGGAGCTGGACCCCTTCGCCTCGGCGTCCGGGTACATGTCCGGGTGGTAGACGTCGATCTCCGTGTAGAGGTACGCGAGCTTGCAGGCGTCCACACCGCAGCCGGTGTGGGCGTCGTAGCCGTTGGGGTAGAGCGTCCACAGCGGGGAGCCTTCAGCGAAGGGGAACTGCTCCATCTCGCGGGTCAGGCCGATCATCGTCGCCTTGCCCGTGTCCGCATTGACCGTGACGACGGTGAGGGAGTCCGGTCGCACTCCTTGGCGATCCTCCCCGGCGTCGCCCCCGAGCAGCAGGAAGGTGTACAGCCCGTCCACGGGAGCGACCGAGGGGCCTGCGGTGAACACCTGGGAGACGAAGCTGCGCGTCGAGCCGACGATCGCCGCCGCGTAGCCCGCCGTGGCGGACACGCCGACGAGGGCGAGCACGGCGAGCACGGCGACGGCCCAGCGCGTGCCCGTTCGCACGCGCACGAGCCGCACGAGCCGGAGCGTGTCGAGCGTGAGCACGATCCAGAGCACCACGTAGAAGACGAGCACGAGCTGCAGGATCAGCAGCGGGACGGTTGTGGTGAAGGCGCTCAGCAGCACGGATCGCCAGAACAGCGCCGCGAGGACGCCCAGCACGACCAGCGCCCACATGACGAGCGTGCAGACCAGGCCGAAGCGGCCCAGCCGGCGGTTGCCGGCGAGCACCTGCGCAGAGCCCGGCAGGAGGAAGTTCAGCACGACCAGCCACCAGGCGCGGCGGCTCATGAGCTCCGGCGAGCTCAGGTCCGGCCGCCGGATCGGGTTGTCCAGGCTCATCGCTTCGCGAGCAGCGCCCGGTTCTTCTCCTCGACGAGCGCCGCGAGCCGCGCGGCGTACTCGGCCAGCCTCCCGGCCAGCGCCTCGTCGGAGGTGGACAGGATCCGTGCGGCGAGCAGCCCCGCGTTGCGGGCGCCGCCGATGGAGACCGTGGCGACCGGGATTCCCGCCGGCATCTGCACGATGGACAGCAGCGAGTCCAGGCCGTCCAGGCGCGCGAGCGGCACCGGCACCCCGACCACGGGCAGCGTCGTGACGGAGGCGAGCATGCCCGGCAGGTGCGCGGCCCCGCCGGCCCCGGCGATGATGACCTTCAGCCCGCGCGAGGCTGCCGTCTTGCCGTAGTCGATCATCTTCTCGGGTGTGCGGTGCGCGCTCACCACGCCCACCTCGTGCGGCACGCCGAGCTCCTCCAGCGCCGCCGCCGCCTCGGACATGACCGTCCAGTCGGAGTCGGAGCCCATCACCAGCCCGACGAGAGGCTGCACTGCGGAGTCGGCCATGCCGCCATCGTAGGGCGAGCGCCCGGGAGCGCCCTGGCGAACGGCCGCGAGTTGCCCGTTTGACGGCTGTGCGCCTCAGCCGAGAAGAGCGGAGGCGGCACCGCGGGCGATCGACAGCGCCGAGTCGAAGCGCTCGGCGCAGGCGGTGACGTGGCCGAGCTTCCGCCCGGGCCGGGGCGCCTTGCCGTAGCTGTGCACCTTCGCCGCCGGGTAGAGGCCGAGGACCTCCGGGTAGAGGTCCTCGATCGTGCCCTCGGCCGGGCCGCCGAGCACGTTGACCATCACGACCGAGGGCGCGCGCGCCTCGGTCGCCCCCAGAGGGAGGTCCGCGACCGCGCGCAGGTGCTGCTCGAACTGGCTGGTCACCGATCCCTCGATGGTCCAGTGCCCGGAGTTGTGCGGGCGCATGGCCAGCTCGTTCACCAGCAGGCTGCCGTCCTCCGTCTCGAACAGCTCGACGGCGAGCACTCCGGTGACGCCGAGCCCCTCGGCGATCGTCCGGGCGATCTGCTCCGCCCGCTCGCCCAGGCCGGGGTCGGCGCCAGGCGCCGGAGCGTACACCTCGGCGCACACGCCGCCGGCCTGCACGGTCTGCACGAGCGGCCAGGCGACCAGCTGGCCCGAGGGGCGGCGCGCGACGAGCTGCGCGAGCTCGCGGCGGAACGGCACGAACTCCTCCGCGAGCAGCACGCCCGGGTTGCCGTCCTCCTGCGCGGAGGCGAACCAGTCCGCGACCTGCGCCGGCTCCTCGACCACGCGCACGCCCTTGCCGTCGTACCCGCCGCGCGGAGTCTTCACCACGGCCTTTCCGCCGTGCGCGTCCAGGAAGGCGGCGAGCTCGGCCTCCCCGGTGACCGCGGCCCATCGCGGGACGGGCACGCCGAGGGCGCTGAGCCGGGAGCGCATGAGGAGCTTGTCCTGGGCAACGGCGAGCGCTTCCGGGCCGGGGTGCACCGCCACGCCCGCATCCACGAGCGCGGCCAGCACGGGCTGCGGCACGTGCTCATGGTCGAAGGTGATCACGTCGACCTCGCGCGCGAAGGCCAGCACGGTGCCCGCGTCGCGGTAGTCGCCGACCGCGTCGGCCGCGAGCGCGGCCGACGCGCCTTCCGTCTCGGCGAGCACCCGCAGGCGCAGGCCCAGCTCGACGGCCGGGGGGATCATCATGCGCGCGAGCTGGCCGCCGCCGATGACGCCGATGGTGATGGTCATGTCTGTCTCCTGCCTCGGACCGGTCCCGCCGCGCTAGCGGCCGGAGATGATGGTCGTGAAGCCGGGGTCGGTGGGGTCGTGGAAGCCGGCCGCCGAGGCGGGGCGGGCCGGTGCGGGCGCGGGGACCCCGCCGGAAGCGGCGCCGGCCGGAGCCGGGCCGCCCAGGGGTGAGCGCGGCGCCATCCCCGTTCCGCGCCGCAGCCCCGGACCGACACTGTCGGTCGCGGCGAAGCTGCGCTCGGCCAGCTCCTGCAGCGCGGCGAAGACCGTCGCGGGCCGTGGCACCGAGCGCAGCACCACGGGCGGGTCGTCCTGCAGCACGAGCTCGACATCCCCCGAACCGCTGGCCAGCTGCACGGGGTTGCGCCGCACGGCGACGTCGCGGATGCGGCCGAAGGAGACCTCCCTGCGCACCCGGACGAACACGCCGCGGCGCAGGATGATCCGGCGCGTGGTGACCGTGTACGCGGAGGCCAGCCACAGCAGCAGCGGATACACGCTGCCGAGCAGGATCACCACCGCGCAGCCGATCCCGCCGACCACGCCCCAGGGCATGCCGAACCTCAGCGGCAGGTACACGACCCCGAAGGCGCCGGCGATGAGCAGCAGCGCCGGCACGAGGAGCACGACGCCGCTGCGACGCAGCCGCGCCACCGGCACCTCGGGCACCGCGGCCTGCGCGCCGAGAGGCCGCAGGGCCGCATCGATCTCGGCGAGGCGCTGCTCGTCGGTCAGCCGAGGCGACGGGGACACCCTCTATTCATACCTCAGGTGGGTGACGTCCCCGGCGGCGAAGGCCTGTGTCGCACCGGACGGGTCCACCGCCACGCGCAGCCGGCCGGTCTCGTCCAGCCCCGTCGCCCGGCCGGTGAGGGCCGCGCCGGCGCCGGGAATCACGAGCCGCACGCGCCGTCCGATGGTGGCGATCCCGCCCCCCGCCTCGCGATGCAGGCCGGCGGCCTGCGCGTCCCAGTCGGCGCGGGCGAGCCGCTCCAGGCGCGCGAGCAGCCCGGAGAGGAAGCCGGCCAGCAGCTCGTCCGCGTCCGGCACTGCGCCGGAGGCCAGCAGCAGCGAGGTGGCCTGCGGTGTCGGCAGCTCCGCGGCGCTGAGGGTCAGGTTCACCCCCGCGCCCAGGACGATGACACCGGGCGCGACCGCCTCGGCGAGGATCCCGCACACCTTCCGCTCCTCCTGCGCGCCCTCGGCCGCGGCCAGCAGCACGTCGTTGGGCCATTTCAGGACGACCCGCGCCGGAGCCGCGGGAGCCTCGAGCGCCTGCGCCATCGCCAGCCCGGCCAGCAGCGGCAGCCAGCCCAGGGCGGCCGCGGGGGCCTCGCCGGTGCGCAGCAGCACGGAGGCGGCCAGGGAGCCCCCGGCCGGAGCCCGCCACTCCCGGCCCAGGCGCCCGCGGCCTGCGGTCTGGTCCAGGGTGATCAGCGCGGAGCCGTGCGGCCAGTCGGCCGCGCCCTCCTCCTGCGCCCGCCGCGCGAGCTCCGAGTTCGTGGAGCCCGCGCTGTCGAGCACCACGAGCCGCGAGGCCGCCGCGGCGGAGCGCTCCCAGGAGATCTGCGGCATGGGCTCACCCTAGCCGGGCCGCAGACGGATCCCGCAGACAACTTCACAGCCCGGATTTGTCGTGTTCCTCACACGACCCGCCCGGATCGCTGGAAAGTAGAGTGAAGCGCGTGACGAGCCCCGCCGACTCCACCGCAGCCCGCATCGCCGACTACAAGGCCCGCTACCACGAGGCGGTCGTCGCGAGCGAGGAGGCCGCCCGGGCCAAGCAGCACGCCAAGGGCAAGCTCACCGCGCGCGAGCGGCTCGAAGGGCTGCTCGACCCGGGCAGCTTCGTGGAGTTCGACGAGTTCGTCCGGCACCGCACGCACGCATTCGGGATGGACCGCAACCGCCCCTACGGCGACTCCGTGGTCACCGGCATCGGCACGATCTGGGGTCGGCCGGTGGCGGTGTACTCCCAGGACTTCACCGTGTTCGGAGGCTCGCTGGGCGAGGTGGCCGGCGAGAAGATCGTCAAGGTGATGGAGCACGCGCTGAAGAACCGGGTGCCCATCATCGGCATCCTGGACTCGGGCGGCGCGCGCATCCAGGAGGGCGTCGTCGCGCTGGGCAAGTACGCGGAGATCTTCCGGCTGAACACCGCGGCCTCCGGGGTGATCCCGCAGATCTCCGTGGTCGTCGGTCCCGCGGCCGGCGGCGCGGTCTACTCCCCCGCCCTCACCGACTTCATCGTCATGGTCGACAAGACCAGCCACATGTTCGTCACCGGCCCGGACGTCATCAAGACGGTCACCGGCGAGGAGGTCGGCTTCGAGGAGCTGGGCGGTGCGCTCACCCACAACAAGCTCTCGGGTGTGGCGCACTACCTCGCGGCGGACGAGGAGGACGCGCTGGACTACGTCCGCGGTCTCATCGGCTTCCTGCCCGACAACAACCAGGCGCCCGCCCCGGTCTACGACAGCCACGCCGAGCACGAGATCACCGAGGCCGACCGTCGGCTGAACGAGGTCATCCCGGACAGCCCGAACCAGCCGTACGACATGCGCACGATCATCGAGTCGATCGTGGACGACGGCGAGTTCCTCGAGGTGCAGCCCCTGTTCGCGGCGAACATCGTGATCGGCTTCGGGCGGATCGAGGGCCGCACCATCGGCGTCATCGCGAACCAGCCGAACGTGATGGCCGGCACGCTGAACATCGACGCCGGCGAGAAGGCGGCGCGTTTCCTGCGCTTCTGCGACTCGTTCTCCATCCCGATCCTCACCCTGGTGGACGTGCCCGGATACCTGCCCGGCACCGACCAGGAGTGGACCGGCGTGATCCGCCGCGGCGCGAAGCTGCTGTACGCCTACGCGGAGGCGACCGTCCCTCTCGTCACCGTCATCACGCGCAAGGCCTACGGCGGCGCGTACATCGTGATGGGCTCCAAGCAGATGGGTGCCGACTACAACGTCGCCTGGCCCACGGCGGAGATCGCCGTGATGGGGGGCCAGGGCGCGGTCAACATCCTCTACCGCGCCGAGCTGCGCCGGGCGGAGGAGGCCGGCGAGGACGTGACCGCGGTGCGCCAGCGTCTGGCCGGAGAGTACAGCTACAACGTGGCGAGCCCCTTCCTGGCCGCCGAGCGCGGCGAGCTGGACGACGTGATCGAGCCGGCGGCGACGCGCATCGCGGTGACCCGCGCGTTCCGTGCCCTGCGCGGCAAGACCGTGCAGACGCCGCCGAAGAAGCACGGGAACATCCCGCTGTGAGTCCCTCGCCTGCGGAGGAGATCCGCTTCGTCACCCGTCACCTGCGCGAGGTCGAGGCGGCGGCCGCCATCGCCGTGCTGGCAACGCTGCGCCGACAGGAGTCCGACATGCTCCGCGACGAGGACGGCGCACGCGTGCGCCTGCGGCCGCCCTTCGAGGGGCTGCGCGAGCTCTAGCCGCGCTGCGGAAGCGGCCGCCGCCGCTCTCAGCGCCCGAGCCGCGCGACGAGCTCCACGTGGTGCGTGTGCGGGAAGAGGTCGAAGCCGCGGATCGTCTCCGGACGGTACCCGTGCTCGGCGAGGTAGGCGAGGTCGCGGGCGAAGGCTGCAGGATCGCAGGCCACGTACACGATCTGGGCGGGGCCCAGCCTGCCCAGGGCGTCCATCACGTCCCGGCCCGCTCCTGCGCGCGGCGGGTCGAGCACGACCGTGGCACGGGCGAGGCGCTCCCGCTCGGCAGCCGAGGCGGTGCGCTCCAGCTGCGCGAGGAAGCGATCGACCCGGGCGCTGACCGCGCGGGAGCCGACCCATTCGGCGAGGTTCTCGCCGGCGAGCTCGGTCGCCCGCGCATCCGACTCGACGGAGGTCAACCGGGTGCCGGGGCCGCCGAGCTCCCCCAGCGCGGCTCCGAGCAGCCCCACTCCGCCATAGAGGTCCAGGTTCGCCGCAGCCGGGTCCAGCCGCTCGGGGTCGACGGCCGCGCGCACCGCCCCGGACAGGGTCTGCGCGGCCTGACGGTGCACCTGCCAGAAGCCCCCGGCCGACACCCGGAAGGCCCGGCCGCCGACGCGCTCCACGATCACCGCGTCCGGCTGAGCCTCGCCGCGGCCCGCCGCCGGGCCGCCGTCACGTCGGAGCACGAGAGCCTCGCCCTCGGAGGGGGCCACGACGTCCACCCAGAGCGCGCCGGGCAGCCGGGCGGTCAGCGGCGCCGCCGCACGGACGGCCTCGCTGGCCAGCGGCAGGCTGCCGACCGGCACGACCCGGCGCGAGCGCGCCGAGTAGGGGCCGACACGGCCCTCCTCGTCCACGTGCAGGCGCACCCGGGTGCGCCAGCCGAGGCCGCCCGCCTCGTCGTCGCCGGGCAGAGCCTCGACCCTCACGCGCGACTGCGCCTCATCCAGGCCGCCCAGGCGTCGCAGCGCGTCCGCGACGACGGCCTCCTTGAGGGAGCGCTGGTAGGAGAGCTCCAGATGCCCGAACTCGGCGCCTCCGGCGCGAGCGAGGCCCGCCCGCTCGTGCCCGGCCTCCGGCCATACATGCGGTCGCCGGTGCGGGGAGGCCTCCAGCACCTCCACGGTCTCCGCGCGCAGGAACGAGCGCTTGGAGCCCTCGACCACGCGGGCGCGGACCCGTTCGCCGGGCGCGGTGTCCGAGACGAAGACCACCCGGCCGGCCAGCCGGGCGATGAAGACGCCGCCGTGGGCTACGGTGGTGACATCGAGCACCAGCTCGTCACCGACAGCGACAGAGCGCTCGGCTTCCGCGGACTCCGAAACCACCTCTCGAGGATGACAGGCACACCTGAACGAACGCAAAGCGTCCCCCTGTACCTGGCGTCCACCTCCCCCGCCCGACTCGCGCTGCTGCGACAGGCGGGCATCGAGCCTTTGCTGGTCGCCCCGGAGGTCGACGAGGCCGCGGCCGTCGCCGAGGCGGAGCAGGCCCTCGGGCAGACGCTGGACGCGGCGAGCACGGCGCAGCTGCTCGCCCGGCTGAAGGCCCGGGCCGGCGCCGAGGCGCTGCCGCCGCAGGCGCAGGGCCTCGTCGTGGGCGGCGACTCCGTCTTCGCCTTCGAGGGCGCGGTGCACGGCAAGCCCCACACGGCGCAGCGGGCGCGAGAGCGATGGCTCGCCCAGAGCGGCAGCTGCGGCGTGCTGCACTCCGCGCACTGGGTGATCGACCTGCGCGACCGCTCCGTGCCCGTGGCGGATGCGCCGGCGCAGGGTGAGGTGCGCTCGGCGCTGGTCGAGTTCGCGGAGCTGGACGCGGACGAGATCGAGGCCTACGTCGGCAGCGGAGAGCCGCTGCTCGTCGCCGGCGCCTTCACCCTCGACAGCCTCGGCGGCCCGTTCATCCGCCGGGTCGTGGGCGATCCGAGCACGGTGGTCGGCCTGTCGCTGTCCGGGCTGCGTGACTCCGTCCGCGCGCTGGGCGTGCCCTGGACCTCCCTGTGGAACCGCGCCGGCCGCCAGCCCTAGACTTGCCCTCGACCGAGGCGTGTCCTATCACCATGGTCGTGGACCGGGCCGGCAGGCACGGTGCGACCGATCCGATTCCGATCCAGGGCGGGGACGCGAGGCCATTGCAGGCCTCCGCCACCCGCTGCGTCCAGGAGAGGAACATCGCCATGACCGCTTCCCGCCCCGAGGGCATCGTCGACAAGTCCGAGACCGGCCGGGATGCCCGGCAGTACCACATCGGGGTCGCCCCGGGGGAGGTCTCCACCGTCGCCCTGCTGCCCGGCGACCCGTTCCGTGTCGCGCTCATCGGCGAGTTCCTCGAGGGGGTCGTCGAGGTCGCGCACCGGCGCGAGCACCGGACGATCACCGGCCTGTACAAGGGGCGCCGGATCACCGCGACCTCCACGGGAATGGGCTGCCCCAGCACCGCCATCGCCGTGGAAGAGCTCGCCCGGGTGGGCGTGACCTCCTTCATCCGCGTCGGCAGCTCCGCAGCGCTGCAGCCCGGCATCGCGCCCGGGGACCTCCTCGTGAGCGAGGGCTCCCTGCGTAACGACGGCACGACCGCGGCATACGCGCACCCGGGTTTCCCCGCGGTCCCCGACCTCGACATCACCCGGGCCCTGCGCGACATCGCGCGCGAGCAGGAGGCCGCCACCGGCCGCGGCGTGTTCAGCGGCATCAACGCGAGCGACGACGCCTTCTACGCGGAGACCCCGGAGTGGATCGCCCAGCTCAACGCCCTCGGCGTGCTCAACGTGGAGATGGAGAGCTCTGCGCTGTACGTGGTGGCGCGGCTGCGGGGGCTGCGCGCGGGGATGATCTGCGCCTGCTCGAGCAATCTCGTGGACGGGGCGAGCGTCTACGACGAGCGCAACAGCGCCCTGAAGGACGGCTGGCGGCGCAGCATCGAGGTCGCGCTCGAGGCCGCCGTCGCGCTCGAGCTCTGATCCGCGGTCTTGTGGCTGAGCACGTCTCGGGCCGCGCGCTTTTTGTCGACGCATGCCAATGGATGGCGGGGCGGCGTCAATAGGCTGGAATGACCATGCCGCGCATCTCGAAGGTCCTCATCGCCAACCGCGGCGAGATCGCCGTCCGGATCATCCGTGCCACGCGGGACGCGGGCATCGGCTCGGTCGCGGTCTACGCCGACCAGGATCGGGACGCGCTGCACGCCCGCCTCGCCGACGAGGCCTATGCGCTGGAGGGCAGCACGAGCGCGGAGACGTACCTCGTGCCCGAGAAGCTCCTCGCCGTCGCACGACGCAGCGGGGCGGACGCCGTGCATCCGGGCTACGGCTTCCTCGCTGAGAACGCGGACTTCGCCCGTGCCGTCATCGACGCGGGACTGATCTGGATCGGCCCCGGCCCCGAGGCGATCGAGGCGCTGGGCGACAAGGTCTCAGCGCGTCACATCGCCGAGAAGGTCGGCGCGCCGCTCGCTCCGGGCACGCTCGAGCCGGTCTCCGGCGCGCAGGAGGTGCTCGACTTCGTCGCCGAGCACGGGCTGCCGGTGGCGATCAAGGCGGCGTTCGGCGGCGGCGGGCGCGGGCTGAAGGTGGCGCGCGAGCCCGACGAGGTCGAGCAGATGTTCGAGTCGGCCACACGGGAGGCGATCGCCGCCTTCGGCCGCGGCGAGTGCTTCGTCGAGAAGTACCTGGACAAGCCGCGGCACGTCGAGACGCAGTGCCTGGCCGACGCGGCCGGCAATGTCGTCATCGTCTCCACCCGCGACTGCTCCCTGCAGCGGAGGCACCAGAAGCTCGTGGAGGAGGCCCCCGCCCCGTTCCTCAGCGAGCAGCAGCGCGCCGAGCTGTACCGGGCCTCGAAGGCGATCCTGCGCGAGGTGGGCTACGTCGGCGCGGGGACCTGCGAGTTCCTCATCGCCCGGGACGGCACCATCTCCTTCCTCGAGGTCAACACCCGCCTGCAGGTCGAGCACCCGGTCTCCGAGGAGGTCACCGGCATCGACCTCGTCCGGGAGCAGTTCCGCATCGCCGAGGGCGGCCTGATCGACTACGACGACCCGCAGCCGCGCGGGCACTCCATCGAGTTCCGCATCAACGGCGAGGATCCCGGGCGGGGTTTCCTGCCCGCGCCCGGCCCGATCACGATCTTCCGGACCTTCGGCGGCCCCGGCATCCGGCTGGACAGCGGCGTGACCGCCGGCGACCGCGTCACCGGGGCCTTCGACTCGCTGCTGGCCAAGCTCATCGTCACCGGGCGGGACCGGGAGGAGGCGCTCGCACGGGCCCGCCGGGCGCTGGACGAGTTCGAGGTCGCCGGCCTTCCCACCGTGCTGCCCTTCCATCGCCGCGTCGTGCGCGACCCCGCGTTCACCGCCCCCGAGGGCGACTTCCAGGTGCACACCCTGTGGATCGAGAACGAGTTCTCCGGGGACATCGAGCCGTGGTCCGGGGAGATCGACGAGCAGGCCCCCTCGCCCGCGCGCCAGCGCGTCGTCGTGGAGGTCGCCGGCCGCCGCGTCGAGGTGACGATGCCCGCCTCGCTCGTGGCCGGCGCCGACCACCGCGTCACCCGCGGCCCCGCGCCGCGGCGGCGGCACGCCTCCCACAACGCCGTCACGAGCACGGGCAGCGCGGTCAAGGCCCCCATGCAGGCCACGGTGGTCACCGTGCCCGTGCGTGAGGGCCAGACGGTCGCGAAGGGCGATCTCGTCGTCGTCCTGGAGGCGATGAAGATGGAGCAGCCGATCCTCGCGCACCGCGACGGCGTGATCTCGAGGCTCAACGCGAGCCCCGGGGCGACCGTGTCCAACGGCCACCTCCTGCTGGAGATCGTGGACGCCTAGGCCGGGCTGCCGCGCGAAGCGCTCAGGCGGGCGCGATGTGCATCGCCCTGGCGGCGTCCGTGATGCTGCCCGACAGCGAGGGGTACACCGCGAAGGCGCGCGCCACCTGATCGACGTTGAGCCGGTGCTCGACGGCGAGCGCGAGGGGGAAGATGAGCTCAGAGGCGTTGGGCGCGACGATCACGCCGCCGATGACGGTGCCCGAGCCGGTGCGCGCGAAGATCTTCACGAAGCCGTCGCGGATGCCCATCATCTTCGCGCGCGGATTCGAGGAGAGCGGGAGCTTGCGGATCACCCCGTCCGCGGTGCCGTCCTCGATCTGGGACTGGCTGAAGCCGACCGTGGCGATCTGCGGCTGGGTGAAGATGTTCGCCGCGACGTTGCGCAGCTCGATCGGCGACACGGCGTCGCCGAGGGCGTGGAAGATGGCGGTGCGTCCCTGCATCGACGCGATCGAGGCCAGCGGCATGAAGTTCGTGCAGTCGCCCGCCGCGTAGATGTTCGGGATGCTCGTGCGCGCGACCCTGTTCACGCGGATGTGCCCGGACTCGGTGGTCTGCACCCCGGCGGTGCGCAGCCCGATGCCCTGCGTGTTGGGCACCGACCCGACCGCCATGAGGCAGTGCGATCCCTCCACGGTGCGCCCGTCAGCCAACGTCACGATCACGCCGTCGGCGGTGCGCTCCACCTTCTCGGCACGGGAGCGGGACAGCACGTTCATGCCGCGCCGCTTGAAGACGTCCTCGATCACGGCCGCCGCGTCGGCGTCCTCGCCGGGCAGCACCTGCTCACGACTGGACACCAGGGTGACCTCCGCGCCCAGCCCGCGGTAGGCGGAGGCGAACTCGGCTCCCGTGACGCCCGAGCCGACGACGATGAGGTGCTCGGGCACGCTCTGCAGGGTGTACAGCTGAGCCCAGCTGAAGATGCGCTCCCCGTCGGGCATCGCGCTCTCCAGCTTGCGCGGGCTCGCGCCCACGGCGATGACGATGGTGTCCGCCTCGATGCGGTCGAAGTCCGTCCCGGCGTCCCCGGCGGCCGTGGAGACGACGATCGCGTCCCGGCCGTCCAGCCGGCCCTCGCCCTCCACGACGCGCACGCCGGCGTCCAGCAGCGTCTGACGCATGTCCTCCGTCTGTCGCTGCGCGAGGCCGAGCACGCGCTTGTTCACGGCGGCGAGGTTGACGGCGACCTCGGGGCGCAGCGCCTTGCCGCCGTCCTTCGCGAAGAACTGCACGCCCAGATCGGAGGACTCGCGCACGGCGGTGGTCGCCTCGGAGGTGGCGATCAGGCTCTTGGAGGGAACGACATCCGTCATCACGGCGGAGCCGCCGACGCCGGAGCGCTCGACGAGGGTGACTTCCGCTCCCAGCTGCGCGCCCGCGAGAGCCGCCTCGTATCCGCCGGGGCCGCCGCCCAGGATCGCGACTCGGTCCCTGCGTTCGAACTCGTAGGCCACGGGCCCATTCTCTCGGTCCGCGCCTGCCCTGCTCAAATCCCTCCACCGCGCGTCGTATCGCACCTTTTAGGGTTGTCCCATGACCGTGGCCAGCCGGAACCCCCTGGACGATCCCGACGCCGACCCCTTCGCGGTCGCCGAGCAGGCCGCAGCGGCCATCGCCGAGCGCAGCGGCGTGCACCGGCACCGCATCGCGCTGACCCTGGGCTCCGGATGGGCGCGTGCCGCGGAGCTGCTCGGCCAGACGGTCGCCACCATCCCTGCCACGGACATCCCCGGGTTCTCCGCGCCTTCGCTCGCCGGCCACGTGGGCACCCTGCGCTCCGTCGCACTGCCCTCCGGAGGCCACGCGCTCGTGATCGGCGCACGCACCCATTTCTACGAGGGGCACGGCGTGCGACGAGTGGTGCACAGCGTGCGCGCGGCAGCGGCGGCAGGAGCCGAGGTGCTGATCCTCACCAACGGCGCGGGCGGTATCCGGCCGCATTGGCGCCCCGGGCAGCCCGTGCTCATCTCCGACCACATCAACCTCACGGCCGCCACCCCGCTGGAGGGCGCGAGCTTCATCGACATGACCGACGTCTACACGCCCCGCCTGCGCGAGCTGGCACGATCGATTGAGCCCTCGCTGGAGGAGGGCGTCTACTGCCAGTTCCGCGGTCCGAACTACGAGACTCCCGCGGAGGTGCGCATGGCCAGGGCGATCGGAGGGGACCTGGTCGGCATGTCCACGGCGCTGGAGGCGATCGCGGCGCGGCAGTCCGGCCTGGAGGTGCTCGGCCTGTCCCTCGTGACCAACCTCGCCGCGGGCATATCCGACGCGCCGCTGAGCCATCAGGAGGTGCTGGACGCGGGTCGGGAGGCCGAGCCGGTGATCAGCGCCCTGCTGGCGAGGATCGTGGCGCAGCTGTGAGCGGGAACGCACGGCTCTCGGCCGCGCAGGCGCTGACCGCCGCCCGCGAGTGGCTGGCGCAGGATCCGGATCCGGTGACGCGCGCCGAGCTCGAGCAGCTCGTCCTGGCCGCCCAGGCCGGGGACCGGCTCGCGCAGGACGGGCTGGCCGAGCGCTTCTCCGGCCGGCTGGAGTTCGGCACCGCGGGATTGCGCGCCCAGCTGGGCGCCGGCCCGCGCCGGATGAACCGGGTGGTCGTCGCCCATGCCGCGGCGGGCCTCGCCGCGTACCTGCTCGAGCGGCGCGGCCCGGCCAGCCAGGCGCCGAGCGTCGTCATCGGCTACGACGGCCGGACGAACTCCGCGCTCTTCGCTCGGGACTCGGCGCAGATCATGGCTGGCGCGGGTGTGCGGGTGATCCTGCTGCCCGAGGCCCTGCCCACGCCCGTGCTCGCCTTCAGCGTCCGCCATCTGAGCGCGGACGCGGGGGTGATGGTCACGGCGAGCCATAACCCTCCGCGGGACAACGGCTACAAGGTGTACCTCGGCGGTCCCGAGCACGACGGCTCGCAGATCGTCTCCCCGGTGGACGAGGAGATCGCCGCGCACATCGCCCGGGCCGCCTCCGCCGGGCCCATCGCCGCACTGCCGCGCTCGGACGCCTTCCAGACCGCCGGCCCGGAGCTACGGGAGGCCTACCTCCGCGCGACCGCCGCCGTCGCCGGGCCCGTGCCGGCGCAGCTGAAGGTCGTCTACACCGCGATGCACGGCGTCGGCCACGCCGTGACCGAGGAGGTGCTGCGCCGGGCCGGCTTCGACCCGGTGATCGCCGTGCCCGAGCAGCGCGACCCCGACCCGGCGTTCCCCACCGTCGACTTCCCCAACCCGGAGGAGCCCGGCGCGCTCGACCTGGCCTTCGCGCTCGCCGAGAGGACCGGGGCGGAGCTCGTCGTCGCGCAGGACCCGGACGCGGACCGCCTCGCCGTGGCGATCCCGACCCCCGCGGGCTGGCGACGCCTGACCGGCAACGAGGTCGGCTGCCTGCTGGCCTGGTGGTGCGCGCAGCGGCACCAGCGCGCCGGCCGCGAGGGCGGGGCGCTGGCCTGCAGCGTCGTCTCCTCGCCCGCCCTCGGCGCGGTGGCCCGGCACTACGGCCTGGACCATGTGCAGACGCTCACCGGCTTCAAGTGGATCTCCCGGGTGCCCGGGCTGATCTTCGGCTATGAGGAGGCGCTGGGCTACCTCGTCAACCCGGGCGATGTGCGCGACAAGGACGGCGTCTCGGCGACGGTCGCCTTCCTCGCCCTCGCCAGCACCGCCAAGGCCGCAGGCCAGAGCGTCGCGGATCTGCTGGACGACTTCGCGAGGCGCTTCGGGGAGTTCGCCTCCACGCAGCTGTCGATCCGCATGGACCCGGCGGCGATCTCGGCCGTCATCGCGCGTCTGCGGAGCCGGCCGCCGGAGCGCATCGGCGAGCTCCAGGTGGAGCAGCTCGACGACTTCGCGGGGGGCTGGGGCTCGCTGCCGCCCACCGAGATGCTGCGCTTCCGCCTGACCGGCGGCTCGCGGGTGATCCTGCGCCCCAGCGGCACCGAGCCGAAGCTGAAGGTGTACCTCGACACCGTGGCGGGCGAGCACGGGCCGAGCGCGTCTGAGGCGCTGGATGCGCTCGAACGCGGCGTCCGCGCGATGCTGCAGCTCTGACCGGTTCCGGTCGGCCGGTCAGCCGCCCCCGGAGCCCTCGCGCAGGCTGCGCCAGCGCTGTGGAGCGGCGTCCCACTCCGGTGTCAGCCGCATGAGCTCCTCGTCGCGCCAGTGCACGCGCTGCTCCCACTCCGCCAGCGGAAGCAGCTCCCTGCGCTGCGCCACGGCGCGTGCGACCAGCGGCTCCGTCCACGGGTCGTGCTGACCCCGCTCCGCGCCCATGCGCTCGTACGCGGGACCCATCTTCTCGGCGTGCGAGGCGAGCCCGCCGCGGGTGTTCAGATCCACCGTCTCGAAGGGGCCGATGATGCTCCAGCGCCGGCCCAGGCCGCTGCGGACCACCTCGTCGATGTCCGCCACCGAGGCGACGCCGTCGCGCAGCAGGCAGTACGCCTCCCGCAGCAGGGCCCCCTGCAGGCGGTTGAACACGAAGCCCTCCACCTCCCGGCGCACCATGACCGGGCGCAGCCCGGCCTCGGCGTAGATGCCTGCGGCACGCTCGGCTACGGCCGCGTCGGTGCGCGGCGAGGGCACCACCTCGATGACGGGGAGCAGATAGGGCGGGTTGCCGGGATGGCCGATGAGCAGGCGGGCGGCGACCGCGTCGTCCAGGCCCTCCGCGATGAGGCTCGCCCTGATCGCCGAGCTGGAGCTGGCGAGCACCGCTGATGCCGGGGCGTGGCCGGCGATCCGCTCGAACAGCTCGCGCTTGAGCTGCACACGCTCCGGGGCGCACTCCTGCACCAGGGCCGCGCCGGCGACGGCCTCGCCGAGCTCGCCGGTGAAGCCCACCCGGGCGGCGACGGGCGCCGCGTCCTCCACCAGCAGGCCGTGGCGTGCGAGGAGGTCGAGCCGGTTCGCGAGCTCGGCGCGGGCGCGGTCGAGCGCCTCCGGGTACGGGTCCCACACCCGCACGGGCCGGCCGGCGCGGGCGAACAGCACCGCGAAGGCCACTCCGATGGATCCCGAGCCGGCGATGGCGACGGCGGCGGGCTCCGGCGCCGTCACACGGTCCACCAGGAGCGGTCGCCGGCGTGACCGCGCTCGAGGATCTCGAGGATGCCCTCCCGACTCAGCTCGCGGGGATTGTTGGCGGTGAGGCGGGTGGCCAGGAGGGCCTGGTCCGCGACGAAGCCGAAGTCGCGCGGGCTGAGGCCCAGGGTGTCCAGGTCGAGCGGGCAGCCCACCGCCTCCAGCAGCGCCTCGATGCGCAGGATTCCGGCGTGCGCCTGCTCGATCGGTGCCGCGGCGGGGTCGGCGACGCCCAGCAGCCGTCCGAGCTCGGCGAACTCCGCCACCCGCTCGGGGAGGTTGTAGCGCATGACGTACGGCAGCAGCGCCCCCACCCCGAAGCCGTGCGGGGTGTGCGTGAGCGCGCCGATGGGCGACTGGATCGCGTGGCAGCCGGCCGTGCCCGCCGTGTTGATCGCCATGCCGGCGTTGTAGGCGGCCATCATCGTGGCCGAGCGGGCCTCGAGGTCGAGCGGGTCGGCGACGACGGCCTCCAGCGACCTGTTCAGCAGCGCGAGGCCGTTGCGGGCGAAGATGTCCGTGAGCGGGTTCTTGCCGATGTAGAGGTGCTTCTGCAGGAAGCCGGGGGTCACGTCCTTGACGCGGTCGGTGAAGGTCTCCACGAGATGCGACAGGGCGTCCGCGCCGGTGGCGGCGGTCAGGCCGGGCGGGCTGCTCAGCGTGAGCTCCGGATCGATGACGGCGGCGTAGGCCTCCAGATGAGGGCTGGCGACGCCGAGCTTCATGCCCCTGTCCCGGTCGAACACGACGGCGATGCAGGTCACCTCGGCCCCGGTACCCGCGGTCGTGGGCACGGTGAACACCGGCAGGCCGGGGCCCGGCACCAGGAACTCGCCGTAGTACTCGCTCACGTCGCCGCCGTGGGCGAGCACGGCCGAGGCGACCTTCGCCAGGTCCATGCAGCTTCCGCCGCCGATGCCGAGCACCGCGTCGACGGCGGCGGTCCCGAAGCGGCTGACCACGTCCATCACGTTCTCGCGCGGCAGCTCCGGCTCCGTCTCGGCGAAGACGGAGACGGAGACGCCCGCCTCCTCGATGCCCGCGACGATCTCCCGGAACTGCGCCGTCGTCGCCATGCGCTCATCCGTCACGACGAGCAGATGCCGCGCGATCTCGGCGACCAGCCCGGGAAGCCGCCGGCGCTCGCCCGGTCCGAAGACCACCAGCCGCGGCTGGCGGAGCACGCCGAGCGCCGCGGTCGCAGCGGCCCGCACGGGCTGCCGGGCGGTGCTCACCGCCTGCGGTGCGCTCATGCGCCCAGCTCGCTCTCGTCCACGGTGATCGCGAGGTACTTCGGCTCCAGGAACTCGTAGATCGCGTCGTGCCCGCCCTCCCGGCCCAGGCCCGAGGCCTTCATCCCGCCGAAGGACGCCGCCGGGTCTGCCATGATGCCGCGGTTCACCCCCACCATGCCGAAGTCGAGCCGCTCGGCGACGGCGATCGCGCGGGAGAGGTCCTTGGTGAAGACGTAGGCCGCCAGGCCGTAACGCGTGTCGTTGGCCGCCTCGATGGCCTCCGCCACGGAGTCGACCGTGTAGATCGTCGCGATGGGGGCGAACAGCTCCTGGTGAGTGATCTCGCTGGAGCGGTCGTTCACGCGGAACACCGTCGGCTGGAAGAAGTAGCCGCCGCCCTCGATGGCGCGGCCGCCGGTGAGCAGCTGCGCGTCGATCTCGCCGAAGGCGTCCACGAGGCTCTGCACGGTGTCCCGCTGCGCGGCGGAGATGATCGGGCCGACGTCGGTGGCGGGGTCGAAGCCGTCGCCGACCCTCAGCCGTTCGGTCAGCTCGACGAAGCGTCGGGAGAACTCGTCCGCGACCGAGCGCTGGACGATGATGCGGTTGGCGGCGACGCAGGCCTGGCCGGCGTTGCGGAACTTGCAGATGACGGCCTGCTGCGCAGCGAGCTCGAGATCCGCGTCCTCGAGGACGACCAGCGGGCCGTCCCCGCCGAGCTCCATGGCGGCATTCGTGATGTTCGGCGCCGCCTGCGCCAGCAGGGTGCTGCCGACGCCCGTGGAGCCGGTGAAGCTGACCTTGCGCAGCCGGGGGTCGGCCATGAGCGCGGCCGAGACCTTCGAGGAGGCGGTGGTGTGCACGAGGTTCACAACGCCGGCGGGGAAGCCCGCCTCGTGCAGCGTCTTCACGAACAGCGCGCAGGTCAGCGGGGTCTCCTTCGCGGACTTCACGATCACGGTGCAACCGGCGGCGAGGGCGGCGCCGGCCTTGCGGGCGATCATGAGCAGCGGGAAGTTCCAGGGCGTGATGAGCAGGCTGGGGCCGACCGGCTGATGGGTCGTGACGATCCGGTACGGCCCGCGTGAGCCGTGCGCGTAGGTGCCGTGCAGATGCGCGATCTGCTCCGTGTACCAGAGGAAGAAGTCGGCCGAGAGCTGGAACTCCGCGCGCGCCTCGCCGATGGGCTTGCCGCTCTCCAGCGTCATCGTCTGGGCGATCTCCTCGGCCCGGCTCATCAGCAGCGCGTGCGCATGGTGGAAGAGGTCGGCGCGTTCGCGCGGCGCGAGCTCCCGCCAGGCTCCCTGAGCCGCCACGGCCGCGTCCAGCGCGGCGAGGGACTGCTCCACGGTCCCGTTCGCCACCTGCGCGATGACCTCCCCCGTGGCCGGGTTGTAGACCGGGAAGGTCTCCTCGATCGGCAGCCAGTCGCCGTCGATGTACAGCCCGAGCGGCACCTCTGCGGATCGGGCCGCCGAGGCGGCCGGTGGGGTGATGAGAATGGTCATGGCCGCGAACTCCTCGTGTGACGCCGTGCGGAGCGGGAGCGGCGTCGACAGACGCTCCCGCCGTATTCCGGTATTACGCTAGGACGGCGCCGCGCCGGCCCACCGGCGTTGCATCGAATTGAGACAGTCGAGGTGAGATGAGCCGGACACCCGTCGAAAGGCACGCAGCGCCCCTGCGCCAGCAGGTCGTCCGCCTGATGAGGGAGGACATCCTCGACGGCGTGCTCGCCCCCGGCGAGAGGCTGCGCGAGAGCTCCCTGTGCGAGGCCTACGGGGTCTCCCGCACCGTCGTGCGGGAGGCGCTGCGGCAGCTGGAGTCCGAGCGCCTGGTCACGGTGCTGCCCAATCGGGGGCCGATCGTCACGGTGCTCAGCGCGCACGACATCCAGGCCGTGTACGAGGTGCGCCGGGTGCTGGAGGGTCTGGCCGGCCAGCTGTTCGCCCGGAATGCGACGCAGGAGCAGGCCGGCGCATTGGTGCAGCACCTCGCGGACATGGAGACGAGCTATCTGCGCGGGACGGTGAAGACGCGCGAGAGCAGCAAGGAGCGCTTCTACGAGATCCTGCTGGAGGGAGCGGGCAACGAGGTGCTCACGGCGGACCTGCGCACCGTGCACGGGCGCATAGCGCTGTTCCGCCGCTACGCCTTCGTGGACGACCGGCGGGTGGCGCTGTCCTTCGAGGAGGTGCGCACGATCGTGACGCGGGCGGCGGTCGAGCGCGACCCCGAAGGGGCACGGGAGGCGTGCGAGCACCACATCGCCCTGGCCGGCGAGCTCGCCGTCCTTGAATATGCCCGGCGGCTGGCCCAGGATGGGCCCCAATACGCCGCAGGGACAATGAGGTCCTAATACGGTATTACGGTAAAGTACCTGACAGACGGAGACGAGGGGCAGCCGTCGCAGCGTGCCAGGGACGCAAGCACCAAGGAGATGACAATGACGTCAAGCTCACCCCCTACGGGGGCCACAGCACACACCCGAGCGCGGCCGCAGGGGGGCGGAGCTCATGCCCGCCCTTGAGCACGCCCGGGCCGTGGAGAAGGCGAAGGAGGCCTTCTTCTCCTCCCCGGGTGTCGAGATCGGGGTCTCCAGCGAGATCCTCGACTCCTGGGCGCGCTCCAAGACCGCCATCGGCACGCCGTCCAATGTGCACGACGTGCCGCACGTCTCAGAGGACCTGCTCGACGGCCACCTCCTGGACATGTTCCAGGCGCCGCTGGCCCGGCTGTCCGACGAGCTGCACGGCTCCGGCGTCGGCCTCCTGCTCGCGGACGCGCAAGGACGGATCATCCAGCGCTGGGCAGGCGACCGCAGCGCCGCGAAGCACCTGGACAACGTCGGCACCGACCGGGGGGCCGTGCTCTCCGAGGAGGCCGTGGGGACGAACGGGGTGGGCACGGTCGCGGCGACCGGCCGGACCCTGCAGATCTCCGGCGCCGAGCACTTCGCGAGCATGTACAGCAGCGCCGTGTGCACCGGCTCTCCGGTGCGCCATCCGCTCAGCGGCAAGCTCATCGCGGTCGTGACCCTCTCCAGCGACCTCAGCGAGACCAATCGCATCCTCAAGCCCTTCGCCCGCTCGATCGCCGGGCAGCTGGAGCAGCAGCTGCTCGAGGCCGAGCAGCCCGAGGCGCGGGCCATGCTCACCGCGTTCCTGGAGGCCTCGCGGGTGCAGGGCGGGGGGCCGGTCGTCGCCTTCGGGCCGCAGGGGCTCGTGATGCAGAGCCAGAAGGCCGGGCGGCTCACCGCCGGCGACCTGAACCTCCTGGAGCAGCTGTGCGCCAAGAACCCGCGCAGCGGCCGCTATGTGCTGGAGCTCTCGCTGGGCACCGCCGAGCTGCAGGTCACCGCACTGGAGGGCAACGCGGGCGCCGTGGTCACCCTGCACCGGGACCGCCGCGCGACCACGACCTCGATCGGGCCGGCCCGGGCGCAGCTGATCGGCCGCAGCCCCGAGTGGCTCGCAGCGGTGAACCTCGTGTCCCGGCACCGGGAGTCGCGCCGGCCGCTCATCGTGGCCGGCGAGCCGGGGACGGGCAAGACCTCGCTCGCGCTGGGCCTGCCCTACCGGCCGGGCAGCGGGCCAGCGGCGAACATCGTCGTCGACGCGGCCGAGCGGCATCTGCTCGGCTCGCGGCGCTGGCTGCAGCGCGTGGTCGACCGTCTGGACGCCTCGGCGCCCATCGTGGTGCGCGGGGTCGAGAGCCTCGACGCGAACGTCCTCGCCGGACTGGGCTCGATCATCGAGCGCAGCGCGACGCACGGCTCGGTGCTGCTGACGCTCTCGATGCCGAGCGCGGAGCGCGCCGAGGAGTTCGCCGCGCGCCTCGGGCTGCCCATGGTGTGGACGCCGCCGCTGCGCGAGCGCACCGCCGACGTCGAGCTGCTCTGGCGCTTCTTCGCCGAGGCGCTGGCCCCCGGAGCAGGCCTGGAGCCGGATCAGGCCGCGCTGAGCCTGCTGCAGTCCAACCCGTGGCCGCGCAACCTCAAGGAGCTGCGCTCTGTCGTCGAGGAGCTGGCGCTGTCGGGCAAGCGCGGGCGCCTGCAGCCAGTCGACCTTCCGGCGCGGCTGCAGGGCACCCGCCCGCTCACCATGATCGAGCGGGCCGAGCTCGAGGCGATCCGCCGTGCCCTGCAGGAGGCCGACGGCAACCGCTCCCGCGCGGCCGAGATCCTCGGCCTGTCGCGGGCGACGATCTACCGGAAGATGCGGGCCTACCGCCTCACCGCGTAAGCGCACGCCGACCGTCCGGTGCGCGCCCGCACGAAGGCGCGCACCGGCGGGATCTCAGACCGCGGCGACGCGCTGCCGGCCGGCCTGCCTCGAGCGGATCCAGCGCCACAGCTGCGGGACCAGTTCGCGGATGAGCACGACCGCGATGAGCACGGCGGCCATGGCGATGTACTGCGGCGCGTCCTGCCAGCCCAGCGAGCGCAGCAGCTGGGTGAGCTGCTGCAGGAACAGCGCGCCCACGCCGGTGGCCACGATGCTCGCGACGCCGCCCGTCAGGGCGGTGCCGCCCAGCACGACCGCCGCAACCGAGGGCAGCAGGAACTGGTCGCCGGGGAACAGCGGCGGGGTCTTCACGAAGCCCGCATAGAGCACGCCGCCGATCCCATAGGCGACGCCGGCCAGAGCGTAGGCGAGCATCGCGTAGCGGTTCACGCGGATGCCCAGCGCCGCGGAGGCCGGCAGGCTCACCCCGACGTATCCCAGCCTCCGGCCGGGGATCGTCTTGCGGCTCGCGATCCCCGCGATCACCACCACGACCGCGGCGATGAGGAAGATGCTCGGGATGAAGCCGAAGATGTTGAGGATGGCGAAGCGGTTGAGCTCGTCGGGGGAGCCGGCCGGCGTGCCGCTGTTGACGAAGAACACCACGCCGAGGAGCACCGAGTTCATCCCCAGCGTGACGACGATGGGCATCACCCGCAGGTAGGTGATGATCGCCCCGTTGATCAGGCCGACCACGCCCGGCATGACGATGCCGAACAGCACTCCCAGCCACAGCGGCCAGCCGTAGAACGACGGCAATGCCGTGGACAGCGAGGCGGCCAGGGCGACCATGCCCGGGATGGACATGTCCAGCCCGCGCTGCTGCACGACGAGGGTCTGCCCCACCGAGACGAGCGCGAGCACTCCGGCGATGGGGAGCATCGTCAGCAGCGTGGGACCCAGGCTGCCGGGGGCGACCAGCGGGCTGACCAGGAAGAGCACGACCGTCGCGACGACGATCGGCACCCAGGTGCCCGACAGCAGCCTCTGCCAGTAGCCGCCCAGCCGGGAGCTCGGCGGCGTGGCGGACGGCCCGCCCGCGGGATCGGTGGTGACGGCGCCGGTGACGGTGCTCATACGGCCCTCCTGGAACGAGTGCGGCGCAGCGTGGCGTAGAGCACGGCGGCGCCGACGGTGACGATGCCCGGAAGCAGGTACTGCCAGGCCTGAGGCAGCCCGAAGAAGGAGCGGGTGGTGTCGATCTGCTGCACGAGGAACGCCGCGGCGAGCACGCCGATGAAGGAGCCGCGGCCTCCGAACACGCTCGCGCCGGCGAGCACGACGATCATGACGGAGATCAGGGTGAACGGGACGCTCGGCCTGCCGTCGCCGATGCCCAGCTGCGCCATCATGATGACGCTCGCCGGGAGGATGAGCACCGAGCAGAGCACGTAGGAGAGGAAGACCGTCCGCCCGGTGCGGATGCCCAGCCGCTCCGCCGCGTCAGCACGCGAGCCGACGGCCCGCAGCTCCAGCCCCCAGCGCGTGTAGCGCAGGCAGAGCTCCAGTGCCACCAGCAGCAGCACGGCGAGGATCGTCACCACGGGCAGGAAGCCGATCGAGCCCTTGATCGCCCGCGCGATGGGCTGGAAGATCGTCCCGCCCGGTGTCGAGCGGAGCATCAGATAGGCGCCCTGCAGGGCCATGAACATGGCCAGCGTGGCGACGATCGGGTTGATCCGGAAACGCGTGACCAGCACGCCGTTGATCACTCCGACGCCCACCGCGCCCAGCGCCATCAGTCCGAGGCCCACGACGAGGTTGCCGCCGTCCACGATCCAGTAGCTCGCGATGACGACGAGGAAGCCCATCAGCGGCCCGACGGACAGGTCGAAGCCCGCGCCCAGCACCACCACCTGCTGCGCGGCGCCGAGCAGCAGCAGCGGGGCGATGGCGAAGAGCAGCTTCGTGAGGTTGAACTCGCCCAGGTAGCTCGGGTTCATCGCCGCCGCGACGATCCCCAGGGCGACGAAGACCAGCCCGAGCACGACCGCGGGCGAGTAGTCCCCGCGCAGCCACCGGCCGAAGCCGGCCGAGCGGGAGGCTTCCTGCACCCGGGTGCGCACCGAGGAGGTGTCCGTCGTCAGGGCCGCCCGGGCGATGGCCTCCTCGGTGATCTCCTCCCCCGCCAGCTCCTTCACGACGGTCCCGCGGCTCATCACGAGCACCCGGTCGCACAGGCCCTGCAGCTCCACGCTGTCGGAGGACAGCAACACGACGGCGGCGCCGGAGTCGGCCACGTCCCTGAGGATCCGGTAGATGTCCACCCGGGCGCCCGCGTCCACGCCCTGCGTCGGCTCCTCGGCCAGCAGCACCTTCGGCTGGGCGAGCATCGTGCGCGCCATGACGACCTTCTGCTGATTCCCGCCGGACAGCGAGGACACCAGGGTGTGCGAGGACGGCGTCTTCACGGTGAGGGCCGTGATCCGCTCCCGCGCGGTTGCCGCGACACGGCGCTCGGAGACGAGCCCGCCGCGCGAGACCCGGCGCAGCGTGCGCTGCACGATGTTCTCCCCCACCGGCAGCGGCAGCATCACGCCCTCGCGGTGGCGGTCGGCCGGCACGTAGACCACCCCGGCCGCCGCGTGCCCGGCGCTGCCTCCGCGCAGCGGCGCGCCCTGCACGGCGACGGAGCCCCGGGCCGGCAGCAGCCCGGCGAGCGCCTTGATGAGCTCGGCCTGCCCGTTGCCCTGCACGCCCGCCAGCCCGACGATCTCGCCGGGCCTCACGGTGAAGCCCACCCCTTGGAAGCCGGGCCCGCTGAGCCCCTCCACGACGAGCGCGGGCGCGGTGCCGGCGGCGGCGCCGGCCTTGTCGGGGAACACCGTCTCGAGCTTGCGGCCGATCACCCGCTCGACGATCTGGTCCTCGCTCACCTCGGCGGCGGCGACCGTGCCCCGGGTGTGCCCGTCGCGCAGCACCGTGATCCGGTCCGCGATCTGCTTCACCTCGGGGATGCGGTGCGAGATGTACACCACGGCCGCCCCGGAGGCGACCGTCTCCCGCACCCGCTGGAACAGCTTCTGCACCTCCTCGGCGTTCAGGTGCTCCGTCGGCTCGTCGAGGATGAGGACCTTCGGCTGCAGCGCAAGCGCCTTGGCGATCTCCACGATGAAGCGCTGCTCGACGGACAGCTCGTCCACGCGGCTGCGCGCGTCGATCCCCATGCGCCACGGGTCCAGCTGCTGCTGCGCCCAGCGGGCGGCGTTCCGGATCCCGCCGACGCGGCGGTAGCCGACGCCGATGGCCATGTTCTCGGCGACGGTGAGGTCCGGCAGCAGAGCCGGATCCTGGCGCACGATCCCGAGGCCGAGCGAGCGCGCCTCCTCCGGGGAGGCGTGGCCGAGCACCTGGCCGCCGATGCGCACCGTGCCCTCGTCCTGTGCGAGGGCGCCGGAGGCGACCGCCATGAGCGTCGACTTGCCGGCGCCGTTCTCCCCGACCAGCGCGTGCACCTCGCCCGCCACGACCTCGAAGGTCACGTCGTCCAGGGCGCGCACCCCCGGGAAGGACTTGCCGATGCCTTCCAGGGACAGCACCACGGCCCCGGGCGCCTGCGTCGGCGCGGGCCGGGGCGACCGGTCGACGATCTGCTCCACGTCACTGCTGGTCACGGTGGGAAACTCCTTGCATCGCGGGGAAGAGGGGATGCGGCGGCTATTGCGCGAGGTAGCCGCCGTCGATGACGAGCTCCGAGCCGGTCACGAAGCTCGCCTCGTCGCTGCCGAGGAAGACGCAGCCGGCCGCGATCTCCTCGGGCCGTCCGGCACGCCCCATGGGGGTCATCGAGACGACGTAGTCGTTGACGTCGGGGTCCTGCGCCTGCGTCAGCGGGGTCCAGATGAATCCCGGGTGCAGCGAGTTGATGCGCACGTTCTGCTTGGCGTAGGTGATGGCGGCGTTCTTCGACATGTTGCGCACCGCGCCCTTGGTGGCGTGGTACGCGTGCGCTCCGGCGACCGCGGCGTTGCCCCAGATCGAGGAGACGTTGATGATCGAGCCGCCGCCCTGCTGGATCATGTGCGGGATCACCTCGCGCATGCCCAGCCACGTGCCGGTCTGGTTCACGGCGACGACGGTGTTCCACTCCTCCGTGCTCAGCTCGTGCAGGGGGTCGTAGGCGATGATGCCGGCGTTGTTCACGAGGATGTCGATGTGGCCGTGCCGCTCGATGACCTCGGAGACGAGTGCGCGCCACTGCGCCTCGTCCGCGACGTCGAGCTGCCGGTACTCCGCTCCCGCGGGAAGGTCCTCGGGGCGGTCCGGGCGCCTGCCGGTCGCCACCACGGCGGCGCCCTCCGCGACGAAGGCGTCCACCACCGCGTGGCCGATGCCGCGGGCCGAGCCGGTGACGACGGCGACCTTGCCGTCGAGTCGATGGGTCATGTCTGCTGATCTCCCCTTGATCGTTCGGGTTTCGAGGCCGGCGCCCCGGGCCGGCGCGGTACTGCGCGCCGGCCCGGGCTGCCGTACGGGACCAAGCGGTCAGGAGCCCGCGAAGAGCTGCTTCAGCTGGTCGACGGACAGGCCGGAGGACAGGATCGCGTCCGGCGGCAGATCGCGCTCGCACCGGGGCTGCTTCGAAGGATCGGTGGAGTCCTCGATGATCTGCAGCTGGAAGGTGTCCGGCTCGTCGTTCGCGATGCCGTTGAAGGCGGCGAGGCCCTTGTTCAGCGCCTCCTTCACGACCCAGTTGCGGCTGGACTCCGTGGCGATCTGGTAGTTCGGCTCGTTGGCCTTGTTGTCGTACCAGAGGCAGGCGAACTCGTTCGAGTCGTTCGCCGACCAGACCGGCAGGGGCTTGCCCGCCGCCTGGAAGGCGCGGATGCCGCCGACGGAGCCGCCGCCGTAGTCGGCCACGATGCCGTCGATGTCGCCGTAGGAGGTGATCAGGCCCGCGACGACCTGCTGGGTCTTGCCCGGCTCCCAGTCCGTGGCCACCGGCCCGTCCTGGTTCAGCAGCGTCACGCCCGGGTTCGCCGCGACGGCCTCCTTCACGCCGTCGTAGACCGCCTGGGAGTAGGAGTTGCCGGCGATCCCGCCGAGCATCACGAGGTTGCCCTTGCCGCCCATCTGCTTGATCGTCCAGTCGGCGAGGTTCTTGCCGTAGGTCTTGATGTCCTCGGAGACGAACGCGACGTAGTCGGTGCCGGGCGTGCCGCCGGGCGAGCCGACGTAGGGGACGACCTTCACGCCCTGCGCGGTCGCGTCCTGGATGGTGGGCAGCAGCGCCTCACCGCCGTCCACGAAGGTGACGATGACGTTCACGCCCTGCGCCACCATGCCGTTGATATCGGAGATCGCCTTCTGGGTGTCGCCCTGCGCGTCCGTGTAGATGATGTCCGTGATGTTCGGGCACTTCTTCGCCCAGTCCTCGTAGATCGCGCGCGTAATCTTGCGCCAGGAGTTGCCTCCGAAGCCGTCGGCCAGGCCGACCTTGATCGGCTTGTCGCCGCAGTACTTGGAGATGTCCTGGATGTCGCTCTCGACGCCCGTCTTGCCGATGGTGATCTCGCCGCCCCCGCTGCCTGCGGTGCTCGAGCCGGTGCCCGAGCCGGTGCTGGTGCCGCCGCCCTGGGAGGACAGCGAGCAGCCCGCCAGCGCGAAGACCGCGGCGAGCGGCAGCACCGCTGCCGCGATCGCCTTCTTCTTGGTGAACATTGGGTCTCACTCCGTTTCGATTGCCGTCGCGCGAGGCTCGCCGGCTGCCTGTGCAGCCGTCGCATGCTCCGCCCGGGGACGCCTTCGGGCTCCTGCGCCCACCGTCCTCCGTGACGGGCACCCGGCTCTGCCTGCGCGGCTCTTGGTCGAGGACACCCGGGCGGCCAGGCCCGGTGTCCGTCTCCACTGTGGCGGCGCGGGTGCCCGGCGGTGCGACTCAGGCTGAGACGGCGATGCGTCATTTTGCGACAGCCGTGCCCGGGCCGGGCCCGGGCTGGTCATCCTGTCAACGGGAGGCGGCACCGCCCGCCCCGACGCCGCCGAGCGCGGCCCATGCCATCCGCCAACGATGAGGAGAACGCATGTCCGCCCCTCTCCCGAGCGACCCCCTCGGACGCATCTACGCCGAGTGGACGGTCGAGTTCGTCGCGCATCCCGACATGTCGCTGCAGCTCATGCGCTGGATCTTCGAGGACTGGCAGCGCGTCACCGCGGAACCGGAGGGCGTCACCTACGCCTCCACCCGCATCGGCGGCGTGCCCGGCATCCTCGTCACGCCGCTGGACGCGGATCCGCGGCAGGCGATGGTCTTCATGCACGGCGGCGGCTTCGCGCTCGGCTCCTCGGCCAGCCACCGCAAGCTCGCCGGGCACATCGCGAAGCAGGCCGGCACGACCGCCTTCGTCGTCGACTTCCGCCTCGCCCCCGAGTTCCCGTTCCCCGCGCAGATCGAGGACGGGCTGGCGGTCTACCGCGCCCTGCTGGGGGACGGCCTGGACCCGCAGGACATCACCTTCATCGGCGACAGCGCGGGCGGGAACCTCGCCATCGCGATGGCGCTGACGCTGCGCCGCGACGGCGGGCCGCTGCCGGGGCAGGTGATCACGATGTCCCCCTGGTTGAACATGGAGAACACCGGCACGACGATCGAGACCAACGACGCGACCGACTTCCTCATCACCCGGGAGGGTCTGCAGGGCAACATCGACCGCTACCTCTCCGGAGGGGCGAGCCCCAGCGACCCCTACGTGAACCCCCTGTACGCGGACTTCCACGGCTTCCCGCGCCTGTACATCGTCGCCGCGGACACCGAGTCCCTGTTCGAGGACGCCGAGCGTCTGCACGCGCTCGCCCGGGACGCGGGCGTGGACGTGACGTTCACGGTGGGCCGCGGCCAGCAGCACGTCTTCCCCTTCCAGGCCGGGCAGCACGAGCCGGCGGACGAGGAGATCCGGCGCATCGGCGCCTGGTACCGCGCCGGCCGCGCAGAGCGCAGCGACCTTCGCACGATGAGAAAGGACCAACCAGCATGACCGAGAGCGCCGTCGACTACGACGCGATCATCATCGGCGCCGGATTCTCCGGGCTCGCCGTACTTCACCACCTCCGCGAGATCGGCCTGAACTGCCTCGTCGTCGACGGCGAGGACGGGATCGGCGGCACCTGGTGGGTGAACCGCTACCCCGGGGTGCGCACAGACAGCGAGTACAGCTACTACTCGTTCTCCTTCTCCCGCGAGGTCCGCGAGGAGTGGAGCTGGTCCGAGCGCTACCCCAGCGGCGAGGAGGTGCTCGCCTACCTCAACTTCCTCGCCGACCGCCTCGATCTGCGCCGCGACATCCGGCTGAACTCCTTCGTCGAGCAGGCGCGCTACGACGAGGCGGGCAACTTCTGGACGATCCGCCTGGCCACCGGCGAGGAGCTCACCGCCCGCTATCTCGTCAGCGGCATGGGCGTGCTGTCCCAGGCCACGCTGCCGGACATCCCCGGCATCGAGTCCTTCCGCGGGCAGGCGCACCACACCGCCCGCTGGCCGCGTGAGGGCGTCGACTTCAGCGGCAAGCGGGTGGGGATCATCGGCCTGGGCGCGTCCGGCATCCAGATCGTTCCCGAGGTGGCGAAGACGGCGGGAGAGTTCTACGTCTTCCAGCGCACGCCGAACTACATCGTCGAGACGACGAACGAGAAGGTCACCCCCGAGGACATGGCCTATCTGCGCGAGCACTACGACGAGATCTACGACAAGGCGGCGCACCACCCCTTCGGCGTCGCGATGGAGCCGGCGCAGTACAGCGCGCTGGAGGTGAGCCCGGACAAGCGCCGGGAGATCTTCGAGAGCAAGTGGAACGAGGGCGGCTTCCACTTCGCGAACGAGACCTTCAACGACCTGGCCTCGAACCACGAGGCGAGCGAGCTGGCCTCGCAGTTCATCCGGGACAAGATCCATGAGATCGTCGAGGACCAGCACGTCGCCGATCTGCTCAGCCCCAAGGACTACTCCTTCAACGGCAAGCGCGTGCCGACCGGGCACAACTACTACGCCACCTTCAACCGGCCCAATGTGCATCTGGTGGACACGGCGAGCACACCGATCACGCGGATCACCGAGAACGGAGTGGTCGTCGGCGACACGGAGTACCCGCTGGACATCCTCATCCTCGCGACCGGCTTCGACGCGATGACGGGCACGCTCACGCACATCGACATCGTCGGCCGGGGCGGGGTGACGCTGCGGGAGAAGTGGCAGCGCGAGGGACTGAAGTCCAACCTCGGCATCTCGGTGAACGGCTTCCCGAACTTCTTCATGTCACTCGGCCCGCAGACGCCGTACTCGAACCTGCCGGTGCCGATCCAGCTGGGCGCCCAGTGGCTGCAGCGCGCGATCGCCTGGGCGCGGGCGAACGGCGTGCCCTTCCTGGAGGCGACGCCGGAGTCCGAGGAGGCCTGGCGCGAGGAGACGGAGCGCGCCGGTCGCGCCACGGTCATGTACTCGGAGGGCAAGAAGGCCAAGGCCTGGTTCCTCGGCGAGAACATCCCCGGCAAGGCCGAGGAGTTCCAGGTGTACATGGGCGGCGGGCAGGTCTACCAGCAGTTCTGCCGACGCGCCGAGGAGGAGGGCTACGCCTCCTTCCTCGCCAACCAGCCGGCTCCGGTCGGCGCCTGAGGCGGAGGCGCAGGGATGGGCCGGCTGGACGGCAAGATCGCGCTCGTCACGGGAGCCGCGATGGGGATGGGACGGGCGACCGCGGAGCTCTTCGCGCAGGAGGGCGCGGCGGTCGCCCTGACCGACCTGGACGCCTCGGCGGGCGAGGAAGCCACCCAGGCCATCCTCGACGCGGGCGGCACGGCCGGGTTCTGGCGGCTGGACGTGTCGCAGGAGGCCCAGGTCGCGGAGGTGGTCGGTGCGGTGGCCGACCGCTTCGGCGGCCTGGACATCCTCGTGAACTGCGCGGGGATCATCGGCGTGGACAAGCCCACGCACGAGCTCAGCGAGGCGGAATGGGACGCCCTGTTCGCGGTGGACGTGAAAGGGGTGTTCTTCGCCACGAAGCACGCCGTGCCGCATCTGATCGCCCGGGGCGGCGGCAGCATCGTGAACTTCTCCTCGATCTACGGCCTCATCGGGAACGACGAGTTCACCGCGTACCACGTCGCCAAGGGCGCGGTGGCCATGCAGACCAAGCAGGACGCCGCCAGCTACGGGCGATACAACATCCGCGTGAACTCGGTGCATCCGAGCACCGTGCTCACCCCGCTGGTGGAGGGCATCGCCGCGCAGTTCGACGGCGGGCTGCCCGCCTACGAGGCGTACATGACGGCGAACCAGTCGCTGCGGCGCCTCGGCCGCCCGCTGGACGTGGCCTACGGGGTGCTCTACCTCGCCTCGGACGAGGCGGCCTGGGTCACGGGGGTGAACCTCCCCATCGACGGCGGCTACACCGCACGGTGACGCCGAGGCTGCGTCGCGGCTGCCGCTGCGCTCGCTGCGCTCAGGCGCGCGGGACGGAGCGGTAGCGCGCGCGGTCGCCCGGGTCCAGGTGCTCTGTGGCGTAGGACAGCATCGTGCGGGGCATTCGCCCCGCATTGCGGTCGAGGAAGGCGAGCAGCTGCGCGCGGTCGACCCGTTTGCCCACTTCGCGCAGCATCCAGCCGGAGGCCTTCTGGACGAGGTCGCGCCGGTCGGCGATGACCGCCTCGGCGGCCCGCAGCGACGGTCGCGCGTCCCCGGCCTTGATCGCGGCGAAGCCGGCGAGGATCCCGGCGCGGCGCCGCCACAGATCCTCGTCGGCCACCAGCTCGTCCACCAGCCGCGCGTCCAGCTCGAGCAGCGGATCGCGGACCGCCTCGCCGATGAGCCATTCCGCCGAGGCGTCCACGAGGTCCCAGTTGTTCACGCGTCCGCGGTGCAGGGCCTGGAGATAGGCCTGATGCAGGGCGCGCCGCGCGGCCACGCCCTCGGCGGAGCCCGCGGCAGAGCCCTCGGTCACGCCCGCGGGCCGTGCGCGACCGTCCGCCCGACGGCGCCCGGAACCGCGCTGCGCGCCCGCGCGACGGAAGCGGTCGACCATGAGCAGCAGCGCGAACAGCCGGTGCTCGTGCTCGGCGTCGTCGAGCAGCGTCAGCGCGTCGGGCAGCGGCAGCGCGGCGGCTGCACGGACGGCGGCTCGCAGGGCCGGCACGCGGATGCCCAGGAACACGTCGCCCTCGCCGTAGCCTCCCGGGCCGGTCTGGAAGAAGCGGGCGAGATTCGCCGCGTCGACCGGGTCCGCGAGCGCCGCAAGCGCCTCGCGCGCCTGGACCGCCGTGCTCGGGCCGCGCGAGGGGAACGTGGCCGTTGCGCTCGCACCCGGCATGGGCAACCCGGCTCAGGCCTCGTCGCGGGGCTGCACGGGCGCACTCTCCGACTGCTCCGCAAGGATGCGCTCGCGCACCTCGGCACGGTAGCGCGTGCGCCGGATGCGGCGCACCATGTCGATGATGAGCAGCAGGGTGATCACGCCCACGAACAGGATCGCGAAGAAGCCCAGCGGCCCGGGCGTGACCATCTCGTCGGTGACGGTCTGCGTCGGCAACGGCGAAGGGGTCTGCGTGTCGGTGAGCAGGACCAGGGAGTGCAGCAGGGTCGGGGTCACGCCTCATCCTCCACGATCCCGGCGAAGAGGTCGTCCTCCGGATCGGTCGTCGCCACCCGGCTCGCCGCGAGCCGGTAGTCCTCATAGGGCCAGTACTCCCGTTGCACCTCGAGCGGCCAGAGGAAGAACGGGCCGTCCGGCGCCACCTGGCTGGCATGCGCGCGCAGCGCCGCATCGCGGGTCTCGAAGTACGCTGCCACGTTCACGTGCGTGGTCGCGAGCGAGGGGCGCTCCCCGCGCCAGGAGAAGATCTCCTCCATGGAGGCGAGCAGCGGGGACTGCGGGTCCCGCTCGCGCACGCCGTCGATGAGGGCGGTGATCCGCGGCCCGTTGAAGATCTCGTCGTAGTACAGCTTGGAGACCTGCCAGGCAGGCCCCGCCTCCGGGTAGGCGGCAGGGTCTCCGGCGCGCTCGAAGGCGAGCTTGGCCACCTCGTGGGCGCGGATGTGATCGGGGTGCGGGTAGCCGCCCTGCTCGTCATAGCCGATCAGCACCTGCGGCCGGAACTCGCGCACGAGTCCGACGAGCACTCCGCCGGAGACCTCCACGGGGATGTCGGCGAAGCTCAGCGCCGGCACGGTGCCGTCCTCGCGGGGCATGCCGGAGTCCCGGTAGCCCAGCCAGCGGTGCTGCACGCCGAGCACCGCGGCCGCGCGTGCCATCTCCCGGCGGCGCAGGCCGGCCAGATCGCGGCGGGCCAGGGGCAGCTCGTCGATGGCCTCGTTGAGGATGTCGCCGCGCTCGCCTCCGGTGCAGCTGACGATCATCACCTGCACGCCCTGGGCGACGTAGTACGCGTAGCTCGCGGCGCCCTTGCTCGACTCGTCGTCGGGGTGCGCGTGGACGGCCATCAAGCGAAGCGTCACGACGCGTCCTCCTCAGGAGTGGGTCCGCCGGGTCCGGTCACCGGCGGGGCTCAGGCCGACGGCCTACCCTTGTCCTCAAGACTAATCGCTCTGAGGGAGGGGCTCCTGTGTCCGATCCGGTCGAGGAGGAGGGCGGCACCGAGGGCGCGCGCAGCCGCCCCGCCGCGCCCGGGAGCGCCGCGGACGCCCTGCAGCAGGACCGCTACGGCGGCGGCAGCCGTCGCCGGCGGCGCGACCGGCTCACCGTCATCATCGCCGGCTCGGCGCTGGCCGCCGCCGGGCTGGGCTGGGGCGTGTGGGCGCTGTCGACGGGAGCGGTCTCCACGGTCTCGGCGAGCGACGCCGGCTATCAGATCCTCGACGACACCACCGTGACGGTGAAGTACACGCTCTCGGCGCCCCCCGGACAGGCGGTGCGCTGCGCCCTGCAGGCGCTGAGCACGTCGAAGTCGACGATCGGCTGGCGGGTGGTCGACGTGCCCCCCAGCGACCAGCCCGTGCGGACGCTCAGCGACACGGTGCGCACCGTCTACCGGCCCACCACGGGTTTGGTCTGGGGCTGCTGGGCGGCCTAGTCTGTACCGCATCGCTCCGACCAGATGTCGGGGCGTCCTTTGCATCGGTGCCGATGGCGGCACCCCATCGACCGCAGGAGGGCAGCATGCCGGACGACGTCACCTGGCTGACGCAGGAGGCCTACGACCGCCTCTCGGAGGAGCTCGCCTACCTCACCGGCCCCTGGCGCGAGGAGATCGCGAAGCGCATCGAGGCGGCGCGGGCCGAGGGCGACCTCAAGGAGAACGGCGGCTACCACGCCGCGAAGGACGAGCAGGGGCGGCAGGAGGCCCGCATCCGCACCCTCACCGAGCTGCTGCGCAACGCGCAGGTCGGCGAGGCGCCCGCCAGCGACGGCACCGTGGGCCCGGGCACCGTGGTCACGGCGGTCGTCGCCGGGGAGGAGACGACCTTCCTCCTGGGCAGCCGTGAGATCGCCGGCGACAGCGAGCTGGACGTGTACAGCGACAAGAGCCCGCTGGGCCTGGCGATCACCGGCCTGTCGGTGGGCGACAGCACCGAGTACACCGCTCCCAACGGCCGGAGCATCGCCGTGAGCATCGTCGCCGTGGAGCGGTACGCAGGCCAGTAGCCGACGCCGGCTGTTCCCGCACGGCGCCGCGCCCCCGGGCCCGGCGCCGTCGCCGTCCCGGCCGGTCCGGCCCGCTCCGCCGCCGATCCCGCCCGCACCTCCGCCCACATCCGCGTGCGCTGCCGCTCCGGGGCCCGCGCCGGGCGTGCGAGGATGACGGGCATGGCATCGCGAGGGCCGCGCGCGAGCGGTGAGCCGCTCTCCCCCGCCGACCGGGCGCGCCACCGCGCTCTGCGACGGATGAAGGCCGTCGCGCTGGGCGCGCTGCTGCTCATGGCCGCACTGTTCGCCGTCGGCTTCGCCCTGCAGGACAGGGTGCCGCCGCTGGCCTATCTCCGAGCGGCCGCCGAGGGCGGCATGGTCGGCGCCCTGGCCGACTGGTTCGCCGTCACGGCGCTGTTCCGCCGGCCGCTGGGGCTGCCGGTCCCGCACACGGCGATCATCCCGACGCGCAAGGACGAGATCGGGCGCAGCCTCGGCGAGTTCGTGGAGACGAACTTCCTGTCCGCCCCGGTCGTGCGCGCCAGGCTGTCGGGCACCCCGATCGCGCGTCGCCTCGGCGGCTGGCTGCACCGCCAGGAGAATGCCGAGCGCGTCGCCTCGGAGGCCGCGGCGATGGCCGGCGGGGTGCTGCGGGCGCTCAGCGACGAGCAGGTGCAGGACGTCATCGAGTCCCTGGCGCGCGAGCACCTGATCCGGCCCGGCTGGGGCGAGCCGATCGGCGCCTGGCTGGAGCGCGTCATCGCCACAGGCGCGCATCGTGGCGCGGTGGACCTGGCAGCGGACACCCTCGGCGACTGGCTGCAGGCGAACCCCTCCGCCTTCGAGGGCCTGTTCTCCGGGCGGCTGCCCTCCTGGCTGCCGTCGGTGGCCCAGCGCTTGGTGGACAACGCCGTCTACGGCGAGGCGAAGGCCTTCGTCGCTGCGGTGCGCGCCGATCCCGGCCACCCGGCGCGCCGCGCGCTGGACGCCTATCTGGAGCGGCTCGCGCAGGAGCTGCAGCACGATCCGGCGCTGCAGGAGCGCCTGGAGCAGGCGAAGGCGGCGATCTTCGACAGCCCCCGGCTCAGGCGCCTGGCCGCCGAGGCGTGGTCCGCGGCGAAGCAGGGACTGGTGCGTGAGCTGGAGCGACCGGACAGCGCTCTCCGGCTGCACCTGCGCTCGGCCCTCGTGCGGCTCGGCACCCGCCTCGAGCACGACGAGGCGCTGCAGGCCCGAGTGGACGGCTCGATCACCGACGCCGCCGTGTTCCTCGTCGACCGCTACCGGCACGACATCGCCTCGCTGATCACGGACACCGTGGAGCGCTGGGATCCGCAGGAGACCACGGAGAAGATCGAGCTGATGGTGGGTCCGGACCTGCAGTACATCCGGCTCAACGGCACCGTGGTGGGCGCCCTCGCGGGGCTGGCCATCTTCGCCGTGGCGAACACCCTCCTGGGCTGAGCGGCCCACGCGACCGGCAAGCCCTGGCCCCCGTGGCACGGATTCCCATAGGCCAAATCGTGCGCGATTCGGCGCTCTGCTTCGCGAATCGGCGGACTGCGCCGTCCAGGCGGCCGGAAAGCTGGTGGTCGAGTCCTCACTCTGCAGCGAGGTCCGCCCGGCATGGCAAGCCGGACACCCTCGAGGGCGTGCGCCGGAGGAGACGCGACGGGACAAGACGATGCGAGGAAAGGTGCAGCGGCCGTGGGGCTCGCGGGGAGCTTGGTGCTTGGTGCCATGCCCTTTGCCGAGGCTCCGGCCTATGCCGCGACGAGCTGCTCTGTGAGGTACGACCAGTGGAGCGGGATCGCTTCAGGAAGTTGCTCCGGCACGGGCTACATGCGCTTCGGTGTGAAGTGCAATGCCGTCATCCCATTTGCCGGCTGGCGTTACTACAGCGACTGGATCTACGTCCCGGGCGGGCTGAACTCGGCTTGGACGTTCCCGAACTGCCCGCCGCCCGCGGGATATGTGGTCTGGGCGGACTATTCCTGACATGGATCCTGTCGTCAGCAAGCGCGGAGCGCACAGCCCGTGGAGACCACGCGGCGTCGCGCGGAGCGCCTTGCTACGGTCGTCGCGTGATCGAGGTCGAGGGGCTCGCCAAACGCTACGGGTCCAGGGTGGCCCTCGACGGCGTCTCCTTCTCGGTTCGGCCGGGCCTGGTCACCGGCTTCCTTGGGCCCAACGGCTCGGGCAAGTCCACGACCATGCGGCTGGTGCTCGGGCTGGATCGGCCCAGCGCGGGGCGCGCGCTGGTCAACGGGCGACGCTACGCGGAGTTCAGCGACCCGCTCCGGCAGCTCGGCGCGATGCTCGAGACACGCGCGGCCCATCCGCGACGCACCGCCTTCGACCACCTGCTGGCGATCGCCGCCACACACGGCATCACCCGTGCTCGGGTGCACGAGGTGATCGAGCTGGCCGGCCTGGAGGACGTCTCCGGCAAGCGCGTGGGCGCCTTCTCGCTCGGCATGGGCCAGCGGCTCGGCATCGCGACTGCGCTGCTGGGCGACCCGCAGGCCCTCATGCTGGACGAGCCCGTGAACGGGCTGGATCCCGAGGGCGTGGTCTGGATCCGGCAGCTCTGCCGCGACTTCGCGGCCATGGGCAGGACCGTGTTCCTCTCCTCGCATCTCATGAGCGAGATCGCACTCGTCGCCGACCACCTCATCGTGCTCGGACGCGGCCGGGTTCTCGCCGACGGCCCGCTCGACGCCCTGCTTCCCGACGCGGATGCTGTGAAGGTGCGCACGCCCCGCGCCCCGGAGCTGGCCGCCCTGATCGCGCGGCGAGGCGGCGCCGTGCGATCAGGGAGCACGCCGGGAGAGCTGCGCGTCGAGCTGATGTCCGCCGCCGAGGTGGGGCGCACCGCCGCAGACGCGGGCATCGCGCTGGAGGAGCTCGTCCAGGAGCGCGTCACGCTGGAGGAGGCCTATCTGACGCTGACGGCTGACGCCGTCGAGCACCGCGCGGAGCGGACGTTGCCGTGACCCGTGCGAGCCTCGCCCGCGCGGACCTGACGGCAGAACCGCGGCCGCCCGCTTCGAGCCTGTGCCGCCAGGTGCATGCGGAACGGCTGAAGCTGCGGTCCGCCGCCCTGCCTGGCTGGGGCGCGCTCGCAGCCGTCGCGCTCGCCGGCGGGCTCGGGCTGATCCGAGCTGCCGTCGCGGAGCGCGTGGTCGGGCCGCAGGCTCCCGGAGCAGCTGCCACGGCGGAGCTGCTCGCCTCCGCGGTCACGGTCGCACTGGCACCTTTGGAGCTGTTCGTCGCGGCGCTCGGCGCCGCCGCGCTCGCGGAGGAGCACCGCAACGGCAGCATCCTCGCAACGCTCACGGCCACGCCGCGGCGAGTCCGGGTGTTCGCAGCGAAGACGACGGTGATCGCCGTCTTCACCCTCGCCGTCGCGCTGCTCGCGGGCGGGGCGGCAGCGCTTTGCGGCTCCCTCGGTCTGTCTGTGCGCGGCTACGCGATGGACGCAGCGGTGCTGACGGCCTGCCTTCCGCTTGTGGGCGGCCAGGCGCTCGCGCTGACGCTCCTGGCGATGCTGGCGCTCGCAGCCGGCACCCTGACCCGCAGCACCGCCGCAGGGCTGCTGATCCTCGTCGCCGCGGTGTTCGTCCTGCCCGCGGCGCTCGGCCTGATGCCGCAGTGGGCACAGCCGGGCGCTTGGGTTCAGGCAGCTCTGCCGGCGGGGGCCGTGCAGGCCCTGACCGGCCTGCACGTGGAAGGCGACGCGGTGATCCTCGGCGTGCGCCTGGGCGGCCTGCTCGTCGCATCGTGGACGGGGCTGCTGGTGCTGCTCGGC
>Ga0182749_1000404_pt1 | contig 41414 bp, 40 predicted proteins | sample eDN3rd37CKraftMG_FD_128875 | JGI IMG/M metagenome (GOLD analysis project Ga0182749, IMG submission 128875) | Enriched Miracle-Growth compost microbial communities from Emeryville, California, USA - eDNA 3rd pass 37_C Kraft MG (version 2) (version 2) ...
ACTTCCCCGCGTGGTCGGAGGGCGACGAGGTGGTCGTCGCGCACCATGACGGGCCCGACGGCGTCGTCCGGTACGCGCGCGACGCGTTCGAAGGGCTGCGGCTCATGGAGCCGCTGGTGCGGGTGGCGCGTGGGGAGTCTGTCGATGAAGTGGGGCTGCCGGCGCTGAAGAAGCGGCGGCACTCCGTGGTGACCGTGACGCAGACGCCTGAGGAGGACCTGCCCGCGAGGTCGGACGTGGCTGCGGACAACCCCGTGCCCGAGCCGCCGTTCTGGGGGACGCGCATCGTCAAGGGGCTGCAGCTCGCGGACTACGCGGCGTTCCTCGACGAGCGGGCGACGTTCCTCGGGCAGTGGGGGCTCAAGCCCGGGCGCGGCGAGGACGGCGCGTCCTACGAGGAGCTGCGCGACACCGAGGGGCGGCCGCGGCTGCGTGCCTGGCTCGACACCATTCGTGCCGAGGGCATGGTCGACCCGTCCGTGATCTACGGGTACTTCCCCGCGTGGTCGGAGGGCGACGAGGTGGTCGTCGCGCACCATGACGGGCCCGACGGCGGCTCTGGCGGTTCTGTTGGGACGGAGCGGCTGCGGTTCCGGTTCCCCCGGCAGCGGCGCGACCGGCACCTGTGCCTGGCCGACTTCATCAAGCCCAAGGAATGGGTTGAGGAGACCGGGCGGTACGACGTGCTGCCCGTCCAGCTCGTCACCATCGGCGACACCGTCACCCCGCACACCGCCCGGCTCTTCGCCGAGAACAAGTACCGCGAGTACATGGAGCTCCACGGGCTGTCCGTGCAGCTCACCGAAGCGCTCGCCGAGTTCTGGCACTCACGCGTGCGCGCGGAGCTCGGGTTCGCGGACGAGGACCCGTCCGACGTCGAGGGGTTGTTCAAGCTCGACTACCGCGGCGCCCGGTTCTCCCTCGGGTACCCCGCGTGCCCCGACATGGAAGACCGGCACAAGGTTGTCGAGCTCCTGAAGCCCGGGCGGGTGGGGGTCACGCTGTCCGAGGAGCTGCAGCTGCACCCAGAGCAGTCGACCGATGCTTTCGTGTTGCATCACCCCGAAGCCAAGTACTTCAGTGTCTGAAGCCGTAGCGCCTTCCGACAGCGCGGCGCTCCGGCTCGCGATCGCCCACGTGCAGGACGTCTTCGCAGGGATGGCCGCCAACCTGGACGAGGTCGGCTGCACCGCCTGCTACAGCCCAGCCGACATGGAGATGCTCCGGCGGTCTGACATGCCGGTCCCCGACGACCTTCGGATCCGTAGCCAAGGAAGAGGCCGACCACTGGGACGATCACGCCGCTGCGTTGCGACGCGTCCTGCCGCAGGTCTTGGACAAGCGCGTTCGGCACAAAATCGACCAGGGACCCATCGCCTCGCCACTGGGCGCCGCGCGATGGACCGAGTGGCCCGACGATCAGGCCGCCGCGATCCGCCAGTTCCTCGAAGCATGGTGGGACTTATCGCTGCGCCAAGAGTCCCCGCCGACCAAGATCTGGGACGTCTTCGAGTGCTGCGCGACGGCGACGTCCGAGGTGACCTCCTGGCGTAGCTCGTTGGGATGCGGCCATCGCAACGGACGCCAACGCGCGGCGAGCGTCGGCCACGTGCATCGACTGGTGGTGGGACCACCTGCAAGCAGGCATCTCGCGGTTCCACTGGTGGTACGACGCCGAAGAGCGCGCCTCCCGTGACGAGTAGCCACGAGGGGCCGGACGACCCCAGTGGGGCGCGCGGACAGCTGCACGGACACGTCATGTCGATCAGTGCAGCAGTCGCCACGGGAAGGCGTCCTAATTGCCGGGAACAGCAGCGAACGCGTCCCCGGCAGAGTTACCGCGCCACTCGTCTCCTACCTCAGAACAGAGTTGAACTCGACTGGCCTCGGTGGACGACGGGAGGCTCGCGGAGTTCACTCCGGGCGGCCGGCGGCTCAGGAAGGTCGTCGACGCCAAGCAAGGGACCCGCGACGATTAAGTCGAGCAGCTCAATGCCGGCGGGTTGCAGGGCGAGGGTCTCCCTAATGGCTGCGACGATCTCGACGAGCTCGGTACTCCACTCCGGGATCCAAGCGTTAGGGCGCATGTGGTCGAGCGGCGAAGTACTCGAGCGCGCGCGTCCGGCCGGAGCGACCATGCGCTTTTCGAGCCACTTGCCCACGACGGCCATGCCACTGACCGAGAAGTCCCAAACCTGAGGGGGAACACCAGTCAGCAGGCCATCGGCGATGCAGAGCGTCTCGCTAGCCCTGTCGAAAACGACGTCAGGACGGCCGTCGGGAAGCCGTCTTGGTACCGGGGCCCACACGATGCCCGACGTGGGCAGTTGGCTATGGTCGAATCGCTCGCCGAACGTCTGGAGGCCGATGAGCCGTGTGCCGTGGGCAACCACCCGCTCGAAAACTGTAGGGTCGGCAGTGATCGGAACGCGTGGCCCGGGCGTCGCCAGGCCATCGGCGAACCGTTCGCGGTAGTCGGCGCCGGCAAGCACGCCGAACGCGTATGCGAAGAGCCGCTCGACCGTCACCTCCTTCGCGGCTGGATCAGCTGCCCGATGGGCTTCGGTGATGGCGGTCAAGAGACCGGGGTCCGCGTTCGGTGTCTTCGAGGCGTCGCGGTAGAGCGGGATGACATCCTTTCCGCCATAAGAGCCACGGAAGTGATGCTTGTCCGGGACTGCGGTCGTCAATGTCGCCGCCGGGCCCTGGCCAAGCTCCGTGGTCGTCATCGTCGTGAGGAACACCTGCTCCCCAGACAAGGAAGCCCAGAGAGCAGGTCGTTCGAGTGCAATCAGGCGCGGATCGTTCAAGATCCATTGACGGTCGAAGGAACGCATGCCGTACCGCACGATCGGTTGATGGTCGTCGCCGGGAGCGAGGTCTGCCAGCCGCGGGAGCCCTGCGACTGAAGTAGTGATGCTCCTGCCCGTCGCTGCCGTGACGAAAGCTGTGGCCCGTTCGTCGGGCACATCGGTCCGGACGAATGCCTCCCAACGACGTCGGAGGGTTCCTTGATCCGGAGCAGCAGGCCAGGTCCGGTTGATCATCATTCCCGGCGTCTGGAGTGGGAAGAGGTCCGTGAGCTTCGGGAAGGCTGCCCAGTCGGCACCACCGCTCACGGGCACGAGAGGGTCGTGCCAACCCGCGCCGGCGAGTTCCGTAAACAACGTCGCGCGCCCAGCTACCAGGTCAGACAGAGCAGCGAGCTTCTGCTCGCGGGCCCTTCCATAGAGACTGGTGTACCGCACCGGTGCCGGCGTCGTTCGGTCTCCGTTGCCGTGGCGCACGAGGGTCACGATGGCAACGGGTGACTGGATGTCGAAGACGTTCTCGTCACGTCGTGCTCCGAGGCCGTCGCCGTGGAGGTCCACGACGGTTATCTCGTCGGCGACCTCGCGAGCGAGACGACGGAGTCCGAGGAAGCCGGGCCCGTCAAGCCAGGAGGACGCGGTGATCATCGAGACGACCGCAGGGCCGGTGTTCTCCTCGAAGACCTTCCAGATAGCCCAACGCCAGAAGTAGACGTAGAGGTTGTAGAGACTGGCGTGGGCGCTGAAGATCACGTGCTTGCGCGCGTCGTCGAATATGTCGTCAAACAGCGACCGCGACCGTCCCTCCGCTAGAGCCGTGATGATGCCACCGGTCCCGACGGACTCGACGCGGTCGTACGGGGGGTTGCCGATGAGTACGTTGTGGTTCCGGTCGAACTTCACGGTGTCTGCGTGTGAGCCCTCGGTGCTAATCGGGTCGGAGACCTCATCCCCGAGCACGTGGGCGCGCTTGGGTCCGAGGGTGTCACCGAGGTAGATCGGCAAGCGGGACTGCTCACGCAGATCTTCAGAGATGTCGAGCGAGACCTTCAAGTGGCTCACCGCGTACGACGCGAGCGAGATCTCGACGGCGGATGCGTGAGCTAGCGCAGCCGCCTCGCCACCCTTGGGGTCGTTGCGCCTGGCCTGTCGTAGCCACTCGACAAGAAACGTTCCCGTGCCATTCGCGGGATCGAACATCGAGACGACAGCGTCCTCCGGCTTCGCAAGCTTGGGGACAGCGATGTTGGAGTGCGCTGCGACATAGTCCGCCCATGTCGTCGAGTCGGCGACTCCGAGAGGAAGCCCGAACGACTTGAGGGCGTCGTCGACGGTCTTGACGATGTATCGGACGACGGGGAGCGGTGTGTAGAACGCACCAAGGTCACGACGCTGATCTGGATCGTAGGCAGCGAGGAACTCTTCATAGAAGTAGACGACGGGGTCGTCGCGCTGGTTGTCGCTACCGAAATCGGCGAGGAGCTCGTCGACGTCGGTGGCGGCGAGCTCCGCTGCCAGCTGGTTGAGGCCGAGCTCGTCGATGTCGATGATGCCGTCGGAGTCGTCGCGGAAGCGCGAGTAAATCGCGTCGAGGAAGGCGTTGTCGAACTTTAGCGCGAGGATGGACTGCTCGACCTTGAAGGTCTCGGGATCGGCGATGCGTGCCGTGAGCAGGCCGTAGACCATCGTCTGGGCATAGACATCGGCGAACCGCTCGGGCGTGAGGTTGCCGAGCAGCTGCTCGCGCACGTCGTTGAACAGGGAGCGGATCGGGCCGCCGTCGGTCTCGACCTCGTATAGTGCGGCGACCTCGTCGCGAACGTCCTGGGCGACCTCGGCCATGCGGGCTGACAGCGCCCTGGCTGACCGGATGCCCTCGCGATAACCATGAACGTGCTTAAGGACCTCTGGGTCGAGGACGATCCGTGGCCCCTTTGAGTGCCACGTGAGATCTGGAACGCCTCGCTTGACGAGGAGGTCAAGGCGTGCTGGCGTGGGATCGTCGCTCCAGGAGAGGACGTTGAGGAGCCGCTTGCCCCCGGTCTCGCGGAAGTTCACGACGTGAAGGACGTGTTTCGTGGACTCAGCGAGGCAGAAAAACAGCAGGTCAGGCAGGTCCCATTGGGCGTGGGTACCGGAACCCTTGCGCGCGCGCTCGGTGCGGACGAGGCGTTGGACAAGCCGACGAATCGCGCCGACGGGAAGCCGGCCACCATCAAACTCCAGGACCCAAACACCGAAGCGTTGGTCGGCCTTCAGCTGGGGCAACTGAGAGATGTGCTTGAGGCGGGCGACCTTGTCCGGGTCGAGGTGGAGTTCTTCTGGCTCCCACTCGAGCTGGAGGTCATCCCACGTCAAATCGGTCGGGATCTGCCAGTCAAGACCGTCGCGAAGAAGCTTCACAAGATGGTCTGCTGAGGTTGGTGCCGCCACCAGCAGTCGGCGCAGGCGATCTTCGGTCCCGTTCACTTGACTTCCATCCAGCAGAGTGTCTTTGGGGTGGGGGCGTCGAGCGGGAGCTGGACGTCGCGACGAAGACGTTTGGTCTCGTCGCGTTCGAGTTTGCGGAGAGCAACGGCAAGCGCGGCATGATCACTAAACGTTGCGGTGGGCGTCGTGGCGTCGGATGAGATCGCACCATCGATTCCGTGGGTTGCTCCGCGGAAGTCTGAGTCAGGCGTGCGCAGGGTCCACTCGATCGCGCCCGGTTCCATCGTCCATACGGGGTCCGAGCCGTCGTCGGCCTTGATCAGTACCGGTACGCGACGACACACAAACACGCCACTCGGCTTGCCAACCTTGGCGGTAGAGATCCCGTCGGGGAGGCGGTCTACGAGATCCGCTATTCCGGCATCCTTCTTCACGATCTCCAGCCACTTGAGCCGAAGTTCCTCGATCGGCGCGATCTCACCGTCGTACTCGTCTTTGAACGCTTGGAATACACGGACATCGTCGTACTGATCGGACTCATCGATAAGTTTGCCGCCTGGGATACCGAGCGTCGAAGAAATCATCATCGCCTTGTTGTCGACACGGTTATAGAGGCGTAGGAGGGTGTCGATGTCAGCTGGCGGGAGGAAATTACGGATCTGAATCTTTCCGCGTGACAACCTTGCCTTCGCGTTCGCCTTGACAAGCGCGGCCTCGATAGCGGGGTTCATGCGGCGGTCCACACGGCCGATGCGCTGCATGAGTCGAACGGGGTTCCAGTGAATGTCGTAGTTGACCAGTAGAGAGCCGTCCTGAAGATTGACACCTTCGGAGAGAACATCAGTCGAGATGAGAATGCGCAGCGGCTCCAGCTTCGCGCGGTCTTCGTCGGAGACCTTGTTGTAGAACGGGGCGAAGCGCTTGATCATCTCATAGCGGTCGTTGCCCCGAGAACCGTCGATACGGTCGACATCGGCGACGCCGTCGGCCACAAGCCGCTCGTGGAGGTAGCGGGCCGTGTCCGCGAACTCGGTGAATATAATGACAGGCTGCTCGCGGAACTCCTTGGTAAAGATCTTCGGGTCGAGACCCTTGCCGCCGACGAGGAGACTACGCAGTCGGTCGTACTTGTCGTCGAGCGCAGAACCGTGCGTGAGATAGCTCATGAAGCGCGCAAGCTGGTCAAGATCACCGAACGCAGCGTCGATCATGTCGTCGAGGCGGTAAGCACCCCCCACAAGGTTCTCCTCGAGCTCGCTCAACTCCTCTTCGGTGAGGTCTTCCTCGTGCCAGCTCTCGTCCATCCCGGACCGGAATCGGTCGTGGATCGCCGCGAGCGTGGCGTCGTTGGCCGTGCGCCAGGCCGCGAGACGGACGTGGCGCGCATCGTCGCCCGCGGTGTTGATGTCGAGCCAGCGGAGGACCTTGGTCGACAGATCTAGGCACGAACCGGCGAACGCTGCGAGGCTGGACTCGAATCGCTTGAGGAAGATCGTGCGAATGAGGGCCACAACCTGTCTCTGGCGATTCGCCGCACGGGTGTCGATACTCTCGTCCGTCGAGAAGGCGAGTGGGTAGTACATCGGCAGGGTGAAGAGCGGCGTCTGGCGATTGAACGCCGCCTGAATCTCGGTGAAGAGGCTCGCATAATTCAGGCCGAACGTGTAGGGGACGACGCGCGGGATCTGCGTCTCTGGAAACCGAACCTCGCCACCACCCGCGATCTCCGAGCTTCGGATGGCGTACTTGCGACTGTTCTGGTGAATGACCGACTGGAACAGCTTGTCGTTCGCCATGAGGTCCGCGATCTCCGCGCTGTTCGGTACAGGGGTCCTGAAGGGGTGCTCCAGGCTCACAATGTACTGGCGCAGGGAGTTAATGCCGATGCTCGCAAAGTGCTGATCGGCGTCGACCCCAGTGAAGAGCTCGGCCTGGTGGACGAAGTCGAACAGCGAGTTGTTAATCGGCGTTGCCGTGAGCAGAAAGACGGTCTTGCCTCGGCAAATCTCGTGCATTCGCCACCAGCGCGATCCCCAGGGGTTCTCCTCGTTCGGGCTCTTCCCGTGGTTTCGGAAGTTGTGGGCTTCGTCGATGATCACAACGTCGGCACGCTTGGCGAGGTACTCGATCTCCCTCTCGCCCTGCCGCGTGTTGAGATCGGTGTGCGCGCGGACCACGACGTTCGACAGTGTACCAAACAGGTCAGGCAGGCGTTCCTTGAGTTCGGGGTTCCACACGGCGTCCTGACCAGTCTTCGTCGCCATGATGAGGACATTCTTGCGCTGGTGGACCGCGTAATACTCGGTGAGCATGAGCCCGACGAAAGTCTTCCCCAGGCCGACACCGTCGGTCAGGAACCCGCCGCCCCAACGTCTGGCCATCTCAACGAGCGCGTGAAATGCTTCCTGCTGGTAGGGGGCCAACTGGGGATAGATGTCGGACTCGACCTCCTCCCATGTCTTGTCAGTGGGGCTCACGTTCGCGGTCAGCGCGTGGAGGGCCTTGGCATACACCTCGTACGGCGTGAACTCCCGGACATTGTGCTCTAGGACGGATAGGAGCTCGGCGTTTACGGGCACCGCCTCGTCCCAGTGCGACTCGTACCAATGCTGGAGGTCCGCGACCTCGGGGCCCTGGAACTTCACGTTGAGCTCGACGTTCTGGGTCAGACCTGGACGGGTGAAGTTGGACGACCCCACAAGCGCCGCAGAACCGACAACCTTGAGCTTGGAGTGGGTGATGTACGCCTTCGCGTGGAACTTCTTCGACCTGTAGACGCGGATCTCGATCTTGCCCGATCGGATACCTTCGACTACTGCGTCGATTCCAATGAGGAACGGGTCCTGCTTCTGGCGGTCGGAGTCGATCGACGCGAGGGCGGCGTCCTGTGCGGCCGCGATGGCGTCCGCGGTGGTGCGGCTCGTCTCGCCTCCGATAAGCACGCGGATCTTGTCGACCTTCTGCCACCGGCCGTCAAGCGCGAGGAACGCGCCGATCTCGAAGTGACCTGTCGCGATGTCGATGGAGTCGGAGATCTCACACCACTCACGGACGTAGTGCAGCGCCTTCCAGTCCTCCGATGTGTTGTCGACGATGAACTGCTCGGGTGTGGCCACGGGACGATCCTTCGAGAGGCGATGCTGGGACGACTCTAGGGGATTTGCGTAGCCGCTGCCTGCAACAACAGTGGCCACACCGGCGGGGAAGGAGTGATGTCGGCCTTCCGACCGACCACTGCAAGCAGGGAGTCAGCCGGAGCCGCTGGAGTCCGGAAGGGCTGGCCCAGCGCCAACATGCGCGTTCCGGCCAAGGTGGCGAGGACACGAGCACGCCGATCTTCTGCTGTGATCTGCGCCCGAGTAGTCCGTGGCCCGTACGATGAACGCACCTTACGAAGCCGTTGGCTCATGCGGTCGATCCACGCACACGATTGAGGTGCGCGAGCACAGCGTGCGTGCGGCGCTTCCGGCCGAACGTCGCGAGCGCGGCCACGTCGATCTCGTCCGCCGTCGCTGCGGGTGACTTGGCCCCGATGAAGCGCATCGCGTTGCGGATCTCGATCGGGCTGATCTGGGTGAAGTCGCGGCCCGCATTACTGTCGTTCGGGCGGAACTCCATCCACGTCGCAGGGTCTAGGTCGGCCGGCCAGAGGAACTTGTCCGCGTCGACCAGGAGGCCGAGCTGACGGACCTGGCGCTCGACCTTCTGCCGACGCTTCTCGGTCAGCCGCGGCGTGCCGAACGAAGCCGCGACGAGTCCGACGAGTCTGTCGATGTGGATGGGTCCTTCGAACTCGACGATCTCCGTCGCAACCGCACGCACCCGGTTCTTGTTGCCCTTCCGCGCGACCGCGTCGATGACGTCGACGTCACCGACCCGCACGGGCTCCCAGGGCTCATAGAGCTGCCGTTCGCCACCGATGGTCGGCGTCGCGTCGGCGCGGTCCCGGACGAGGACGACGCTGTCTGGCGTCACCGTCTCGTCGTCGGACGCACCGCGGTCGTCGGGCACCACTGGGTCGGCGACCGACGGCGGCACGCCACCTGTCGAGTCGGAAACGGCGGCCTTCTCCTCGACGATCTTCGCCGCACCGAGCCCGACCTCCTCCGCCAGCGCCTCGAACGCCGTAGCCCGAAGCCCTACGGCCGCAGGCAGGCCGTCCGCGTCGTCGAAGTGCGCGAGCAGGCGGGTGACGGTGTCGTGGAAGCGCCACGCGTCCGCCGTCGAGATCTCGTCATTGTGCTTCTCGGCATTCCGCATGATGCGGAGCTCGCTCGCGAGCGACGAGACGTACCGGGGTCGGTGCGGGTCGTCGTCGAACGGGTAGCCCACCTTGCCGAGCCGCTCGGTGAGCATCCGCAGCTGGCACTGCACGTCCGCGGCGCTATAACGCCCGGGCGTCTTGCCCTTGGCGACGTCGAGCTCGGTGAGCACTGCCGTCCATGGCAGCCCGCCGAGGATCGGGGCAAGGCGATTCGCGATGATCGGGTCGAGCCTGACCTCGAGGTAATCGAGGCCCTCACGCACGGACTGGCGAGGAACGAAGGTCACGTGGGCAATTCCTTTGATCAGTGGTGGCGGTGCTCCGAGAGTCCCGACTGCCATCGACGCAGCGGCGCGGTCGTGTCGGTCCCGCTATTCGGTGTCGCGATCCCGGACGGTATCCGCGAACCAGTCGAGGGCTCTCACCAGGGTGTCGCGTACCTCCGGGTCCGCGAGCGCCTCGAGCCGGATGCTGGGGCGCGGCCGGTCCGGGAGGTCGACGCCGGGTGCCTCGTTGAGTCGTGAGCGCAGCTCCTGGCGCAGTCCTGCGTCGTCGAACGGTGGCCGCGTCGCGAGGTACTGGAACACGACCTCGCAGTAGCCCGCGGGAGACATGGCGATGGGCCAGATGTGACTGGCGGTGTCAGGCCCGGCCATGAAGAAGAGCGTCGGCGACGAGCCGGTCCCCACCTGGAACCAGCCGCCGGCCGCCTCCCATCGATCGATGATGACCGCGACGGCGTCAGCGACGGCGTCCCCACACCGCTCGAGCACCTGGTCGGTGAACCGGTGGTACGGGTCCAGCGCGACGTCGTACCCAGCGAGCCGTGCGAGCTCTTCCGCTGCTACGAACTGCGCCCCGTCGGCGCGGCCCTGCTCGTCGAACCGGACACCTTCGCTCTCGAGCACGGCCTGCGGATCGTCGGCACGGCCTGGCTCGAGCCACGCGAATCCGGGCGAGACGCGGCCGGCGACCTGCAGCACGCGGTGCGCGTTCTCGACGGGATGGGTTGCGAGCCGCTGACCCAGGGGGTTCGGGTGGGTCCCGGCGACGATCGCAACCTCACCGTACGACGTCCAACGGCCCGCGGGAATCGCGGCGACGATGCCGGCGACGGCCTCCCACAGCCCGTCGCCCCCTCCGGCGCGGCCGGTCTGGATGACCGACTCGTCCGGGCCGGGCCACAGCTGGATGATGCGTTCTGCCAGGTCGGTGGCCCGCGCACGGATCTGCGGGACACCCCAGGCCGACGCGTCGGCGATCGGACGGTTAATCCGCAGGCCGCTCTCGCTCAGCAGCGTGCGCTTCTCGCTGAACGGACGGTTGCTCAGCTCCGAGTTGTAGCCCGTGAGCGTCAGGTTCCCCAACGTGTGGACGACAGCCTCGTACTCGTACCGCACGTCCTTCCCAGGCTCCAGAGTCGCCGCGAAGTCCGCGCGCCATGCGTCGGTGAGCGTCTGCGGGAGGACATGCTCGATCGTCAGGCCGGACTCGCTCACGTGCTCCTTAGCGCCGTACGCCTCGTCGAGCCAGAACAGGATGAGCTTCTTCTGGGCGGCCCGACCCTGCCAGTAGAACTGCACGGTGTGGACGGCGTCACGAACCTGCTCGTCGGTGGCGAAGTACTTGCGGCCCGCGGACAGGAAGCTGCGGAGTGCGGCGTCCACCTGCGTGGCCGACTTGATCGCGCCGGCGGCCTGCAGCAGTGTCCGGTTGAGGCTGGCTGTCGCCCGCCCGATGACGATGCGCCGCACGAAGTAGCTCTCCAGGCACAGCAACGCGTTGACCGCCTCGTCGCGGGTGGCCGTCCCCTCCGCCCGACGCAGCATGACCTGCATGACGACCGGGTACGCCGTCGTGGTCCCCCAATCGCGGATGCGCTGCAGCCGGCGACGCACGTCGGCGTCTTCTTCGCGCGACGGGGAGAGGATGGTCGCGAGGACGTCACCAAGCGCCGCGATCCGACGCACCTCGCCCTCGATCGCGTCGGTGTCCATCCGGTCCAGACGACGCTGCTGACCTGTGTACGTGTCGGCCTGCTTGACGCGCTCGTCGTCTTGGATGAGGTCGAGCCAGAACAGCAGCTCGAGGCTCTCGCTCGAGAGCTTCTGCTCGAGCGGCAGCCAGACGGCCTCGTACACCTGCTCCGCACGCGCGCCGAGCCGCATGAACAGGTAGTTCTTGAGCAGGTCGGCCTGCGTCAGCCGCAGCCCCGTGTTGTTGAGCGACTCGAAGATGCGGTGGGCGTTGTCCCCGGGCTGCGCCGTCACTGCGACGAGAGCCAGCCCCCGCAGGACCGCCTCCTCGAGGAGACGCACGTCGTCGACGTCGTCGGGGTCGTCGTGTGCCGCGAGTCGAGCGCGGAAGAACCGGTACGCCGCACCGATCGCATCACTCCCACCGGCTTCCGCGCTCCCCCGGACGACCGCAAGGAACGGTGCCCGGTCCGCCTGCGTCGGCACGAGCTTGGCCGGCACGCCCGGCTCCCACTTGTTCACCAGGAACTGCTGATCGATACGGTCGCGGTGCTCTGCGCCGTCGACGGCGGCCTGGTGGTCGCGAAGCGCCGCCAGCAGGAGCGTCAGGGTGGTCAGGCGCTGTTGGCCGTCCACCACGAGGAAAGTCTGAACGCCGACCGGGCCGTAGCCCGGGCTCGCAGCGAGCACCAGCGAACCGATGAAGTGGGTGGCGTTCGGATCCGTCTGCCGTACCTCGGCGATCTCGACGACGTCATCCCAGAGCTGGCGCAGCTGCTTCTCGCCCCACGAGTAGACGCGCTGGTACAAGGGAACTTGGTACTGCTTCTTGCCCTCGAGGATGCCCTCGAGATTGGTCTCCTTCGCCTGTACCACCGACGGCACCTGACCTTTCGACGCCCACCGCAGATGCCCCGAACCGGGACAGCCAGACAATAGCTTCGAACCGCCCAGGCAGACCCCCACGCGAGGCAGTTCGGAGGGCCTTTCACCCGGCGGGCTCGCGGGTCACTTCACCATCACGACCGTGGAGTGCGCTCCGGGCAGCCCAGCGGGATGGATGCGGGATAGGCTCACGCCGCACCCCAGCACCACCACCTTCAGGAGCCGCGCCATGGGCGACGAGATCGAGCTGATCAGTGACGGCAACGGCGTCGCCGTCATCGGTGAACGTGCGGCAGTCGACCGCTTCCTCGGCTCGGCCGGTGTCGTGTCCCGTGACCTCGGACTGCCCAAGCTCACATCAGTTCTCGGTACCACCGCCGGGCTCGCCCAGGCCGGGTCGGAGATCGCAGCGAACGCCGGCCGGTGGGTGAAGCTCACCGAGGATTCAGCACGGGCGATGAAGGTTCAGCATCTGATGAAGGGGTCCTCGTCCGACGTCGTCCGCGCGATCGCCATGAGCGACGGAAAGACGTCGAAGATCCTCGAGTTCGCGAAGTCGACTCCGACGCAGATCCTCGGCAACCCGGCGGCACTCGCAGGGGCCGCTGGGATGATGTCGCAGCTCTCCATGCAGCAGGCCATGGACGAGATCACCGACTACCTCGCCGTCATCGATAAGAAGGTCGACGACATCCTCCGCGCCCAGAAGGACGCCGTCCTGTCGAACATGATCGGCGTGGACCTCGTCATCGAGGAGGCGATGACGGTGCGCGAGCACGTGGGCCGCGTCTCCGAGGTCACCTGGTCGAAGGTGCAGGCCAACGCGGCGACCCTCGCCAGCACGCAGGCCTACGCGCTCCGCCAGCTCGACGCCCTCGCCGGCAAGCTCGAGAAGGAGCCTAAGCTCGCCGGGGTGGCTGAGCTGTCCAAGCAGGCCGAGGCCACCGTCCAGGAATGGCTCGCCGTGATCGCCCACTGCGTCAAGCTTCAGGACGCGACCGCCGTCCTCGAGCTCGACCGCGTGCTCGACGCGGCGCCCGACGAGCTCGACCGGCACCGCATCGGCCTCCGGGCAGCCCGGGACGAACGGCTGAACCTCATCGCCCGCAACACCGCACAACTCCTGGAGCGCATCGCCGCCGCTTCCGGAATGGCGAACGCGCGCGTGCTGTTGCACCCGTCCGTCGCACCGGGCGTCGTGCGCGCCAACAACACGGTCACCGGTCAGATCGTTGACTTCCGCGGGAGCCTCGGAATCGAAGACGATGAACGCACCCTGAAAGCCCGACGGTGGCTCGACGCGGCCGGGGAGACGAAGGACAAGGTCTTCGAGACAGGCGCCGACGGCGTGGAAGCCGCCAAGCGGTTCGGCACCGGAGCCCTCGGCCGCGCCCGCCGCGTGACTGGAAGGGTCGCCGGTGGCATCGCCGAGCGGGCGACGCGTGGGCTCGACGAACCCAAGCAGATCCCCGCGGACGCAGAGGCAGGCAGCGAGTCCTAGCGGCGCGTGAGATCGTGACCGCACGGCTGCACGACTCGAACGATACGTTCGTGAAGGCGGAACTATTGGTCATGGTCTGGCTCGCTACAGCCGACGTGGCGAAGCGCCTCCTGGTCTCGACGCGCCAGGTCCAGCATCTGGTCGCACAGGGGAAGCTCGCCTCGCCGGCTCGCGGTGTCTTCGACGCGCAGTCGGTGGATCGCTTCCTCTCGCCGCGCGGAAGTACGCTCCGACGATCGTGGTCAGAGCCAACCGCGTGGGGTACGGTCGCCATCTTGTCGGGGATGCCGTCGTCGTGGCTGGGTCAGTCGCAGCGGCCCCGGCTGAGGGCGCAGCTCCGCACCACCACCGCCGAGGAGCTCGTCCGCCGCACACGCGTCCGCGCCGACGTGGTGCGGTACGCCGGGCGCCCGGCAGCCGTCGCACGACTGCGAACGGAGATCGTCGACGCGAGCCATTCCGCCGCCATGCTGGGTCTCGCCGGGACGGACGGCCTCGACGGCTACGTCTGCGCCGACCACCTCTCTCGCCTCGTCACCAACTTCGCGCTCACGGCCGATGAGACGGGCCGGACGACCTTGCACTCCACGACGTTCCCGATCAGCACCGTGCGGGAGCTCGCTGACACCAGCGCCGTGCTGGCAGCCCTCGACCTGGCCGAGCCGCTCGACGTCCGCGAGCGCCGTGCCGGGCTGGACGGTCTGACGGTCGCGTTGGAGCGACTCCGTGACGAATCGGCCGACGACCCACCGTGCCGACGCCCCGGGCGGCTGGGGTCTGCCGTGGCCGAACGTCGCCGAGATCGAGGCCGCCGTCCTCCCCCATACGAGCTGGACGCTCGTCGGCGGCTTGGGGACGCAGACCCACGCGATCCGTCGAGGGCTCGGCGCGATCGGGCCGACGAATGACGTCAACGTGGTGCTCCATGTCGAGACCACGCGACGCTTTCCGGCCGCGGCGTCACGTGCACTCGAGAAGCCTCGGCTACATGTTGCGGTTGCCGATGGACCCGCGGGAGCGGACGGCTCACAGCGGGCGCCGTGCACCGGTGGACGCTCCTACCCGGTCTTGGTGGGGTCGCGCGGATGCCGGGGTGCGGTGCGGTTGGCGAGGTAGTCGTCGAGCGTCTGTCGTCGTGATCGCAGACGCTCTTCTTGGTGTGCCAGGTCGTCGCGGACCTTCTCGACCTGTGCGAGCAGCTCTGCGGGTGGCGGTCCGTCGCCGTTGCCTGCCACGCACGGGATGATCTCCCGCAGCAGCCGCGAAGAGAGACCGGCCGCGAAGAGATCTTGGACGAAGGCGACCACGTCGACAGTCTCGGGCCCGTACTCGCGGTATCCGTTCTCTTGACGCCGGCTCCGGATCAGCCCCTGCTGTTCGTAGTACCGGAGCGCCCTCCTGCTCACTCCGGTCGCCTTGCTCAGTTCTCCGATTCGCACCTCTGCCCCGCCCCGACTTGACCTTGACACTAACGTCAATGTCTAGGTTAGTCGTCATGACGACAACAACACAGATGGCCGGCCGCTACGCCCTCGTGACCGGTGGTTCGACCGGCATCGGGGCGGCAATCGCTCGCGCACTCGCGGCGCGGGGAGCGAATCTGGTGCTCGTCGCGCGCAACGAGCACTAGCTCGACGAGGTTGCCGCTGCGATCCGGAGCGCGCACGCGGGCGTCACCGTGCTGACCGTCGCCCTCGACCTCGCGGAGTCCGGGGCGGTTGCTCGCCTGTTGTCCGTCGTGGACGAGGCGGGTGTCGAGCTCGAGCTCCTGGTCAACAGCGCCGGCACGAGCTCCCGAGGGCCGGTCGTGGATTCGGACCCTGCGCTGCTGCGCCGTCTCGTCGACCTCAACGTCGGCGCGCTCACCGAGCTCACCACGGCGGTGGCGACCAGGATGTCCTCGCGCGGTCACGGTTCCATCGTGAACATCGCCAGCACGGGTGCGTACGCACCCGCGCCCATCCTCGCCGCGTATGCAGCGTCCAAGGCGTACGTGCTGTCGTTCACGCAGGCTCTGTGGGCCGAGACGAAGGGCACGAACATCCGTGTCGTCGCGGTCAGCCCCGGCCCGACGCAGACGCCGATGAACGCGGCCGCGGGAAGAGGGAAACGACAGCCGGCCCAGGTTGCCGAGACTGTTCTCGCAGCACTCGACGGGTCCGGTCCGGCCGTGGTCGACGGGCGCCGGAACGCGCTCACAGCCGCACTGATCCACCTGCTCCCGGCACGCGTGATCACCTGGCTCGCTCTTCGCGCATCGTCGAGCTGACGTGCCCGGCGGCGACACCGGACCCGCCCGGACGACGTCGACGGCACGCACGCCCGGCCGGCCACGCCTCGCGCGTCGGGCGCTACGCGTCTCGGCCATAGGTCTCCAGGAGCCGCAGCCAGACCTCGCTCATGGTCGGGTAAGCGGGGACGGCGTGCCAGAGCCGCTCGATCGGGACCTCCGCGGCGACGGCGATGGTCGCCGCGTGGAGGAGCTCGGCGACGTCGGGGCCGACGACGGTGAACCCGACCACGACCCGGCGGTCCTGGTCGACGACCATCGAGGCCCTGCCGGTGTACCCGTCGGCGTGCAGCGCCGCGCCCGCGACGGCCCCGAGGTCGCACTCGACGACGCGGACGCGGAGCCCGGCCGCCGCGGCCTCGGCGGCGGTGTAGCCGACGCTCGCGATCTCCGGGTCGGTGAAGATCACCTGCGGTGTGGCGCGCTCGTCGGCGGTGGCGGCGTGCCGCCCCCAGGGCGCGGTGTCGACGGGGTCGCCCGCCGCGCGGGCGGCGATGGCGTCGCCGAGCGCACGCGCCTGGTACTTGCCCTGGTGGGTCAGCAGGGCGCGGTGGTTGACGTCGCCGACGGCGTAGAGCCAGTCGCCGGCCGGCGTCCCGTCGTCGCGCACGACGCGCAGGGCGTCGTCGACGCGCAGCCAGTCCCCCGGGGTCAGCCCGACGGTCTCCAGGCCGAGGTCGCCCGTGCGAGGGACCCGGCCCGTGGCGACGAGCACCTCGTCGGCGTCGACGGTCGTCCCGTCGGCGAGCCGCACGTGCACGGTGCCTGCGTTGTCGCGGTCGACGGCGTCGATCCCGGCGTGCAGGTGCAGGGTCACGCCCTGCGCCTTGAGCGACTCGGCCACGAGGTCGCTCGCGAACGGCTCCACGGTGGCCAGCAGGCGGTCGCGCGCGATCAGCGTCACCTCGGCGCCGAGCGCCTTGTAGGCGGTGGCCATCTCCGCGCCGACCACGCCGGCGCCGAGGATCGCGAGCCGACCCGGGACGGACGCCGCCGACGCCGCGTCGCGGTTCGTCCACGGGGACGTCTCGGCCAGGCCGGGGATCGCGGGCACGCGGGCGCTGCTGCCGGTCGCGACGACGACGGCCTGCCGGGCCTCGAGCACGACGGTGCTCCCGTCGCCGTCCGTCACGGAGACGGTGCGCGGCGCGCTGATCCGGCCGTGCCCGCGCACGAGCGTGATGCCCGCGCCCTGCAGCCAGCCGACCTGTCCGTCGTCGTGCCAGTGCGCGGCGAACGCGTCCCGACGGCGCAGGACGGCCGCCGCGTCCAGCCCGCCCGTCACGGCGGCCTCGGACCCGGGCAGGCTCCGGGCGGCGCGCAGGGCGGCGGCGTCGCGCAGCAGGGCCTTGGTCGGCATGCACGCCCAGTAGGAGCACTCGCCCCCGACGAGCTCGCTCTCCACGACGGCGACGGTCAGGCCGCCCTGGACGGCCCGGTCGGCGACGTTCTCGCCCACGGGTCCTGCGCCGATGACGACGACGTCGAACGTGGTTGCGGCCATGTCAGCGGCCCTCCTTCACGACGCGGCCCAGGCGCAGGGCGGAGGCGAAGAAGAAGATGGCGCCGAGCGTCGCGTACCCCGCGAGGCCGGCCAGCTTCGGGTCCGCGCCGCCCGCCATCGCGAGGAACCCGGCGCCGGCGAGCACCGAGATGCCGCCGCTGAGGATCATGGGCCACTGTGCGCCGAGGCGATACCGGATGATCGCGACGACGAGCTGCACGATTCCGGCGGCGATCGCCCAGGCACCCCACACGCGCAGCACGGCCAGGATGCCCGAGCCGGCGGCGATGGCGAGGCCGATGGCCGTGAGCACGCTGAGCGCCATGTTGACGACCAGCCCGGCCGCTGGGCGCTCGGTCCGCGAGGAGCGGTAGTCGACGACGGCGGCCGCGACGTCGAAGGCGGGGTACAGGACGAGGAGCACGGTGGCGGCCGCGCCGAGGTCCTTGCCGACGGCGAGCAGCAGGACGGCCCAGACGACGGCGAAGCCGGATCGCACGAAGTAGAGCCTGCGCAGCGCGGTCGCGGTCGTTGCCGCGGAGGGCTGGGTGACGGTGGACGTGGACATGAGATGCCTTTCGGGGAGAGCGGGCACGGCCGCGGCGCGGCCGAGGTTCGAGGATCGAGCTGGGTAGACTTACTAGTACGTCTACGCCGAGACGCTACTCACCGTTCGGCGGCGAGCGCAAGGGGGAACGGAAGATTCGACGTCTCGGTAGAGTTACCCGTCCGTCCACCAAGCCGCATACCCTGGGTGGACGTCACACAGAGCGAGAACGAGAGCAGGCCAGCGAGATGAGCACGACCACCTCGAGCGCCGGGACGACCGGCACCACCGCCACCCTCTCGACGCGGGACCGCATCCTCGAGGCCGCGTCGGCGCTGTTCTACGCGCAGGGGATCCGCGCGGTGAGCGCCGACAAGATCATCGAGCGCGCCGGGATCACGAAGGTCACCTTCTACCGCCACTTCCACACCAAGGACGACCTCGTCGTCGCCTACCTGGAGCGCCAGGCGGCCCGCGAGCGTACGGCGCTCGACGGCGTCCGCGAGGCTGCCGACACGGACGCCGAGGCGTTCCGGGCGTTCGCCGAGCAGATCGGCGCCGCGAGCTGCCGGCCGGGCTTCCGCGGCTGCGCGTTCATCAACACGGCCGCCGAGTACGCCGACCCCGAGAGCGCCGTGCGCGGGGTCGTCGCCGAGCACCGCGCCTGGTACCGGTCGTCGTTCGCCGAGATGCTCGACCATATGGGTGCGACCGACGTCGAGGACGCGGCCGACGAGGTGCTGATGCTGCGCGACGGCGCCATGGTCGCGGGCTACCTCGGCGAGGCGAGCCGCGTCGGCAAGACGTTGGCGGCGGCGATCTTCGCGGTCGCGGCAGCGAACGGCGCGTCGATCTCCGGATAGCCCGTCGGCGAGCGTCTTCCCTGTTCAGAGCCCCTTCCCACCACCGTGGGGAGGGGCTCTTCGCATTCCCGCGTCGCCTCGATCTCCCGAGGGGGTTGCGCGGTTTGGCTGCGTCGACCTACGGTAGGGGAACTAGTTCGTCTACATGCGAACTCCGCACCGCACCAGCCCACGGAAGGAAGACCCATGAAGTTCTGGAACTCGAAGCGACGCACGCTCGGCACCCTCGTCGGCGCATCGCTGAGCGCAGCGCTCGCCCTCGGCGCCGGCGCAGCACAGGCCAGCAGCGCCCACCACGGCGGACACCCCGGCCACGACTCGCATGCCAAGCCGACGGTCGTGCTCGTGCACGGCGCCTTCGCCGACGCGAGCGGCTGGGGCGGCGTGATCACCAAGCTCGAGCACGACGGCTACCCCGTGCTGGCGGTCGCCAACCCGCTGCGCGGCCTCGCCTCCGACGCGGCGTACGTCCGCAGCGTCGTCGACTCGATCGACGGCGACGTCGTCCTCGTCGGCCACTCCTACGGCGGCGGCGTCATCACCAACGCCGCGACAGGTGCCGACAACGTCGACGCGCTCGTCTACGTCGCGGCGTTCGCCCCCGACAAGGGCGAGACCGTCGGACAGTTCAACGACCCGGAGCAGTACCCCGGCGGGGAGCTCGAGCCCGACGCGCTGGTGCTCCGCCCGTACCCGGGAGGCGTGGACGCCACGATCAACCCCGACGACTTCCGTCGGATCTTCGCCGCGGACCTGCCGGAGCGTCAGACGCAGATCATGGCCGCGACCCAGCGGCCCGCGAACGTCGCCGTCCTGGACGAGAAGTCGACCACCGAGCCGGCGTGGAAGACGGTCCCCAGCTGGTACCAGATCTCCATGCAGGACAAGGCCCTCTCCCCCGTCGCCCAGCACTTCTTCGCGAACCGCATGGGCGCCCACACCAGCGAGATCAAGGCCTCGCACGCCGGCTACGTCTCGCACCCGAACGAGACCGCGAAGGTCATCGAGTCCGCCGCCCGCGCGACGAGCTGACCACCCCGGCCCACGGGCGCCCGGACGGCTCAGGCCGTTCGGGCGCCCTGCGTGCTGCTCGGCCCACGACCGTCTCGGAGCATCGTCCGAAGCCAGACTCGCTCCCCATTGCGCAACGTCACACTTTCTGTGACGATCGTCAATATGGAGCGGGACGGCGCGACGGTCCGCGCACCTGAGGCCGCCGATTGGCTGCTGTCGCGTGGCATCGGCTCCATCACGGTGCCCGACCTCGCCCGCGTGCTGGGGGTGCCCGACGACCAGGTACGCCGACGCCTGCACGCACCCGCCCGCCGGGGCGAGTGGGTCGCACCAGTCCGAGGGCTGTGGGTCCCGGTACCGCCCGAGTACCGGACCTGGGGTGCACCGCCGGGCATCGAGCTCGTCGACCCGATGATGCGACACCTCGACGCCAGGTACCACGTGGGATGGCTCAGCGCCGCGGCGATCCATGGTGCCGCCCACCAGGCTCCGCAGGTGTTCCAGGTCGCCGTCGACCGGCAGGTGCGGGACCGGGTCGTCGGGCGGACACATTTCCGATTCGTCCAGCGGCCCGGAGCGATGGACCTGCCTACGGTCCCCCACCCGACGAGGTCGGGCAGCGCTCGCGTCACGACGCCAGAGGTCACGGCGCTCGACGTGGCGACCGACATCCGCATGGCCGGCGGAGCGGACAACGCCGCAACCGTCATCATCGAGCTCGCAGACGACGAAGCCTTCGACGTCGCCGCACTCGCCGACCTCTCGTCGAGGTTCCCCACCGCGTCGGGGCGCCGCGTCGGCTACGTGCTCGACCACTTCACAGACCGCGACGACCTGGCCTCCCTCCAGACGGCCCTCGCCGAGCGCTCCGTGGGGCCCTCGCGCCTCGACCCGACCGGGCCGGCGTCGGGCACCGTGGACGAGCGATGGGACCTCTACCTCAACCGTGACCTGGAGCCCGAGGCATGATCCCTGACAACGCCGTGACCGCCTGGAGCTTCGACCACCCGTGGCCGACGCGAGCGCAGATCGAACAAGATCTCCTGCTGTCACGCGCCCTCTGCGCCATCGCCGCCGACGACTACCTGGGCAACGAGCTCGTGTTCCGCGGCGGGACCGCGCTGCACAAGCTCCACCTCGACCGGGCGTGGCGTTACAGCGAGGACCTCGACTACGTGCGCTCGTCGGGCACCGGCATCGCCACCCTGACGCGTGCGCTGACACGGCTCGGGGAGGAACTGGGGTTCGTCGTGCGCACGCGCGTGAGCGAGCACCCGAAGGTCTATTGGCGGGCCACCTCCGTAGAGGGCACCCCGATCCGGCTCAAGATCGAGATCAACACCCACGAACGCTCCCCCGCCCTCCCTCTGATCCGCGCCCGGCACGAGGTGGCGTCGTCGTGGTGGACCGGCGCCGCCGCCGTCCAGACCTTCCAGCCGGCCGAGCTCGTCGCGACCAAGATCCGGGCGATCTACCAGCGGTCCAAGGGACGCGACCTGTTCGACCTGTGGCTCGCTCTCGAACACCTCGGTCTCGACCCCGACGCCATCCTGGACGCGTTCGGGCCGTACCGGCCCGATGGACTCACCGCGTCGCGAGCGATCGACAACCTCGAGCGCAAGCTCGGCGACCCCTTGTTTCGCGGAGACCTCGATGTCCTCGTTCCCGCTCCGCCCGATGGCTACTCGCCAGACCAGGCCGCGGAACTCGTCACGACCCGCCTGCTGGCACGGATCTCGTGAGGACCGTCGACCCGCCGGACAGCATTTACCTGGTCGATGCGCAGGTCACAGGCTTGCGCACGGCCGGCCACGGCTGGTGAGCTGCTCCCGTGGACTCCATGCTCGAAGCAGCGGCGCGCCGTCGGATCATCGACTGGGTCGTGGAACGGTCCGAGGCCAACGGCGGCTTCCTGCACCGTGACGAGCTGCTGGACTTCCACCTCGACGGGACGAAGCTCCCGATCATCGACTACTCCCGCGGCATCCGGAACCCCGCCGCGTTCGGGTCCACGCTGTCGATCGTCTCCACGCCGCACGGACCCTACGACGACGCCGAGTCAGACGACGGCCTCCTCCACTACTCCTACCGCGACGGCGATCCGTGGTCCGGTGACAACCGCAAGCTCCGCAACGCGCTCACGACCGGGATGCCGATGATCCTGTTCCGCAAGGAGGTCCCGAACATCTACACGCCCGTTGCCCCGGTGTACGTCGTCGACGACTACCCGGAAGACAGGCAGTTCCTCATCGCGCTCGACGAGTCGTTCACGTTCGTCGCCGACCCCGGGCACCTCAGCGTCCCGCAGAAGGAGTACGCGCTGCGTCTGGCCAAGCAGCGGCTGCACCAGCCGATCTTCCGCACCCGGGTCCTGCTGGCCTACGAGACGCAGTGCGCGGTGTGTCAGCTCAAGCACGGATCGCTCCTCGACGCCGCGCACATCGTGCCCGACTCCGACGAGCGCGGGATCCCCGCCGTCACCAACGGCCTCGCGCTGTGCAAGATCCACCACGCCGCCTACGACCAGAACATGATGGGCATCGACGCGGACTACCGCGTCGAGATCGCGCTCGACCTGCTCGAGGAGATCGACGGCCCGATGCTCAAGCACGGGCTCCAGGAGATGCACGGCCGGACGATCGACGTGCCACGCCGGCGCACCGACCGGCCCAACCCCGAGCATCTCGCCGAACGCTTCGCGACGTTCAGCGCGTTCCGCGCCTGAACCCTCGAGCTCAACCCCGACACTGCGACGACGGGACGGGACGAAAGCCTTCAACACTGGGTACGGGATCAGGCGCCGCCGACGCGCCGGTCGTCCCCCAGCCCGTCCCACACCGGCCCGTACCCGAGCCGCGCCTGCTCCCAGGCGACGACGTCACGCGCGAGCCCGGCCTCGGTCACGTCCACGGCGCTCACGGCCGCGGCGGCGACGCTCGACCGGCGCACGTAGTCGTCGAACACCTCTTGCTTGCCGGCGAGCAGCTCCACGATCCGTTCGTCGACCCCGTCCTCGGCCAGCAGCCGGTGCGCCTGCACCGTCCGCACCTGCCCCATCCGGTGCAACCGCGCCACGGCCTGCGCCTCCGCGGCCGGGGTGAGCTGCGGCTCGCACAGCACCACGACGCTCGCCGCCTGCAGGTTGAGCCCCGTCCCGCCCACCGCGACCTGGGCCACGAGAACCGACCCGGCGTCGTCGGCGGTGAACGCGTCCACCAACCCCATCCGCTCAGCCACGGGCACGTCCCCCGTCAGCGGCCCGTGCACGCTCACCCCCGGCGCGCGCAGCGCCGCGACCACCGTGTCCAGCACGTCCCGGAAGTAGGAGAACACGACCGTGCTCCGCCCCTCCTCACGCGCCTCGTCGACGATCGCCACCAACCGGTCGAGCTTCGCGCACCCCTGCACGCCACTCGAACCCGCGACCCACGCCGCCTGCCGCATCGCCATCAGGTTCCCGGACGCCACGGCCTCCCTGTACACCTTCTCGTCGGCCTCCGTGAGGTCGACCCAGTCATCGGTCGCGATCACGTCCGGCAGCTCGACCAGGACGTCCGCGTGGTTGCGCCGCAGGTACACCGGCGCCACGACCTGCCGGAACGCGTCCGGTCCCAGCAGCCCCAGGTGCCGCGGGAACTGCGCACCGAGGTCAGGCTGCAGCACCTTCACCAGCGACAGGAAGTCCTCGAGCCGGTTGTCCATGGGCGTCCCGGTGAGGAACAGGACCCGCCACACGAGCCCCGCCCATGTCGCGACGGCCTTCGCCCGTCGGGTGCGGGGGTTCTTGACGTAGTGGGCTTCGTCGACGACGACGAGCCCCACCTCCCCCACCGACCCGTCCGTGGGGACATGCGTGAGCGTCTCGAACGTCGTCAGCCCGACGCCGCCGCCCGCCGCCCACGCCTTGATCGCCTCGTCGCGGCCGTCGCCGTGCAGCCGGTGAGCCGTCAACGTGGTCCGGGACTCGACCTCGCGCGCCCAGTTCGCGAGCAGGCTCGCCGGGCACACCACCAGGAACCGCGTCTGCCCCGCCGCGACCAGGTCAGACATCACCGCGAGTGCCTGGATCGTCTTGCCCAGCCCCATCTCGTCACCGATGAGGCAGCGTCCCTGGTTGAGGGCGAACCGGGCGCCGAACTCCTGGTACCCGCGCAGCGCCACGCGCATGGCGGACAGGTCGAGGGGCCGGTCGCCCACGCGGTCGACGAGGTCCTGCGGGAGGAGCCCGCGGGCCGCGAGCGCCGTCTGCGCCTGGGGCACGATCCCGACGAGCGTCGTGTAGTACTCGGCGGACCGCTGCTCGAAGTCAGCGGCGAGCTCGAAGACACCGGGGTCGGGCTGGGCGACGGCGGTGGTGAGGTCGTCGAGGAGCTGCGGGAGGCGTGCGGCGAGGACGGACGCGTTCCACTGCTGGAGGGACGCGAGCGCGGAAGCGGTCGCCTTCCGGGTCCGAGGCCGGGCGAACCAGAGGCGGGCGGCGTGCCGTGCCCGACGCGCGGCCGGCAGGGCCGCGGTCACGGTCGACTCGTAGTCGGCGAGCGCCGTTCGGTGTGGCTCGACAAGCGGGCGCAGGCGCATGATCCGGTGCAGCAGCGCGAGGAGCCGGTCCGCGCCGTCGGGGGTGGGCAGGCCGGCCCGGTCGAGCGCGATCCGCAGGGGTCGCATGGCCACGGCGGCGTCGCTCAGCTGCCCGACGGCGGCCACCACACCCCGCGCGGTCGTCTCCCCCACGCCCGGGAGCGCGGCGAGGGTGGCGGGCTCGACGTCGATGAGGTCGGCGGCCGTGAGGTACCCGGCGGCCTGGACGGCGGCGAGGCGCAGGTTGCGGTCGGTCATCTCGCCGAGGCGGTCGGTGTCGACGTGGGCGAGCTCCTCGCGGGCGCGGCGGCGCTCGTCGTCGTGCACCCAGGCGGCCACCGCGACGGCCGCGCCGTCGAGATGGTCGAGGATCCCCTGCGCCGCCCGCGCGAGGCGGGTGTGCCGGTCGATCAGGTCACGCGCCTCCCGCCCGGCCTCGACGGGCGCCCCCGGGCCACTGGTGGTGGCGGAACGGTCGGTCGACCGGCGCGTCGACGTCGTCGTGCGGCGACGTTCCATCAGCCCTGGAGCCACATGTCGAACGACCCCCTGGAGGACCACACCTCGCGCGACAGGTAGCGGCCATGGCTCCGAAGAGTCTGCACATAGCCCCATCCGGCATCCGCCTCGAGCTTTGCCGCGCGGATCGCGATTCGCAGCAGGTCCGCAGTCTTGACTGCCCGTAGGCCCCGCGCCGTGGCCGCCGCAGCAGCGCTTCGGTCGTCCGTGACGAAGATCGCACCCGGCGAGCGGGTGGATGCCAGGACGATGGTCTCGGCCTCACCGAGGTGCTGCTTGGGACCGTCGCCAGGCGCGGCGAGCTCCTCGCGCAGCACCATGACGTCGATGTGCTCGGCGTCGTGCGGATACCACGGCGACCCGAAGATCGTGGACGCCAAAGCCATGTCTTCGAGACCGTCGCCTCGCGCCTGGTCGTGACACTCCGAGGCCACGGTCGCGCACCAAGCCGCCCGACCGACCACCAGCTCGTGGAGCAGATCCATGCGGTGGAGCAACGCGAAGTTGCGGACGACAGTGGTGTCGGGGAAGACGAGAGTGCTCACCCGAGCGCGATCCCGAGCGCGGCGGCAAGGTCGTACGTCGACAGGTCGGGAGGCTCGGGCGGCTGGACCTCGAGGTCCTCGACGTCGACACCCATGACCCACGCCAGAGTCGTCGGGTTGGCCTGCCCGGCAGCCACCCGGTCCTCCAGCGCCTGGGTGAGCGCGGTCGGGAATCGCCGCGCTCGTGCTGCGCGCTCACGGTCGGTGACAGCCGTCCACCGCGACGCGGGAAAGGCGCGGTGCCGGAGGAACGTGGGCGTGGGTAGCCGCAACCACTCGACCACGCGGTCCGGCACTGCGATGTTCAGCGCACCGAGCCGCACCCGAAGCGCTTCCGTGGTCACGCCCAGCTCCCAGAGCTGCGTGCCCAGGTCCTGCGCGGTGACAGACGACCAGTCGACGGCGCGCAGGGCGCCGCCGGGCATCAGAAGCTCGGCAGCGAACCTGTTGGCACGGGACTCGGCCGAGGTGCCCCCTTCTTCGACGTCGTGGTCGCCCGCAACGAGATGCGCGAGCTCGTGCGCGAGCGAGAAGTTGGCGCGCCCCCAGGGCTCGTTGTCCGGGAGCGCGACGACCGCACGGTCGGCGACCCAGAACGAGTACGGCGTCGCGAGCTCCTCGACCCGGACCACGTCGACGCCCAGTCGGTCCTCGAGCCGCTGCGCGAAGTCCAAGGGCCACGCGTCACCCAGCCGCTCCCGGACGCCGTCGAGGTCCGACGGAAGCCGCGTCGCCTCCGGGTGCCCATCCCGGAACGCGTGCCTGTACGCGAGACGGATGTTCCCGAGCACACGCTCGTCGTCGCCACGGGTCGCGTTCTCGTAGGTGCCGCTCGCCTGGTCGAACGTGTGCCGAGCGGCGATACGCAGCCGCCGCGGATCCTGCGTGCCGGTAATCAGCCAGTGCACGTCGACCCCCAGCGTCTGGGCGATGTTCGCGACTTCGACGGCCGCGAAGCCCCGTTGGCCGCTGATCGCCCGGGACAGGGCATCCGGCGCCATGCCGACGTCGCGCGCGAGGGCACGCTGCGTCATCGTCGAGCGTTCGAGGAGGGTGCGGACACGACTACCGATGCTGGCGTCCATCCCGCCAGCCTAGTCGATCGTTGGGAAATTCCCAACGGCCGCACTCCGGTTGGCGCTCTGCTCACGCGCCTGAAACGGACCGTCGTCGGTAGCCTGCCCACCGGCGCGCTGCTCGCCCGGGGCCGGGTCGACCCCGCGATGATCATCGGGCCGACGGCAACGGCCGCGGGCGAGGACTGCGTCGCACTTTCGTGACAGGTCCGAACCGACCCTGAGAGTCTCGCTCGAGGTACACGCCGTGTCCGCGACCGTCGGCTCGGACTGTGGCGTGAGCGTCAGGGCCCTCAACGAGGTGCTGCAGCCGACCATAGTCAGTGCGCAGCCCACGGCGCTGCGCACCGCCGTGGGCGTCCGTCTCGACCTCGTCGGCGTGACGCTCGTCGGGTTCCGTAGCGCCGCCTGACGGACGACGTCGGATAGGGCCGCCCCCCTATGCTGACCGGCGTGGATCACCCCTGGATCGTCATCGTCTGCGTCGTGATCGTGCTGGTCGCGGTGCTCGTCGCTCTCCGTCGCCCCCGTTACCCGGAGTCCGGACCGGTGAAGTCGGGCCTGCTCGCGTCGGGCCCGGTAACACTGCCCGACGACGTCCGCGCCGAGGTCGATCGGCTGGTCGCGGCGGGCCAGAAGATCCAGGCGATCAAGGTGCTCCGGACCGCCGTCCCGGGTCTGAGCCTCAAGGACGGCAAGGATCTCGTCGACGGTCGACCGGTACATCGCGGAGGGCAAGCCGATCCAGGCGATCAAGGTCGCGCGGCAGCACACGGACTGGGGGCTGCGCGAGGCCAAGGAGTGGGTCGACGCGCGAGCCGCGAGCCGCTGACCCGCGGCAACGGCCACGGACAACGCCTCAGGACGTGAGCGCCTGCGTCCCGCTGACCCGGAGCAGCTCGAGCCGCGACGCGTCCGACGACCCGGGCACCGCCGTGTACATGACGATCCGCAGGTCGGTGCCAGGCACGGTCAGGACGTCGCAGTCGACCACGATCGGGCCCACGGGCGTCGACGTCGCGGTCTTGGTGCTCGAGCGGTGCCGCGCGACGTGCGCCTGGCCCCAGAGGCGCCCGAACTCGGGCGACTCGGCGCGCAGGCGTGCGACGAGGTACGCCAGGTGGGCGTCGTCGGGGTAGCGCCCGACGGCGTCGCGCAGGTCGGCGGCGAGGCCCGCGGAGAACTCGGCGGCGTGCGCGTCGTCGAAGTCGATCACCCCGGGCGCGTGGGTGAAGTGGCGCCACGCGATGTTGCGGTCCAGGCCGCTCTTCGTGGAGGCGTCGCCGGTGAGCGCGGCCCACAGGTCGTTCCACCACAGCAGGTCCCACGCCGCGGAGAACACGGCCAGCGGGACGTCGCCGAGCCGGTCGAGCATCCGCTGGACGCCGCGCCCCACGTGCTGCGGCACGAGCCCGCGCGACGGCGGCGCCAGCCCGGCCACGAGATAGAAGTGGTCGCGCTCGCCGTCGGTCAGGCGCAGCGCGCGGGCCAGCGCGGCGAGCAGCTGCGGCGACGGGTTGCGCGCACGCCCCTGCTCGAGTCGGACGAGGTACTCCACGCTCACACCCGCCAGCCCTGCCAGCTCCTCGCGCCGCAGTCCCGGCGCGCGCCTGCCCCGACCGGGCGGGTCTCCGCCCTCTTGGGGCTTGAGCCGGTCCCGCCACGCCCGCAGCACCTCGGAGAACCCCTGCACCCCACCAGCATGACCCGGATCGCGCCGGGGCGGGTGGTACCAGCAGGGCATACCTTCGCCGTGCCGCCACGACTCAGGGTGGAGCCATGACCACGACACTGATCACCGGGGCGAACCGCAGCCTCGGACTCGAGACCACCCGCCGGCTGATCGACGCCGGCCACACCGTCTACGCCGGGATGCGCGACCCCTCCACCGGGGACGCGGCCCGTGCGCTCGGGGCGCACGTCCTCCAGCTCGACGTCACGGACACCGCCTCGGTCGAGTCCGCCGTCGCCCAGCTGCCCGAGCTCGACGTGCTCGTCAACAACGCCGGCATCCTCGGCACCGCCCGCGACATCGACGTCCTCGACGCGGACGCCATGACCGCCGTGCTCGACACGAACGTCGTCGGCATCGTCCGCGTCACCCAGGCCGCGCTCCCGCTGCTGCGCCGCTCGTCGAACCCGGTCGTCGTGAACGTGGCGTCCGGCGTCGGGTGGCCGCGCTTCCTCAGCACCGAGGGCACCGACGAGTTCCCGATCCTTGCCGTTCCCTACGCCGCGTCCAAGGCAGCCGTCATCACCCTCACGGTCCAGTACGCGAAGAACCTGCCCACCGTGCGGGTCAACGCGTCCGACCCCGGCTACACCGCCACCGACTTCAACCGGCACACCGGGCACCAGACCGTCACCGAGGGCACCGACGCGACCGTCGCACTGGCCACCCTCGGCCCCGACGGGCCCACCGGCGAGTTCCACAACCGGGCCGGGCGGATCGAGTTCTGACGGACTCAGGCCGTCCCGCCGACCTCACGGTGCCAGGAGGTGGCGTCCTCGCGGCCGGCGTCGCGGCCCCGCGCGCTCACCTGCACCCCGTAGCTCCCTGGTAGGACGGAGTCGAGGTCCCTCTCGTCCTCCCCTGCCCAGGTAGGCCAGCGAACGCGTGCGCCGTCGGGCACGACGGCCGACACCTCGACGACGTCCTCCCAGCCTGGCTCGGGGTCTCCCGGCGCCGCGTCGTGCACGACGATCTGCACGGACGGAGCGGAGCGGCCGGGACCGACCCCGTGGGTACCGCCCGCTACGGTGCCTGCGTGCCCGACGTCCTCGAAACGATCCGCCGCGACGCCCGCGCCACGATGGACGCCCACGGCCTGACGGACTGGAAGCTCGTCTTCGACTCGGCCGTCCGCCGAGCCGGCGTCACGCGCTTCGACCGCAAGGTCATCAGCCTGTCGGGGCCGCTCATGCGGAAGTACGCGGAGGCGGGCGCCCACGACCAGGTCCATGACACGGTCCTCCACGAGATCGCCCACGCGCTCGCGGGGCCACGGCACGGCCACGACGCGACGTGGCGGGCCATCGCCCGCAGGATCGGCGCGTCCGGGCTGCGCACGGTCGCACCGGACGCTCCCACGATCGAGACCGACTGGGTGGGGACCTGCCCTGTCGGCCACACGCTCAGACGCCACCGCAGGCCCGCCGGCATCCGGTCCTGCGCCCGGTGCACCCGGGTGTTCGACGACCGGTTCCTGCTCACCTGGACCTACCGGGGCATGCGGCTCGCCGCCGTCGGGACGCGCGTGCGGGTCACGGCACCGGGCCGCTGGAACGGCGCCGTCGGGACCGTGCGGCGCGTCGCCCACACCCGATACCACCTATCCGTTCCCGGCGCGGGCCGCACGCTGACCGTGCGTTTCGAGCAGACCGAACCGGTCTGACGGCGGGGACGGTAGCCTCCTCCCCGGGGGGCGGATCCTCCTGCGCGCGTCGCCCCGCGACGCCCTTCACCACCGTGCCAGCCGGAGAGGACCACGTGCTTACCATCGCCAAGGCCGGAGTATCCCTGCTCACCGCCGCATGTCTCGCCGTCGGGTTCACCGCGTGCTCGTCCGACGACGACGGCGGCGCCGGCGCCTCCCACTCGGCCTCCGCGAACGCGCAGCACGAGGCGCTCGAGAAGTACGCCGACAAGGAGCGCACCGCGCTCGCCGCGCACGACGAGTTCAAGGAGACCTACTCCTCCATCAAGGTCGCGGTGGCCGATCCCGGCACCGTCGAGTTCACCTACACCTACGCGCAGCAGCTCGACGCGGCGAAGGTGGCGAGCTACCTCGACGGCAAGGTGGCGACCTTCCAGTCCACCTTCGACGACGACGTCGCCCCCGCCATGGAGGCGACCGGCGTGAAGACGGGCCGCAAGATGGTCTACACGTACCTGAACGCGGACGGCACCCAGATCTGGACGCACTCGTTCTCGTAGCCGCCAGGCCCGGTGCCGCTGCGACCGCCGGAATATCCGACGACCGCGCGGCAGTTCCCCGGACGTGACCAAGAAGATCGGCTTCCTCTCGTTCGGCCACTGGACGCCGCACCCCACGTCGGCGACCCAGACGGCGTCGGACGCCCTCCTGCAGAGCATCGACCTCGCGGTCGCGGCCGAGGAGCTCGGCGCCGACGGCGCCTACTTCCGCGTGCACCACTTCGCACGCCAGCTCGGCTCGCCGTTCCCGCTGCTCGCCGCGGTGGGCGCCAGGACGAGCCGGATCGAGATCGGCACGGGCGTGATCGACATGCGGTACGCGAACCCGCTGGCCTTCGCGGAGGACGCGGGCGCCGCTGACCTCATCGCGGGCGGCCGGCTCCAGCTCGGCATCTCGCGCGGGTCACCCGAGCAGGTCGTCGACGGCTGGCGGTACTTCGGCTTCGAGCCCGACGACGGCGAGAGCCAGGCCGACATGGCGCGTCGCCACACGCTCGTCGCGCTCCAGGCGATCGAGGGCGAGCAGTTCGCGCAGCCGAACCCGAGGCCGATGTTCCCCAACCCCCCGGGCCTCCTGCGGATCGAGCCGTACTCGGAGGGCCTGCGTGAGCGGATCTGGTGGGGTGCCGGCTCCGACGCGACGGCGCGCTGGGCGGCGAGCGAGGGCATGAACCTCATGTCGTCGACGCTCAAGGACGACGAGTCCGGCGAGCCGTTCCACGTCCAGCAGCGCAAGCAGATCGAGGCGTTCCGCGAGGAGTGGGCCACCCACGACCACGGCTTCGAGCCGCGCGTCTCGGTCTCCCGGTCGATCTTCGCGATCACGAACGACCTCGACCGCCGCTACTTCCTGGGCACGCGCGACGCCGAGGACCAGTTCGGGTTCATCGACAGCACCCGCTCGGTGTTCGGCCGCTCCTACGCGGACGAGCCCGAATCGCTGATCGAGGACCTGCGCCGCGACGAAGCGATCGCCGCCGCCGACACCCTCCTGCTCACCGTGCCCAACCAGCTCGGCGTCGAGTACAACGCACACGTCATCGAGTCGATCCTGACGCACGTCGCCCCGGCGCTCGGCTGGCGCTGAGCCGACGCCCGACCGGCGCCCGACTGGCGTCGGCCGGGCCCCGGTCGTCGGCCGTCTCAGTGCCGCGCCACGTAGAGCTCGGGCTCGGGCAGCCCGTGCTCCGACCGGACACGACGCGAGATCCCCTCGACCGCGACGAGCGCGTCGACCACCAGGTCGGCGGTCACGGGGAACGGCATGGTGTGGATCGTCTCGTCCGGGACGGTCGCGGCCTCGGCGACGGCCCGCAGATCGGCCGTGTCGTCGGGGCTCAGCCCCACCTCGGTGAGCGTGTTCGGCAACCCGACCCTGGTGGTGAACACGATGAAGTCCTCGAGCTCCTCGCTGGGCGCACCCTCGAGGACGAGCTGCGTCGTCGAACCGAGGTTGACCTTCTGACCGTGCGTCAGCCCGTGCGTCTGCGGGGCGGCGGTCAGGCCGTTGTGGATGGCGTGCGCCGCGGCGAGGCCCCCGGACTCGAACCCGAGCCCCGACAGCAGGGTGTTCGCCTCGACCACGGCCTCGAGCGCGGGCGTGACGACTCCGGCGCGCACGGCGTCGAGGGCCTCGAGCGCGTTGCCCCACAGCAGCTCCCAGGACAGCCGCGCCAGCGCCGTGCCGGTGTGCGTCGGACGCCCGCCGGCCATGGTCGACCCCTGGCCGCGCTGGGTCGCGCGCGCCTCGAGCCAGGTGGCGAGCGCGTCACCGATGCCCGCGACGAGGAACCTGGCCGGCGCGGACGCGACCACCTGGGTGTCGATGAGGACGAGGTCCGGGTTGTGCGGGAAGAAGCGGTACTCGACGAACTCGCCCTCCTCGGTGTAGATCACGGCGAGCGCCGACGTCGGGGCGTCCGACGACGCGGCGGTGGGGACGCTGGCCCAGCGGATCTTGGCGAGGTGCCCGGCGGACTTCGCGGCGTCGATCGCCGACCCGCCGCCGATCCCGACGATCACGTCGTGCCCGCCCGAGCCGATGACCTCGACGAGGTGGTCGACGGCCGCGGCGGTCGCGAAGGTGCCGAAGCTCTCGCGCGCGACCGGCAGGTCGGCCTGACCGAGCGCCTCGGTGACGCCGTCGCCGACGATGCCCCACACGACGTCGTCGGCGACCAGCAGCGGCTTCGACCCGATCCGTGCCAGGTGATGACCCAGCTGGCCCATCACTCCCTTGCCCTGGACGTACCGACTCGGACTGATCAGGACCGTCTCGGTCATGAGAATCACGCTCCTCGTGCTTGGTGTCTTCTTTCCATGATCCAGCGAAGCGTTGAAGCTCGCCGTGGGGAAGGCCACTCGGGACGCGTCTGTCGCGTCACACGTGCACGGTCAGGTGGCCGGGGCGCCCCTCGCGTCTGGACGCCCCGTCTCAAGGCCGGTCGCGCGCCGTCGGTCCAGCCAGGAGTAGGCGCCGATCTTGACCTGGTCCTCGACGAAGAACCAGACGAGCGACCACGCCCACACCACGCCGACGAGCGACCACGTGATGGCGGTCATCAAGAACCCGGTGAGCACGACGGCCGTGGCGACGACCTGGGCGCTGAGCACGGCGACGAGCAGGATTCACGCGGGACGCGGCCGCGTCCAGAAGTGCTGACGCGTTCGTGCGACGAACACGGTCAGGTGTCCGGACACCGACAGCTTGAGGAAGATCATGGTCTGGAGCATCAGCAGGCCGTGGTCGGTGCCGAGACCGAGGAGCGTCACGGCCAGGAGCATCAGGCCCAGCGTCTCCAGCACCCCGAGCACGCCGAGGCTGCCGGAGACGGTCATGACCTGCGCCATGTTCCACCGCACCGGCTGGTCCGACCCGCGCGCGCGGTCGTAGGCGATCGACAGCAGGGCGCCGTCGTTCAGCAGCGCGAGGATGACGATCATGATGGCCGTCACCGGGCGGAAGTCCAGCACGACCACGCTGACGGTGACCAGCAGGAGCACGCGGATCGTCTCGGCGATGCGGTAGATCGTGTAGCTCGTCATCCGAGCGAACATCTCCCGAGCGAGCCGGACGGCGCCGACGATCACCGAGAGCCCGGGCGACAGCAGCACGACGTCCGCCGCGCTGCGGGCGGCATCGGTCGCGCCGGACACCGCGATGCCCACGTCGGCCTCCTTCAGAGCCGGCGCGTCGTTCACGCCGTCACCGGTCATACCGACGATGTGGCCGCGGGACTGCAGCGCCTCGACGATCAGATACTCGTGCTCCGGGAAGACCTGCGCGAACCCGTCCGCGCCCTCGACGATGTCCGCGGTCCTCGCGGAGACGGCGACGTGATCACGGTCGTGAGACTGCTTCGCCGCGGCGGTGTCCGCACTCGCCGTGCGCTCGGCCTTCAGGCCCGAGGCGTCGAGCAGGTTCGTGCCGAGGCCGATCTCGGCTGCGACCTCCTTGCCGATGGCGAGGGCGTCCCCCGTGATCATCTTGACGTGAACACCCAGCTCGCGGGCCGCGGCTATCGTGGCGGCCGAGTCCTCCCGCGGGGGTTGGCCAACGGGAGCAGCCCCAGCAGGCGCCAGGTCGCGCCGTCGCGCTGCTCCGCGACGCCGAGCGCACGGTCGCCGCGCGTGGCGAAGTCGTCGACCGCGGCGTCGTAGCCCGACAGCGTGTCGGCAGGGGTTCCCGTGCACAGCCCTCGGACGACCTGCGGCGCGCCCTTCGCGAATCGTGCCGATCCGCCGTCGGGCAAGGTGACGGCCGCCTCCGTGTGCTTGGTCGTCGGGTCGAACGGCGTGAACTCGCCCAGGACGCATCCGTCGAGAAGCTTCGGATCGGTGGGCGCACGCGCACCGGAGCCGAAGCCCGACCGGAGCTCGCCCCGGGTACCGGGTGGACGCCCGTCGTGCGCAGGGCGCGTCCCGCCCGTGCGGCCACGGATCAGCTCTGGGTTCGGGCCTCGTCCGGGTCGGCGGTCTCCCCGTTCGACGCGCGCAGCGCACGCGCCTGCTCGACGTCCTTCGCGTGCTTGGCGGCCTGCTTGTCGCTGGCCTTGGTGTCACGCAGCGGGAGCTGGATGTCCTCCTCGGCGGCGACGCCGGCCTGGAGCTCGCGGCCGCGCTCGAGCTCGGCGTCGACCTCGGCCCCGAGGATCAGCACCATGTTGAGGATGTAGATCCACAGCAGCAGGATGAACAAGCCCGCGAGCGTCCCGTAGGTGGCGTTGTAGTTCGCGGCGTGACCGACGTAGAACCCGAACAGCAGGGTGGCGACGGCCGCGATGACCAGCGCGACGAGCGCGCCCGGGCTGATCCAGCGGAACTTCGTCTGCTTGACGTTGGGCGTCGCCCAGTACAGGAGCGCGACGAGCAGCACGGCCAGGATCACGATCACGGGCCACTTCACGACGTTCCACACGGTGACGGCGGTGCTCGACAGGCCCACGAGGTCCCCGACCTGCCGGGCGATCGACCCCGACAGCACCATCGCCGCGATGATCGCGACGACGATCACGAACACGACCGCGGTCACGAGCAGCAGCCACGGGCGCAGCTTCCACACCGGCCGGCCCTCCGGGACGCCGTAGACGCGGTTCATGGCTCGCCCGAACGCCCCCACGAACCCGGACGCCGACCACAGCGCCAGCACCAGCCCGATGACGAGCGCCCAGCCGGACCCCGTGCTGCCCGCGATGGGGCGGATGAACGACTCCACCTGGTCGAGGGTCTGCGGCGGTGCGAAGTCCCGGATCGAGTCGAGCGTGTCGTTGATCGCCTTCTCCGGGTCGCCGACGAACCCGAGCAGCGACACGAGCGCGACGGTCGCGGGGGCCGCGGCGAGCACGGCGTAGAAGGTCAGGGCCGCGGCGAGGTCCTGCCCGCCGTCGGACTGGAACTCGCGGATGCTGCGTTTCGCGACGTACCCCCAGGAGGGCTTCGTCAGCTCGGTCGGGGACGACGGTTCCTCGGTGCGCTGCTGGTCAGCCATGCCTCCAGTCTCGGTCGAGGCGTCCCCGTACGCGCGCTCGAAGGCCTCCGATCCCCCACCGATCCACCGAGCCTGCGGCTCCGAACCCCTCGTGCAAGGCCGCACAGCGCGGCGTTCGGCACGACAGCCCGGGGCACGCAGCGACGCTCGGTCCCGGGCCGAACCGAAGGGAACGCACATGAACACCCGCAAGCGAGCTCTCCTCACCGTCCCCGCCCTGGCCGTCGGGGCGCTGTTCACCCTCGCCGGTCCCGCCTCCGCGGCGGAGAACGGGTCCGGGCAGGCCGACCTGCGGCCGGTCGCCTCCAACGGGGTGGACGGCTCCGGCACGGCGATGGTGTCGGTCAAGGACGACGTCCTCACCGTCACGTACAAGGCGACCGGCCTCCTCGCCGGCAGCCCCCACGCCGCGCACATCCACTACGCCGCCGACGCGCGGCACACCTGCCCGACGATCAAGGACGACGCGAACGGCGACGGGCACGTCAACACCACCGAGGGCGGCCCGGCGTACGGCGGGATCCAGGTCTCGCTCACCACGACCGGCGACACGTCGGCCGAGTCGGCGCTCGCCGTCGACCGCTACGACACCGCCAAGGGCGGCAAGATCGACTACCAGCGCGGGTCGATCAAGGTCTCGGACACGGTCGCCAAGGTCATCCTGTCGGGCGGCGCGGCGATCGTCGTGCACGGCGTCGACTACAACAACGACGGCAAGTACGACGGCAAGACGAAGTCCGACCTGGACAAATCGCTGCCCACCGAGGCCACCGACCCGGCACTGTCCGGGATCATCAACGCCTCCCAGATGTCGATGATGCCGTCCGGCGGCGCGCAGACCGGCAACGGTTCGACGACCGGTGTCGAGCACGCCTCCCTGTTCGCCGTCGGCGGTCTCGCGATGCTCGCGGGCGGCGGTGCCCTGGTCGTGTCCCGGACGTCGCGCCGCCGCGCCACGGCCACCCAGGACTGATGGCCACCGGCGGCGCACGACGTCGTCGAGCCTGGTCCGTCACCGCGGTCGCCCTGCTCGCAGGCGGGGCCACCGCGGTGGCGGTCGGGTTCGCGACGCAGACGCCCTCACCACCCGGCCCGCCGGTTCAGGCGGCGTCAGCGGCGGTCCTGTCGTCGGCGACGCCTGCTCCCGCCTCCCCGTCCGCGGCGGCGCTGCCCGCACCGACGACCCGGCCGACGCACCCCGCGAAGCCGGTGGCGCTGCCGACCGAGGTGACCATCCCGTCGGTCGGGATCTCTTCCACCCTCCGGCACGTCCGTCTTGCGAAGGACGGCACGATCGCGGTCGCCTCCCCCGGCAAGAACTACGACCAGGCCGGCTGGTACACGGGCTCGCCGCGCCCCGGGCAGGTCGGTCCGGCCGTGATCGAGGGGCACGTCGACTCCGTCCACGGACCGTCCGTGTTCTACCGCCTGGGCGCCGTGAAGAAGGGCGCGGCGGTGCACGTGAAGCGCTCCGACGGGACGACCGTGACGTTCGTCGTCGACCGCGTCGCCTCCTACCCCAAGGACGACTTCCCGGTCGAGACCGTCTACCGCAACACCGCCGGCCCCGAGCTGCGGCTCATCACCTGCGGCGGGGCGTTCGACCGCCGGATCGGCCACTACGTCGACAACACGGTCGTGTTCGCGCACGAGCGTTGACACACTGGGAGACGTCAAAGACCCACGACGACGAGGCGGCCATGAAGATCTTCACGACGAGCGTCGCCGACGTGTACCCGCTGTACGCGGCGAAGCTCGAGCGCAAGGGCCGCACGACGGCGGAGCTCGACCAGGTGGTCCGGTGGCTCACGGGCTTCACCGACGCCGAGCTGGCGCGGCACCTCGCCGACGGGACGACCTTCGAGGACTTCTTCGCGGCGGCGGACCTCAACCCGGACGCGAGCCTCATCACCGGGGTCGTGTGCGGGGTGCGGGTCGAGGACGTCGAGGACCCGCTCATGCAGAAGATCCGCTACCTCGACAAGCTCGTCGACGAGCTCGCCCGCGGCAAGGCGATGGACACGGTGCTGCGTGGCTGAGGCGGTCCTACGACCTTCAGGTTCGACCTGAGGGTTCAGACCCTCGACCTCAGGTTCGCCCCGAGGGTTCAGCGCGCAGCGACCGCGCCGTGCTGTGCCGCCCGCTCCAGCCGCTCGACGAGCGTCACGAGGCCGGCCGCGAGGGGCACGAGCACGAGGTTGCCGACGAGCATGGTCCGCGCGAACGGCAGCCCCGCGACGTAGCAGTCGACGAGCCCGCCGACCGTGCGCGGGTACCAGGAGCCGTCGCCCACGACCCACACGCCGAAGTTCGTCCAGAGGAAGAACCACGCCGAGCAACCGACGCCGAAGCCGAGGGCGGTCGCATAGCGCTTCCAGCCGAGGCGGCGCCCACCTTCCCGACGCCCGGAGTACCGCGGGAGGAGCACCGCGGCGACGCCGGTCACGGCCCACGCCGACCACGTGAACACGAGGATCGACGTGTTGCCGAGCACGAGATCGCTCACCACCGCCACGACGAGCGGCGCGACCGCCGCAGCACGGTTGCGGAGCAGCAGGGCGCCGGCGAAGGTCGCCGCGGTCGCCAGCTCGAGGTTCGGGGGCGCACCCAGGTCGTCCTTGACGAGCCGCCACACCACCGCGGCGACGAGCAACGCGACGACGACCGCGACCCGCCACCACCGGTGGGCGAGGTCGCGCCAGGACAAGGGGGTCAGTACGTCGCGAGCGTCCACGTGATCGTCTCCCCGTCTTTCGTCTTCAGGGAGCCCGCGCCCACCTGTGCCTGCTTGCCGTCGACCGCGAGGGACCAGAACTCGTGCTTCGCGTCGTCGGCGGTGCGACCACCGATCCCGACGACGAACGCGTTCTTGCCCGACCCCTTCACCTTCGCGCTCGGGTCGACGCCGAGCAACAGGTCGAGCGCCGTCTGACCGTCCTCGCCCGGGTAGGAGAGCCCGGTGACGTTCCCGTCCGCGTCGCGCGTGAACTGGTCGGTCGGCGTCGCGCTCGGGGTGACGCCCGACGGCCACGGCGCCGGGCTCTGGGTGCCCGTCGCCGGCGCGTCCGACGAGGACGACGACGCGCACCCGCCGAGCAGGCCCGCCACAAGGGCGACGGGCAGGGCCGCGCCCAGGAGGACTCGTCGTCGGGCGGGGGTCGTCCGGGCGCGCCTCGAGGGCTCGGCGTGCAGGGTGGTCATGGCCTCATCCTAGGGAACCGGGCCCCGCCCGACGACGGCCGTCCCGCGCACCGGACGCCCGCACGAGACGCGTGAGACTGGTGCGCGGCGCACACTCGTGCCATGGAGCTGTCACCGTTCGGCGTCCGCGCGAGCGCCGGCACGCTGCGGTCCGGCGAGGGCGTGACCCTCGAGCACCCGTGGACGCAGGCCGGCGTGCTCGCGGCGCCCGCCTCCAACGGCGCCCAGGTGCTGCACCTCGCGGTAGCCCTCTGCGTCCTCAACGACACGTTCCGCGAGGGCCAGCGGCTCGGCGTCGCCGTCCACGGCGTGGTGGTCGAGGCCGACGGCGGCTTCGACGACGACTGGCGCTCCACCGGCGTCACGTACGAGGTCGCGCTCGACTCCCCCGCGCCGGCGGCCGACGTCGCCCGGCTGAGCGCCGCCGTCGACGACGTCGCGGAGATCCCGCGGGCCCTGCGCGCCGGAGCGCCCGTGCGACGCCACGACTGACGCCACCCGCGCCGGCCCACGTTCGGCAGGACAAGCCCCGCCCCGCGCGGTAGGCATAAGAGCTGTGACGACGGAGCGTGCGCCCGAGGCGGGAACGGAGGCCTCGCAGCGCGACGCCCGCATCCTCGGGGATCTCGGCGCGCTCCTCCTCGACGCCGGGACCTCCGTCACCGACGTGCGCGAGCACCTCGAGCACGCCCCCGAGCAGGCACGGGCCGGCCTGGACTTCTCGGTCCTGCCGCGGATGGTGCTCGTCGTCCGGGTGGACGACGGCGCGGCGACCCTCGTCAGCGCGTCCGGCAAGGACCTGTCGTTCCGCCAGGGCGTGCGGGCGAGCAGGCTGGCGCGCGAGGTGGAGCTCGGCACCGTCCCGGTCGCCGAGGTGCCCGCGCGGGTCGACGCCATCCGGTCCATGACGCGTCCCCACGCGGCACGGGACCGGATCCTCGGCAGCGCGGCCGTCGCCCTCGGTCTCGCCGTCGTGTTCCGCTGCCCCTGGTGGGCCGTGCTCACGTCCGTGCTGGTCGGCGCCCTCGTCGGCGCCCTCGTGCTCGCGCTGGACCGGCTCGAGGGGGCGGGCGCCGTCGTGCCGTTCCTCTCCGCCCTCCTCTCGACCGTCGTGGTCGGGGCGACCGCGTCCGCTCTCGATCTCGGGGACGTCCCCCTGTACGCGGTGTGCGCACCCATCGCGGTGCTGGTCCCCGGCGCGCTCGTGACCAACGCGCTCCTCGAGCTCACGGCCACCGACATCGTCACCGGTGCCGCCCGGCTCGTCTACGGCGTGCTCGTCCTCGGACTCATGTCCGCCGGGATCGCGGCCGGGTCCCACCTCACCGGCCTCACGCTCGACCACGACTCCGCGACCCTCGTCGGGACGGCCCGCAAGGTCACCGCGAGCGCCGGCGGGTGGCACGCGCTGCCACCGATCCCGCTGTCGTGGCTGGGCGTCGTCGTCCTCGCGCTCGGCATCGGGCTCGCGTTCGGGGCCGGCCTGCGCCTGACGCTCGTCACGGTCGCCGTCATGGTCGCGACCTACGCCCTCCTCGCGCTCCTCACCCCGGTCGTCGGGGCGATCACCGCGTCGGGGGCCGCCGCCGCGATCGTGTTCGTCGGTGCCCGGGCCGTCGAGCGCCGCGCGCTCGCGGTCCCTGCGACCGCCACGTTCCAGCCCGCGTTCCTCCTCCTCGTGCCGGGCACCGTGGGCCTCGTCGCGCTCGCCTCGACGGACGTCCACGCGTTCACGACCTCGCTCGCGACGTTCGTGAGCCTCTGCCTCGGGACGAAGATCGGTGCCGTGCTCGCGGACACCCTCCCCCGCCTCCGCCTCCCCTCACCGCGCACGTCCCCCACCCAGACAGGAGCACGACCATGACCACGCCCTTCGCCCTCGTCGGCGCGACCGTCGTCACCGGCGACGCCGCGGTACCGTCCTGCCCGACCAGACCGTCGTCGTCGGCCAGGACGGGAAGATCACCGCCGTCGGCCCCGCGGGCGACGTCCAGATCCCGGCGGGCACCGGGACCGTCGCCGGCCACGACCGCTACGTGCTTCCCGGGCTGATCAACGCGCACGCCCACCTGTTCTCGGACGGCAAGCAGCTCCCCTCCATCCTCACGAGCGAGTCCGCGGAGAAGGTCGTGTCCGCGTTCTTCCACAGCCCCGTGGGACACCGGGTCGTCAAGGGCCGTGCGAAGAAGAACATCCTCACCCAGCTCCGCTCCGGCGTCACCACGCTGCGCAGCCTCGGAGACGTCGGCTACGAGGTCGTGGAGGTCAGCGACGAGATCGACGGGGGCGCGTACCCGGGGCCGCGCGTCATCGCGTCCGGGCCCCTGCTCGCCGCGACCGGCGGCCACGGCACGCCGACCATCGCGCGGTCAAGCCCCTGGGAGTGGTGTAGTGCTGCGTGTTCCGGGTGGGGTTAGGCGCTGAGCTCGAGCATGGGGTCGGTGCTCGCTTTCGTCGTGGTGTCGGTGATGGGGGTCAGGCGGCATC